>Ga0137435_1000445_pt1 | contig 13977 bp, 17 predicted proteins | sample EasRivERMGT100_2_FD_104904 | JGI IMG/M metagenome (GOLD analysis project Ga0137435, IMG submission 104904) | Soil microbial communities from meander-bound floodplain in the East River, Colorado, USA - East River MetaG ERMGT100_2 | ecosystem: Environmental > Terrestrial > Soil > Floodplain ... | reverse complement strand
GAGGATCGCGGAGGTTGACGCGCTTCTCGACTTGTTGCTGGGCGGCGAGCGCCTGCGGCCAGGACCGGCCCTTGACGTGGAGGGAACGCAGCTTGCGCCAGGCCGAGATCGAGTCGCGCTTCTTCGCCAGGATACGGTCGAGCACGGTGCGCGCGCGATCGAGGTCGCCCTTGGCCTCGTAGTCCTCGACGAGCGCGTAAAGGGGACGCGCATCGTCCTCCTTGAGGTGGTGCGCCTTCCGGTGGTACTCGATCGCCTCGTCGAACCGCTCCTGGGCGCGGAGCACCTCTCCGAGCTTCAGCAGCGTGTTGAAGTGGCGGCTGTCCCGCTCGAGCACGGCGCGGAAGTGTGCGAGCGCGTCGTTCTCACGGCCCTCGAGCACCGCCGAGAGGCCTCGGGAGTATTCCTCCTCGATCTCGTCGCTCGTGCGCGAGTCGCGTCGCTGACGCCACCCGCCGACGAGCTTGGACGCTTCGCGCGTCATCCCCGCGAGCAGCGTGATCGCGACGCCGGCGGCGAGGAAGAGGATCAGCGTGAGCCCGACCGGGAGGTCGATCCCGCCCCAGAAATGGAACTCGCGCCTGAGAAGCACGTCCCGGTTGGCGACGAAGAGCGTGATGATCGCGTAGGCCGCGCCCATCGCGACGAGAATGTAGAGAAAGGTACGCAGCTTCATCGACGAGGACGAGGTTAGTGCAGCGCTCCGAGAGCGTCAACCGCGTGAGCGCGCTTCACTTATGGTACGGGACGCCGCGGAGAATCGTCAGCGCGCGAAAGATCTGCTCGGCGACGACGACGCGCGCGAGGTCATGCGGGAGGGTCATCGCCGAGAGGGAGACGGCCGCGGCGGCCGCGCCGCGAACGGAGGCGTCCAGGCCGAGCGGCCCGCCGACAACGAACACGGCGAGCGGGGTCGACCAGGCCTCGAGCCTCGCCGCGAACTGCTCGGACGTCCACGTCGCTCCGGCGGGGTCGACCGCGACGACCCGCGCGCGCGGCGGCGTCGCCTCCACGATCGCGCGGCCTTCGCGCGCACGGACGTGGTCGTCGGAGTAGCGGGTCCCCGCCTCGACCTCCGGCACGAAGCGCGCGTCGAAGGCGACGCCGAACCGCCGGATGCGGGCGGCGTAGTCCTCGAAGATCGGTCCGAACGGGCTGCGGTCCGGCCGGCCGACGGACAGGAGCAGGATTTTCACGACTCCGGGTCGCCGCCGCCCGCGCCGCGCAGCTTTTCGTGCAGGGTCTTCCGGTGGATGCCGAGGATGCGCGCGGCAGCGGTCTTGTTCCCGCGCGTGAGCCGCAGCACCTCGTCGATGTACGCCCGCTCCACCTCCTCCAGCGTGGCGCCGCGCGCCGCGGCCTCGGCGAGCATCGCCGGGGACGCCTGGGAGAAGCCCGCCGGAAGGTCCTCGGGCTCGATCGTCGCCCCTTGCGCGAGGATCGCGGCGCGCTCGACCACGTGACGGAGTTCGCGCACGTTGCCGGGCCACGCGTGGGCCGACAGGCGGCGCGCCGCCTCCGGAGAAAAGGCCCGGGGCTCCAGCCCGTGACGCGCGATCGTCTCCTCGAGGAGCGACGCGGCGAGCGCGAGGACGTCGGTGACCCGGGCGCGCAGGGTCGGGAGCTCGATCCGGATGACGTCGAGCCGGTACAGAAGGTCGTCGCGCAGGCGGCCCTCCGCCACGAGCTTCTCCGGCCGCTCCCGGCTCGAAGCGACGATGCGGACGTCCACCGAAAGCGTCGCGTGCCCGCCCACCCGCTCGAAGCTCCGCTCCTCGAGAGCGCGCAACAGCTTTCCCTGCGCGGCGATGTCGAGCTCGCCGATCTCGTCGAGGAACAGCGTGCCGCCGTGCGCCTGCTCCAAGCGCCCGATCTTCGTGACGCGAGCGTCGGTGAACGCGCCCGGCTCGTGGCCGAAGAGGTCGCTCTCGAACAGCTCGGTCGCGACGTTGGCGCACGGGATCTCGACGAAGGGGCCCGACGCGCGCGGGCTGCGCTCGTGGAGGAAACGGGCCATGCGGTTCTTTCCGGTGCCGCTCTCCCCGAGCACGAGCACGCTGGCCTGACTGCGGGCGACGCGCTCGGCGACGCCGAGAACGCTCGCGAACGCGGGGTCGCCCGTCGTGAACCCCGTCAACGCCGGGGCACTCCCGTCAGCGCGATGCGCTGGGGCGCCGGCCCGCGGCGCGAGGTCGGACGTCGACGGTGCCGGGCACGGCGACCCGCGGCGCGTCGCCCCAGAGGCGCTCGAGGCCGTAGAAGGTCCGCTTGTCCTCGAGGAACACGTGCACGACGACGTCGATGAAGTCGAGCAGCACCCAGTCACCCACCCGCTTCCCCTCGACGTGCTTGGGAGAGCGGCGCTCGCGGGTCGCGAGGCGCTCCTCGATCGCGTCGGCGATCGCGGCGACCTGCCGCGAAGACCCACCGTGACAGATCACGAAGTAGTCGGTGAAGTCGCACAGGCCACGGAGGTCCAGGACCATGACGTCATCGGCCTTCTTGTCGAGGGCGGCGTCGACGATGTGTCGCAGGACGGCTTTCAGCGGGTGGCCTCCTGCCGGTAGAGCCGGCGAAGCTGAATATACCGGGCGACCCGTGCGGGAACAAGATCGTCGACCGGATCCCCGGCCGCCAGGCGCGCGCGCACGAGCCGCGAGGACACGGCGGGCGGCTCGACCGGCACGCGGAAAATCCTTCCCCCCGATCCGAGCGCCGGCCCGCCGGAGCCCGGCGGGAGGCTCGCGAGGCGCTCCCGGACCGCGGCGGGCCAGGGGGCGAGGTCGCTCGCGCCCTCGACCGGCCGCCGCTCGACGACCGCGAGGTCGAATTCCAGGAGGAGCGCGGCATGCTCGCGCCACGTCTCGATCTCGGAGAGCGCGTCGGAGCCCACGAGGAAGACGGGCGAGGTCCCACGAGCGCGGACCGCGCGCAGCGTGTCGATCGTGAAACACATGCCCCCGCGCTCCAGCTCATCGGTCCCGACGGTGAGGCCGGGGTATCCCTCGATCGCGAGGTAGAGCATCTCGAGCCGGTCGTACCCGGGAGCGACGCGCCGCTCGGGCTTGTGGGGCGGGACGGCGCACGGCAGCAGGACGACGCGCGCCAGCCCGAGGGCGGAGCACGCGGCGGACGCCAGCGCGACGTGCCCGCGGTGCACGGGATCGAAGGTCCCGCCGAGGATGCCGGTCGCGCCTTCGGTCACGCTGCGTCCAGGCCCGCGACCGCCTCGCCCGCGGCGCGCAGGAGGGCGACGAGCCCGTCGCCGGTCACGGCGGAGACGACGTGCAGCGGCCGTCCGCGGGCGCGGGCCTCCGCACGGGCCTCCTCGATGGTCTCCGCGTCCTGAAGCGCGTCCTTCTTCGTCAGCACGAGGATCTGAGGCTTTTCGGCCAAACGCGGGGAATAGGCCGACAGCTCGCGATCGATGGCGTCGATCGACTCGCCGAGCGTGCGCTCGTGGGACAGCGGATCGACGAGGTGGAGGAGGACCCGGCAGCGCTCCACGTGGCGAAGAAAGCGGTCGCCCAAGCCCGCGCCTGCGTGCGCGCCTTCGATCAAGCCCGGGATGTCCGCGACGACGAGCGTGCGATCGTCGTCGAGCTGCGCGACGCCGAGCATCGGCGCGAGCGTCGTGAACGGGTAGTCCGCGATCTTCGGCTTCGCCGCGGAGATGCGGGAGAGCAGTGTGGACTTTCCGGCGTTCGGGAAGCCGACGAGGCCGACGTCGGCGAGCAGCTTGAGCTCGAGGTGGAGCACGCGGGTTTGGCCTTCTTCCCCGGGATCGCTCCGCCGCGGCGCACGATTCGTGGAGCTCGTGAAGCGCGAGTTGCCGCGCCCCCCGCGCCCGCCCTGCGCCGCGACGAATCGCTCGCCGGCGTGCGCCAGGTCGGCCACGACCGACCGGTCCTCGTCGAACACGACGGTGCCCAAGGGGACCTTGACCTCGAGGTCGATCCCCGAGCGACCGGTGCGTTGCGAGCCCTCGCCGTGACGCCCCCGATCCGCGCGGTAGATCGGTTGGTAGCGGAAGGCGAGCAGCGTGTTCAGCTCGGGGTCGGCGACCAGCACGACCGAGCCGCCGTGGCCGCCGTCGCCGCCGTCCGGCCCGCCCCTCGGGACGAACTTCTCGCGGCGGAACGAGACGCACCCGCTGCCGCCGTCCCCGCCGTGGACGCTGATCCGAGCTTCATCGACGAACATGGGGAGTCGGTACGGGCGGGACGATCACTCCGCCGGGACGATGCTGACGAACCGGCCCAGCCGCCCGCGATCCTGGAAAACCACCGTGCCCGAGACCATCGCGAACAGGGTGTCGTCCTTGCCACGGCCGACGTTCTTCCCGGCCTGGAGCGGCGTGCCGCGCTGCCGGACGAGGATGGACCCGCCGTTGACGAGCTCTCCCGCGAAGCGCTTCACGCCGAGCCTCTGGGAGTTCGAGTCGCGACCGTTGCGCGAGCTCCCGCCCGCTTTCTTGTGTGCCATCGCGTCCTCCTCAGCCGGTAATGGCGTCGATCTTGACCGCCGTGAAGCTCTGCCGGTGGCCGCCGCGCCGGCGGCTCGCGTTCTGCCGGCGGCGGTAGCGGAAGATCAAGAGCTTCTTGCCCCGGCCTTGCTCGACGACCGTGCCGGTGACCGTCGCGCCCTGGACCGTGGGAGCGCCCACCTTGACCGCGTCCCCTTCGCCCACGGCGAGGACCTGGTCGAAGGTGACCTTCGCGCCTTCTTCGGACTCGAGCTTCTCGACGCGCACCACCTCGCCGATTTCGACACGGTGCTGCTTGCCGCCCGTCTGGATCACAGCGTACATGGGGGATTGCCTCCGCGGAAAACCCCGAGACTATAGCACAGGGGTCTCAGCGGTTTTTCAGATCGACCAGAACGTTCTTGACGACCGCTTTGAGGGTCTCGAAGACTCCGATCCCCTTGGGGGCGACCGCCTCGAACACGGGCTCGTCCTTCTGGCGCAGGGCCGTGACGAGATCGGCGACGGGCATCGCCGACGGGAGGTCGCGCTTGTTCAGCTGGAGCACGTACGGGACCTTCTCGAGCGCGTAACCCTGGTCCCGGAGGTTCTCCCGAAGATTCCGGATCGACTCCACGTTCGCGTCGATCCGCGGCTCCTGCGAGTCGGCCACGAAAACGACGCCGTCGACCCCCTTGAGGATGAGCTTCCGCGAGGCGTCGTAGAACACCTGGCCGGGCACGGTGTAGAGATGGAACCGGGTGCGGAACCCCCGGATCGTGCCGAGCTCGATCGGGAGGAAGTCGAAGAACAGCGTCCGCTCGGACTCGGTCGCGAGCGAGATCAGCTTTCCCTTCGCCCCGTTGCCGGTCTTGTCGTAGATGACCTGAATGTTGGTCGTCTTCCCGCCCAGCCCGGGGCCGTAGTAGACGATCTTGCAGTTGATCTCGCGCGCCGCGTAGTTGATGAAGGTCATCGGCGCCGGGCTCAGTTGAACAAGGCGTCGATGTCTTCGTCGGTGATCTCGGCGAAGGGCGCGAGATGAGAGCCGGCGCCGGCGCGGGCCGATTGGCTGCGGCTGACGATCTCGTCGACGATCACCGCAAGCTCGCCGGTCGCTTTCTTCACGCGCAGCCGGACGAGGCCGAGGGAGGAGTGCTCGTCGAACAGCACGACGAGAATCGCCTTCCCGGCGACGATGTTGATGTGGAGGTTGTCGTGCTCCCCTTCGTGGAAGAGGATCGAGAATTCGCGTTCTCCGAGCAGCTTCGCCAGCCCGTCGGTCGCCGCGACGTTTCCGGCCGTGAGCGACGCGAGCGAGGTGGGGTCGAGTCCCGAAAGGTCCCCCGAAGACGCGAGCTGCTGCCCGTTCTTGTCGATGAGGAAGACGACCTTCGCGTTGGCGTCGCGGCGGAGCCGGTCGAGCACGCCGGAGAATCGCGTGTGGTCGGCTTCCAGCAAGACGAGGTCGGAGACAGCCATGCCGGAGAGCACCCCCTGCTTCGGCCCACGAAAGGGCGGCGGTAATCTAACGCCCGCGGTCGGACCGAGGCAAGTCGCGTGCCGTCAATACTCTCGGCGGCCTTCCAGCGCCCGCTGCAGGGTCAGCTCGTCGGTGAACTCGAGGTCGGCGCCGGCGGGAAGGCCCTGAGCGAGGCGGGAGACCACGACCCCGGCGGGCTTGAGCAGGCGCGCGAGGTAGAAGGCGGTCGCCTCCCCCTCGACGTTCGAGTTCGTCGCGAGGATGACCTCCCGGATCCCCTCGCCGCGCACGCGCTCGACGAGCTCTCCCACCCGCAGCTCCTCCGGCCCGATGTCCTTCAGCGGCGAAAGCGCGCCTCCCAAGACGTGGTAGAGGCCGGAGAAGGCGTTCGATTTCTCGATCGCGATCACGTTGGAGGCGTCCTCGACGACGCACACCAGCGTCGGGTCGCGACGCGAGTCCGCGCAGATCGGGCAGCGCGGCCCGTCGGCGAGGTTGAAGCAGATCTCGCACAAGCGCATCCGCTCGCGCAGCTCGGAGAGCGCGGCAGCGAGGGATGCCACCTCGGTAGCGTCGACCTTGAGCAGGTGCAGCGCGAACCGCTGCGCCGTCTTCCGGCCGACTCCCGGGAGCCTCGACAGCTCCGAGATCAGACGCTCGATCGGGGGGGCGAGCTGAGCCACCCGCGGGTTATCCCAGTCCGGGGAGCTTGAGGCCCGCGGACAGCCCTTCCGTCTTCTTCTGGATCTCCGCGTCCACGAGACGGCCAACCTCATTGACCGCCGCGAGGATCAGGTCCTGCATCATCCCGGGATCGTCGGGCGTGATCGCTTCGGGGGCGAGCGTGAGCGCGACGAGCTCTTTCCGCCCGTTCATCCGCGCCGTCACGGCGCCACCCCCGGCCGTCGCCTCGAGCTCCAAGACCTCGATCTCGTCCTGCAGCTTGGACTGCATGCGCTGCAGGTCCTTCATCATCTTCTGGATATTCATGCGATGTCCTCGGTGGATGCGGCCGGCGACGGCGGCTTGACGTCGACGACGTGCGCCCCGAACTCGCCGACGAGCCTTTGGACCGCCGGATCTCCCTGGGCACGCTCCGCGAGGGTCGGGGCCTTCGGGACCGGCGGACCGCCCTCGATCCGGACGTTGATGGGCCGGCCCAGGGCCTTCGCGGCGAGCGCTTCGAGCGCGCGCACGTTGTCCTCGCCGGCCAGGACCTTCCGGACGCCGTCGTCCTGATGGCCGAAACCGATCGACAGCGCCCCCCCGTCGAGAACGATCCGCGCCGCCTGTCCGACCATCGCCGCGATCATCGGCCGCTCGCTCTGGAGAGTCTCGAGGAGGACCTCGCGCGCTTCGGCATGGCCCGGAGAGTCAGGGACGTTTTTTTTTTGAGGAACGGGCGCGGAAATGGGGTCAGACCCCTTTTCGCGCCGAGAAGGGGTCTGACCGCCGAGCTCCGCGAGCACGCTCTCGATGGGACGGACCGCTCCCAATCCCGCGATACGGATCAACGCGCCCTCGAACAGGAATCGAGGCTGGCTCGACGAGTTGAGCCCCGTCTCCATGGCGGCGAGGACCTGGAACACGCGCGTCCAGTCCTCGACCGAGGTCCCGCCGCCGGCCTCGACGAGTGCCGCGAGCTCTTCGGGCGAGCGCGAGATCGCGGTCTTCCCTTCGGGCCACGCCGCGAGGAGCATCAAGTCCCGGACGACCCCGACCAGCTCGCCCCAGAGGTGGACGAGGTCGTGCCCCTCGTCGACCACGCGATCGAGCGCGGCCAGGAGCGACTTACCGTCGTGTGCGGCCATCCCGCGCGCGAAGGCGACGAGCGTCTCGAGCCCAGCGCCCCCGAGGATCTCTCTCGCCGTCTCCTCGCTGACCTCCCCTCCGGCGAACGCCAGGACGCGCTCGAGGACCGACAGGGCGTCGCGGACCGAGCCGTCGCCGGCACGGGCGATCTCGTCGAGGGTCCGGTCCTGGATCACGACGTTCTCCGCGTCGGCGATCCGCCTCAGATGGGCGGCAATCTCCCGCGCGCTCACGCGCCGGAACTCGAAGACCTGGCAACGCGAAAGGATCGTCGGAAGCAGCTTGTGCAGCTCGGTCGTGGCGAGGACGAAGACGACACCGGCCGGCGGCTCCTCGAGCGTCTTGAGCAGGGCGCCGAAGGCCGCCTTCGAGAGCATGTGCGCCTCGTCGATGATGAGGACGCGGTGCCGGTCGCGCACGGGCGCGTAGGCGACGATCTCCTGGAGCTCGCGGATGTTGTCGACACCCGTGCGCGAGGCCGCGTCGAGCTCGAGGACGTCGAGCGCCCGCCCCTCGTTGATCTCCGTGCACGGCGTGCAACGGTTGCACGGCGCGTCGGTGGGGCCGGACTCGCAGTTGAGCCCCTTCGCCAGGATGCGGGCGACCGTCGTCTTCCCCGTGCCGCGGACGCCGGCAAAGACGTACGCGTGCGCGATGCGCCCGCTCGCCAGAGCGTTACGGAGCGTTCTCGCGACGTGAGGCTGGCCGACGAGCTCGTCGAGAGTCCGGGGCCGCCACTTACGCGCCAGCACCTGGTACATGCCACACCTCGAAGCTGATGGGGCCCAAGGGATCCTGCGGCGCCTGCGATGGTCCTCTTACCGTTGCTCCCTTCCGGGCCTGGCGGGATTCGTGGCATCGCAACGCACAGGGCTCGGGCCCCGCAATCTCAATCCTTCTCGCATGGCGGAGAGAGAGGGATTCGAACCCTCGGTACGGTTGCCCGCACACACGCTTTCCAAGCGTGCACCTTCAGCCACTCGGTCATCTCTCCTCGACGGCGGTCGCCGGACGGAAATGGCGGAGAGGGTGGGATTCGAACCCACGTGCCCGGTCACCCGGACAAAGCGCTTTCGAGGCGCCCCCGTTACGGCCACTTCGGTACCTCTCCGTGATCGACTCCACATTGCCGGTTCGCGCCGTCTCCCGGCGCTCGCGGAAGAACTCGAGCAGGAGCGCGGAGGCGTCCTCCGCGAGAATCCCACCGGTCGCCGCGACGCGATGATTGAACTCGGCCCCCAAGGCCCTCAAAGTCTCGAGACGGCCGACCGCGCCCACCTTGAAATCGGAGGCCCCGAACACGAGGCGCGAGACGCGGGCATGGATGGCGGTCCCCAGACACATCAGGCACGGCTCGACGGTGCAGTACAGCGTTGCGTCGACGAGCCGGTAATTCCGGAGGCGCGTCGCGGCGTCCCGCATCGCCAGGACCTCCGCGTGCGCCGACGGGTCGTGGTGGGCCAGGGAGGCGTTGTGACCCCTTCCCACGACCAAGCCGTCGAGGACCACCACTGCCCCGACCGGCACTTCCCCGGCGGCACGGGCGAGCCGGGCTTCGTGAAGCGCCTCCCTCATGAACCGTACTTCTTCGAGCATCGCCGACCTCGGCATACGGTCGAAATGGTCGGACCGGAGGGATTCGAACCCCCGACCTACTGGTTCGTAGCCAGTCGCTCTATCCAACTGAGCTACGGTCCGTCCGCTGCGACGCTAAAAGGCTTGGAAGACTCGCCCGAAAACCGAAAGCGGATGGTAGCACCCACGAAAATCGGGTGTCAACGCGGCGTTTCCGTGCCCGACTCCTTAAGGTTGCGCCTCCGGAGGACGAACCCTATATTGAAGCCACGACAGGGCCGAAAAAGCAGAATACGCAAAGGGGCACGGGGGTCGGATCATGAGTGGACAGTCTGAAGCGGGGCGCCGCTTCTTCACTACCTCTGAAGTCGCTCGCTATTGCGCCGTGACCAACGACGGCGTCCTCAAGTGGATCAAGTCGGGAAAGCTCCGGGCGTTCTCGACCCCCGGCGGCCACTACCGGGTCAGCTCCGAGGACTTCCGTGAGTTCCTACAAAAATACGACATTCCGATCGATGAGGGCTTCTTCTCGGGGAGCTCGAAGACCCGCTCCGTGCTCGTCGTCGACGACGAGGCCGACATCCGGGAGATCGTGCGGCGCGTGCTGAAGGAGATGGAGCCGAACCTGCGGATCGAGGAGGCCTCCGACGGCTACGAAGCGGGAATCAAGATCGGCGCGATGCAGCCCGACCTCGTGATCATGGACGTCATGATGCCCCGCGTCGACGGTCTCTCGCTCTGCCGCTCGATCCGGGAGAACCCCGACACCCGCGCCATCAAGGTACTCGCGATCACCGCCTTCCCGGAGCACGACAGCATTCGCAAGATGTACGACGCCGGCGCCGACCTGTGCCTGATGAAGCCGATCCAGTTCGAGCACTTCCGTCTCGAGGTCCTGCGTCTGCTGAACGAAGCCTCCCGCGGCCAAGCCGCAAGCGCCTAAACTTCCCGGTTCCGAAAGCGAAGCCTCATCGCTTGTTGCCGACCCATTGTCGGCTTCGCGATGATTTTGAAGGCTTCGTTTTCATGCGCTCTTGTTCATTTCCTTTCTTGACAGCGCGAACGAGTCCCGGTATGTCTGGAAGCGCTTCGGCACGGTTCGAAGGACAGCACCAGTTCAGAGACGTCCGCGCGATGGGGGATCGACGCGGCAGGGAGCACCGCACCCATGCGACAGGTCGCGCAGCGCACCGCCGTATCCGCGTTCCTCGCTCTCAGCTTCCTCGCAGTCGGTGAACCGGTTCGCGCCCAAGAGAAAGCGGCATCCGCACCCACCGGCTCATCCGAGGAGTACGTCCTGGGAGTCGAGGACAAGCTCGCCATCTCCGTTTGGAAGGAACCCGACCTACTTCGCTCGGTCACCGTCCGCCCGGACGGCAAGATCACGTTCCCGCTGATCGGGGACGTTCAGGCCTCGGGGCGCACGCCCAAGGGCCTCGGCGACGAGATCACCAAGGCACTCTCGAGGTTCATCAAAGAGCCCGTCGTCACCGTCATCGTCGAGGAGATCAACAACTACAAGGTGTTCGTCCTCGGCGAGGTCGAGACGCAGGGCGCGCTCAACCTCCGGCGCAAGACGCGCTTCCTCGAAGCGATCGCGATGGCCGGAGGACTGACCACGTATGCGGACAAGGGAAACGTGACGCTCCTTCGGTACGACGAAGGCAAGGAGTCGCGCACGCGCATCGACTACCGCAAGGTGGTCTCGGGTGAAAAGCCGGAGTTCAACGTCTGGCTTGTGCCCGGGGACACGATCATTGTCAACTAGATCCAAGCGCCGCAAAGCGGCCGTCGTGCTCGTGACGGGAGGGTGCCTCGTCGCACCCGCCCGCGCGGCCGAGATCATCTTCCGGCCCGTCGTCGTCCTGGGCGCCTATCACGACGGCAACGTCCTGATCATCGGCGAGGAGAACGACACCGGCGACGACGCGTTCACGGGCGCGGTCGACCTCGACTTCCAGCGCTCGACCGAGACCTCGTCGTGGACCCTCAACTATCGGCCGATCTACACGGCCTACAGGGAAAACAGCGAGCTCGACTACTTCGGTCAGTCGGCCCACGCCGGCTATTCGAAGACGTTCTCCGGGCAGTCCAGCTTCACCGCGGACGCCGCGGCATCACGGACCGACCGGCAGGGCGTCCGACCGTTCCGGCCGGAGCAGCCGGTCAACTTCGTGGAGCGCAACACCGAAACGCGCGCCGACGCCCGCGTGGGCGGGACGTTCAAGTCGGGGCGCCGCTCCGCCATCGACTGGCAGGTCTCCGGCGGCTTCACCACGTACGAGTCCGACGACCTCGTCGACAACACGACGTTCGGCGGAGGCGCCGGGTGGCGCTACGAGTTCAGCGAGCGGGACTCCTTGGGCTTCGGGCTGCGGGGCGACGCCTACCTGTACGACGAGCAGCCGATCGACCCGAATCTTCCGCCGCCTCCCGTGGATACCGGCGCCACGACGGCCGGGATCCTCGGCCGCCATAACTTCAGCGAGCGCAGCATCTTGAATTACTCCGCCGGAGCGACGTACACCGACAGCGACTTGAGAACCGACACCGCCTTCAGCGGTGACGTCTCCTTCACCTACAACCCGAGCGAGTTCTCCGACCTCACGGCGGGCATCCGGCAATCCGTGGGCGCCGGCACCGGCAGCGGAGGCCCCACGCTCGATCGGGGCATCTACGTCGCGTACCGCCTCCGCGCGGCACGCAGCGGCCTCGAGGCGAACGTGCTCACCGGGCTGTGGCAGCGCGACGGCGAGGCGATCAACGGGCCCGGGGCGGGGACCACGACGGCGTGGAGCAGCGCCGAGACCGTCGGATGGGCCTTCAACCGCTTCTTCTCGTTGAACTTGATCCACAGCTTCACGGACCAGCAGGCGGACGCCACGCAGCCGCAGGTTCTCGATACGAACCACCACAGCTACGGGATGTACGCCCGCTGGAACATCCGGGGACGGTAGGGGATCGCCGTGGACACTCGCAATCAGGTCAAGCAGTACATCGACATCGCATGGCGCCGTAAGTGGTGGGTGGTGGTCCCGCTCGTCGCGGGAACGGTCATCAGCCTCTACCTCTATTGGAGCCTTCCAAAGCTCTACCGCGCGGCGACCACCATCCTCGTCATCCGTCAGAGCGTTCCCGACGACATCGTCCGCTCGGCGGTGACGATGCGCATCGAAGAGCGCATGAAGTCTCTCAAGATCCAGGTGCTGAGCCGGACGTATCTCGAAAAGGTCGCGCGCGAGATCGGGCTGATCGACGACACGGCCGACGAGGCCAGGAAAGAACGCGTTTGCGATCAGCTCAACGCGAGCGTCCAGCTCGACTGGGACAAGCGAGACAACTCCTGGTTCCGGATCATGGTGCACGACCGCGACCCGGAGCGCGCGGCGAAGGTCGCCAACAGGCTCGCCGAGATGTTCATCGATCAGAACTCGCAGTCTCGGTCGAATCAGGCGAGCGCGCTCGTGAGCCAGTTCGACGTCTGGCTGCAGTCGGCCGAGTCGAAGCTGGAGACCAGAGACCACGAGATCTCGCAGTTCAAGACGCAAAACCTGTACGAGCTTCCCGAGCAGGAGCAGTCAGCGCTCCAGCTCATGTCGACCTCCCAGAATCGGGTCACGCAGCTTTCGAGCGACATCCAGGTGAAGTCGGACCGGCTCTCGATCCTCCGCTCGGACGAGAAGGCCAAGCGCCTGGCGGCCGCGGCGAGCGGCCTCAACGTCCTCGGGGATGATCCGGACAGCCGCGCGCTCGCTCAGCTCGAGCGCGAGCTGAACGACCTGCTCGTCAGCTACACCGACGAGAACCCGCTCGTCCGCAGGAAGCGCGATCAGATCGCGCAGTTCAAGACGCTCCACCCGACGGTCGCGGTGGCGAAAGCCAGCGGCGAGCCGCAAGAGTCGCCTGAAGTGAGACGGCTCGAGCTCGAGGTGCGCAGCCTCGAGAAGGACCGGGACCGCGAGGTGGCGCGCGTCGAGGAGCAAAGACAGCGGATCGCGAAGATGCCGGCTCGGGCGCAGCAGCTCGCCGGGCTCACACGCGACTACGAGATGCTCAAGAAGGAATACGACCGGACGGTCGGACAGAAATCCGAAGCCATGCGCTCGTTCGATCTGGAGCAGGCGAAGAAGGGCGAGCAGTTCCAGATCCAGGATGCGGCACGTCCTTCCGCGCGCCCTTACGAGCCGCAGCTCTTCCAGCTCCTGCTCATGGGCCTGGCCACCGGCCTGGGCGTCGGCGTGGGCATGGCGGCGCTCCTGGAGTTCCTGGACCAGTCCGTCCGCGGCGAGGAGCAGTTCGCCGATCTCTTCCCCGACGTTCCGATCCTCGGATCGATCCCCAACCTGATCGCCTCCGCGCCGGTGAAGCCGCACGCGAAGAAGAACAGGGTGAAAAAGGCCGCCGCCGGGGCGGTCGCGCTGCTCGCCGTTCTCGGAGGGTTTTTCGCATGAAACGGTTCGGGATCTTTTCAGGGAGCGGAGGCGAAGGGCGGACGCCGCTGGTCGCCGGGGTGCCGCTCGGCGGCATCATCCCGCGCAAGCTCATCGACGATCCGCACCTTCTCGTCGCGTCGAGCCCCGGCTCCCCGATCTCCGAGCGCTACCGGAGGCTGAGGCTCAAGCTCGACGTGCCGAACCAGGAG
>Ga0137435_1000443_pt1 | contig 13986 bp, 19 predicted proteins | sample EasRivERMGT100_2_FD_104904 | JGI IMG/M metagenome (GOLD analysis project Ga0137435, IMG submission 104904) | Soil microbial communities from meander-bound floodplain in the East River, Colorado, USA - East River MetaG ERMGT100_2 | ecosystem: Environmental > Terrestrial > Soil > Floodplain ... | reverse complement strand
TCTGGCCCATGATAAAGCGTATGTCTTTGCGTAACCACAGGGGCATCTCGACAACTTCGGTCATGGTAAGCCCTCTGTTCATGCCGCCAAAAACATACCACGTATAGAAGATGTCCAAGGATTCTATCTTGCACAGCCCCTCACGCTCGACGCGCCTCATGCTTTCCTTGGTAATGACTTGCGGCGTATGCAGCGTGTCCTTTTCGTCCGACCTGTCCTCTGCATCCAGTAAGGCGTCAACGAACTGCTCTACTTCCGCGCGCTGACGCCTCCGAAGTTTTTTGAGTCATCATCCATCTTTGTGACCCACACCCCAGGATTCAAGTCGTCGCACAAATCAACCGCTTCTTCAAATAAGTTTGGCGGGAAGACATTCATGAAGGAGTTGAAGTTCTTCCACTCTGGCGGTATCTCGACACAAGCCCACGGCACCGTCGTGTCATCACTGTCATCCCACATGCTGACCTTGCGAGTCTCGACTTTACGCAAGCAGACCATGATGCTTGCCCAGCGTGCGATCTCCATCGTAGTCAGATAAATTCTTGCCGCCTCATCGCGTTCCAAGCCCTCACCCTTGGGATTAAGAACGCGGCTTTCTTCCACCATGTCTTCGGGTATGTCTTCCTGATCCATGAACTTATCACGAAACCAGGCCGCGTACTTGTGTGGCGGCAAGCCATACTCCTGCTCAAACCAGGCACTCACTTCGCGTATGAGCTTAGACCTGACCCCTTCTTCCTTGAGTGTCGCGCTGGCAAAGGTCAGTTGGTACTGCGTCAACTTGGGCAACTCCTTTTGGGCTTCTTCGCGCTTGTCGGCAGCAATACCGCCCAGCGCACGCAACTTCTTTCTCGCCCAAGCTGGGGCTGGCACCACGAACAACAATCTTTCTTCGGCCAACAAGTTCATAAAGTTTTCTCGCTAAGTTCTTGGAGTATTAGCCATAAAAAAAGACAGGTGCAAGTGCCGCTATCGGCTGCACATTCCCTGTCTCCTTCCTTGCATAAAGTTACCTGGGTAAAATCACGGAGTCGCGTCTGGCAATGTCCAGGTGGGGGTGCCGCCCGCATCCAAGTAAAGCTGATTGCTGAGAGGATAGCTGGCGGTGTTGTTGGTTAGCTCAATACGAATCGGCGGTGTCAGAGCGTCATCGATCATCTTCCAGCGCACGTCGCAACGGATAATCTCATTGCCCTGAGCGCGCCCGTTCAAAGCCCGCACCTCACACTTCGGGATATTCACAATAAACTTATACGGCACTGTGGCCGCAGGGATATTGCGATTGGTGTTTAGCTCAAAGGTCAAGCCACTGAGCAAGGTGGTTGGACTCAAGGAAGCACCCACCAGCGTTGTTGCGCCGCCATAGAACAACTCGTTGTAGGCTTGCACTGAGAAGTCCATGCCACGCATTTCGCCTGTGACACCAAAGCTCATCTCCTGATTGTCATTGCGCGAGAACCTGTGGATGAGTTGGTCGTCTTCTTCGATCTGCCTATCAATCGTGATGGTGTGTTCACGCGGCAAGCCGAAGTCGTAGTCAGTGCCACCCGCGACCGCCAGGTTCCAAAGCAAGCCGCCCAAGAAGGGCATGAACATGGTGTTGTCTTCGTTGGTGACGGTGTAGCTGGCTTCGGTAACAACTTGTTCCGACAAGCCCATGCCTGTGACGCCGATGGTCGTACCTTCATTGCGCGAGAGCGAGAGGGTTAACTGGCTAAAGCGCACGTCGCGCACTTGCCGCGACCACTTGCCGCCACCGCTGCCCATTCGCAGGTAGTTGGTGATATAGGGTGCGTCCCCTGCGTTTGACTTGACAAGTTTATGGGTCGTCACACCTGTTGCCGTTACCCCTGTGGCTGGCACAAAGCCAATGCCAAAAAGTAGGTAGGGCAAGCTCAGGGGATAGGCATACAACTCGTAGTCAACAGGGACGCGCACGCTGGAACGCTCAGGCACGCTTTGGGCGGCAGTTGAGCGTTCGTGAATGCCTAGCATGTGGTTTTCATTTTCCACATAATCAAATTCAGGCAGAGTGTCGGCAGAACTGCCACGCGCCAGTTGGACTGGCGTAGTCGGGTAAGTACCCTTGGTGACTTGGGCAGCAAAGCCGATTCTGGTGGTAAGGCTCAGTGGACTAGGTGTGGACATGACTTATATCCCCTTGCTTAAATTTCTGTGTAAACAGTCAGGTCTAGGACGGAACAACCAGTGTAGGTGCCTTGGGTTGGCTGACCTGCAAGACCACGCACATAAAGCTCGGACTCCCCGAACTCGAACCGCTGCACGAACTCGCCATTGTCTGCGCTTAGGGCGACAAGATTTTCAATGTCGCCACGCAGGGCATCCAAGATTGAACTGTTGGACGCAGAGGCAAAACGTTTAGCGGTAAAGGCATCTGGGAAGGAAGCACAAATAACAATCTGGTAGGCGTAGGTCATGCCTGAGATATGATAGGCACCGTCCCCAAAGGGGGCGTCTTCGCTCTCGGCTTCCTTGCCATAGCTTAGGATGATAATGCCAGGAAGCGGCATCGTGTCGGGGTTGAAACTCTCGGCCACAATGACCTTAGCTGTTTCGGTTTCCGTCCATAGCAACTTCCACGCTTCGCACAAGTCAAAGAGATACTCGTCTATGACTTCCCACAGAAAGGGCGGCGCGTCAAGGATTGAGACAGCCACTAGACAAACTCCCCATAGTCAGTCCAAGTGTTGTAAGGCTGGACTACCATCCAGTTTGTCGAGAGCGCATCCACCTGCCACATGCCAGCATCGCCAGACTGATCGACATCCTGGTTGGCATCGCCAGTCTGGGAGTCATCGGTCACAGCCAGAACATAGCCGTAGGCCAGTGCTTCCTTGTTGGCAAGCGTCATCAGGTCTTTGATGTTCTGGAAGATTTGCTCACGGTCGCCTTCAATGGCGTAGTTCTCGCCATCGACACGCGTGGCAAGCAGAGTGGCGAAGCGCGACAAAGCATAGTAACGGGCAATGACATTGAAGGCATTGACTTCGTTCCATGTGTCTAGCTCAATAATGTCATCGGTAGACATGCGGGCTAGTGCTTCGTCTATGTCGGGGCCATAACCCGCGGCGGTATCATCAGCCGCGGGCTGGCGCACTTCATTTCTTAGGCTTCTTAGCTTTGACTCCAGCCTCGTAGCCGCTTGCGCTCTCGTCATTGTCGGCATCGCTCGACTCCATCTCCGCTTCCACTTCGGCTTCGGCCTGAGTTAGTTCTTCCTCAGAGATAGGTTCCTCAACGGCATCCATCTCGCTTGTTGCGCTGGTGTCGCCATCGGTTTCTTCGACGTAGACTTCTTCGGTCGTGGTCGTTTCCTCAAACTCATCATCTTCTTCGCCGTAGGCCAAGGCCAGCAAGCTCTCAACGATGTCGGCCAACTTCTCGTTCAACTCGGCCACGCGGCTCTCTGGGTCTTTCTCAGTAAGCTCAATGGTGGTGACTTTCGCCCCCATCTCGGCTTGTAGCTTGCCAAGAGCTTTTTCCATACGGGCTTGCGCTTTCTCAGCGCGGATTGCCATTGCTTCTTGTGTAGCCATGTCGTTATCTCCATAACTTCTAGGACGAATGCGCCTCTGGTCAGCCCAAGGGTGTCAAGCTCGGACTTTGCCCCCTCAACCAGAGGCGCACCCCTTATCCCAGCATTGTCTCTATCCACCAACCCGAAAGGAGGGAAGTAATAGCTTAGGCGTAAATCGCTGGAATGTCGTAAGGCGGTGCGGCCTTGAACTGCATGATTGCAGCCGATGTGCGGTTAGACACACCGTAGCCGTGGCGGTCACGCCAGAATGATTCTTCCAGTGGGAACTCAACTTGACGCGCAATCAAAGCCAAGACGCCGCGACCTTGAATGTTGGTCGGGATGTCCACGCGCTTTGTCAGCGGGCCAGGTTGAGCTACGTCAATTGCCAGCATGTAGTCGGCAGGGACGCTGTTCCATTCTGCTATCCAGACATTGCTGGCACGTCCGATGACCATGCCTGGAATGCCTGATGGTGCGCTGCCACTGATGACCGTGGTCGTAATGGGCTGGGTCAACATGGGGTCGCGATACGGTGTGAACGCGGCCAGTCCTTGCACGATTGCACTTTGAGCAGGATTGATGAAGACGACAATGTTGGTGTCCTCACCAAAGTGTTCCTTGATCTCATCGCGCAAAACAGGGAAGGGATTGTTGACGTTGGAGATAGCCGAAGAAAGATAGCCACTGGTTAGGTAGTGGTTATCTTCTGCGCCAGTGTCAGCGTTAATGTTAGGCGCATAAATTGTTCCGTCCTGGTTCGCCAGACGCCGAATGGTGATCACCCGATCATAGGCTTCTTCGTACCAGGCAGCATCATTGACGTTGTTGAATAATGCTTTGAGAATGTTGAAACGCACCCAATTGAGATGTCGGATGAAGACGGTTTCAACATTGCGCTGCAATTGCTCAAGCGTCAAGTAGGCCAGGGTGACATCATCACCCGCAATCTGGTCGCGGGCATCGCGGATCGGAAACGCCACATTGTAGCGTCCAGCCGCTTTGATTGCGCCAGGTCGGGTCAGGTTATTACTTTCCTGCATCATGCCGCCACCAGGAGTCTCAAAGTAGGCTTCGATGTTGGTGGTGGTTGCCCCAATCAAAGTGGACGTGGCTCTGGAAAGGGCCGCGTTATGACGCGCCGTAAACTCTTGTACGGCAGCGAAGGTCTGAACTTGACCTGCTGCCAATACGGGAGTCGCCGCATCGGTGAGCATTAACGTACCCCAGATGGTTGTACTCATGGTTTAGGTTTCCTTTGTCTCCTAGATTTATCTGACTAATGCTATGGCTTAGGCCAACAGCCAAGAGCGAGTCACATCGATCCAGGCCATCTTTACGGCTTCGTAGCCGAAAGGAAGCACCTCACCGATGATCACGGTGCCAGCCGTATCCAACTCACCTGTGGCTCCCGCATAAAGCAAGGCACCAAAAGCCAGCGCGGAAACGTCGTAACCAGAGATGAAACCCCACTGGAAAAGCTCAACGGCTTGTCCACCAGGGTCACGCCGCGAAAGGGCGATACCTGCCACGGCAATACCCGCGGCGGGCGCACCAACCGAAGCCGTCACAAAACCGCTGGCATTCCAGATACAAACATGCCCTGGCAACACCTGCGCGGCTGCGCGGTACGGGTGGTGAAGATATTGTTCTGAGTTGAGGGGCGCGATACGAGTGCGTGTCGCGACGATAACAGCCATACGAACCTCCTATAAGCGTGCGCCTACATTGAGCAAAGGCTCATCGCTGCTGGCTCCCGTTGGTCTGTTACCAGATGAGGCGGGGTCTGGGCCAGAGCTATTCCCTTGCCGTACAGTCGGCTTCTGTGCGGTTGTTTGCATGAGCTTTTCGGCCAGGGGTCTATGGCTCTCTAGCCAGTCGCCCATTGCCTTCGCAGTAACCTCACCCTTGGGAGCAGTAGCCTTCACTTCTTCGGGCCACTTAGCTATCTCGGCGTTAAAGTTCTTCATCAGCATGTCGGTCAAATCCTTGACCTCTGACTCCAATGGCTTTAGCCGAATAACTTCTTGCTCTTTGGTGGTAGCAAGTTCCTGCCATTTCTCTTGCTCTTTGAGTCTCTGTTCCGTTTCTGCTTTTTGGGCAGCAACCCGCGCTTCTTCTGTCTTGCGGTTTGTCTCGTTCTCCTTGCGGAGAGACTTGATGTGGTCTTGCCAAGAAGCAGGTAGTTCAGAGATGTCTACCGTTTTCGCCGTATCTGTCGGGCTTGTTGTAGCTGTGGGTACCTGACCCGTTGGTGTTGTGGTGGCAGTAGTGGTAGCGGGCGCATCTGTCGGAACCGCTGGACTGACACCGTTTTCAGTTGTCATGCTTTTAGTCTCCTAATCACGTTAACATATAGATCGCGCACAATCAAGCGGTGAGTCCTGAGAGTCGCGTATAGACCTCTGGGTCATATCTGAGCAAGCGCACACAGCGGCAATACCCGCGGCCACGACAAATGCGTCCTGGTAGCGGCGCGCTGGCATCGTTGGGTAAGTAGGGGCCATTGGCTTCGGCATTCGCACAGGGGCCACAGGTGTTCTTGTCGTCAACGGCAATGTAATCGACCACCCAGCCGAACATGGCGTTGGTAGCCCCGTTCTTCTCATACCATTGCGCTCTGCCTTCGCCCGCATACAGGATACTGCGACTCTCGACTTGAGCAGAACTCTGGCGACCTGTGGCAATCATATCGGCAAAGCGCGTCAAGTACAGGAGTTGAAAGAGAGTGGCGTTATACAAACCGTCTAACTCGTCTTCCGTCATCACGCGCTGCGCCCCTGTTTGCGCTTGCTCTGCTAAGTAGATGATAAGCTCATTGACCATCTCGCTGTGCCATTGCGAGAGCGTGATAGTGCCTCTGCCTAGTTGCTCGGCAAGGTTTGTCACTATCCTGATAAAGTCATCTTCGGCGGCATCAGGGCTGACGCGCAATGTGGTGAAGAAGTCCTGCACCGCCTCATTAACAAGGTCTACTAAGTTTAGCGGGATAGCCTCATCCAACGGCAAAGGCAAGACCCAGCCCAAAGGCAAAGTGCCGTCCTTGTCGTAGGCATCCAGTATTTGTTCGGCCACTTCTTCGGTGATCACGCCATCCAGCACCAGGGTCACTAGCAACTGGATCAGCCTCTCCCTCTCGGTCATGAATTTATCTCACTAAACTTATGGAGTAGGTGCGCCATTGGTCTGCAAGACGCCTTCGGTGGCTGACCTGAGTCTGAGTCTTTCGGTTAGCTGAACAACCTGAGAACCGCTGGGTTGCCCGCCCGCGCCAGTGCCATCTGGGGTCGGGTTCATGACCAGTTGATCCAGCATGATTTCTTCGCGGCGCAAGGCAACTTCGCTGCGCTTGACCTGCACTGTCTCCCAATGCCCAAGGGGTACCAGCGGTCTTGCCGCAATCTCGAAGTCGAGTAAGCCCTGCTCATAACTGGTGATATTAAAAGGGAGAAAGACTTTGCGGTCTTCGCTCAGGTCTTCCCCCCAATCGCCATTGTTAGCGCGGTAGCCGCCGATAGCTACCCCCATCTGCGTGAGCTTGACCTGCTGCGTGTCATAGCTTGCGCGTGCCTTATTGACCATTATGTCAACATCGCCAAAGAGTCGCGTTACGGCTGGGCCAGTCACCTGACTCATCTTTCGCATCTCTCTGTGCATGGTCAGTTCAGGATGGTCTTTCTCGATTTCATTGAGCAAGTGGTCGATGACGGCAATCACGTCACCAGAAGGTGGGTTGGCGGTCACGATGTCAGACCCAATGGGGCCGCGCAAAATCGGTATCTGGGTGCGGGCTGACTCAGGTGCCTTGGGATTGGGCATCAGTTCATCTGGTGTGTCTGTCTTTAGCGTAGAAACATTATCGCCTGTGATGAGCAGCGGCGATTGCAGGACTCGGTGGGCTTGGTCAAGCCAGTGCGAAGCAAGGCTATTTAGTTCATCCCACTTGCTCATATAGCGCATAGCGGGTTCACCATGCGGGGTGCCGATGTCGGTGTGCTTGACCCAGACGGCAGGGACAAAGCCATAGGGGTTATCCCAACTGCTGTCGTTATCATCATAACCGTATGGCTGATTGTCACGGTAAGTCCTGAAAGACTTGTCATCTACGATCTTCTTGTAGCGATGAGTCTCGGTACGCTTCGTGCCGTCTGCCATTGTCTCGACAAGTTCTTCAAAGTCATACTCAATCGTGTAGCCCTTGACGTTACCGCGAAAATCCAGCTTGACATCGCTGACGGTGCCAGGGTACCAAGACCTAAACTCTATCTTGCGCGCAACAAGGTCATCCACGACTTCGACCAGGCACTCGCCAGTCGCCGCCGCTAACGTGACCATGATGTCTTTGCCGATGTGCCAGTTCGACCACTTCCAGATGCTTGCGATTGCTGCGACAAGATTATCAGGTGTGTCTTCGGCAAAGGGAATGGCAATGACAGTGCCGTCTTCAAAACGCTCGGCGTCTGCGGTCAACATGCCAGGGTAAATGGTACCTGCGTAGAAATCCACCAAACGCTTTGTGGGGTTGTAAATGTTGCGCGTGCCATAGTACAAGCGGTTGCTGCTGCGATAGGCTGACCACAGGGCCATGTCGTCCAAGGCAGACCCAACGTAGTAGCTCCAGTTCATGTCGTACCTTGCCCGCCATGCCTGATACTGCTGCTGGTGAACAAAGGCAGAGGGGTTGTTGTAGACGCGTCGCGCCATGCCGAACCCTGCGGTGAATGCCATAGATACCCTCCCTAGCCAAGACATAGGCGTCCTCTTTGCTTAGACATACTGAAAGAAACCAACTAGCTCATCAATGCCAATGCCAGCCATGCCGCCGACCATCATTTCGGTGACGCCCCACACCATTGCATCCATGCGGTCAGGCGACACTTCACCTGGACACCAACTGCACATCTGGTCTTCCAAGTCGCTAAACATGCCGACGTTATGCACCTTGTTGTTACTATACAAATTACTGACTGGCTCGGCTCTGGTGTACTTGCCCTTTGAGGCAGAGATGAGTTTGACAGGCAGGTTAACATCGTTGCTCTGGATCACCGACTTGACCATCTGCCCACCCTGATTGCTCTCGGCCACAATCAGGTCGGCGGCAAAGCGGTTGTACGCTGCCTCTACTTGAAAGCTCCACGCCTTGGGGTCAATCGTGCTGATACTGGCATCCTCCAGAATGTAGCAATGCCCATCTTCCCCTAGCCCACAAACGACAATGCCTGTCTCGGCTCCCACCTTGCCAGAGCTACCGCCTGTGCTGGGGTCAACCGCTACGATTATCCTGATAATGCCACAAGGCACTTTGGCGACCCTGGTGCGCTCAAGAGTTTCGCGTGTCCACAGTGCGCCTTCGACATCCATGAGCAGGTTGCCGTAGATTTCTTGTGCGCCAAGTCTGGTGTTTTCGTAGCGTCCTAAGATTGTCTGAATAAAACTAGCAGGAAGGTTGGAGATGTTCTCGTAGGTACTGCCCACGGTCACAACCACATTATCATCTTCGATCAGTTGCTTGATAATCGGAATCGGTCTTGGCGTTGTCGTGATAACCATTTGCGGGTTCTTGCCAACACGCAAGCCTAAGCTCAAGTTAGCAAAGGTTTCGCTGGGATACTTGAACTTGGCTAACTCGTCCATCCAGGCAAAGCCATGCTGCGGGCCGCGCAACTGGTCGGGTTCATCGCCTGAGTACATGGTGCCGAAGACACCATTCGGCCAGGTCACGCGCCGCTTTGTGACTTCCAGCTTGGGCATGAACCACGGTGGACTTATCTTCATAATGCTGGACTCGAACATCTCGACCATCGTGTCGCGCACATCAGCTTTGGTCTGCCCAACAATGGCAATGGGGTCAAAGGGGCCATACCTAGCGCGCTTGTTAACCGCTTCGGCTCCCACACGCGTCTTGCCATAACCGCGCCCGCTGGTCAGCATCCAGGTAGACCACTTACCCTCTGGTTCCATCTGGTTCGGGCGCGCCCAAAAGTCCCACATATATTCGAGTTGCTTCATGTCGTCAGGGCTGGGCGCGATGTCTTTCAGGGCTTTGCTGCGTTCTGGTTCAGGCAAGAGCGAAATGCGCTCTGCCATACTCATTTGCCGCCCTTTGCCCTCAAGACTCTTTTGCTTCATCGGCGGTTATCCTGTCCTCTGGATCGGTCTGAACCTTGTAGGCATCGCTGATGTCTAAGCTCAAAGAGTTGTGTAGACGTTCCGACATTTCTTCCATACGCGACCTGATACTGGCTTCGCGCTCGGTGGCATCGCGCTTCGCTTCTTCCTGCATCTTCTCGTTGGAATCGGCGTTTTCCAGTTGCTTCTCGGTGTAGCCGCGGCTCTTGCCCTTGGTACGCAAGTAAAAGATTATGCTGGCAATGTCACCCGCCTTAATCTTCTGCATCAACTTGCCTTCGGCAAAGTCAAGCAGCATGGCATCGGTTTCTTCTTGGGCGACCTTGCAGATTTCGTAATCGCGGATAAAGCGGTTGACCACTCTCACCGTCGTGCCTAGCTTGCGCGCTATTACACTAGGCATTCCGCGCCCCTCATAGATTGCGACCGCCACAAGCTCAGGTGTCAACACCATACGGGCAACTTTGACGCCCGTATCGGTATACTCCATATTGAGCTTGGGTAGTTCGTAAGTCTCTTGGGTTTCGTACTCTGGTAGGTCTACACTGATTTCGTCGTCTGGCTCGGCTTCGGCAACAGGCGCGGGCTTGCGCCCCTGAAAGTTATTACCCTTCCGCATAGACGTACTTTCGCTTTCGCTTCTTCCAGTCACCGTCTACGATAGGTTGACCGATAGGCTTATTGCCAAAACCTCTTGGCAAGCTCTCGGCACTTGCCCCGCGCCAGTTGCGCCCGTTCTTGAAGTCCTTACCCTTGCTGCGATCAGGCGTAGCGTTGTAAGAACTACTCTGCAACCTACCTGTCTTCATGCTGATGGTGCCGCGTGGCACAAAGACCTTGCCCTTGTAGCCAGTCCTGTAATTGGGCGCACCCGACCAGGCATGGGCGCATTTGGGACAGGTGTACTCGTCGTCAAACTCACCCTCATCACTCAAGTCGGTCAAGTCCATGCCAACCACAACGTCCAAGATGTTTTCGATGTCATCCTGAATGGTGGCGCGGGCAACAGCAATCGACGGTGCGATCTCAGCCAACAGGTGATAACGCTCAATGATAGGACGCGCCGCTGATTGCTGCCTTGCGATTTCCTCAAGAACATCTTGCGGCAAACCGCCATAAACGCGGCGCGCATCCTCAATCTCAATCTCTGAGGGTACAGTCGTGGCGTATCTGTCAAGGAAGTCTTTGGGCAGGGTGTTGACAACATTGCCCCTGTCAATCCTGTCTAACGATGGCATAAACTTGCCTCCCTAATCTTAGGCTATCACGGGAAACGCGCATGATCAATCTTTGTCGCAAGTACCGCTTGACATTGCCTGTGAACCTTGCTATAATGTAGGTGATGTTTTTTGTCACATAGTTAATAACCAGAGCAAGGAAACATGGCATGTTCGACAACATTTTGGGTACTGTCACCGACCGCACAATTGAGCTATACCGTCGCTCATGGGCCAAGTACCTGTCGCACTGTGAAGACAATGCGCTTGAGCTTACGACGGCAAACGCGGTGATGTCGTGGCGGCTGGCAATGGTGGAAGAAGGGTTCTCGCCCAATACCATCAACTCGCACCTGTCGGCTATCAAGACCATCTTCAAGGCCAACATCCCGACTGGTATCATCAGCCTTGAGACTTATGCGATGGTCAAGGCGGTTGGTTCGGTCAGCGTGCGCGCTCTGCGCGACCGTCTGCGTCCTGCCAAGGACAAGTTGACCGACGAGTCAGTTATGCGAATTATCAATGCGATTGACCTGAGTAGCTTAGGCGGCATTCGCGACAGGGCTATCTTGTGCCTGTTGGCAACAACGGGAGTTCGCATTGAAGAACTTAGCACACTAACGCTAGAGTCCTACAAGCCCAATGATAACATCCTGTACGTGCGCGGCAAGACCGACACCTATCCCCGCGCCGTTCCTCTCAGCGAGATCGCCAAGCAAGCGGTGGGGTTGTGGTTGTATACGCGGGGCAATGTGTCGGAGTATATCTTTAATGGCTTCTACGGCACGACAGGGGTCTTGCGCTCTGAGGCTATCTCTACGCAGGGGGCTTACGCCATCATTACGGATCGGGCCAAGGACGTTGGCGTTGACATCGCCCCGCATGACTTTCGTCGCTATGTGGCAACCAAGTTGGCCGAAACCAACATTGTCGATGCCCAAAGCGTGTTGGGTCATCGCAGCATCGTCACCACTCAGCGTTATGTGCGCCAGCCCGCTTTGCCAAGTGTCAACTGGTTGAGCTAAAATCAACACAAAGAGAGAGTGTATTGGCGACCCCAATACACTCTCTCGCAATTTCTTCGCTTAACTCCTACTCGCGGCGGCGTCTGCGAAAACCTCTAGGCGCATCATGGTCTTCGTCCTGATTGTTGCCGACCTGTCCCAAGCCAGCCCGAATCTTGCCAAGCTCTTGCGCCAGCAAGAACTCCTTATCCAGCCGCGCTACTTCATCATAGGGAATGTTATCAACATGGCGCATGACCAATGCCCAAAGGTGGGCGACATCATGCCCTTCGCTGGCTAACTGCATGATCATGACCATGCTGGTGCGGCGCATGTGGACGTAGTTCTCCATCCTGCGCTCATGTTCCCACGCGCCCAGGTCAGCACGCGCTACTCCGCGCATGTTGTCTAGGGCGGTCAGAGCGTCTTCGTTGGTGCGAATCTTGTCGTCATCCAACTTCATGTGAATGGTGCGTTCGGTCACGACAGGGGCTTCCCTGCCCACGGTCACAGTCTCGGTGACTTCAATCAGCATCGGATACCTCTTTCTCGTAATCTGGGTGCGACTTGCTCAACGTTAATGTCGGCAAGAGCTAGGGACGCGCCACGGTCAACATGGTCGGGTAGGCTACCAAAGACCTGCAATAAGTTGCGTTTGGCGGCACGATGGTATTGAAATAAAGGTAAGCCCTGCTCAGGTCGCATGTGGTCAAAGAAGCCCTCATACGAATAAACTTGGGCAGGGTGGTAACAGGACGCGTCGTAATTGTCTAAGAGCGAGACATCGACAATCTTGCCCTCTATCTCCAGCCAACCATGCACAATCGCCCACTTGCCCTTGCAGATGAGTAGCCAGCCTTCGACGTAGTTAACCCGCGCTATCTTGCCGCCCTTGATTAAGCGATAGGCCAGCATCGCCTCTACGCTGTTAGGCCAACAGGCATTCGGCTCTGGCTCAGTCAATTCGGCTAGTTCCTTGGCGAGATCAATATCCACTTCGCTCACGGTCGCATCCCCACAGAGAGTAATGCCGCCATTAGCACAAGCCCTGCTACCAACAACAGGCTACCTGTCGCCTTGTGTGAGGCGGCGTCTTGAATCGAGTCTTCGGTGTAGCCCTGAGTCTCAATGATTTCCTCAGACTTGTCATGCAAGCCCCAAGTCATCGAGAAGAAGATTACGCCCACAACCGCCGCTGCGCCCAAGAAAAGCACAGGGATGCCAGCCGCCATCTGGCTAAATTGTTCAGGTGTCATCGCCCTTGTCCTTGTTCAGCTAACTTCTCGGCACGCTCTATGCGCCACTCGCGGAACTCCATCATCATGCCCGCCGCTTCGCGTTCATCCAGCCCGATCTTCCCAAGCATGAAGGTAAACAGGAAAGCATCCGATAAACTGGCTTCGGCCACAGCCGCCACATTATGGGCAAAGCGAAAAGCGTCTTCTGGCGACATTTGCGACAACACGCGCCCATTGTAGGAAAGCTGCACAAAGGGTTGCTGTGTCTCGCGCCCAAAGCCACTTACAGCATAAAAGTCGTTGCCCTCAGTCTCGGCGTTTTCGTTGGCAAAGTAGCCGATCTCAACGTGGTCAGCCACGGCAATCATCAGCCGCTTGTTCATCTCTGGTACATCTGCCCACGGCACCGCGCTATCCTTACGCGTTTCGTAGCCAAAGGTCGGTGCCAGCCGTTCATAGGTTTCGTGAAACAACTTCGCCAATTTTTCGCTCATGTCCTTGTCCTTATTGCGCTAAATTTACCCGAATGAACAATAGTACGGCTTCCATGATGCCCAACACGCGATCCAGCCTGTCGATGACAAAGAGCAAGAGGATGATCTTGAACAGGTCGCCCAAGACCACGGTTGCCTTCTCTGACCCAAAGCCAGGGGCTTGCAAGGCGGCAATGGCAAACAAGCCGTACAGAATGATGATTGTTAAGACCCAAGGCGCGAAGTCTGACATCTATGCCTCTTTATGTGCTGAGTGACTCCAACCAACCTGCAATAATCGCCCGCTTCTCTGGTTCCATGCGCCCATCTTCCACCGCACTCTGGCACAACAGAACCACTTCTTCGGGGACTTCTTCATAGTCATCG
>Ga0137435_1000442_pt1 | contig 14009 bp, 10 predicted proteins | sample EasRivERMGT100_2_FD_104904 | JGI IMG/M metagenome (GOLD analysis project Ga0137435, IMG submission 104904) | Soil microbial communities from meander-bound floodplain in the East River, Colorado, USA - East River MetaG ERMGT100_2 | ecosystem: Environmental > Terrestrial > Soil > Floodplain ... | reverse complement strand
CGGCTCGAGCCCCGGCTCGTAGATCGGGAGCTGGTTCTGCCGCAGGCCGTCGATCTTCCGGGCGACCTCCCGCTTGAGCGAGGGGTCGCGGAACGACTTGATCTTTTCCTTGAGGTCGGTGATCGAGCGCTCGTGCCGCTTGATCTTGTGGTCCGAGTCGCGCACCGTCTTGGCCAGGTTGTCGATCTGCGACGGAACCAGGTTGAGCTGGCGGAACTCGAGGGCGACGCGCACCTGCTGCCGCATCGCCTTGAAGCGTGCGTTCTTCCAGGCCCGCCCGCCGGCCTTGAGCGCTCCCATCTTATTCGTGGCGAGCTCGAGCTGGGTGAGCTTCTTGTTGAGACGCTGAATGACCAGCTTGGCCCGCTCGAGCTTCTTGGCGGCCTTGTCCTGGGATTCTTCCTCGTCGCCTCCGGCGAAGACGTTCGCGGAGATCTGACCCTTCTTGATCCGCTCGCCGATCTGGCGGAGCTCGTCGTGCACCCAGGCGCTGCGGGCGAGAGCGTTCATCACCCGCCTCTCCCCACGCTCGATGCGCCGCGCGATCCGCACCTCGCCCTCGCGGGTCAGGAGCGGAACCGTGCCCATCTCGCGGAGGTACATCCGGACCGGATCGTTCGTCTTTTCGAGCGGGCCCGTGACCGTGCCCTCTTTGCCGTCCTCGTCCTTCTCGTCCTTGGGCGCGTCTTTCGCGGAGGCCGCGGTCGCGCTGGGACCGAGCTGCTCCCGTGCATCGGTGTCCACGACCGCGACGCCGTGCGCCTCCAGCAGCGAGAAGAACTCTTCGATCTCCTCTGTGGATGAGGAGATCTCGTCGGGGAGCGTCTCGTTGATCTCGTCATAGGCGAGAAACCCGCGCTCCTTGCCGACGGCCAGGAGTTGCCGCACTTCCTCGTACTTGGTTTCGACTCCTGAGGTGTGGTCTCGCTTCTTCTTGCTCATGTGTCCTCGACGTTCGAGCGGTGCGTTCAGTTCTCGAGCGTGGGAGTCCGGTGCGGCGCATCCATGCGCCGACCCAGCTCCATCAAACGGTTCAGCCGGTCCGTTTGCTCGTCGCGGTCCTGGGACGGAACCGCGCGGGCGACATCGTGGCTTTCCCGCCTCCAGCGTGCATGGTTCAACATTTCCAGGCATCCGTCGACCGCCTCGGGGCCGCCCGGGGGCTCGTCCCTGAAGGCGATCCTCGTCAGCAGGGCGCGATCCTCGTCGTTGTCCAGAGCGTCGACGAACGAGGCGGCGGGTATCGCGCCGCCTCCTTCCTCGCAGGACAGGATGGCCCGGACGATGACGCCGACGCGCGTCCCGTCGAGCTCGTGCGAGCCGATGGCCGCCCGCGCGTGCCGGCGGGCCTCCTCGCTCCCGAGCAGCACCGCGACCAGGCGCGCCTCGACGTCGCGCACCGGATCGTCCTCGCCGGCCCGCTGGCGGATCGAGGGCTTGGCCGCCTTGAGCGCGCTGCGCAGCTCGTGGAGGACGAGATCGTCGTCGAGGTTGAGCGCTTCCGCGAGCCGCCCCGCCCATGCGGCACGCTCGACGGCGTGAGGTAGGTGGGCGAGCCGGGGAAGGAGCGCGTTGATGACCGCGACCCTCTCGCCGGGGCGGTCGAGGTCGCGTCCCGTGATCTCTTTCTTGAGCAGGAACTCGATGAAGCCGGCCGCCCCGCGTACGAGCGTCTCATAGGCGCCGGCGCCCTCCTGGCGGACGAACTCGTCGGGATCGCGGCCGCCGGGGATCTCGGCAACGCGGACCTCGAATCCGCGCTCGAGAAGGAGGTCGATCGACTTTGAGGCGGCGTTCCTTCCGGCCGGGTCTCCGTCGTAGCTGACGACGATCCGCTCGGAGAAGCGGGACAGCAGCCGAACCTGGGACGTCGTGAGGGCCGTGCCCAGCGAGGCGACCGCGTTGTCGAATCCCGCCTGATGCAGCACGATCAAGTCCAGGTACCCCTCGACCAGGATGGCGAACCCTTCCCGGCGGATCGCCTCCTTGGCGACGTCGAGCCCGTAGAGGTTGTCACCCTTCACATACGTGGGCGTCTCGGGAGAGTTGAGGTATTTCGGCTCGGAATCGCCCAACGCCCTGCCCCCGAACGCCACGACGCGGCCGGCGGCATCGCGGATCGGGAAGACCAGGCGGTGCCGGAACCGGTCGTACTGTCCGGTACCGTCCTTCCTCCTCACGGTGAGCCCGGCCTCTTGCATCTCCGCGGGCGCAAAACCGCGCGCCCCCAGGAGCTGGGTCAGGCTCTCCCAAGAATCGGGCGCATAGCCGAGGCCGAACCGCTGTGAGGTCTCCTCTCCGACGCCTCGCTTCACGAGGTAGTCGGCCGCAATCCGGCCCTGCGGCTCGGTCAAGCACATCCGGTAATGGGTCGCGGCCATTTCGTTCATGAGCAGGAGGCGCTCCCGCGCATCGTGCTCCGGACGCGCCGCAGCCTTCGGCAGCGGCACCCCCCAGCGGCGAGCGAGGAACTCCACGGCCTCCGCAAAGCTCAACTTCTCATAGAGCATGATGAATTTGAACGAATCGCCCCCTGTCTGGCATCCGAAACAGTAGAAGAGCTGTAACTGAGGGTCGACCGAGAAGGACGGGGTCTTCTCGTGATGGAAGGGGCAAAGTCCCTTGAGTCGAGCCCCGCCCTGCTTGAGCGGTACGTAGTCGCCGACGAGGCGAACGATGTCGCCCGCGTTCCGAACCGCCGCGACGAAATCCTTCGTGAGCGGTACGGTCAAGCGGCCACCTCGACCGAGACCGGGGCGGCGTTAGCCGCCCCGGTCCGGAGGGAATGGACTATCCGTTCTGACGACGCTCCTGAGCCAGTCGCTTCAGGAGCTTCTTGCGCGCCGCGAGCGCCTTGCGCTTTTTCTTCACGCTTGGCTTCTCATAATGTTGGCGCTTCTTGATCTCGGTCAGGATCCCGGACTTCTCGCACTTCCGCTTGAATCGCTTCAAGGCGTTCTCGAGGCTCTCGTCCTCGCGAACCTTGATCAGCGGCATGAACCAATCACCCCGCTTTCGTGCCGGTGTTCTGTACCTCGATGTTCGAGGCAAGCAAACACGGCACTTTAGCGATCGCCCCAGACACCGTCAAGCCGCGTGGATTGAGGGGAGCGCACGGTCTTTGGCCCCACCGAGCGCCGCATACTTGAAACAGAAAATGAATACCGTTCGGTCACAGGCCGCGCAAGACATTTTTGACGTCTCACGGCTTTTTCCGCGACGTTCGTGTTGCGGAACGAGAACGTCGGTTGATGAGCGACGCCATGCATCCGGCACCGTGACCGTTGTCGATGTTGACGACGGCGACGCCGGAAGCGCACGTGTTGAGCATGGACAGGAGCGCCGCAAAGCCGCCGGCGCCGGTCCCGTAACCGACCGACGTCGGTACCGCGATGACCGGACACGAGACCAGTCCGGCGACCACCGAAGGCAGGGCGCCCTCCATCCCCGCCACCACGACGATCACGTTCGCCTCCGCCATGAGCCTTCGGCGCGCGAGGAGGCGGTGCAGGCCGGAGACACCCACGTCTGTGACGCGCGTGACCTCATCGCCCATGAGCTCGGCGGTGAGCGCCGCCTCCTCGGCGACCGGAAGGTCGGTCGTACCGGCGGTCATGACCAGAATCCCCGGGCGTCCCGGCTTCCGGCGCCCCGCCCGCAGCACCACGGCGCGAGCCCGCGCGTGAATCTCCACGCGCGGGAGCGCGCGCTTGATCGCTCGTAACGCTCGGGGATCGACGCGGGTGACGAGCGCCGTCTGTCCCGCGGCGCTCAGGCGGCGGACGATGGCCACGATCTCCGCGACCGACTTCCCCTCCCCGTAGACCGTTTCCGGGAACCCGCGACGCAGCGGTCTGTGCAGGTCGAGCGTCGCGAAGCCCAAGTCCGCGAAGGGGAGATCCTTGAGGAGCTCCTCGGCGGCGGCGATCGAGACCTTGCCCGATCGCACGCCGGCGAGGAGCTTGCGGATTGCGGATCTATCCAATCGTCGACCCCGATGCCAGCCGCTTCTTGACCGCGGGTAAGTGCCCATTGCTAGGATACCGTCCATGCCTTCGATCCACGAGGAGACCGCGTGAGCCGATCCAACGTTGAGCGACGTTCCCATGCACGTTTTCCCCACACGTTTTCGATCGAGGGACCTGCCGACGCCGATGGCAGCGTCGCGCGGATGACCGCGTCGGATCTTTCCCTAGGCGGCCTGTACTGCTCGTCGAGTCGCGACTATCCGGAGATGACGCGCCTCGCCGTGCGGCTGCGTCTTCCCGCGGAGCGCGACGACATGCCGATCGACGTCGAGGCGGTCGTCGTGCGGCGCGAGCAACTCGAATCCGCTTCCGGGAACGGGCGCTATGAGCTCGCGCTGTTCTTCACCGGGATGAGCGACGACGCGCGGGAGACGCTCGCCCGCTTCCTCGCGCAGCGCGTCACCGCGAGCAGCTGAACCGCTAGCGGATGCTGAGCGTGACCTCGGCGCAGCTTTCGCTGATCGCCTCGGCGTCTCCCGAATAGAAACAGTCCGCCGCGACGCTCCCTTCGACCCCGACACGGATCGAGTAGGCCGTGCCGGTCATGCCCGTGAGGCGCTCGTGGCCGCGCCCGTTGCGGCAGCTCACCTCGAACGCGACCCCGCCGTACTGACCGACGGCCGTGCCGCGCCATCCGGGCTGACACGCCAGGACCGCGGTCTTCGACGGAACGGCCGCCGCCTCGGTGGGCGGAGCCGGGGGCAGAAGGGTCAGGACGGCCAGGGCGGCCGCGGACATCACGAAGCGATCGACGCGCATGGCAACTTTCATACGTCGATGCCGCCGCCCTGGCGAAGGGTTTTTGCGGCTAGGCGCCACCCCTGCCGGGAGGATCCTCCCCTCGAGAGGCCTCAGACGAGGACGACCAGCCGCGCGCCGTTCTCGACGGTCTGCCCGGTCGTCACGGCGACCTCGGCCACGCGTCCGGCCCGGGGTGCGGCGATCTCGTTCTCCATCTTCATGGCTTCGACGACGACGAGACCCTGGCCCGCCTGCACGGTGTCCCCGGCGGCGACGAGCACGCGCACGATCTTCCCCGGCATGACCGAGACGATCTCCTCCGGCCCGCCCTTGCGGTGAAGCTCGTCCCGTCCCGCGCGGCTGGGGTCCGTCAGCTCCACGACCTGCTCGTGCGCGCCGTGCCGGACGAGGTACTTCCCGCCGGAGTGCTCGACCGAGACCTCGTAGGACCGGCCTTCGAAGAGGATCGAGTAGAAGTCCGCCTCGAGCTTGCGCGCGTCGACGACGTGCGCCACGCCGTCCAAGGTCACGACGTACTCCCCGCCGGCGCGCGCCACGACGACTTCGTGCACCGCGTCCCCGGTCTTCGCCGCGAGCTTCATCGGGCCCACGATCGCGGCGCGGGACGCCCCCAGCCGGAGCGGCGCGCCGGGCGGCCGGCACCGCCGGAGGAAACTTGCTCCAGCCGGCGGAAGTGCGCGACCGCGGCCGCGAGCACGGCGATCTCCTCCAGGCGGGGATCGGACTGCGGCTGGGTCAGCTCGGGATGCTCGGCAAGGAAACCGGTGTGGAGGTCGCCGGCGCGAAACGCGGGGTGCGTCATGACGCGGCGATGGAAGCTGATCGAGGTCTTGACGCCGTCGACCCGAAGCTCGTCGAGCGCGCGCGCCATCCGCGTCGCCGCCTCGTCACGATCGGCACCCCAGGCGACGAGCTTCGCGAGCATGGGATCGTAGTGGACCGGGATCGTGAAGCCGCCGTACACGCCGCTGTCCCAGCGGATCCCCGGCCCGCCGGGCGCCCTCAAGGCACGGATCGCGCCGGGTGCCGGCACGAACCCGCGCTCCGGATCCTCCGCGATGATGCGGCATTCGATGGCGTGGCCGCGCGGGAGCAGCTCCTCCTGCGACCAGGCGAGCGGCCGGCCCGCCGCGATCTCGATCATCGCCTTCACGAGGTCGACGCCGTACACCATCTCGGTCACGGGGTGCTCGACCTGGAGCCGCGTGTTCATCTCCATGAAGTAGAACGACCCGTCGTCGCCCCGGAGCATCTCGACGGTGCCGGCGGAGACGTAGCCGCACGCGCGCGCGGCGCGCACCGCCATCTCTCCGATCCTCGCGCGGGCGTCGTGGTCGATGACGGGAGACGGCGCCTCCTCGATGAGCTTCTGATGGCGGCGCTGGATCGAGCACTCCCGCTCGCCGAGGTGGATGCAGCGCCCGTGGGCGTCGGCGAGCACCTGGACCTCGACGTGACGGGGGCGCACGACCAGCTTCTCGAGGAAGATCGTGTCGTCGCCGAAGGCGGAGCCGGCCTCGCCCTTGGCCTGCGCGAAGAGCGAAGGAAGCTCCGAGGCGGCGCGCACCGCCCGCATGCCGCGCCCGCCCCCGCCTGCCGAGGCCTTGAGGAGCACCGGGTACCCGATCCGCTCCGCGTGAGCCGCGGCATCGGCGGCGTCCTTCAAGGGCGGCGATCCGGGAACGACGGCGACGCCGGCGCGCGTCATGAGCTCGCGGGAGCGGACCTTGTCCCCCATCGCCTCCATCGCGGACACCGGCGGCCCCACGAAGACGATGCCCTCGGCCGAGCACGCCCGCGCGAACTCCGGATTCTCCGAGAGGAAACCGTAGCCCGGGTGGATCGCCGCGGCACCGGCGCGCTTCGCGGCCTCGAGGATCCGGTCGATGCGGAGGTAGCTCTCCCGGGACGGCGGCGGTCCGATCGCGTGGGCTTCGTCCGCGTAACGCACGTGGAGGGCGTCGCGGTCCGCTTCGGAGTAGACGGCGACCGTGCGGATCCCCATCTCGCGGCAGGCGCGGATGACGCGTACCGCGATCTCGCCGCGATTGGCGACGAGAAGCTTTCCGAAGGGCGGGGCGGACATCAGAGCGGGATGTTCCCGTGCTTCTTCGGCGGGTTCTCGTCCCGCTTGTTCTCGAGGAGCCTCAGACACCCGATGAGCTTGCGGCGCGTTTGCGCGGGCTCGATGACCTCGTCGACGTAGCCGCGCTCGGCGGCGACCCACGGGTTCGCGAACTTCGCCTGGTAGGCCGCGACGCGCTCCGCCCGGAGCGCGTCCCCGTTTTCGGCGGCGGCGATCTCCGACTTGTGAATGATGTTGACGGCGCCTTCGGAGCCCATCACGGCGATCTCGGCCGTGGGCCACGCGAAGTTGAAGTCCGCGCGGATGTGCTTGCTCGCCATGACGCAGTACGCGCCGCCGTAGGCCTTGCGCGTGATCACGGTCAGCTTGGGCACCGTCGCCTCGGCGAAAGCGTAGAGGAGCTTGGCGCCGTGGAGGATGATCGCGCCGAATTCCTGCTCGGTTCCCGGAAGGAAGCCCGGGACGTCCTCGAACACGACGAGCGGGATGTTGAAGCAATCGCAGAATCGGACGAACCGGGCGCCCTTCACCGAGGCGTCGATATCGAGGCACCCCGCGAGCACCGCGGGCTGATTGGCGACGATCCCGACGGACCGCCCGCCGAGGCGCGCGAACCCAACCACGATGTTCTTCGCGAAGTGGCGGTGGACCTCGAAGAAGGAATCGCGATCGGCGACCGAGGCGATCACCTTCTTGATGTCGTACGGCTGGTGGGAGACCTCCGGCACGATCGAGTTCAAGGCGACGTCCGCCCGGTCGTCGGGATCGTCGGTGGGGCTCTCCGGCGGGTCGTCCCGATTGTTCGCCGGAAGGAAGGCCAGGAGGTCGCGCACGGTCTGGAGGGCGTCGCGATCGTCGGCGGCCGCGAAGTGGGCCACGCCGGAGATCGCGTTGTGGGTCATGGCGCCTCCGAGCTTCTCCTTGGTGACCTCCTCGTGCGTCACGGTCTTGATGACGTCCGGCCCGGTGATGAACATGTACGAGGTGTCGCGGACCATGATCGTGAAGTCCGTGATCGCCGGCGAGTACACCGCACCGCCCGCGCAGGGCCCCATGATCACCGAGATCTGCGGCACGACGCCGGACGCGAGCGTGTTGCGGAGGAAGATGTCGGCGTAGCCCGCGAGCGAGACGACGCCTTCCTGGATCCTCGCACCGCCCGAGTCGTTGAGCCCGATGACCGGGCAGCCGGCCTTCATCGCGAGGTCCATGACCTTGCAGATCTTCGCCGCGAAGGTCTCCGACAGGGAGCCGCCGAAGACGGTGAAGTCCTGCGCGAAGACGAAGACGGGGCGGCCGTCGATCCGGCCGTGGCCCGTGACGACCCCGTCGCCGGGGAACTTCTGGGACTCCATGCCGAAATCGACGGAGCGATGCACGACGAGCGCGTCGGTCTCCTCGAACGAGCCCGGATCGAGCAGGGTCTCGATGCGCTCGCGCGCCGTCAACTTTCCTGCGGCATGCTGCTTCTCGACGCGCGCCTCACCGCCGCCTTCTCGCGCGGCCTCGGTGCGACGGCGGAGCTCCTCGAGCGGGGCGTCCGGCATCAAGCCTTCAGCTTGTCCCAGTCGGCGAGGAACTTCTTCAGCCCGATGTCGGTCAGGGGGTGCTCGTAGAGCTGGGTCATCACCTTGAACGGCATCGTGCCCACGTCGGCGCCGGCGAGTGCCGCGTCCACGACGTGCATCGGGTGCCGGATCGACGCCGCCAGGATCTGCGTCGTGTACCCGTAGTTGTCGTAGATGGCGCGGATCTGCCGGATGAGCTCCATGCCGTCGGTCGAGACGTCGTCGAGCCGTCCGATGAACGGCGAGATGAACGTCGCGCCGCACTTGGCGGCGAGGAGCGCCTGCGCAGGAGAAAAGCACAGGGTGACGTTGACGGGCGTGCCCTCCCCGCGGATCGCCCGGCACGCGCGCAGCCCCTCGGGGGTGAGCGGGACCTTGATCGTGACGTTCTTGTGGATCTTCGCCAGCGGCCGCGCCTGCGCCAGCATGCCGTCGTAGTCGAGCGCCGTCACCTCGGCGGAGATCGGGCCGTCCACGATCCCGCAGATCTCGGCGATGACGTCCTCGAACCGGCGGCCTTCCTTGGCGACGAGGCTCGGGTTGGTCGTCACCCCGTCGAGGATGCCGAGCTTCGCCGCGTCACGGATCTCCTGGATGTTCGCGGTATCGATGAAGAACTTCATGGGGTCCTCCCCTCGTCGCCTTCGACGGGGTCGTCCTCGGGGGCCGCCACGTCGTCGGGATCGGGAGCCGTGGCCACGGGGGCCGACTTGCCCTCTTCCTCGCGCTCGGCGGTGCGGATGGCCGCGACGACTTGGTCTTGGTCCTCGAGCTGGATGAGCCGGACGCCCTGGGTCGCCCGCCCGATACGGCTGATGTCCGAGGCGTCCATGCGAATGATCTTGCCGTGAGACGTGATCATCAGCACCTGGTCCTCGTCGCCGATCTCCGTCGAGCCGACCACGAGGCCGTTCCGCTGGGTCGTGCGGATGTTGATGATCCCGGACCCGCCGCGGCCCTGGAGCCGGTACTCGGGAACCGCGGTGCGCTTCCCGTACCCGTTCGCGGTGAGGGCGAGGATGTTCGGCTTTCCGGAGAGCACCTCCATCTCGACGACGCGGTCGCCCGGAGCCAGGCGGATGCCGATGACGCCCCGCGCCGTGCGCCCCATGGGCCGGACGTCCCCCTCCTTGAAGCGGATCGACTTGCCGGCGGAGGTGGCCATGAAGATCTCGGAGGCCCCGTCGGAAAGGTCCACGCCGAGCACGTCGTCCCCCTCGTCGAGGGTCAGCGCGATGATCCCGTTCGCCCGGACGTTGGAAAACGCCTGGAGCGACGTCTTCTTGATGTAGCCCTGCCGCGACACCATGACGACGAACTTCTCGGGGTCGAAGGTCCGCACGTTCAGCATCGCGCAGACCTTCTCGTCCTGTCCGATCTGGATCATGTTCACCACCGGGCGCCCGCGCCCCGCGGAGGACACGTCCGGGATCTCGTGCACCTTCAGCCAGTACATCTTTCCGGAGGAGGTGAACACGAGGATGTAGTCGTGTGTGGACGCCACGAACAGGTGTCGTACGGCGTCCTCTTCGCGGGTCGTCATACCGATCCGGCCCTTGCCCCCGCGCTTCTGCGACCGGTAGGTCGTCAGCGCGGTGCGCTTGATGTAGCCGGTGTGGGACACGGTGATGACAACTTCTTCCTCCTGGATGAGGTCCTCGACGGACAGCTCCTCGGCGTGGGCGACGATCTCCGTGCGCCGGGTGTCGCCGAACTGCGCCTTCAGAGCCTCCAGCTCCTCGATCACGATCTGGAGCTGCAAGCGGTCGCTCGCGAGGATCGCCTTGAGCCTCTCGATGAGCTTGAGGGTCTCCTCGTACTCGTCGACGATCTTTTGCCGCTCGAGCCCGGTCAGCCGCTGGAGCCGCATGTCCAGGATCGCCTGCGCCTGGATCTCGCTGAACTGGAATCGGGCGCGGAGGGCTTCCTTGGCCTCCGGAGGCGTCTTCGCGGCCCGGATGATGGCGATGACCTCGTCGAGGTGGTCGATCGCGATCTTGAGGCCTTCGAGGATGTGGGCACGCTCCTCGGCCTTCCTCAGGTCGTGCTGCGCCCGGCGGACCACGACCTCGCGGCGGAAGTCCACGAAATGACGCAGCATGTCCTTCAGGGGCAGGACCTGCGGCCGGCCGTGGACGATGGCGAGGTTGATGACGCCGAAGGTCGACTGGAGCTTCGTGAACTTGTACAGGTTGTTCAGGATGACGCCGGCGTTCTCGTCCCGCTTGAGCTCGCAAACCACGCGGATGCCGTCCCGGTCGGACTCGTCGCGGATGTCGGAGATGCCCTCGATCCTCTTGTCGCGAACGAGCCCGGCGATCTCCTCGATGAGCTGCGCCTTGTTGACCTGGTAGGGAAGCTCGGTCAGCACGATCGCCCAGCGGTCCTTCCGCTTCGGGAGCTCCTCGACCGAGGCGCGCCCGCGCATGATGATCCGGCCGCGTCCCGTCTCGTAGGCCTGCCGGATCCCCGCGACCCCGTAGATGACCCCCGCGGTCGGGAAGTCCGGTCCCGGGATGACCTTCATCAGCTCCGAAAGGTCCACGTCGGAGTCGGTCACGTAGAGCTTGATCGCCTCGATGACCTCCACGATGTTGTGCGGCGGGATGTTGGTCGCCATCCCGACCGCGATCCCCGACGAGCCGTTGACGAGAAGATTCGGGAACGCGGCCGGCAGGACGAGCGGCTCTTCCTCCGCGCCGTCGTAGTTCGGCCCGAAATCGACCGTCTCCCGCTCGATGTCGCGCAGCATCTCGTGCGCGAGCTTGTCGAGGCGGATCTCGGTGTACCGCATCGCCGCCGGGGGGTCGCCGTCCACCGAGCCGAAGTTCCCCTGCCCGTCGACGAGCGTGTAGCGCATCGAGAAGTCCTGCGCGAGGCGGACGATCGTGTCGTAGACCGCCTGGTCGCCGTGCGGGTGGTACTTGCCGATCACGGTGCCGACGGCGCGCGCGGCCTTCTTGTAGGGCTTGTCCGAGGTGTTGCCCGCGTCGTACATCGCATACAGGACGCGGCGATGCACCGGCTTCAGCCCGTCGCGGACGTCGGGAAGCGCGCGGCCGATGATCACGCTCATCGCGTAATCGAGGTAGGACCGCCGCATCTCCTCTTCGATGTTGATCGGGAGCTTGTTCTCGGTTTCGCTCATCTAGATGTCCAGGTTCCGCACGTCGAGCGCGTTCTCTTCGATGAACTGGCGCCGCGGCTCGACCGCGTCGCCCATGAGGATCGAGAACAGGTTGTCGGCCGCGACCGCATCCTCGATCCGGACCTCGAGAATCCGTCGCCGGGCCGGATCCATGGTCGTCTCCCAGAGCTGGTCCGGGTTCATCTCGCCCAGGCCCTTGTAGCGCTGGATCACGAGCCCCTTCTTGCCGGCGTTCATCAAGTGCTCGAGGAGCTCTTCCTTCGACGCCAGCGTCTCCGCATCGCCGTTTTGCCTCACGGTCAGCGAGGGCTGGGCGAGCCACGCGATCGTCGGGTGCAGCTTCCGGAGCTGTCGCATCTCGACCGCCTGCCACAGCTCGAGGTTCACCAGAAACTCGCGGCGGCCCCGCCCGCTCGAGCGCACCCGCAGCTGGAGCAGCCCGTGCTCCTCGTCGCGCTCCGCGGAGGACACGTCGTGGCCCAGGCCGGCGAGGCGCTGGCCTAGGCGTTCGAGCTTGACCTTGTCCTCGAAGTCCTTCCGGTCCTCGATGCCGCCGTCGAGGATCACCTCGACGCTCCTCCGGTCGATTCCCATCCGCTCGATCGCGGTCAGGTACTGGTCGTAATCGATGAGCGACTGGAGGAGGTGATGCAGCTCGGTTCCCGCGAAGCTCCGCTCGCCCGCCTCCACCGTCCGCTCCTCGGTGGCCTTGCGGATGACGTAGGCGTTGAGCTCCTTGTCGTTGGCGAGGTAGAGGTCTTCCTTCCCGCGCTTGACCTTGTACAGCGGTGGGCACGCGATGAATATGTGCCCCTTGTCGATGAGCGGGCGCATCTGTCGATAGAAGAACGTCAGGAGCAGCGTGCGGATGTGGGACCCGTCGACGTCGGCGTCCGTCATGATGAACACCCGTCCGTAGCGCAGCTTCGAGACGTCGAACTCGTCCTCGCCGATCCCGGTGCCGAGCGCGGCGATGATCGTCCGGATCTCCTCGTGGCCCAGCATCTTGTCGAACCGGGCCTTCTCCACGTTGAGGATCTTTCCGCGGAGCGGGAGGATCGCCTGGAAGCGGCGGTCGCGACCCTGCTTCGCCGAGCCGCCGGCGGAATCGCCCTCGACCAGGAAGATCTCGCACTGTCCCGGATCGCGCTCCTGGCAATCGGCGAGCTTGCCGGGAAGGGAGCCCGAGTCGAGCGCCCCCTTCCGCCGCGTCAGCTCGCGGGCCTTCCGGGCCGCCTCGCGCGCCCGGGCCGCGTCGACGCTCTTGAGGATGATGGCCTTCGCGACCGAGGGATTCTGCTGGAAGAACGCGCCGAGCTTGTCGTTGACCAGCGCCTCCACCTGGCCGCGCACTTCGGAGTTGCCGAGCTTGGTCTTGGTCTGCCCCTCGAACTGGGGCTTCGGGATCTTGACCGAGATCACCGCCGCGAGCCCCTCGCGCACGTCCTCCCCTTGGAGCTGGAGGTCCTTCGCGTCCTTCCCGAGGCTCGCGGTGGCCAGGTACGAGTTGATCGTGCGGGTCAGCGCGGCCTTGAACCCCACCATGTGGGTGCCGCCCTCGACCGTGTTGATCGAGTTCGCGAACGAGTAGATCGTCTCGTTGTACGAGTCGTTCCACTGCATCGCGATCTCGAGGAGCACGCCGTCGCCGACCCCTTCGAGGTAGACCGGCAGCGGGTGGAGGATCTGGCGCGCCTTGTTGAGGTGCTGGACGAACTCGACGAGCCCCCCGTCGTAGTGGAACGTGGACTCGCGCATCTTCTCGGCGCGCTCGTCGCGGAGGACGATCTCGACGCCCCGGTTGAGGAAGGCGAGTTCGCGCAGCCGCTGGGCCAGCGTGTCGTACGAGTAGACGAGCTCCTCGAACACCTGGACGTCCGGCTTGAACGTGATCTTCGTGCCGCGGCGCTTGGTCGTGCCGACCTTCCGGAACTCGGAGACGGGCTTGCCTCGCTCGAAGTCCTGGCGGTAGGTTCCGCCGTCGCGCCAGATCTCGACCTCCAGCCGCTCCGAGAGCGCGTTCACGACGGACACCCCCACGCCGTGCAGACCGCCGGACACCTTGTAGGCGTCGTTTTCGAACTTGCCTCCGGCGTGGAGGACCGTCAGGACCACTTCGGCGGCGGATTTCCCCTCGGTCGGGTGCATGTCGACCGGGATCCCGCGGCCGTCGTCGATGACGGTGACCGAGTTGTCGATGTGGACCAGGACCTCGATGTGCTTGCAGTACCCCGCCTGAGCTTCGTCAACCGAGTTGTCCACGACCTCGTAGACGAGGTGGTGGAGTCCGGTCGGCCCGGTCGAGCCGATGTACATCGCCGGCCGCATCCGGACGGCCTCGAGGCCTTCGAGAACCTTGATTTTGGACGCGTCGTAGGCGGAAGCGTCGGTGAGTGTGGTGCCGGTCGAGTCGTTCT
>Ga0137435_1000440_pt1 | contig 14043 bp, 10 predicted proteins | sample EasRivERMGT100_2_FD_104904 | JGI IMG/M metagenome (GOLD analysis project Ga0137435, IMG submission 104904) | Soil microbial communities from meander-bound floodplain in the East River, Colorado, USA - East River MetaG ERMGT100_2 | ecosystem: Environmental > Terrestrial > Soil > Floodplain ... | reverse complement strand
TCCTGAGCGGTTGCTCAGGACACCAGCGAGCCGCCGTGCGCGCGGATGTACTCGACCAGCCCGCCCGCGTCGAGAATCGCCAGCATGAACTCGGCGAGCGGGCGCGCGGCGATTGTACGGCCGTTCGTCGTCACCGCGATGCGGCCGTCCGACAGGGTGACGACCAGGCGATCGCCTTCGCGAATGGAGGACGTGTCGCACTCGACGGGGATCAACCCGTTGTTCACCGCGTTTCGATAGAACGATCGCGCGAAGCTCTCGGCGAGGACGGCCTTGATCCCCGCGGCGAGATTGACGGTGGCCGCAATCTCCATTGCCGAACCGCAGCCAAAGTTGCGCCCGGCCACCAGGAGATCGCCCGGCTGTACAGAGGCGGCGAATGACGGATCGACGGTCTCCAGCAGATAGCGCTTGAGGATCTGCTCGTCGAGCGTGTCGCGCTTGCGCGTGGACGCAATGATGTAGTCCGTGTTCACGTTGTCGCCCAGCCGGCGCGCGCGCCCCTCGAGGACGATGGACATGTCAGCGGTCCAGGTCGCGAGGGTCCACGATGTGCCCGGCGATCGCGGCGGCCGCGCATGCTGCCGGCGACCCAAGGTAGATCGATACCGTCGCCGGCCCCATGCGCGCCTTGAAGTTGCGATTGGCGGTGGACAGGACGTTCGTCCCCGCGCCCGGAATGACTCCACTTGTGCCGCAACACGCGCCGCACCCCGGCGTGGTGATCGTCGCCCCCATCGCCGCGAGCTCGTCGAGTACGCCCTCGGCCGTCAGGCGCTCGGCCACTTCGCGCGACGCGGGCGTCACGACGAGTTGGACGCCGGGCGCAATACGTCCGCCGCCACGCCGCAAGACGGCGAGCGCGTCGTGCACATCGGACACCCGCCCCCCGGTGCACGTTCCGATGAAGACCATGTGAATCGGCGTTCCCGCGGCCGTTTCGATCGTCACCACGTTTTCCGGATCATGTGGCAGCGCGACGCGGGGCGTGAGCGTCGAAATATCGAGCACGATCTCGTGGGCGTACCGTGCGCCGGTGTCGGCCGTGACGGGCCTGCCGCGCGCTGTGGTTCGACCGGCGAGATATGCGGCAACGACGTCGTCCCCCGGGAAGATGGCCGCCTTGGCCCCCATCTCGACCGCGAGATTGCTGACCACGAGCCGGTCCTCCAGGGTGAACTTCACGAGAGCCGGCCCATGAAACTCGACGGCGTGATAGTTCGCGCCCTCGGCGCCAACCATAGCCACGAGGGCCAGCGCCGCATCCTTCGCCGCGACGCCCGGCGCGCGCTCGCCGACGAGAGACACCTTGATCGTCTCGGGGACGCGAAACCAAGCTTTGCCCGTCAGCATCGCCGCTGCGAGATCGGACGACCCGACGCCCACGGCGAATACATTCAGCGCGCCGCATGTCACCGTGTGGCTGTCGGCGCCGACCACGAGATCCCCCGGCAGCACCTCGCCACGCTCGACGGCGATCTGGTGGCTGATCCCCTCGCCGACCTCGTGCAGCCGGCCGCCGTGCCGGCCGACGAAGGTGCGCACGCGGTCGTGAAAGGCGGCGGTCTGCGCGCTCGACGGCGGCGCGTAGTGATCGAAGGCAAAGACAACACGGTTCGCATCGAACAGCCGCGTGCCACCCATGCGCTCGAAGTAGTCGATCGCCATGGGCGACGACGCATCCGTGCCGATCACGAGATCGAGATCGCAGACGACGGTGTCCCCGGCAAACGCATCCCGCCCGGACTTGGCCGAGAGGATCTTCTCGCTGATGGTCTTCGGCGCGCTCATTCGCGCAAATCCGCGGTTAACTCGCGGATCCCGATCACCGCGGTTCCAACGAGATTGCCGGTGGTGTTCAACGTCGTGCGAAACATGTCGAGCGGACGATCGATCCCGGCGACGAGCGCGATCGCGGCGGCCGCGTGCGGACCCAGCCCGATCGCGTTGAGCACGATGAGCGTCGTGACCAGCGAGCTGCCGGGCACGCCGGCGCCGGCGAACGCCGCGATCGTCGACGTGGCGATGATGGTGATCCAGGTGGCCGGCCCTAGGGGGAGCCCGTACAGTTGGGCGATGAAAACGGCGGTCGCCGCCTTGTACACGGCCGCGCCGTTCTTATTGAGCGTTGCGCCGGCCGGCAGCACGAAGCTCACGACGTTGTCGGGGAGTCCGAGCCGCGTCCGAGCCGCGTTCATGCTGACCGGGAGCGTCGCATTGGACGACGCAGTCGAAAACGCCATCACGAGCGCATCCGATACCGACCGAAAGAAGTGGACGACGCCGATGCGCGCGCCGAAGCGCAGGGCGGGGATGAGCACGAGCCCGAGATGCGCGAGGATGGCGACGACGACCACCACCGCGTAGCCCAGGAGACTGAGGAGGAGATCCGCCCCCGAGCGCGCGACGGTCGCGGCGATGAGGACGAACACCGCGGGTGGCGCGAGATGCATCAGCCACCGGATCACCACCATCGACACGTCGTTCACCCCGCGGCAGAAGCTCACCAGCGCGCGTTTTCCTTCGGTGTCGATGACTGTCGCGGCCGCGGCAAACAGGCACACGGCGACGATCAGCGGCAGCAGGTCTCCCCGCGCGGCGGCGGCAACGGGATTCTGCGGCACCATGTCGACCAGCGTCTGCACGAAGCTCGGGGACTTGGCCGCGGCGTCCACGGCCGTTGCTCCCTGTGTCTCGAAGCGTACCGTGAGCGCGTCGCGCGTCGCCGCGTCCAACCCATTGCCGACGCGGGCCGCCATCGCGACGACGAGGCCGATTGTCGCGCCAAGCACGGTGGTGGTGAGGAAAAAAACGAGCGTCCGTCCGCCAACCCGCCCCAGGGTGCGCACGTCTCCAAGCGACGCCACGGCGGCGAACAACCCCGCGACGACGAGCGGGATCACCACCATGGTGACGAGCCGGATGAACACCGTGCCGATCGGCTCGAGGGCGATCAACCCGTGTTGCAACCACTCGGCGCCGGCGATCTTCGACACGAGTCCCACGGCCACACCGGCCGCAAGCCCGACGAAGATGCGGCTCTCGAGCTTCAATCGCCGAGCTCGCGCAGCACGTCGCCGAGCGCGTCGAGCGTGCGATCGACATCCGCCATCCGGATGTCGCCCATGTGCCCGATGCGAAATGCCGAATCGGCGAACGCTCCCATGCCGGCGGCGGTGAGGATCCCGCGCGCTTTTATCCCGTCGCGAAGGGCTTTCGGGGCGATCCCTGCCGGGAGCGAAATGGCCGTCACGGTGGTGGACCGCTCTACGAGGGCGGGGCACTGGAGGGTCAGGCCGAGCTCGACGACGCGGGCGCGGACGCGTTCCGCCATCTGCGTGTGGCGGCGATATACGTTCTCTAAGCCTTCCTCGTGGATCATGCGGAGCGCTTCGGTCACCTGGAGCACGAGGTGCACCGGCGCCGTGCCCGGCGTCTCCGGTTTTGGCTTCGTCGTCTCGAAGCGGATGTCGGCGAAGCTCCAGTAGTTGCGCGGCAGCCGCGACCGTTCCGACGCCGCCCAGGCGCGGTCGCTCACGACCACGAAGGCGAGCCCGGGGCTCGACATGAGGCATTTCTGCGACGCGGTGACCGCCACGTCCACGCCCCACTCGTCGAAGGCGAAGGGCATGCCGCCAATCGACGAGACGCCGTCCACCGTGACGAGCGTGTCTCTCCCGCGCGCGCGCACGGCGCGGCAGACGCCCTGCACGTCGTTCTTCACGCTCGTCGACGTTTCCCCATAGCCGACGGCGACGCCGCGCGCGGAAGGATGCGCGTCGAGGTACGCCTCGACGTCGGCCACGCGCAGGCTCTGCGACCAATCGGTCGCGAGGCGGTGCACGGCGAGTCCGTACGACTCGGCGAACCCGGCCCACATCTGTCCGAACTTGCCGTTGCAGCACACGGCGATCTCGTCCCCTGGCGAGAACAGATTGCAGATCGCCGCCTCCATGCCGCCGCGGCCGGTCGTGTGAACGGGAAGCACGGGTTGCGTCGTGCCGAACACGGGGCGCAGCATCTCGAGCATTGCCGCCAGCTCGCGCGAGAACTCCGGCGTGCGGTGGTGGATCATCGGACGCGCACCGGCGGCGAGCACGCGGTCGGGCACGCGCGTCGGGCCCGGCGTCATGAGGAGCAGCGGCGCAGCGGCGACGCTCACACGATCACTCCCTTCGCGCGGAGGGTCTCGTCGACGTCCGGCTTGATGTGGACGCCGGCGCCGATCTCCCGAATGCGGGCGCTCTCGCGCTCGATGAAGCCCGCGGCCAGGCGCAGCACTTCCTCCGCGTCGCCGCGGGGCACCACGGTCACGCCGTCCGCGTCGCCCACGACAACGTCCCCCGGCATGACGACCACGCTTCCGCACGCGACGGGCACGTTCACCTCGCCCGGTCCGTCCTTGTCGCAGCTCCCCGGGCTCACCGAGCGGCTGAACGCGGGGAAGCCCAGCGAGGTGATGCCCTCCACGTCGCGAATCGCGCCGTCCACGACGATGCCACCGAGCCGCCGCGCGACCGCCGTGCGGCACATAAGATCGCCGAAGACCGCGGTACGCATTCCGCCCCCGGCGGCTACGACGATCACGTCCCCTGGCGCCGCGACCTCGAGCGCCTTGTGGACCATGAGGTTGTCCGCGGCGCGCGTGTTGACGGTGACGGCGAGTCCGCACAGCCGGAGCCCGCTCCGCGAGCGAATTCCTTCGTCCATGAAGTTGAAACGCCCCATGGCGTCGGCGAGCGTGGTGCTCGTCAGGCCGGCGAAGCGTTTCAGAAGCTCGTCGCCGAGCCGCGGTGGAGCGGGGAGGACTCGAAAGCCCAGTTTGCCGGGCATGGACGATGTGTGAGCGGGGAAGGGACAACGAGACGACGCAAAGAAAGCACCGTCGTGCGAGGTCTGGCAACCGGGGCGCTTGCGATCTACTGTCTTAGAGTCCGACCGTCCAACCGTCATCCCGGACTATGCGACACATCCTCCTCGCGATCGCCGTCGTCGCCGCTCCCACGCTCATGTGTGCACAAGACGTCGGCACCTGGCCCCAACACGCGCTCGACCGGCCACAGCCGCCGGTCGTCGACCCGGGCCCGTTCACGGCGTCGGCGAGACCGCCCTCCGACGCGACCATCCTGTTCGGCGGCGTGTCGCTCGACAAATGGCGTTCCGCGGAGAAGCCGGACGAAGCGGCGCGCTGGAAGGTCGCCAACGGCTACATGGAGGTCGTGCCCGGTTCCGGAGGGATCGCGACCAAGCAAGGGTTTGGCGATGTGCAACTGCACATCGAGTGGGCGACGCCCACGCCGCCGCACGGCGAGGGACAGGAGCGCGGCAACAGCGGCGTGTTTCTCATGGGCATGTACGAGGTGCAGGTGCTCGACTCGTACCGGAACAAGACATACCCCGACGGGCAGGCCGGCGCCGTGTACGGCCAATATCCTCCGCTCGTCAACGCCAGCCGGCCGCCGGGGGAGTGGCAGGCATTCGACCTTGTTTTTCGCGCACCGCGATTCGACGCACGCGGCGGCCTGCTCCGTCCGGCGCGGATGACCGTATGGCACAACGGCGTGCTGGTGCAGGACAACGTGACGCTCACCGGTCCGACCGCGCACACTACGCGTCCGCCATACGCCGTGCACCCGGACAAGCTCTCGCTGTCGCTCCAGGATCACGGCAACCCGATGCGCTTTCGGAACGTGTGGGTCCGCCCGCTGCCTTGATGCTCGGTCGCCGTTGACAGCAAAGTGCTGGCGCGCGCCGTACAAGCGATGATCGGCGGCACCTCCACCCCCACCCCACCGCAATGCTCTCGCGATCCATCACGCAACTGCAGGCCACCGCGCTGGTCGTTGGGATCATCATCGGAGCGTCGATCTTCGTACAGCCGTCCGTCATCACCGGAACGGTGCCGTCGGTCGCCGCGGTCTACGCGGTGTGGGTCGTGTCGGGGGTGCTCACGCTGTTCGGCGCGCTGATCGCCGCCGAGTTGGCGTCGGCGTACCCGAAATCCGGCGGTGTATACGTCTTCTTGAAGGAGTCCTTCTCCCCCGTCGTCGGCTTCCTGTGGGGATGGGCGATGTTCTGGACGATGCACACCGGGATCATAGCCGTGATCGCGATGGTCTTCGCGCGCTATGCCGCCTTCTTCGTCCCGGTGGGCGATATCGGTATCAAGCTGATCGCGATCGGCGCGGTGCTGGCGCTCTCCGGGATCAACTACCTCGGTGTGGCGGCAGGGAGCGTCGTGCAGACGACGCTGACTATCGCGAAGGTCGCGGCGGTGGTGGCGATCATCGTCGTGGCGTTCGTCATCGGTCCGGCTGTGCCACCCGCGGTCCCTCCGACGTCGGCGATCCCGGCGGCTCCACTCACCGCGAACATCTTTGCGCTGGCGTTGGTTGCCGGCCTCTTCGCCTTCGGTGGCTGGCACATGGTGACCTACGCCGCCGAAGAGACCGAGGACCCCGAGCGCACCATACCGCAGGCGCTGTTGATCGGCGTGATCGTCGTGACCGTGTGCTACATGGCGCTCAACGCGGCGTACTTCCACGTGCTGTCGCCGCGGGCGATCGCCACATCGTCGCGCGTCGCCGCGGACGCTGCCGACGCGGTCCTCGGCACCGGCGGGGCGGCTATGATGTCGGCGGTCGTCGTGGTTTCCACCTTCGGCGCGCTGAACGGCGTGATCCTCGCCGGCCCGCGCGTCTACCTCTCGATGGCGCGCGACGGACTGCTCTTCGCCTGGGCCGGTGAGATCCATCCTGAGTACAAAACGCCCTTCCGGGCCATCATGCTCCAGGCGGTGTGGGCTTCGGCTCTCGTGGCGACGGGCACCTATCGCGACCTCTTCACGCGCGTCGTGTACACGGAGTGGATCTTCTTCGCCTTGATGGCGATCGGTCTGGTGCGGCTGCGCAGCCGGGCGAACTACAAGCCCGTGTATCGCGTGTGGGGCTACCCGTACGTGCCCGTGATCTTTACCGTCTCCTCGGCCTACATTGTGGTGAACCAGATCGCCTCGAAGCCCGAGGACAGCGTGATCGGACTGATGATGGTGTTGGCGGGCTTGCCGGTGTACTGGCTGGCGCGGCCTGAACACGGGAAGACGGGTGAACGCGTGAGCGGTCCGTAGTTCACCGTTTCACCGTTCTCCCGTTCCACCGTTCCCCCATCGAGCCTCACCTAGATCTCTCTCTCGAAATGATCATCGACGTCCATAACCACTTCTATCCTCCCGAATACCTCGACGCGCTGAAGGCGGGCGACAGTGCCGTCAAGCTCACCATCGACGCCGAAGGCAATCCGTGCGTCCACTACCCGGGCGACTACAACGTCGCGGTGCGCGGACATCGAGACATCGGCTATCGCCAGGATGTGCTCGTGGCCGAGGGTGTGGACACGCAGATCATCACCTTCACGACGCCGGGGACGCACGTCGAGCCCCCCGATCGCGCCGTGCGGTTTGCCCGTTTGGTGAACGACACTTTCGCCAAAATCGTGAAGGAGCGCGGTCCGCGCTTCGGAACCCTCGCCACGCTGCCGCTGTGCGATCCCGCCGCGTCGGTCGCCGAGCTGACACGTGCCGTCACCGTGCTCGGGTTCCCGGGCGCGATGCTGTTCAGTAACGTGAACGGCGTGGCGCTGGCGGATAAGCGCTTCCACCCGTTGTACGCGGAGGCCGATCGGTTGGGAGCGGTGCTGCACATTCATCCTACCGATCCTGTGGGCGTCGAGGCGATGACCGACTACTGGCTCATGCCCCTCGTCGGCTTTCTGTTCGATACGACGCTGGCCGCCGCGAAGCTCGTCTTCGCCGGAATCCCCGAGCGCTATCCGAACATCAAGTGGGTGCTCTCCCACCTCGGCGGCGCAATTCCATACTTGGCCGAGCGGCTGGATCGCGGGTGGGAGGCGTTCCCGGATTGTCGCGCCGACATCAGCCGCCCGCCGACCGAGTACCTGCGCCGGTTTTATTACGATACCGTGAACTTCGATCCGAACGCGCTGCGGCTGGCGGTGGATTTCGCCGGCGCGGGGCAGATCCTCGCGGGGAGCGACTACCCGCACCAGATCGGCAGCATTCCGAAAATGAAGGCGAGTCTGGCTGCCGTTCGCGTCAGCGACGCCGAGCGGAAGAAGATCCTCGGAGAGAATGCAGCGGCGCTCTACCGCCTCAAATGACGAAGGGGGATCGATGAACACGTTGGGTCTCACGACAATCGCACTGGCCGTCGCCGCGTTTGCGCCGGCGAGGGCACAGGCGCCTTCGTACGACGTCTACGCCGTTCGCTATGCGACGCTCCCCGGCTTCCGCGTCTCGAGTCTCATCGCCGGAGTGGACACGAGCCGGCGGCTCGACATCGCGATGATGGTCTGGTTGATCAAGGGACCCGGGGGGCGGAATGTGCTCGTCGACGCCGGGTTCCATCGCCCCGATCTGATTCAGCGGTGGAAGCCGACGGACTTCGTCGAGCCGAGTGCGGCCGTCGCCGCGGCCGGCGTGAAGGCGGAGGACGTCACGGACATCATCGTCTCGCACATCCACTGGGATCACTTCGACGGCGCCGAGCTGTTTCCCAAGGCACGCATCTGGATCCAGCGCGATGAGTACGAGCACCATGTCGATTCCACGGGCCGGTCGCTCGACCGCGCCATCGACGGCCCCGATGCGCAAATGCTGGTCCGACTGCGCCGCGAGGGCCGCGTGATGCTCGTCGACGGCGATGCCAGGGAGATCATTCCGGGCATCACCGTCTACACGGGGGGCAAGCACACCTTTCAGTCGCAGTACGCCGGCGTCCGCACCGCGGCGGGCATCGTCGTGCTGGCGTCGGACAACGCCTACCTGTACGAGAATTTCGAGACGCACGTCCCGATTTCGCAGACGCTGGACGCCGCGTCCAACCTGCGCGCGCAGGAGCGCATGCTCACCATCGCGTCGAATCCGCGCCTGGTGGTGCCGGGCCACGACCCAGCCGTCTTCACGCGCTTCCCGGTCGTACAGCCGGGAGTCGTCCGAATCAGGTAGCGCTGGGCGTTGCTCGCTAGCGGCGCGCCGACTCGCCCGACCTCAGCAGCCCCCGCCGCGCGCGGTCGCGGAGCGCGCCGATGCTCGTGTCGCCGCGCTCCCACATGCGGCTGGCGACGAGAAAGTAGCGCTGCGCCGTGGCACGGTCGTTGAGCTCTTCGCTCACTTCGGCCAGCTCGAGCGCGGCGCGCGCGGTGTAGAAGCCGAGCCAGGTCGTCGGGGCAACCATGGAACGGAACAGCGCGGCGGCGCTGTCGGGGCGGTTCGACGCACGCAAAAGACTCGCCAGGTGGAACCGGATCGACGGTTCCGGGCTGCCCTCGAGCTGATTCTCGGTGTGGATGTTCCAGGCATCGTACGCGCGCCGCGCCGCCTGGAGCGCTCCCTCCCGATCGCCGCGTCGCGCCGCGAGTCGTGCGGCGATGTCCGCGCGGAGCGCCGTCGTATAGCGCGCCGGCGACGCGCCCTTCGTCGGGAGCGTGCCGAGCGCCAACTGCCACTCGCGCGCCACGAGGGTGTCGCCGTACATCGCGTGATAGGCGCCGATGAGCCAGCCGTCCTGCCAGACGGCACGCCGCTCGAACAACGCGAGCGCCGAGTCGGGGCGTAGATCGGCCGCGAGTGCGTCGGCCGATCGCCGCGCCAACTGCTCGTCCCCGGCGCCGCCGATCGCTCCCGCCACGGCGATGCGATCTGCGTTGCGGTCAAATCCCGGCGCAATCGTGAAGGTGCCGGCCCGCCGCAGCGAGTCGAGCTCGTGCCACCGTCCCCCCGCGGCGGTCAACTGCATCGTCGAGCCGACCGCGAACCGCGTGAGCGGCGACGATTGGCGCCGCGTCCGTCCGACGAGCGCGTCGGCCCGGTCCGGGCGGAAGATGCGCAGCATCCGCAGCACGGCGATCCACTCCGGCACCGGCGCGGACGACGCCAGCTCCACGATCGCGCCGAACTCCGAGTCGTTGGCACGCAGCGCGGTGATCCCGCGCAGCATCCCGTGGACGAGCGGATTCGACGTGTCGGCGCGCGCGAGGCGCTCGACCTGTCGCGTGATATCCGCCGAGTCGTTGGCCGCGGTGGCCAGATACGCGCGACGATACAGCGACGTGATATCGGTGGAGTCGAGACGCAGCGCGCGGTCCGTGGAGATCGTCGCGTCGCGCACGCCCTGGCCGTATTGCCAGCCATACACCATCTGCACGTACGACAAGAGAGACCAGGCGTCGAAGTCGGTACTGTCGATTGCCAGCACGCGATTGAGTGACGCGGCCGCGGTCGCGCCGTCGGTGTTGATCGACGCCAGCAGCGCGCGCGCGTGGAGCTGCGCCCGCTCGGGAAGCGAATCGCTCGATCGTACTGCCCGCTCGGCCAGCTCGCGCAGGCCGCCGTACGGCTGCCCGCGCGAAAACTGCACCCAGGTCTTGATGGCGATTGCGTCGACGAGCGCGATTACGAAGGTGGAATCGAGCGCCAGTGCGCGGTCGATGGCTGCGTCGGCGGTGTCGAGCTGCCCACGCCGGCGACTCTCCCGTGCGAGGAGCCAGGCCTTGAGTGCTTCCGGCGAGCGCGTGAGCCCGCGATCGAACCGAATGGGATTGTTCGGGGACCCGCCAAGGGCGAATCGCCGGATGGTCTCGACCGAAACGCGCTGCACGAGCTGCGCGACGCTGTCCGCCGAGCCGGTGGTCTTGAACGTCTGCCAGGGCACGGCCGTTCCGCCGCGGTAGATGCGGATCGTCACCTCGAGATCGCGCTGCAGCTGCGCGATCGAGCCGAGAATGTAGTGGCCCGCCCGTGCGCGTTGGGCGAGTTGCGCGGCTTCGGCGGGATCGGGCGTGCGCGCGCGGGCGTGCGGATCGGGGCGCAGATCACGCCAGACGGACCACGGGTCGGCCACGGTGAGCCCGGGCACGCCGTCGAGCGCGGTGGCGAGAAGATCCGGGATGGCTTCCTCCCACTGTCCGCCGTCTCCAGCGGTCGCGCGAAACGGAAACACGGCGACGCTGAGCCCATCGGGCGCCGGCGCCTTGAGTCCCACCGTGAACGGGCCGCGTGTCACACTGACCGCCGCGGCAACCACGAGCGCGGCAGCGACCGACGCGACGATCCATCGCCGGCGCGCGCGAGCCGGCACGCCGACCGCCAACGTGGGCCCGGTGCCGCCGATCGAGCGGACGAACTCCGCGGCGCTGGTCATTCGGCTTGCCGGGTCGATCTCGAGCGCGCGCGCGATCGCCACGTCGACCGCCGGCGGGACGTCGGAGCGAGTGGCGCGCACCGAATCGGCCGGCGTCGACTGCTTCAACTTCATCACGGCATTCGGCGAGTTCCCGATGTGCGGCGGATCGCCGGCCAGCATCTCGTACAGCACGCAGGCGAGCGAGTAGACGTCGCTGCGCCCATCGACGACCGGATGACCGCTGGCCTGCTCGGGGCTCATGTACAACGGCGTGCCGAGTGCCCGCCCGGCTTCGGTGAGCCGCAGCGATCCCGCTTCCTCGATGGCGCGCGCGATCCCGAAGTCGCTCACCATCGCGTGGCCTTCGACGAGCAGGATGTTCTCGGGTTTGATGTCGCGGTGCACGACGTTGCGCGCATGCGCGTAGGCGAGCGCCTCGCCCACCTCGCGCGCGATCCGCAGCGCGTCGTCCAGCGAGAATCGCTTCTCGCGGTCCATGCGGACACGCAGCGACTCCCCCTCCACGTAGGGCATCACGTAGTACAGGCAGTTGCCGTGGCCCCCCGAATCGAACACCGGGACGAGCCCCGGATGGACGAGCTTCGCCGCGATCGCGATCTCGGCGAGAAAACGCTCGCCGGTGACGCCGATGCTCACCTCTTCGCGCAGGACCTTGATGGCGACCTTGCGCTCGTGTCGCAGATCCTGGGCGAGGTACACGGTCGCCATCCCGCCGCGACCGATCTCGCGCTCGATGACGTAGCGCCCCGCTAGCGACGCCTTCAGTTGGTCGAGTACTTCAGCCACCCGCACTCCGGAAACCAAACATTAAAGTGTAGCCCCACGGCGCCGCGCGGACCAGCGACGCCGGATCAGCGTCGCGGCCACACATTGTTCGCCCGATTGACGTCCGGCAGCGCGCCCCGAGGATCCATCTGGACGCTCCGCACGCGTTTCGCCCCGGGGACGCGATACGTAAACCGGTCTCCCAGGTTCCACATTTCGACGGGGAGCTTCACGGTCGTCGTCGTTCCGTCGTCAAACGTCGCCGTGAGCTGCGCCGGCATCACCATCGTCCCCCGGTTCGACAGGTGCACGGCGCCGCCTCCCTCGGGGCGCGCCGTGACCGAATCGACCGCCTGGTCCAGGCGGGCGGTCGTATAGATCCACCCACGCCAGAACCAGTCGAGCTCCATCCCCGACGCGTCGCGCATCACGCGGAAGAAGTCGGCCGGCGTCGGATGCTTGAACGCCCAGGCGCGGATGTACTCGCGGAACGCGTGGTCGAAGCGGTCTTTGCCGAGCACCTCGTCGCGCAGGAGCTTCATCATGAGCGCCGGCTTTTGATAGCCCACCCAGAACAGGTCGCGGACCTCGGTCGGGTTGGCGATGAGCGGCTGTTCGTCCCCTGGCTTGGCGTGTTCGGCATACAGGCGCAGCGGATGGACCTCGATCGTGTCGCCGTACGGCGTGCCGGCGAAGTACTTCGCGGCGTTGGCCAGATCGATGAACGTGTTGAAGCCCTCGTCCATCCAGGGATACAGCCGCTCGTTCGAGCCGACGATCATCGGGAACCACTGGTGCCCGAACTCGTGCATCACCGCCCAGTACTGGTCTTCGCGATTGGGGCTGTTGGGAACGAAGGTCATCATCGGGTATTCCATCCCTTCGATGGGACCTTCGATCGTGGTGGCGTGCGAGTACGGGTATCGGTACCACTGCTCGCTGAAAAACTTGACGGCCTCGCGCCCCATGCGGTTGACCTCCGGCCACTTGTCCGCCGAGGGTCGATAGAGCGACTCGATCAGTATTCCGTCATACCCACTCGCGTCCCACCGTAAGTTGGGGGCGGCGGCAAAGGCGAAGTCGCGAACGTTGCGCGCCGTGTAGTGCCAGGCGGCCTGCGCTGCTGGGCGCGGCGGCGCGTCGGCCGTCAGCCGGCCGACGAGCAACTGCGAAGGCCGGGTTCGATTGATCGCGCCTGCCTCTGCCGCAGAGATGATGGCGATCGTTGTGTCCGACCTACGGGCCAGTGCCAGGCGGCGTCGCTGTTCGGCGGTGAGGACGAATTCGGCGTTCTGAAGCTCCCCAGTAGCGGCGACGATGTATTCGACGGGCACATTTATCGTGACGTCGAAGTTGCCGTACTCGAGGTAGAACTCCCCGGCGCCGATGTAGGGTTCGTGGTTCCACCCCTTCACGTCGTCGTACACGACCATGCGTGGATACCACTGGGCCATCTCGTATAGCGCGCCGTCGCGCCCCATGCGGCCGGCGCCCATGGCCGGAACGTTGAAATGCCACACGATGTTCAGGTCCACCGACCCGCCGGGGACGACCGGTTTGTCCAAATCGACGCGTAACGTGGTGCCGAATCGCGTGCGCCGCGCGTTGCGACCGGCAATCGTGAGCGAATCCATTCGCGGCGCGCTGTCGAAGCCCTTGCAGCTGAAATCGAACGCCGAGCCGAGGAACACCAACGGCGGCTGGTTGAGCACGTTGGTGATGCTCGCGGGCTCGCAGATGTTCTGCTCCACGAACAGCCAGAGGTAGGGCAGGGAGTCGGGGGAGTTGTTCACGTAGTGGATCGTCTCGCGCCCGCGCAACTCGTTTTTCACCGGATCGAGCGTCGCGGTGATGCGATAGTCCACGCGCTGCTGCCAGTACTTGGGACCAGGCCGGCCGGCGCCTGTGCGCACATCGTTCGGCGTCGGCAGCGCGAGCGGCCGGAATGGCGAGCTATCGGCGACGGACGACCAGCGCGATTGGGCCGCGGCGCCATTGGCGAGCGCGACGAGCGCGGCGGCGCAGACGAGGCGAAGGGGCATAGGGGAGATGGGGCGCT
>Ga0137435_1000438_pt1 | contig 14115 bp, 10 predicted proteins | sample EasRivERMGT100_2_FD_104904 | JGI IMG/M metagenome (GOLD analysis project Ga0137435, IMG submission 104904) | Soil microbial communities from meander-bound floodplain in the East River, Colorado, USA - East River MetaG ERMGT100_2 | ecosystem: Environmental > Terrestrial > Soil > Floodplain ... | reverse complement strand
GAGGAATTTCGTGCCGCGGCCCGGCTCACAGTCACCATCGATCCGGCGCAGCTTGCCGCCGCCGACATCATTGTGGTCGCGGTTCCCACGCCGGTGGACGCCGTGCGCCAGCCTGACTTCGGGCCGCTGGTCGGTGCGAGCACCACGGTCGGCAAACACATGAAAAAGGGTGCGATCGTGGTATATGAATCGACCGTCTACCCGGGCGCGACCGAGGAAGTGTGCATTCCGGTGCTCGAGAAAAATTCCGGGAAGACCTGGCTCAAGGACTTCAATGTCGGCTACTCGCCCGAGCGCATCAACCCCGGCGACAAGGAGCACACGCTCGAAACCATCGTGAAGGTCGTCGCGGGCGATACACCCGAAACGCTAGCCAAGGTCGCCGATCTCTATGGCTCCATAGTCAAGGCCGGCGTGTACCCCGTATCGAGCATCAAGGTCGCCGAAGCCGCCAAGGTCATCGAGAACACTCAGCGCGATCTGAATATCGCACTGATCAACGAGCTGGCGATCATCTTCAACCGCATCGGTATCGATACCCTCGAGGTTCTCCAGGCGGCCGGAAGCAAATGGAACTTTCTCCCGTTCCGCCCCGGCTTGGTCGGCGGCCACTGCATCGGCGTCGACCCCTACTACCTCACCTACAAGGCGGAGATGCTCGGCTACCACCCGGAGGTGATCCTCGCCGGGCGGCGCATCAACGACAATATGGGGAAGTTCATCGCCGAGCAAACCATCAAGCAGGTGATCCGCAACGGCAATCCCGTGAAGGGCGCGAAGATCATCGTGCTCGGGCTGACCTTCAAGGAAAACGTTCCCGACCTGCGCAACTCGCACGTCATCGATGTGATCAACGAGCTGAAAAGCTATGGCGTCCAGGTGTTTGTACACGACCCGGTACCCGATCCCGAGGCGGCGCGCCACGAATACGGGCTGGAACTGATTTCCTGGGAGGAGCTGCCGATTGCCGAAGCGATGGTGGTCGCCGTCGCCCATCGCCAATTCCGAAACATGAGCACGGAGACGCTCGCGCGCAAGATCGCGAAGGGCGGCTGCTTCATCGACGTCAAGTCTCAGTTCGACGGCAAGGCGCTTGCCGCGGCCGGACTTTGCGTCTGGCGGCTGTAACTGCGCGCGGGACTTGCGGGCTCACGAGTCGTATGAATTTCCTGGAATGCGGCGTTCGTGGCGCGTGGGTCATCGAGCCGACCCCTCATGAAGACGATCGAGGTCGATTCATGCGCGCGTGGTGCCAGCGTGAGTTCGCCGAACACGCAATCCAATTCACCCCCCTGCAGGCCAATATGGGCTTCAGCGCCCGCAAGGGCACCCTCCGCGGTTTGCACTATCAGGTCGCCCCGGCGCTCGAGGCCAAACTCGTTCGCTGTACCCGAGGGGAGATCTTCGACGTGGTCGTAGATCTCCGGCCAACTTCGCCGACCTACCTTTCATGGTATGGATCTTGCTTGAGTTCTGGCAATGGTCGGATGCTCTACGTACCGGAAGGCTGTGCCCACGGCTGTCAGTCAACGGAAGACAATGCTGAAATCTATTACATGACCTCAGCCTTCTATTCCCCCAATGATGCGAGGGGCATACGGTATGACGATCCAGCATTCGGAATCCGATGGCCATTGCCGGTATCATCGGTCTCTGATCAGGATCGCAGCTGGCCCCTTGTAGAGCAAGTCTGAGAACGGAGAATTCCTATGAACCCCAAGACCATCAATGTCTCTCGCAACACATCCGTCTACAGCATGCTCCAGCTTCGAGAGTCCGAAGGACGCCCCATCCGCGTTGGTGTCGTGGGCGCAGGCGCGACGGGTCGCGCCATCGCGTTGCAGCTGGGAACTCCGGTGCCGGGAATCCGGCTTGCCGGTATGGCAAATCGGACTCCACAGCACGCCGAGCGCGCGTTTCGGGAGGCAGGCATTGGGGAATGGGAGACCGCAAAGACCGCGAGCGAAGCGGAGGCCAGGATCTCCCGAGGGATTCCGGTAATTACCGACGATCCCCACGTGCTGACGCGATGCAATGCAATCGACCTGATAGTCGAAGTGACCGGCAGCGTGGATTTCGGCGCGAGCGTGGTGCTCGACGCAATCGGACACGCCAAGCCCGTGGTGCTGGTCAATGCTGAGCTCGACTCTCTCATCGGCCCCATATTGAAGGCCAAGGCGGACGAGGCGGGTGTGGTCATTACGCACACCGATGGCGACGAACCAGGCGTGGCGATGACTCTTTTCCGCTATGTCCAGACGGTTGGACTCCGCCCGGTGGCGGCGGGCAACATCAAAGGCATGGTCGACTACTACCGGACACCCGATACCCAACGTGAGTTTGCCGCGAAGCACGATCAGGATGCCAGGAAAGTGACGTCCTTCGCCGACGCCACAAAGTTGTCGATGGAAACGACCGTGCTTGCGAATGCAACGGGTTTTGGCGTTGCACGCCGCGGCATGACCGGCCCCGCATGCGGTTACGTCCGGGAACTCGCGAAGTTACTTCCCGCCGATGCGATGCTCAACGGAGGCATTGTCGACTACTCCGTCGGCGCAGCACCTCATACGGGGGGATTCGTCGTGGTATACGAGGACAACCCGTACAAGAGAACCCAGCTCGCCTACTACAAACTGGGCGAGGGTCCCTTCTACGTTTTCTACACCCCATTTCACCTGCCACACATCCAGTTGCCCTCCACCATCGCCCGCGCCGTCATTCACGCCGATCCCACGGTGGCTCCGCTTGCGGGGCCATCGTGCGAAGTCGTAACCGTCGCCAAGCGGCAATTGAAGACCGGCGAGTGCCTCGATGGCGTGGGCGGATTCTGCGCCTACGGATTGATCGAAAATCACGCTGTTGCCCGGGCAGGCAACGCGCTTCCGATCGCCATGTCGGACGACTGCGTACTGCTCCGGGATGTTGGGAAAGACGAGGTCATCACGTTCAACGACGTGAAGATGCCACCCGCGAGGCTCAGAGATGAGCTCTGGTCGGAGCAGCGCAAGCGCTGGCCGGCGACCGCCCGGACTGGCGCCTCCCCGGAACGCCGGTCACCCCAGCTCGCAACCATAGAGTAACTATTGCTGAAGGGGCACCGCCGTCAGCGGCGGTGGCAGCGATCTTGTATCGATGACCATAACCTCATTTGAAAGCTTCGTCTGGTGAAGAATATCGTTGTTCTCGGGACGGGTATGGCGGGATTCGGGGCCGCCAGTCATCTCCACGGTAAGGATATTCGGCCCGTTGTCTATGACAAGAACTCGTACTACGGTGGGCATACGGCTTCGTTTCGAGACAAGAACGACTTCCTGTTCGATCAAGGTCCGCACATCTCGTTTACAAAAGACGCTCGAATCCAGAACTTGCTCGCCCAGCACGTCGATCAGAAGTATGAGGCCCTTCAGGTAACGCTCAATAACTACTGGCGTGGCCTCAGGCTGACGCACCCGGTGCAGCTTCACTTGAACGGGCTGCCGAAGGATCTGATCGTGGAAATCGTTGCGGACTTCGTGAAGGAGCATGGGGTCGAGCGAAAGATCCAGAACTACGAGGACTGGTTGATCGCCAGCTACGGAAAGAAATTTGCCGAGCTCTTTCCGATGCAATATACCCGCAAGTACCATTTGACTTCCGCCGACAACATGAGCACGGAATGGCTCGGCCCCCGCATGTACCGTCCGAGTCTCGAAGAAATGCTCAAAGGCGCGCTCGCCCCCTGGGCCCCGGACGTCCACTACATAACGAATTTTCGCTACCCTACCAACGGTGGCTTTGTTTCATATCTGAGAAGTTTCCCCGCAATCGCCGACCTCCGGCTAAATCACGACCTGGTCGCCATCGACCCCAGGCAAAAAGAGCTTCGCTTCTCGAACGGCTTCAGGACCCGCTACGACGCGCTCGTATCGTCGGTGGCCCTGCCGGATCTCGTCCCGATGATCGCGGGCGCACCGCAGGATGTCATCGACGCCTCCCGGCGGCTCGCGTGCTCGACCTGCGTTCTGGTCAACGTCGGCGTGAATCGATCGGATCTCTCGGACACTCAAATAACTTACTTTTACGACCAGGATATCTGTTTCACGCGCTTGAGCTTTCCGCATATGTTGTCCGCGACCAACGCCCCTTCGGGGTGCGGGAGCATTCAGGCTGAAGTCTATTTTTCGAGCAAGTATCGTCCTCTGACCCAGTCTCCGGAAGACCTGATAGATCCAGTCATCGCTGACCTGCGCCGGACCGGCACGCTCCGGGATGACGATGCCATTGTGTCTCGTCATGCGACGATGGTACGTTACGCGAATGTCATCTTCGATCTCGAACGCGCGGCAGCTCTGGAGACCGTTCACGGATATCTCAAGGAGATTGGCATCAACTACTGCGGGCGATACGGGGACTGGGGATACATGTGGACCGACGAAAGCTACATCAGCGGGGAACGCGCTGCAGAGTCGGCGCTCGCTTCTTGAAGGACATTTGAATCCAGAGAGCGGGCTTCAGGCAGCCTCCGCGCAGACGCGTTCCGGGGAATGAGCGTTTTGTCGCCGTTTGGAATGTGAGGCAGCGAATGAAGGTAGTGTTGTTTTGCGGCGGCTTGGGAACCAGACTGCGCGAGCACTCGGATACGATTCCGAAGCCCCTGGTGAGCATCGGCTATAGACCCATCATCTGGCACCTGATGAGGTATTACGCGCATTTCGGGCACAAGGATTTTATTTTGTGTCTCGGTTACCGCGGCGACCTGATCAAGGAATACTTTGTAAACTATGCCGAATGGATGTCCAACGATTTCATTCTTTCGAATGGATGCAGAACTGTCGAACCGATCCAGAGCGACGTCCAGGATTGGCGAATTACTTTTGTGGAAACCGGGCTGCACTCGAATATTGGCGAGCGATTGCTCGCGGTCCGAAAACACCTTGAGGGTGAAGAATATTTTTTTGCGAACTACAGCGATGCCTTGTCGGACCTGTCGCTTCAGGAATTCTCCAAGGCGTGCGAGGAGAAGAATGTCGTTGCGGGTTTCGTAGCGGTACGGACGTGGCAGTCTTTCCACGCGGTGAATACCCGGGACGATGGTATCGTCAGTTACATTGGTCCCATGCGGGAATCGGGGTTTTGGCTCAACGGCGGATTCTTCCGTTTCAGGCGCGACATTATCGACTACATCAAGCCGGGCGAGGAATTGGTGGAAGAGCCCTTCCAGCGCCTCATCGAAAAGGAGCAACTGTATTCATACAAGCACACTGGTTTCTGGACTGCCATGGATACTCTCAAGGACAAGATCACGTTCGATCGCATGAACGGAAGAGGTGACACCCCCTGGAAGGTGTGGGAAAAGTCCCGTGGCGCCGACGCGGGCGGATAAGGCGCTGCCGACGTCAGGCAACTAGGGGAGGTTTCCGTGGATCCGCAATTCTGGAAAGACCGCAAAGTATTTATCACGGGCCACACCGGCTTCAAGGGAAGCTGGCTTTCTTTGTGGCTGCAGCGGCTGTCGGCGCACGTTGTCGGTTATTCATTGCCGGCCCCTACGATCCCGAGCTTGTACGAGGCCGCCGACGTGACATCGGGTATGGTATCTATTGTCGGCGACGTTCGGGATTACCCTTCACTGCGGGAAAGTCTTGAGAAACACCGGCCGGAAATCGTTTTCCACATGGCAGCGCAGTCCGTGGTCAGGTTGTCGTATCGGGATCCGATCGATACCTACTCGACGAATGTGATGGGTACCGTGAACCTGCTGGAGGCCATGCGCCACCTTCCCGGGCGGGCCGTGGTTATCAATGTCACCAGCGACAAGAGCTACGAGAACAAGGGATGGATCTGGGGTTACCGGGAAACGGATCGTCTCGGAGGGTACGACCCTTACTCCAACAGCAAGGCTTGCTCGGAACTGGTCACCCAGGCTTTCGCGGATTCGTTTTTCTCCGCCGCGGCGGGCAAGGATACGGGGAAATCGATTGCAACGGCACGTGCCGGAAATGTCATAGGTGGCGGAGACTGGACCCACGATCAACTCGTTCCCGACGCTGTGAATGCCTTTCACGAAGGCCGTCCCGCCGTCCTGCGCAACCCTCACGCGGTACGCCCTTGGCAATTTGTCCTGGATTGCCTGGGCGGCTACATGACCCTTGCGGAGAAATTGTTTCTCGACGGCGCAAGGTTCGCCGGTCCTTGGAATTTCGGGCCGCGCCAGGACGATACGCTCGCGGTCCGGGAGCTTGTCGAGCGGCTGATCGGCAAATGGCCCGGCAAGGCGAGCTGGGTCCAGGACGCCGGCTCGCATCCCCACGAAGCCGGCACCCTGCGCCTGGATACGAGCAAAACCGTCCAGGAGCTGGGCTGGAGGCCACGCCTTGTCGTTACCGAGGCACTGGATTGGATTGTCGACTGGTACGCGAGATATTTCCAGGGCGCACAAGCGAAAGCGCTATGCGTCGAGCAGATCCAGCGCTTTGAAGAGAAGACTGCCCGGTGACTTCAACGTCATTCCGTCTGGAACCTGGAGGAGCAGCTCAGCGGCGAATGTGCAGCTTCGCGCACCGGAGAGCACAAACTCAACCATGCTTCGCCTAGTACCTGAAGTCCGCAGGGGCCGGCCGTTGCGGCTGCTGTGCATCGGCGCGCACAGCGACGACCTTGAGATTGGCTGCGGCGGAACCGTCCTGACTTGGCTGGCGAGCATGCCGGCGGTCGAGGTGACTTGGGTTGTCCTCAGCGCGGAGGGGATCAGGGCCTCGGAGGCGCGTCGCAGTGCGCGCGCGTTGCTCGGGCGCGCCGCGGAACGCAAGGTCATCATCGGAAACTTCCGCGACTGTTTTCTGCAGTCACAGTACGCCGATGTGAAGTCCTATTTTGAAGAATTGAAGAGAGGGACAGACCCGGATGTTGTCATCACGCACTGGCTGCAGGATCGGCATCAGGATCATCGTCTGGCCGCTGAACTCACTTGGAATACCTGGCGCAATCATCTCGTGCTTGAGTACGAGATTCCCAAATACGAGGGTGACCTTGTGACCCCGAATGTATACGTACCGATTTCAGCCTCCCTGGCGCGTCGCAAGATCGGTCATCTGAACCGCTGCTTCTCCTCCCAACGCAGCAAAGACTGGTTCGCCGCGGACACTTTCCTGGGGCTGATGCGGCTTCGTGGGCTCGAGTCCCGTTCCAAGAGCGGCTTTGCGGAGGCGTTCCACGCGCGAAAGCTGGTTTTTTGATCCGACCGGTTCAGCGTGCGGAACAGCCCATTGTTTTCCCCGTACTTTGGTACGATGATACGCGGGGCCGCATGCCGGGTGACAACGGCGGCTCGGCCGGGAGATCGATGACGGCCCTCCTCGCCAGCGGAGGCGTCGGCCGTGTTTCACCCTTGATAGATTCGAACGACTGCCTATGAACGCGATTGCAGGGCCCAGAGTGAGTGTCGTTATCCCGGTCTACAACGGGGAGCGAATGATTGGGAATGCCGTGCGAAGCGTCCTGGCCCAGTCCTACACCAACTGGGACCTCACGATCGGCAACAATCGCAGCACCGATCGCACCGTGGCGATCGCCGAGGAATTCGCTGCGCGTGACCCGCGCATCCGGGTCTACACGTATCCGACGCACGTCTCTGTCATCGACAGCCACAGCACGGCGTTTACCCTGATCTCGGACGAAGCCAAGTACTGCCAGATCCTGGGGGCTGACGACTGCTACTTTCCGAATTGCCTCGAAGAGATGGTCAAGGTCGCCGAAGCGAATCCGACGGTGGGCATGGTGTGTTCGTATGTTCTGGCAGGGAGGCAAGTCAACGGCCTCAGGTTGCCCTATCCCAGCCACTGTGTGTCGGGACGCGAGTTCGTCCGGCTCCGCCTGCTAAAGGGCTTCACGGGAATCGGCGGCCCATCCACTACCATGATCCGTGCGGACATCGTGCGGAAGAAGCGGCCGTTCTACAATCCGCTCAACTACGCCGGCGATATCGAGGCGTACCTCGATCTGCTGCGGGATCACGATCTCGGGTTCGTTCACCAGGTACTGACCTACATGCGGACGGACGAGGACTCCATGACGACCTCGTATCTCACCCGGGTCGATTCCTATGAGGCGGACCGCGTGCATGAGGTCACCAAATTCGGCCCGATCTTCCTGACCGACCAGGAATACAGGGTTCGCCTGAAAGAGGTCACGCTGGCTTACTATCGCATGCTGGGACGCAGCGTCGTCCCGCTCCGGAACCGCGAGTTCTGGGACTACCATCTCCGGCATGTCAAGGCGATGGGCTATCCACTTAATTACACTCGCATCGCGCTGCACGCGCTTCTCCGTGTCCTGGATCTGCTTGGCAATCCCAAGCGGACGATCGAGAACGTGATTCAGAGGATCAGTCAGAAGCGGAGAAGCAAGTCCCGCCCCGTAGCGGCGGCACCGGTCAGTCCAGCGGGAGACTAGGCGTTTGCGTGCATTCCCGCGGCGGGAAACGGTCATGAGGCTGTCGGCGCGTCCGCGCTGATACTTTGACAGCAGCCGCGTTCAGGGTGCGCGTCCGTCATGGCTGAATACCGCTTGAGCTTTTGGAAGACCACGGTAGCCGCCGCTGCTGTAGCGCTGGCCGGGGTGACCGTTCTTCTCGCAGTGCTGGGCTTGGGCTGGACTCAGCCGGGCGTCTGGTCTTGGGTCACCTGCCTTGGCTTGGGTGCGGCCGTGTTGTTGGTCGGGTTGGCGACGACGTGGTTCGGTCTGGTCGCGGCCGGCGGGCTGATCGCGCTCCGCCGCGATGCCCTCGAGGCGGAAGGCCGGCCCTACGCGCAGGACGCCCGGCGTGAGTCGGTGTCGGGCCCGGTAATCGCGAAATGGTGCTCGGCGCTCCAGCGACGCTTGACGCCCGGCGAGGATTCGCGCGCGCGCCTGGGGCTCAGGCCCGGGGAGTTGATCGAGATCCGGAGTCTGGAGGAGATCCTGGGAACCCTCGACGGGAATGGAGCCCTCGACGGCGTGCCATTCATGCCCGAGATGGCCGCCTACTGCGGCACGCGTGCACGGGTCTTTCGGCGGATTGACAAACTCAACGATTGGGTCCATGTCACCGGTCTGAAGCGTATGCGCAATCTTGTGCTGCTGGAGGACCTCCGCTGCGACGGATCCGCGCACGGGGGATGCCAGGCCAACTGCCATCTGCGCTGGCGCGAAGCCTGGCTGCGCCGGGTGGAACCGGGGGCGTCGTCCGCCGCCGCGGATCGACCGCACCCCCGTGCAAACCCGGTGGATCTCAGCCGCCTTGCAATGCGGCACGACGACGCTGCCGGGGAAATCCGGTACGTCTGCCAAGCCACCGAACTGACTGCAGGGGCCGCGCCCCTCGACCGGGGCGACCCACGCCACTACGCCCGCGATCTGCTCACCGGCAACGTGCGGCTCGGGCCATTTGTCGTCGGTGTCGCGCTGGCCTGCTTCAACTGGGCCCAGCGGTATCGAGGTGGAGTGGGATTTCCCGTCTATTCTGTCGGGACTTCGAAGAGCTCACCCCATGAGGCTCTGGGCCTCGGACCGGGCGAGCGGGTCCGGGTCAAGCCAAAGCACCTGATCGAGATCACGCTCAACAACCGGAGCCGGAATCGCGGGCTCTGGTTTGATCGAGAGATGCTGCGCTTCTGCGGGGGCGAGTACCGGGTCAAGGAACGGGTGGAGCGTGTCATCGTTGAGAAAACCGGGGAGCTGCGCCTGCTCACCAATCCTTGCATCATTCTCGAAGGCGTTACCGCTACGGGAGAATACCTCGGCTTCAATCCGGAGAACGAGCACATCTTCTGGCGAGAGATCTGGCTCGAGCGCATCACCCCGCTTGTCCGGGATGGAGAAACCGTGTCCGCGGAATCCCCCACTGAAGCGGTGGACAGTCGGCCTGCCCGATGAACATCCTGCTCGCGATGCCGTGGGACCAGCGGACAGGGGGGGTGACGCACGTTGCGGCCTCCCTGGCCCGCTCACTGGAGACGCGGGGCCACCAGGCGATGTTTCTCTTCCCTGCCGAGAATGGCGTCAGGGTCAGCGTGCGGACCAGCCTGCGTGGCTTTCCTTCGATCTACTGTCGGCTCCGCGCCTTGCCTCCTGAGCAGCCCTCATGGCGCGCCCGTCTTTCATGGTACTCCACCGTCCTTGCGACGCTCCCGCAACTGGCGCGCCACGGCCTGTCCCGGCGCGTCGATCTGATCAACGTTCACTATCCGGATGAGGGGTTCGCCTTGTTGGTGGATCTGGCGCGCTGGCTTCGCGTCCCGCTGGTCGTTTCCGCCCACGGCAGCGACTTGTTGCCGGACGCCGGCCCCAGCCGCGGGAAGGGGCTGCTCCGACAGCTCGAAAGTGCCGATGCGGTGGTGGTGCCGTCCCAAAACTACCTTCGCAGCGTGGTCGACGCGTTTCCCTGGCTCCGCGACAAAATCCGCTGCATTCACAATGGGTATGACGAAGAGGAGTTGTCGGCGCTCGGAGCCGTGCCGGTGGGTTCGCGCGATGTGACCGCCCTGTGCATCGCCGCGCTGATCCCCAAGAAGGGCATCGACGTATTGCTGCGCGGCCTGCACCAGTGCACATCGGGTCAACTGAAGGTGCGGTTGATCGGCGAAGGTCCGCTCCGGCGGGAGCTCGAGGCGCTGAGCGCCACGCTCGGCCTGTCGGATCGGGTTTGCTTTCTCGGCCCAAGGGATCGCGATGGAGTTCTGGATGAAATCGTCCACTGCGACATGATGGTGATGCCCTCGCGGCACCCGTCGGAGTCATTCGGTCTCGCGGCCCTGGAGGCCATGGCGTGCGCAAAGCCTGTAGTCGCGTCTGCGGTCGGGGGTCTCCCGGAGCTGGTGGGAGATCGGGAAACCGGACTTCTGGTTCGCCCTGAAGACCCGGCCGCCCTGGCCCGGGCCCTGGACCTGCTGGCCGGGGACCCGGCCATGCGCGCCAGTCTTGGGGCGGCCGGCCGCTCCAAAGCGAAGCGGTTCACGGTCCGGGTGACAGCCGATGCGTATGAGGCGCTGTTTACCGAGCTGGTCGCCCAGGCTGACAACCCGGCGCGGCTGGAAGCCAGATGATGCAGGAGTCCCTCATGGGGCATCGGTCGCAGTGAAGCTCGTGAGTCCGTAATTAGCATTCGTGCCCGAGCAGGCACCACCGAGATTCCCGCTCTCCAGATTGAACCCCATGCCGGGGTTGCCGGTTGTGTAGACGGTACCGCCCATGATTCTGATATCGACCTGCGCCTTCTGCACGCCATTGATGTAGGCGGTGATCACGTTGCCGGCAATCTTGGCGCTCAAGACATCCCCGTCCCTGACCGCGAATTGCGTGCCGGTGGTGTTGAACAGGTAGGTGAAATTTCCCAGGGGGCCGTTCCACCGCACAATGATCAGGTACGCCTCCGCGGTCTGCGACATCTTGAAGCCGACCTCATACCCGGTCATCGAATGAGCAACCAGCGTGTTCCGCAGCCGCAACTCGACCTCCTGGTAGCACCCATCGTTCTGATTGACGGTGTGAACGACGCCCGTGACGGATTGGTCCGGTCCCCAGGTTCCGGTGAGAATTGCAGAGGCATCCGTGTAGGTCGCCCCTGTCTGACGACCGATGGCGAGCCCCGGCGTGGTCCAGACGTTGGTCCAGTCCAGGCCCGCTACCGCGCCGTTGATCCAGAGGCCGCCTTCGGAGATCGGGGTTTCCGTCAGGGGAAAATTGGTGGTGTAACCGTTACCGCTGGGGGTTCCCGTCGGTGTCACCGTGACCGTCGCGGATGCGCTGGCAGTCCCACCCGACCCGGTGCAGGCAAGAGCGAATGTGCCGGAGCTTGTCAACGCGCCGCTGGACTGGCTGCCGGAAATCTCCCTGCTGCCGGACCATGCGCCGGAAGCAACGCAGGAGGCGGCATCGGTTGACGACCACGTGAGCGTCGAAGCCCCGCCGCTCGCGACAGACGCGGGGTTCGCCGCAAGCGACACCATGGGTACCGGCGGTGGTGGCGGCGGCGGCGTGGTCCCTCCTCCGAGAGGGGTGTTCATGTCCGCCTGGACCTCCACCTGAGTGAGCGCGCGGTTGTAGATGCGCACCTCATCGATGGTGCCGTTGAAGGCAAATCCGGAGAGGACCGTGCGCCGCCCGATATTCACATTCAAAGGCGGAACCTGTTGCGTGGCGGTGACCGTTCCGAGCAGCGTGCCGTTGTTCAATTGCCCGTTCAGGTAGACATCGAGCGTTCGCGCCGCCGCATCGTAGACCCCGGTCATGAAGTACCACTGGTTGAGCTGCAGCGTGGTGGCCCCATAGCGGATCATCAGCGCCCCGCTGGCACCGGTCAGCTTGAACCCGATGGTGCGCGGACCGGTGTCCACGGTGGTGTCGAATTGAAATCCCTGTGCGGCACCGCTGGTGAACCGCGAAACCACCGCCGCGTCATCGACCGGAAACGCCGCTGCCTTGATCCACGCGCTGACGGTCATGCTGCCGGTCAGCTGCAGTGCCGCCGGATTTCCCAGATCCACGAAGGCGCTGGTCCCGTTGAATACCAGCGCACTGCCGAACTGGCCTGCGGCGGTCCGTGCGGCCCCGCTGAGCGTGCCGGTGTTGTTGTTCCCCGAGACATCCGCAGTGAGCGTCCCCGAGGCCTCGCTGAAAGCGTAGCCCGCCACCAGTCCCACTGAGGACGCCTGCGCCGGCCTGGTGCCCATGCTCCAATCGAGCGCAATCGCGAGGATTACGCTCGCCGAGAGGGCGGCGGCTACTGCGATTCGGTGCAGAATCACCGGCCCCCTGTATGTGTGCAGCGGACTGGATCGAAAACTTCTGTTCATGCGTACCCCTTTCACCGTTCGTCAAACCCGTACAGGCCAGACGCCGGCCATCAAGGCACGAGCTTCAATGCGTCGTATTTCTTTATATCCTTTGCGGCCCGGGCAGTATGTACGCTGACAAACTTAGAGCCGAAATTTCTCTGCTATGTGTGCTGACAAACTTAGAGCCGGAATTTCTCTGCTATGTGTGCTGACAAACTAAGAGCCGGAATTTCTCTGCTGGGGAAGGGCGTTAGTTCGAACAGCACCGGCCGACGCTCGGATCAACTCTGCGAACGAGTCGGGAAGCCTGAAGAGCAAGCGGGCAGCGTGCTGGCACGCACGGCGCGGCGTGTGGAGCGTGGTACGCCAGGACAGCTCAGGAAGGAAAACTCTGAACTATCGGAACCGCAGATCGGCAGCGGTGTAGCTCGTGAATCCGTAGTTGCCGTTCGTGCCCGAGCAGCCGGCGGGAGCGTTCTCCAGATTGAACCCCATGCCGGGGCTGCCGGTCGCGTAGACGGTGCCGCCGATCGACGTGACATCGACCTTCCCTTTCTGCACGCCATTGATGTAGGCCGTGATCACGTTGCCGACGATGCTGGCACTGATGACGTCGCCGTCCTTGATTCCGAATTTTGCGTCGCGGGCAGGTTTGAACAGGTAGGTGAAATTCCCGAGGGGGCCATTCCAGCGCACGATGATCAGGTACGCTTGCGAGGTCTGCGACATCTTGAAGCTGATCTCGTATCCCGTGTTGACGTGCGCGGAGATCGTGCTCCGCAGGCGCAGCTCGACCTCCTGATAACACGCATCGTTCTGCTTGACGGTATGGACAGCGGCCGAGACCATCTGATCCGGCCCCCAGGCGCCGGTGAGCAGCGCGGTCGCGTCGGTATAGCTCGCCCCCGCCTGATTACCGATAGCGAGCCCCGGCGTGGTCGAGACGTTGGTCCAGTCCAGGCCGGCCGCCCCGCCGTTGATCCAGCGGCCGCCCTCGGAGATCGGGTTTTCCGTCAAGGGAAAGTTGGTCGTGTAACTGCGGGCTCCCGCCGATACCACCGTGACGGCAGCGGAACCCGCCAGCGTCCCTCCCCTCTCGGTCGCGATCACCTGGTAAATGCCCGGCACGCTTCCCGCTGCAAATAACCCGCCGCTCGTGATCGTCCCGCCCGTCGCCGCGAACGTTACCGCCACGGCCACCATGCTCCCGTCGCTTCTGCGCTCGCTGACCGTGAACGGCTGGGCGCCCCCCCCGCTGACGCGCGCAGAGCTCGGTGCGAGGATGATCTGCCGCAGGGTCGGGGCAGAAGCGGAACCCGAGTCT
>Ga0137435_1000436_pt1 | contig 14150 bp, 13 predicted proteins | sample EasRivERMGT100_2_FD_104904 | JGI IMG/M metagenome (GOLD analysis project Ga0137435, IMG submission 104904) | Soil microbial communities from meander-bound floodplain in the East River, Colorado, USA - East River MetaG ERMGT100_2 | ecosystem: Environmental > Terrestrial > Soil > Floodplain ... | reverse complement strand
GCGCCGCGAGGCCCGGCGCAAGCATGACGGCAAGACCCAGAACCAGAAGTGCTTTCACTTATCCCTCCCGCAAGAGTTCGCGCAGCTGCTGCGCATCGAGTTCTTGAAGATCGGACGTGCTGTCGGGGACCACGCTTTCCGCGATGATCTGATCGAACGAGGTGAGCAGCGTGCGGAGCTCGTCCGTCGAGAGATCACCCAGATCGTCGGCGATGAAGTACGTGACGTGATCGTCCGGCGTTGCGCCGGGCCAGATCTGGCGCAGGGTGAACGCCCCCCCGACCAGGATCACCACGGCTGCTGCGATCCGCAGCCACGTCGCCTGGACCCAGATCGGCCGGCGCACCGGCTGCTCGCGCAACCGCTCGACCACGCGGCGCGCGGTCGCCTCGACATCGACACGCTCCGCGGCCCGCGTCCCCAGCTTCCGGGCCAGCTCGTTCAACCGCTCTTCCGTCATTGCACGATCTCCTTCAACCGCCGCACGGCATGGTGGTAGTGCACTCGCGCCGCCCCAGGCGTCGTCGCCAACGCGGCCGCGATCTCTTCGTATTCAAGCCCCTGCTGTGCCCTCAGCAAGAACACTTCGCGTTGGAGGCGCGACAGCAGCTTGAGGCCTTCGGCGAGCAATGTCTCGGCTTCACTCGCCACCGCATGGTCGTGCGGATCGCCCGCCCCGTCGCGAACCCCTTCATCGAGCGGCATCACCCTGGTGCGCGCGCTGCGCCGCCCGAAATCCTTCAGCACGTTGCCGCCGATCGTCAGCAACCACGTGCGGAACTGACAGTGTCCGCGAAACCGGTCCACGCCGCGAAACGCGCGAATGAACGTCTCCTGCACCAGATCGTCCAACTCCGCCTCCGGCGCGCCGGCGCCCGCCAAATAGCGCGCCAGCGGTCGGGCGTGCCGCTCGACCAGCTCGGCCGCCGCCTGCTCATCGCCTCCCTGCCAGGCTGCAATCAGCTCAGCGTCGGGAGGCAGCTCGGTGCGCGGCAGAGGATTCGCCATTGGCTCCGTTTGTCGGTGGACGTGGGGAATGGCGGAATATTAAGAGCGGTCGTCTCCGTTGCCGCCGTTTGCCGCCCTTGCCATAGCCCGAACCATGAAATAGCTTCGGAATTCGAACGATCGTTCGAAATCTCATGCGACCTTACGACGAGCGCCTCGACCACCTCCTCGCCCGCGCGGCCCGGGTGTTTGCCGATAAGGGCTACCATCCCGCCACGATGCGTGACCTGTCTGCCGCGAGCGGGATGTCCCTCGCGGGGATGTACTACTACGTGCGGGGCAAGGAGGACTTGCTGGCGCTGATTCAGGAGCGCTGCTTCACGCGCGTCCTCGAAGGCGCCCGGCAGGCCGTGGCGAAGGCGAGCGATCCGCATGAGCGCTTGCAGGCCTTCATCCGGCACCACGTGACGTTCTTCGCCCAGCACATGGCGGAAATGAAGGTGCTGTCGCACGAGGCCTCCTCCCGCGCCGTGAGTGCGATCAAGCGGCGCTACGTGGACCTGCTCGAGGCGATTCTCAAGGACGCCGCGCCCGAGCAGAGCACGTTGGACCGGAGCGCCGCGACCTACATCCTGTTCGGCATGATGAATTGGATTTACAACTGGTACGACCCGGCCGGCCACATCGATCCGGACCGGCTGGCCGATCTCATGGCGAGCATCTTCCTCGGCGGCTTCGTCGAGACTCATTCGGAGGCTAAGTAATCCATGACGACCATGACAGAACCGCAGGTCAAGTCACTCGTGCAGTACCGCAGCGAGGGCGGGCTCGCGATCATCGAGCTCGACGATCCTCCTGCGAATACCTACACCTATGACATGATGCGCCAGCTTGACGAGGCGATCCTCCGCGCGCGCTTCGACGATTCGGTGCACGTGATCGTGCTGCGCGGCCATGGCGACAAGTTCTTCTCGGCCGGTGCGAACATCGGTATGCTGAACACCGTTACGCCCCGCTTCAAGTACTTCTTCTGTCTGCACGCCAACGAAACGTTGAACCGGTTGGAGCAGACTCCCAAGCTCACGATCGCGGCGCTCAACGGCCACACCGTCGGCGGCGGTCTTGAGATTGCGATGGCGTGCGACATCCGCCTTGCGAAGGAGAACGCCGGGAAGATCGGCCTCCCCGAGGTGAACCTCGGCGTGCTCCCGGGAACCGGCGGCACCCAGCGGATGGCTCGCATCCTTGGCAAGCCGCTGTCCATCGAGCTGATGGTGAAGGGCGAGCTGTTCTCGTTCGACCGCGCCAAGGAGATTGGCCTCGTGAACGAGATCTTCCCCGCGAAGGAGTTCTGGGAGCAGGTGCTCCTCTATGCCAAGCAATTCTGCCCGCCCCACAAGGCCTCGAAGGCGGTGGGCCTGATCAAGCGCGCCGTCCAGTCAGGCGCCGAGGTCCCCTTCGAGTCCGCGCTCGCGATCGAGCGGGAGCTGCAGCAGCAGCTGTTCCAGAGTGAGGACGCCAAGGAAGGCATCGCGGCGAACCAGGAGAAGCGCGTGGCGGAGTTCAAGGGGAAGTGAAGACCGACCTCTTCATTAATAACGAGTGGCGACCGGCGGCCAGCGGCAAGCGGTTTGCCGTCGAAAACCCGGCGACCGAGGAGAACCTAGCCGACGTGGCGGCTGGCGACGCCGCGGATGTCGACAACGCCGTCGGCGCCGCAAAAGCCTGTTTCGAGTCGGCCGCGTGGCGCGATATGTCGGCACGCAAGCGGGGACGCCTGCTCTTCAAGGCCGCGGACCTCCTCGAATCCCGGCTCGACGAAGTCGCCCGGCTCGAGACGGCGCAGAACGGCAAGACGCTGTTCGAATCGAAGATCGAGATCGGGATGACGATCAACACCCTGCGCTACTACGCGGGGTGGGCCGATAAAATCGTGGGCGACACATTGCCGGTTGAAGGGCCGTTCCTCACGTACACGTTGCGGGAGCCGATCGGCGTCGTCGGCGCGATCGTGCCATGGAATTTCCCGCTCAACATCGCCAGCTGGAAATTCGCCCCTGCCCTCGCCGCCGGCTGTACCGTCGTGCTGAAGCCCGCCTCTGAAACGCCCCTCACTGCCCTGCTGTTTGCCGAGATCGCGCTCGAAGCCGGCCTGCCTCCGGGGGCGTTCAACGTGGTCCCTGGCGGCGGCTCGACCGCTGGCGCCGCGCTGGTGCGGCACCCCGACGTCGACAAGATCGCGTTTACGGGATCGACGGAGGTCGGCCGCCAGGTGATGAAGATGGCCGCTGAGACCAACAAGCGTGTGACGATGGAGCTGGGCGGGAAGAGTCCCAACATCATTTTCGCCGATGCCGACCTGAAGGCGGCCGTGCGCGGCGCGCAGACAGGCATCTTCTACGGCAAGGGCGAGGTCTGCGCCGCGGGCTCGCGGCTGCTGGTCGAGAAAGCGGTCCATCAGCAGGTGATCGAGCAGCTGGCGGAAGGCGCGAAGAAGCTGACGCCGGGAGATCCGCTCGATAAAAACACGCGGCTGGGCGCGCTGGTCTCGAGGAAGCAGCAGGAGACGGTGCTCTCCTACATCAAGAAGGGTGTGGAGGAGGGCGCACGGCTGGTCGCGGGCGGCAAGGCGGCGAAGCCCAACGGCAAGGGCTACTACGTCGAGGCGACGGTGTTCGACGGCGTGCAGCCCGAGATGACGATCGCGCGCGAGGAGATCTTCGGTCCGGTGCTCGCCGTGCTGACGTTCGACGATTTCGAGCAGGGTGTGAAGCTCGCGAACAACACGATCTACGGCCTGGCGGCGGGCATCTGGACCAAGGACATCCAGAAGGCGCATCGCGCGGCGAAGGCTATCCGCGCCGGCACCGTGTGGATCAACTCGTACAACTCCTACGATTCGGGCGCGCCGTTCGGCGGATTCAAGGCTTCCGGCTTTGGACGGGATCTCGGTCGCGAAGCACTCGACGGCTATCTCGAAACCAAGACTGTGTGGGTCGCGCTGTGAGGGAGGCGTTTGTCGTGGAGGCAGTCAGAACTCCGGTGGGCAGGCACGGTGGCTCCCTCGCGAACGTGCGGCCGGATGATTTGGCGGCGGTGCCGATCAAAGCAGTCGTGGAGCGTTCCGGCGTCGATCCCGCGTCGATCGACGACGTGATCCTTGGCTGCGCCAACCAGGCAGGAGAAGACAATCGAAACGTGGCCCGCATGGCGCTGCTCCTCGCGGGTCTGCCGGTGGAGGTGCCGGGGCAGACGGTGAACCGGCTGTGCGGATCCGGGTTGCAGGCGGTTGCGAGCGCGGCGCAGGCGATCAAAGCCGGCGAAGGCGACACGTTCATCGCGGGCGGCGTCGAAAGCATGACACGTGCCCCCTATGTGATGCTCAAGCCGAGCGAGCCGTTCAGCCGCAAGACGCCCGACGTTGCGGATACGACCGTCGGGTGGCGGTTCATCAATCCCAGGATGAAGAAGGAGTGGACGATCTCGCTCGGCGAAACGGCCGAGGTCGTCGCGGAGCGGTACAAGATCAGCCGTGCCGAGCAGGATGCGTTTGCGGTCGAGAGTCAGCAGCGCGCCGAGCGGGCGCTGAAGGAATGCGTGTTCACGAACGAGCTTGTGCCCGTCCCACTGGCGGATGGCTCGACGTTCGCGAAAGACGAATACCCCCGGCCAGGTACGACGGTCGAGTCGGTGGCAAGGCTGAAGCCTGCCTTCAGGAAGGACGGAACGGTCACGGCCGCCAGCTCGAGTGGCATCAACGACGGCGCGGCGGCACTGCTGATAACGGCGGCGAAGGGCGGCGAAGGGCGGCGAGGGGCGGCAAGGGCGCGAATCGTCGCCACCGCGGTTGCCGGCGTGGATCCCAGTTGCATGGGACTCGGGCCCATCCCCGCGACGCAGAAGGCGCTACAACGGGCCGGTCTCACGATCGATCAGATCGGACTCGTCGAATTGAACGAAGCGTTCGCGGCGCAAGCGATCGCCTGCATCCGCGCGCTGAAACTCGATCCCGCAAAGGTCAATGTCTACGGCGGCGGAATCTCGCTCGGCCATCCCCTCGGGTGTACCGGCGCCAAGCTCTTAACCACGCTTGTCCACGCCCTATCACGCCGGAACACGCAGTTCGGCCTCGTCACCATGTGCATCGGCGTCGGTCAGGGCATCGCGATGATCGTGGAGCGCGTCTGATGGCGGCCTACGAGCGCATCCTCGTCGAAATCAGCGACCACATCGGGAACGTCACGCTCAACCGGCCCGACAAGGCCAATGCGTTCGATCCCGATATGTGCGACGACCTACTCGAGGCGCTGCGGATGTTGTCAGCAGCCGATCAGGTGCGCGTCGTCGTGATCACGGGTGCGGGCAAGGCATTCTGTGCCGGCGCCGACCTCGGTGTCCTCGGCACCCAAGGCGAGCAGCTCGTGAAGGCCGGCAAGGATATCGCCCTCACGATTCGCAACGCTCCGAAGCCCGTGCTCGCCGCGGTCAACGGCGCGGCGGCGGGTGGCGGCGCCAACCTCGCGCTCGCCTGTGACTATCGCATCGCATCGGATCAAGCATCGATCGGACAGGTATTCCACAAACTCGGCCTGGGCCCCGATTGGGGCGGCAGCTACTTCCTGCCCCGGCTCACGAGCATCTCCAAGGCGCTCGAGCTGGTGTGGAGCGCGCGGATGGTGCCGGCGGCCGAGGCCGAGCAGCTCGGGCTGTTCGATCGCGTGGTGACGCACGACGTGCTGCCGACCGAAGCGCGGTCACTCGCCGCACGCTGGGCTGGCATGGCGCCGCTCGCGGTGCGCAAGACGAAGGCGGCGCTGTACCGCTCGCTGCACAGTACGTTGGAAGAGATGCTCGACGTCGAGATCACCGACCAACAGGCGCTGTTCGCCACTCCCGAGGCACGCCAACTCATAAGGAACCGCTGATGGTCCGCAAACTTCACAACTTCGACGACTGGATCGACTACTTCAAATACTGGCAGGATTCGATCGGCCTGCCGCCGGGCGCGCTGCGCACGTTCAGTTTCGACGCCAAGTTCGGCGACCCCGAAGTGCCGCACATCGAGTTCGGGCATTACAAGGGCCAGCGCAAATGGCCCACCGTCATGCACATCCCCGACCAGCGCATTCGCGACGCGCTGCTCAACCTGATCGTGTACCAGGGCGACACCGAGTTTGCGTCGGTCGAGCAGCAGCGCAACCTGCTGCACCATGCGCCGTCGGACTACGACCTGCTGTCGCTCCAGCGCGTGATGACCGAGGAGATGCGGCACGGCTGGCAGATGTCGTACTTGCTGTGCCAGCATTTCGGGGACGAAGGCAAACGCGAGGCCGCCAAGCTGCTCGAGCGCCGTGCCGACGAAGGCGAGCGCCTGCTCGGCTCGTTCAACGAGATCGTCGACAACTGGCTCGACTTTTTCACCTACACACAGTTCATCGACCGCGACGGCAAGTTCCAGCTGAAGATGCTATCGGTCTCCGCCTTCGATCCCCTGTCACGTTCGATGGGGCCCATGCTGAAGGAGGAGTCCTATCATCTCGGGACCGGCAACAATGGACTGCTTCGCATCGTGAAGGCCGGGAAGATGCCGCCCGAAGTGATTCAGCGCTTCTTCTATAAGTGGATCCCCACGGCGTTCGACCTGTTCGGCACCGACAACTCCTCGTCGGCCCACTGGGCCTACGTGTGGGGATTGAAGGGTCGCTACGACGAGCGGGAGAATCCGACGAACGGGACCGCCGAGCCCGATAAGAGCAAGCTCAACGAGCTGGCGCGCAATCTGTATCGCCAGGAGATCGTGAAGCTGATCGAGCGCCTCAACATGTTCATCCCCGAGCGCGAGCGACAGCTCAAGGTGCCCGATCTCAAGTTCAACCGGCGGATCGGGATGTACGCACACCAGAAGTTTACGGTCGATGGACAGCCGATCGACGCGTCGAAGTATCCGGCATACCTGGAATCGATGCTGCCGCGTCCCGAAGACATCGCGACCGTGCACGACATCGAAAAAGAGCCGGACTGGATCGAGCCCAAGAAAGCCGACAGCCTGCAGCAGTGACGAAGCCGCTCGTCATCGCCCACCGGGGCGCCTCCAGCATCGAGCTGGAGAACTCGCTGGCCGCGTTTCGGGCCGCCCCCGGCCAGGGTGCCGACGGCGTCGAGCTCGACGTGCATGCCACGCTCGATGGCGAAATCGTCGTCCTGCACGATCCCTCGATCATGGGATTGCCGATCGCCCAAGCCCGGATGCGCGATCTCTCCCAGCTGCGACTCCGGAACGGTGAGCCACTCCCCACGCTTGCCCAGGCCCTCCAAGTGCTCGGCACGCTCAAGGTGTTCGTCGAGGTGAAAGTGCTGGATCCGCGCTGGGACGAGCGGCTCCTCGATACGCTCGACGGCGGCCCGAACCCGTCGGGGTACGCGGTGCACAGCTTCGCCTTTCACGTCGTGCGGCGGCTGCGTGAACAGCGGCCCGACCTCCCGACCGGCGTGCTCTCCGAGGTCACCACCCGAAATCCCAAGCAGACGCTCGACGACGCAACGGCGCAGACCCTATGGCAGGAGCGCCGTACGCTGGATGAGAACCTGCTCCGGACCGTCCACGAGCTCGGCGCGAGCATCATCGCCTGGACCGTCGACGATCCCACGGACATGGAGCGTTTGGTGGGCTGGGGCGTGGACGGGATCTGCAGCAATCATCCCGAGCGCGCACGTCGCGTCGTAGACGCTCACCGACCCGCGTGAAGCCTACGCGCGTTGCGGTGATCGGCTCCGGCACCATGGGTCACGGGATCGCCTACGTTGCGGCGCTGGCCGGATGCGAGGTGCGACTCACCGACTCCCGAGCCGATGCCCTGCCCCAGGCGCTGGCCAAGGTCGAGAGCCTCCTCGGCGGCGGGCTCAAGCGCGGCAAACTGACGGAACAGGATCAGGCTGGGGTCCGTGCCCGCCTGCGGACGGAGCCACAGCTGCGTGCCGCGGTGGCCGACGCCGACGTCGTGATCGAAGCGATCGTGGAGGATCTCGCGCTAAAGCAGCGACTGTTCGCGGACATCGAGCGCGCGGTGCCTGTTGAGGCGCTGCTCGCGTCGAACACCTCGTCGCTGTCCATCGGCCAGATCGCCGCGACGATGACCCAGCCTGCGCGCCTGGTCGGGATGCACTTCTTCAATCCCGTCCACTTGATGAAGCTCGTGGAGGTCGTGACGCACGCTGATGGAAGCGCGGCCACGACCGAGCGCGCCGTGGCGTTTGCACGTCAGCTCGGCAAAGAACCGATCGTCGTGCGCGATTCGCCGGGCTTCGCCTCCAGCCGGCTCGGCGTGGTGCTCGGCCTCGAGGCGATGCGCATGCTCGAGCAGGGCGTCGCTACGCCCGAGGACATAGACAAGGCGATGGAGCTGGGCTACAACCATCCGATGGGCCCACTCAAACTCACCGACCTGGTGGGCCTCGATGTGCGCCTCGCGATCGCGGAATACCTGCACGCCACGCTGGGCGATGCGCACTACGCGCCGCCGAAGATCCTGCGCGAGAAGGTGCAGAAGGGCGAGCTGGGGCGGAAAACGGGAAAGGGGTTCTACACCTGGAGCGACTGAGTCGCATCACCGACGTCCACATCCACATCCAGCCGTGGCGCGACCTCAAGCCTAAGGTTCAGGAGGCAATGCGCAGGGGCAAGGAGGACCACTGGGATTTCCTCATCGCCCTCATGGACGACCCCAACGCGCTGCTCGAGGTCATGGACAAGTCCGGCGTCTGGCGCGTCGGTCTGGTCAACTATCCCAGTCCCGACATCATGGGATTCGACGACTCGACCAACGCGTTCGCCGCAACGTACGCCCGGGCCAATCCCGAGCGGCTGCTGCCCTACGGCGGCGTGCACGCACGCTACACGCGCGATCCGGCCGGTGACGTCGACCGGCTCGTCGACCAGGGCATCCGGCTCCTCAAGATCCATCCGCCCCACCAGAACTTCCCTGCCAACGCCTACCTCGACGGCCTCGACGCGCTCGGGAAGATCTACCGGCGCTGCGAGGAGCGCGGCCTGCCGGTGATGGTCCACACCGGCACATCGATCTTTCCCGGCGCGCGCTCCAAGTACGGCAATCCGATGGAGCTCGACGACGTCGCGATCGACTTTCCGGCCCTGAAACTGGTGATGGCGCACGGCGGCAGGCCGTTGTACATGGACGAGGCGTTTTTCATCCTGCGACGTCACGGCCACGTCCGGCTCGACGTCTCGGGCATTCCGCCGGCCAAATTGCTGGAGTACTTTCCCCGCCTGACGGAGATTGTCGATCGCGTCCTGTGGGGGACCGACTGGCCCAGTCCGGGTGTGAAGGATCTGCGACAGAACATCGATCAATTCCTGGCCCTGCGGCTGTCTGAAGCGCAGCAACGGGCCATCCTCGAAACCAATGCGCTTGCGCTCTTCCCCGTGGGGTCCTGAACTCATGCGAACACTGCCGGTGTTGCTGCTCCTCCTTCCCGGAACGGCGCTGGCTCAGGCCGGGGCCGGGGCGGGGGCCGGGTCCGGACGTATCCCGTTCGAGCAGTTCACGCTGCCGAACGGACTGCGGGTCATTTATTCGGAGGATCGCTCCACGCCGATCGTGACGGTCAACCTCTGGTACGAGGTTGGCTCGCGCAACGAACGAGCCGGGCGCTCGGGATTCGCGCACCTGTTCGAGCACATGATGTTCCAGGGGTCGGCGCACGTGAAAAAGGCCGAGCACAACCAGCTGCTCGAGCGGGCGGGGGCGGAATTCAACGGCAGCACGGCCGAAGACCGGACCAACTACTACGAAACGGTACCGTCGAACCGGCTCAACCTCGCCCTGTGGCTCGAAGCCGATCGCATGCGCTCCCTGGCGATCACGGAAGAGAATTTCGAGAACCAGCGCCAGGCCGTGAAGGAAGAGCGGCGCCTGCGCGTGGACAACCAGCCGTATCAGGGGGCGTTCACCGACGGGCTCACCTGGCCGTTCGATAGCACGAGCTGCTTCCCCTACGCGCACACGGTCATTGGGTCGATGGCCGATCTGGACGCGGCGAAGCTCCCCGACGTGCAAGCGTTCTTTGATACCTATTACGCGCCCAACAACGCGACCCTCGTGGTGGTGGGCGACTTCAGGCCGGCCGAGCTGCGCGGGCTCGTCAATCAGTACTTCGCGGGCATACCGAGTCACGCCGCGCCGGAAGCGCCGCGCTGCGACGCGACGGCCGGGAGAGGCCCGCAGCGGCGCGATGTCCGCGACCCCAAGGCCAACCTCGATGCCGTGCTCCGGATCTACCGAGTGCCCGAGCATCGCAACCCCGACACGGGCGCGCTCGAGTTGCTCGACCTCATCCTCGGCCAGGGCGAGAGCTCGCGCCTCAATGTATCGGTCGTGCGGCGCGACAAGGCCGCGGTGGCCACGGGCTCGCTGCTCAATCCGTTCGGGTCGCGCAACGGTCCGGGCGTGTGGGTGACGTACGGTATCGTCAATCAGGGCGTCTCCGCGGATCGGATGGACAGCCTGATCGCCGCGCAGCTCGACACGATCCGGACCAATGGCGTCACCGCGGCCGAGCTGGAGAAGGCGAAGAACCTCCTGCGGTCGGGGTTCATCGCCAATCGGGAGACGACGATGGGCAAGGCCGAGGAGCTGCACCACTATCTCACCTTCCATGATTCGATTGGTGAGATCAACAGCGATTTGGAGCGCGTCCTCGCGGTGACGAGTGAGGACCTGAAACGGGTGGCGACCAGGTACCTCGATCCCAACAACCTGACGGTCGTGATCGTGCGAGCGGGCCCGGCGACCACGTCGGGAGGCTCGCAGTGAGGGCCGCCCGCGCGCTCAGCGCGCTGGTGCTTGCAGCCGGCGTGCTGACGGCGCAGGAGCCCTTCCCCACCCGCCCGCCTGCGGCCGCGCCGCTCCGTCCGGTTCAATTCCCGCCGTTCCAGGACGTCGCCCTTCCCAACGGCATGACGCTGCTCCTCGTCGTAAACCACGAGCAGCCGACGTTGTCGGTGAGTCTGAGTTTTCGAGCCGGCAATGCCTTCGATCCCGCCGGCAAAGAGGGGCTCGCCGCCCTCGTGGCGGAGTTGGTGACCAAGGGGACGCCGACCCGCACGGCGGAGCAGATCGCGGCGGCCATCGAGGGAGTCGGTGGCGGCATCGCGGCCAGCACGGGGGATGACTTCCTCACCGTCTCGGCCGACGTGCTCAGCGATCATGCGGAGCTTGCCTTCACGCTGCTGGCCGACGTCACGCGGCGCCCGACCCTCCCGGCGGAGGAGCTGGAGCTCGCGCGCCAGCGATTCCTTTCGGCGCTCGAGGTCGAGCTGTCGCAGCCGAACAGCGTGGCCGGCCGGGCCTTTCAGAAGGAGATCTACGGCACGCACCCGTACGGCCGGAATACGAGTGTCGCCGCGTATCGCGCGATTACTCGCGACGACGTCGTGTCGTTTGCGGCGCGGCGCATCCGACCGACCGGAGCCCTGCTCGTCGTGGCCGGCGATATCACCCTGGCGCGCGCGCGCCAGCTCGCCACCGCCGCGTTCGGCGAGTGGCGGGGGGCCGCTCCAGCACCGTTGGTCGCGCCGCCCGCTCCCGCCAAGCGCGCCACCGACATCCTGCTCGTGCACCGGCCCGGCTCTGTGCAGTCGAACATCGTGATCGGCAACACGACGTTCCTCCCGACCGACACGGGGTACTACGCCGCCCGGATCGCCGCGCACGTGCTGGGGGGTGGTTCCGATTCCCGGCTGTTCCTGATCTTGCGCGAGCAGAAGGGCTGGACCTACGGGTCCTACGCGGCGCTGCGACGCACGCGCGGCCTGGGCTACTGGGAAGCGACGTTCGAGGGCCGCACGGAGGTGACGGATAGCGCGCTCGTCGAGCTGCTGCATCAGATCGACCGCGTTCGGACCGAGGTGATTCCGGACAGCGAGCTGACCGCGGCCAGAGGATTCCTCATTGGGTCGTTCCCGCTGACGATCGAAACGCCGCGACAAATTGCGTCCGTGGTGACGAATGCGCGGTTGCTCGGGCTCGGGCCGACGTATATCCAGCGTTACCGCGAGCGTCTCGCTGCCGTGACCGGCCCGCGGGCACGCGCGGCCGCGCAGCGCACGTTTCGCAGGACTGCGCTCACGATCGTCGTCGTAGGCGATGCCAAGACCCTGTACGACAAGCTGAAGCCGATCGCCGCGGTGCGGCTGGTGGACATCGAGGGCAACGCCATGAATCCGGCCGACCTGAACCCCACCGGCGGTCCGGTCGCGTTCGACGCGACCCAGATCGTAGCGCGCAGCGACAGCTTCCAGGCGCTGGTGCAAGGCAACGCGCTCGGCGGCCAGGCGACCAAAGTGGTGCTGAGCGGCGATTCGATCGTCTATACGGAAAATACCGCGATCGGCGGCTTTCAGCAGCGCTCGACCGTGGTCCTCAATCGTGATCTCACCATGCGGCGCACCGAGCAGACCGGCACGGTGCAGAGTCAGCAGACGAGCATCCAGCTCGCCTACAGCGGCGGCCGAGTGAAAGGCACCGCCATGTCGCCGTCGCCCACCGGGACGCCGCGGTCGGTCGCAGTGGACACGACCGTTCCAACCGGTACGATCGACGACAACGCCCTCACGCTGGTGCTCACGGCACTGCCGCTCGAGCAGGGCAAGACGTTCCACCTGAACGTGTTCTCATCGGGCGACGGTGTCACCAGAGTGGTCAGCGTGAAAGTCGGCGGCGTCGAGCAGGTCGTCGTGCCTGCCGGCACGATCCCCGCGTACCGGCTGGAGCTGGCCGGCATGCAGCTGCCCCTCGTCGTCCACGTGAGCCGGGACAAACCGCGGAGAATCGTGCGCATCGCCCCGACGGGCGCACCGCTCGTGTTTGAACTCGTGAAATAGGAGCATTCGAATGCGACAGCTGTTCATCCCGCTGGGACTGATCATCGTCGTCGTAGGATGCGCGTCCGGAGGTGCGCGGACGACGTCACCCACTACCGCGCCCCAGAGCGCGGCGCCGGCGCAGGACACCTCTGGAGGAATCGGTCTTCAGTACGCCTCCACCTACCAGCGGCACCAGAATTCCCCGGTGTTGATCCGCAACGCGACGATCATGACGGCGACCGGCCAGGAGATTCAGGCCGGCTCCATTCTGCTGCGCGACGGCAAGATCGTGGCGGTCGGCACGACGGTGGAAGCGCCGAGCGATGCGACGGTCGTCGACGGCACCGGCAAGTGGGTGACGCCTGGCGTGATCGACACGCACTCGCACCTGGGTGTCTATGCGGCGCCCGGCACGTTCGCCGAGTCCGACGGCAACGAGGCGACGCGGCCTGTCACCGCGGAGGTCTGGGCCGAGCATTCGTTCTGGCCGCAGGACCCGCAAATTCCGCTCGCTATCGCCGGCGGGGTGACGACGATTCAGGCGCTGCCCGGCTCTGCCAATCTGATCGGCGGCCGCAGCGCCGTGCTGAAGCTCATTCCGGGACGCTCGGTTCAGGAGATGAAGTTCCCGGGCGCGCATTACGGCCTGAAGATGGCCTGCGGCGAGAATCCCAAGCGCGTGTACGGGCAGCGGGGCGGTCCATCGACCCGCATGGGCAATATGGCCGGCTATCGTGAGGCGTTCATCGGCGCCCAGACCTACCGGCGCCGCTGGGACAAGTGGGACAAGGACCACCAGGGCGACCCACCCGATCGCAACCTGCGCAACGAAACGCTCGCGGAGGTGCTGCGCGGCAATATCTACGTCCAGAACCACTGCTATCGCGCCGACGAGATGATGCAGATGCTCGATCTCGCCCGCGAGTTCGGGTTCAAGATCCGCTCATTCCACCACGCCGTCGAAGCGTACAAGATCGCCGACGTGCTCGCGCGTGAAGGTGTGGCCTCGTCGGTGTGGTCGGACTGGTGGGGGTTCAAGGAAGAGGCGATGGATGGGATCTACGAAAACGCCGCGCTGCTGCAGCAGGCGGGCGCGCGCGCCGTGATCCACTCCGACGACGCCGGAGGCATCCAGCGCCTCAACCAGGAAGCGGGCAAGGCGATGTATCACGGCCGCCGCGCCGGCATTCCGGTCACGCGCGATCAGGCGCTGCGCTGGTTTACGGCGAACCCGGCATGGGCGCTCGGACTCGATTCGATCGTGGGAACACTCGAGCCCGGGAAGATGGCGGACGTTGTCGTGTGGTCCGCCGATCCGCTC
>Ga0137435_1000434_pt1 | contig 14188 bp, 9 predicted proteins | sample EasRivERMGT100_2_FD_104904 | JGI IMG/M metagenome (GOLD analysis project Ga0137435, IMG submission 104904) | Soil microbial communities from meander-bound floodplain in the East River, Colorado, USA - East River MetaG ERMGT100_2 | ecosystem: Environmental > Terrestrial > Soil > Floodplain ... | reverse complement strand
TGCGCACGATCACGGGGACGAACACGGCCGGAGTGAACCGCATTCACTGGGACCTGCGCTATGAGCCGTCGACGCCGGTCACGTTGCGCACCTCGCCGATGTACGCGCCGCACATCGTCCCCGGTCCGAATGGGCGCCCCGCGCCCGGAACGAACACGCTGAGCATTCTCGCGCCGCCCGGACGCTATACGGTGAAGCTCACCGTGGGCGGGGTGGACCAGACGCAGCCGCTCGTCGTACGCAAGGACCCCAACGCCGGCGGCGCCGACGCCGACGTCGCGGCACAGACGCAGGCTCTGTTCGCGATTCGTCGCGACCTGAACGAAGCCGCCGAAGCGGTGCACCAGGTCGAGGGCGTGCGCGTGCAGCTCGAGGCGCTCGCGCGCGGGCAAGCGGACGCCGAGGCGAAACGCGCGGCGGATTCCTTCCACCAGCGGCTCATGGACTTCGAGATGAATCTCGTCGACCTGCGCCTCACTGGTGGCGGTCAGGACGGCGTGCGCTTCGCCGCGAAGTTGATCTCCAAGCTCGGCTATCTGGCGAACGGCATGGCGAGCGCGGATTTCTCACCTACGAACCAGCACGGGGAAGTTCAGCGCATTCTGAACACGGAGCTCCGCACCAATCTCACGGCGCTCGACGCGTTGTTTGCCGGGGAGCTGGCGGCGCTCAACCGGCTGTTGACGGCGAAGAGTCTCGAGCTGGTGACCGTGAAGCCGCGGTCGCCGATCAGTTGAGTACGGACTTGACGACATCCATCACGGGGCGTGACCTCGAAACCGCGCGAGACGACGTCATCCAGGCGCTCGGCGTGCATTTCGCGAGCGACGACATTTCGCTCGACGAGCTGGATCGGCGGCTGACGTTGGCGTTTCGCGCCCAGAACCTCGCCGAGCTCACGGCGGTGCTCGACGATCTGCCCGTTCTACCCGCGTTCGCGCGCGGGCCGATGCGGGTGAGCCGCGAGCACGTGTTGACGTCCAACGATGTGCCGCCGCGCGGAATCGTGGGCGCGTTCATGGGCGGTACGTCGCGCACGGGGCCGTGGTTCGTTCCCCGGCACATCAAGGCGGTCGCGGTAATGGGTGGTGTCGAGCTCGACATGCGAAACGCCCGCTTTGCGCCGGGGGTCACCGAAATCGAAGTGTTCGCCCTGATGGGAGGTGTCGACGTAATCGTGCCGCACGGCGTTCGCGTCGAGGCGATCGGCTTCGCGGTCATGGGCGGATTCGATGCCACCGCCGGCGACGTGAGCGGCGGCGGTCCCGATCAGCCGGTGATCCGGCTGTCCGGCTTCGTGGCGCTGGGCGGCGCGTCCGCACGCCACAAGACGCCGAGCAACAAGGCGCTCGCGAAGTTCGAGAAGCGGTTGACCGCGGTGAGGGCGAGGATCCGCGGAGACCGGTAGTCTGTGAATTGGCGGCGCACAGTGGTACACTCCCAAACCCAGGTCGCGCATCCGCGACGGCCTCGCATCTAGGCCCCGATTGACCTCTCGCGAATGACAATCGACACCCGCTCACGGGAAGGCGCCAAGAGCGGCTACACGCCGCGCGCGCCCGAGACCGAGTCTCACGACGATCCCCACCGCCATCCGATCCGGTCGATCGTCGGCGCGTCGTCGGGCAATCTCGTCGAGTGGTTCGACTTCTACGTCTACGCGTTCACCGCGCTGTATTTCTCGGCCGCATTTTTTCCCGGAGGGAGTCCGACCGCGCAGCTCATGAAGACGTCGGGCGTCTACGCGCTCGGTTTCTTCGCGCGGCCGTTGGGGAGCTGGATCTTCGGGCGGCTCGCCGACCGCACGGGGCGGCGTCGGTCGATGGTGATCGCGGTCCTGATGATGTGTTTCGGGTCGCTGATGGTGGCATGCCTGCCGACGTATCAGTCGATCGGCGTTGCCGCGCCAATCCTGCTCACTGTCGCCCGCGTGATCCAGGGGATCTCGGTCGGCGGCGAGTACGGCACGAGCGCCGCATACATGAGCGAAGTGGCGCGTCCCGGTCGCCGCGGCTTTTACGCGTCATTCCAGTACGTGACGCTCATTGGCGGACAGCTGCTGGCCACCGTGGTGCTCATCGTTCTGCAGACGTTCCTCACGCCGGACGAACTCAAGGCATGGGGGTGGCGGATTCCCTTCGTGATCGGGGCCATGGCGGCGCTCGTGGCGCTCTACGTTCGGCGCTCCCTCGTCGAAACGACCACCGCAGAGACCCGCGCGCACGAGCACGCGGGGACGATGCGCGGGCTCGCCGGCCATCCACGCGCATTGCTGATCGTGCTCGGATACACGGCCGCCGGCTCGCTGTTGTTTTACACGTACACGACGTACATGCAGAAATTCCTCGTGAACTCGGCGCACTTCGAGGCGAAGGTGGCCACCAACATCATGACGGCCGCCCTCTTCTGCTACATGGTGATGCAGCCCGCGTTCGGCGCGCTGTCCGACCGGATCGGGCGTAGAACGTCGATGCTGTGCTTCGGCGTCTTCAGCGTTCTCACGACGGTGCCTCTGCTCGGCGCCATCGGCGGGTCGAGCACGCCGCTCGCGGCGTTTGGGCTTGTGGTGCTGGCGCTGGCGGGCGTGAGTTTTTACTCATCGATCAGCGGCATCGTGAAAGCCGAGATGTTTCCCGTGCAGATTCGTGGGCTGGCGGTGGGACTGCCCTACGCGATCTCGAACGCGTTGTTCGGGGGCACCGCCGAGTATGTCGGGCTGTGGTTCAAGAATCGCGGCATCGAGACGTCGTTTTTCTGGTACGTGACGGCTGTGGCGGCCATCGGCTTCATCGCCGTGCTGTTCATGCCCGACAATCGGGTGCACGGCTACCTCCGCGACGGGGACGCCTAACTCGCGACGAACGACTGATGACGGGCTGGCCCTGGTCCGTCATTCGTTTTCCGTTGTCTGCTTACCTACCCGTCATCCGTCGTTCGTCGCGCGCTTACCTACCCGTCCTCCGTCTTTCGTCGCGCGCTTCCCACCCGTTCTCCGGTTCCCGTAGTACGAGTTGCCCGTCTGACAGCGGGGTACCGGAAACGGGTTGGAAAGCACGTAACGGAAGACGAATGACGGGTAGGTAAGCGCGTAACGGAAGACTGATGACGGATTGCGGCCGCGTGTTGTCATCCTGAGCGAAGCGAAGGATCTCATCCAGTTGAACTGCGAGATTCTTCGCTGGGCGCTCAGAATGACAGGTCTCGTCGTTAGTCCGCGCGCAATGCGTTCACGACGTTGATTCGCGTTCCGGACCGAGCGGGTACCAGGCTCGCCAGCGTCGCCACGCTCACCAACAGACCCGTCACTCCCAGGAGCGTCGTCGCGTCGGTCGGTGTCACCTGAAACAGCAGTGTGGTGAGCAGCCGGTTGAGCATGAGCGCGGTGACGAGACCGGCGCCGACCCCGATGCCCGCGATCGCCAGGCCGCGACCGAGCACCATGCGATGGAGGTCTCGTGGCGTCGCGCCCACGGCCATGCGAACGCCAAACTCTCGCGTGCGCTGCCGCACCATCGTCGTCATCACACCGAACAGCCCGATCGCCGAGAGGGCGACGCACGCGCCCGCGAACACTGCCAGGAGTAGTGCGTTCAGCCGGGGCTGCGCGAGTGGTTTGTCGAGAAGCGTCTCGAATGGTTCTGCGCTCGCGAGTGCGATGCCGGGCGTTGAATCGCCTATGGCGCGACGGAGCGCCTGAATGGCCGCCGCCGGAGATCCGCGCGTGCGGATGGCGAGAGTCGTCGCCGTGAAGGGAAAGTACGCCTGACCGAGCGGAAAGTAGATGCTGGCGCGTGCTTCACGGAGTTCGCGATAGCGCGTATCCGCGACGACGCCGACGACGGTGAATGTGCGGTCCGGTTGCTCGCCCATCTTCAATCGCTTGCCGATCGGGTCCACGCCGGGCCAATAGTGTCGTGCAGTACTCTGGCTGACGATCACGACGGGGAGCGCACCTTTGCGGTCCGCGTCCGTGAACGCGCGGCCGTTCAGCACCGGCATTCCAAACGTCTCGAAGTACGCCGGCGCGATCACTTCCATGTTCAACATCGGATTGGAGGCCGCGTCGCGGGCGCTCTGTCCTTCGCGCGTTGGTTGCCCGTCCCATCCGGCCGGGCCGGCAAACGGCGCGGCGACCACCGGCGAGAGGGAGCGCACTTCGGGGATCTGCCGCACGAGTGGGAGAAGCTGGTCGATCGCGGCGCGTTGTTTGGAAACGTCGTCGAGCTGATCGTAGCGCAACGCCAGCTCGGCGATCACCAGCCGCGGCGCGTCGAACGAGAAGTCCACTCGCTCGAGGTTGACGAGACTCCGGCCGATCAAACCCGCCGCCGACAGCACGACGAGTGCGAGCGCGATCTGGCCGGCAACGAGCGCCTCGGTCACCAGACGCGAGCGCCGGCCAGCCGTGTGTCGAGTGTCTGATCGCAGCGAGTCCTGGAGATCGGTCCGCGATGCGACCAGCGCCGGCGCTAGTGCGAAGAACAACAGTGCAATCGCGGATATGGCGATTGCACCGCCGATCGTTGCGCGGCTGACGTGAATCTCCGCCAGCCGTGGAATGGTCTCCGGCGCAAAGGCGACGAAGCCTCGCACCGCCACGGAGGCGAGTACCACGCCGAGCAGCCCACCAGCGACGGCGAGGGCCGCGTTCTCCGTGAGCAGTTGGCGGATCATGTCGCCGCGGCTTGCACCGAGCGCCGATCGCACCGCCATCTCGCGCACGCGCGCTAGGCCGCGAACCAACAGGAGGTTGGCGACATTCAGGCACGCGATGAGCAGCAGCAGTCCCGCCGCCGCGGAGAAGGCGAACAATGCCGGGCGTGTGTCGCCCAGAACCAGGGTGACGAGCGGGGTCGAGACGCCGCGCAGCTCGCGGAGTGCCAGCGGGCTGTCGCCGCGCGTGAAGAACGCCGAGAGCTCGTCGCGCGCGTTCTCCGGTGTTGCGCCCGGCGCGAGCCGCCCGATGAGGTTCACCGCGCCGTACTGCAGGCTCTTTTCCGGTATGGCGGCGAACAGCGCTCCCCAGAATTCGGTCCCCGCGGGCAACTCCAGTCCCACGGGCATGACACCAACGATCGTGTACGGAGCGCCATCCTCGTGCATCAACGCACGCCGTCCAATGACGTTCGGGTCGCCGCCGAACCGCTGCCGCCACGCCGTATAGCTGAGCACGATGACGCGTTCGGCGCCCCACACGTCGTCGGTCGGGCGCAGCGCCCGGCCGAGATGCGGTCGCGCGCCTAGGACGTCGAAGAAATTGCCCGAGACGAGCGCGCGGCGAAGACGAGTGACTCTGTCGCCCTCTCGAATCAGAACGGCGTTCGCGCCTTCGTACGCGTACGAACCAACCTGTTGAAGAGTGCGTGCGTGCCGCGCGAAATCACGTGACCTGGCGATTCCGATCGGGTAGTGGAATTCCTCTCCCGGCCTCTTCCCCCAGAGTGCGACGACACGATCCTGATCCTGAATGGGAAGCCGGCGCAGCAGAAGCGCTTCGGCAACGGTGAACACCGCCGCTGAGAGACCGACTCCCAGCGCCAGCGTGAGAATGGCGGTGACGCTGAACGCGGGCCGGACGCGCAGGCTCCGCAATCCAAAACGGGCGTCGTCGATGAATCGAGCCATGATCTCCGTCTAGCGAACCGGCTGCTTCCAGCCGTCGGTCTTCGTCTGTGCGACGACTTGATCGTACCTGGTGAGCTGACCGGCTGTGAATGCCTCGAGCAATCCGCGAATTGCCGCGATTCCCGAAACGAATGCGCCGGTGGTGGACACCGCCGGAGGCGTGGGAGTCGCGAGCCGTGTCGTCACCGGGTTGCCGGCGCTGTCGACTCCAGTAGCCACGATCACGCGCACACCGCTGCTGTCCATGATGCGAATGCCGGAGTAGCGGATCGTGCTCGACAAAGGGAATCCGGCGAACTGTATGGATCCGCTAGCCAGTATCGGGCCCGGGCCAGCACCCGCGGGCAGCGTTCGAATGAACGAGCTCGTCGAATCGACCGGGAGCGTCGCGACATTCTTATAGAAGCGCTGCTCGGCGCCGAATCCATCGAAGAGATACTGCTCGACGTTGGACGTGTAGAATGCCGTGACGATCGCGCCGCGCTGCGCGATGAACTCGCCGACCGCGCGAATCGCTTTGGGACCGGCGAAGTCGCCGACGACGGGCACGACCATGTTTCTGCTCTGAAGCCTGCGGATCCAGCCGTAGCTCTCCTCGTTGGCGAGAAAGGCCATGTTCACGCTATCGGCGTTGGTCAGTGACTGGAGCTGCGCGTACGTCACGTGCCACTGCGTTACCGACGGTGGCGGCGCGCCGAGGCGGTACGCGTAACTGATGTCCGGTCCGGCCTCCTTGAACGCCGTGAACACTCGGCGCATCGAGACGACGTCGGAGTCGGACATCGCGAAGCGGTGCTTTACGGTCAGCCGGTCGACGATCGCTTTCCACGTGGCGTCGAACGCCGAATCGCTGGCTGAGACTTCCGCGACGGCCGCGAATATCTCGGCCGGGGTCGCCGACGCGCTGAGCGACGCCGGGAGCGGGCGGGAGAAAAGGCGCGACACGAATGCCGCACGAGTCGGCGAGAGCTCGAAGAGCGCCTTGTACATTAGGTGCGCCATCGCGTTCTGGCGCCGAATATCGAAGATCACCGCCAACCGCGGCTTGAGATTGACGATGTAGGTGAAGTTCTGCTCGGGACCGACGCCGAGGTACACGCCGTTGGGCGTGAGCGTGCGTTCGAGCGTGGGAATGACGTACTGGTACGTCTTCTCGTTGGAGACGAAGTTCTCCGACGGAAACGCGCCGCCTTCCTCCGACATCGAGGTGAGGAACTGCCAGAACTCGCGGTCGGTGAGGGAGTCTGGGAACGCGCGCCGAGGCTGCGCGCCCATGAAGTGGGGAAGCGCGGCCAGGGCGGCCGAGAGCGCGACGGTGCGGGCGAGGGCGAACGACATTACCATCCCTTTCGAAAGCACCAAGCAGTTTGCACTGCCGCCGCGCGTCTTGGCAATCCGTCAAATGTCATCCCGCGCGAGCGAAGCGAGCGTCGGGATCTACTCTCCCCCGGCTACGTACGGTCCGGGGTCAAGACGGTAGATCCCGGCACGCGCTCGCTGCGCTCGCGCGTGCGGGATGACGACGGACGTCAGCCCCGCGACACGAACGCGATGGGCACGCCCGGCCGTACGGCGGAGGCGAGTTGCGCCGCGTTCCAGTTGGTGAGCCGCACGCACCCGTGCGAGCTGGCGAGGCCGATGGTGTGCGGGAGAGGCGTGCCGTGGATGCCGACGTGGTCGCGCGACGTCGCGATCCACACGATGCCGACCGGCGAGTTCGGGCCCGGCGGGAGTTTGGCGTTCTGGCGCCAGTCGGGCACGTCGGAGTAAAGCCCCGGCGAGTAGCGGAATACAGGTCGCCACTGGATCGCCGCGACGCTGTACGTTCCGTTCGGCGAGGGATCGGCTACCGAGCCCACCGTCGTCGGGAAATGGAAGACGATCGAGCCGTCGCTCGCCAACGCCTGGAGGTAGCGGCCCCGTTTGTTGACGATGATCTTGGCGATCGCACGCGTCCGTCCTTCACGGTACGGTTCGCGGACGTTGAACGGGGTCACGTTGGGCACCCAGAGCTCCATGCCGGGGGCGAGGTCCCCGAAGTAGATGCTCGGGTTCAGCTTCGTGAGGACGGCGGTGATGGTGTGGTACCGCTCGTTCAGCATCTCCAGCGCCGAGGCGTAACACAGGCACTCGAACTCCGCCTGGTCGTAGACGCCCACGGGGATCCAACGATAGGGACCGCGCACGTCGCGCGCCGAGAGTGTGATGCGGACGACGGCGTCGTCGCGCCCACCGCGGGCGACGAGTGCGTCATACGTCGCCGCGTCGAGATCCCCCGTTGCCGGGAGGCCATGCTCTTGTTGGAAAAAGAACAACGCGTGCCGCATGTTGCTGCTCGTCCGCCCGCTCAGCACGCCCGGGGAGAAGTTCGCCCGATCGAGGAGGATTTGCGCGCGCAGCACAGCCGGCCCGCCGTCGGCGGCAAGGTCGTCCGCGGTTGGCTCGGCGTTGACCGCCTCGGCTGAGATCGCGCCGAAGCCGGATCTGTCTGAGGTCGCCGCGGCGGCCCCGGTCGGAATCACGGCGAGGCTGGCGATGGCGAGGCTTGCGACGATGAAGGTACGGCTCAGCTGCTGCATTTCGATCCCTCCTACTGGGCCTTTGTGCTTATCAGGTTTCATACCGGATCTTTGAACAGCCTGGCACGAAAAACCGGCACGTTGATTCCCCTGTTCTCCGCGTCCTCCGCGCCTCCGCGTGCGCCGACGCAGTTCAAAGGTCGAGTCGACCCAAGCTGATCTGAGGCTGACCTGACACGGTTCACGCCGCCAACGCTACCTTTCCCCGATGCCAGTCGTAACGTGGGGCGTATTGGGCGCCGCGAATATCGCCGTCAAAAAGGTGATTCCGGCGATGCAGCGGAGTGCGCTGTGTCGCGTGGCAGCCATCGCGTCGCGCGACCCCGCCAAGGCGCGCGCGACTGCCGACGGTCTCGGTATCGCCAAATGGTACGGCTCGTACGACGAGCTGCTCGCCGACCGCGACATCGAGGCGATCTACAATCCGCTCCCCAACCACGAGCACGTGCCGTGGACCATCCGCGCCGCGGAAGCGGGGAAGCACGTGCTGTGTGAGAAACCCATCGCGCTCTCCGCCGCCGACGCGAAACGCCTGCTCGCCGTGCGCGATCGCACGGGCGTCCTCATCGGCGAGGCGTTCATGGTGCGTACGCACCCGCAATGGGAGGGTGTGCGCGACATGATCCGCTCCGGGCGCATCGGCGAGCTGCGCCTCGTCACGGGGCACTTCAGCTACTTCAATCGCGATCCGGCCAACGTTCGCAGTCGTCCCGACTACGGCGGCGGCGCGCTGATGGACATCGGGTGTTACCCGATCACGCTGTCTCGCTGGCTCTTTGGCGAAGAGCCCGACGCGGTCGTCGGCGACATCGAACGCGATCCCGACATGGGCATCGACCGCATCACGTCCGCGATGCTGCGCTTTCCGAGCGGCCGGGCATCGTTCACCTGCGCCGGCCAGCTCGTGCCGTATCAGCGGATGCAAATGTTCGGGACGACGGGACGCATCGAGGTGGAGATCCCGTTCAACGCGCCGCCGGATCATCCGTGCCGCGTCGTCGTCGACGACGGACGGGGACTCCTCGGCGAAGGCTGCGAGACGATCGACGCTCCGGTCGTCGACCAGTACGCGGTGCAGGGCGATCGGTTTTCGGCGGCGATTCGTGGTCAAGGCACCGTCCCGGTACCCCTCGAGGACGCCATCGCAAACATGGCCGTCATCGACGCTGTGTTTCAGTCGGCCGCCGAGCATCGCTGGGTTCCGGTCGGAACCATCGGCGGCGCGCTGCGTAATTCAAGGGGTCTGACCCTTTGAATTACACCATGACCAGCTTCTTTTCGCGCCTTCGCGCCGCCCTAAAGCCCGAGCCGGCGTCCGACACCCACGAGGTGGAGGAATACGCCGTGCGCGGGTTCACCGTGCTCGTCGACAACACGCGGCCGGACATCGACACCCAGGTCGTCGTCCGTCGCCTCGACGAAGCGCTTGGCCTCATCGAATCCGCGCAGCCGTGGCGCTTGGAGCACCTTCGCCGCGACCTGCAGTATTTCATCGTCATGCGCTATCCCTGTCGCGGCGCGTTTTTCCCCGACGAACGCGCGTGTATGACGGAGTTGACCTTTCTCGCGCGCACGGACATCACCGCCGCACCCGTCGCGTCGTCGATCGTCCACGAAGGGATGCACGCGCGCGTGCACGCGATGGGGGTGCAAGGCGCGTCGCGCAACGCCGCGCGAGAGGAACGCATCTGCCGGCGCGCCGAGCTCGAGTTCGGCCGTGCGCTCCCCGCCGAGCTGGGAGCGCCGGTGATCGAACGCGCCGTGGCCAGTCTCGAGCTTACCGACGAAGGGGTCGCGCCGTCGATCGATTGGGCGGAAGCTCGGCGACGCCAGGACGCCGTCGACGCGCGGGCGAGGGGAGACGACGCCCGGGGCTGACGTCGTTCACCTCAGAGCTGCTTATAGAAGAACACCGTATCGCAGAGCGACCCGTCCGGGTTGAGTGCGAACTTCGGAACTTCTCCCACGCGAACCCAGTCGAGCGAGGTGTACAGCCGCTCGGCCGCGCTTCCCTTGCAGGTGTCCAGCAGCAGCAAAGTGAAGCGCTCATCGCGGGCGTACCGCTCGAGCTCTCGCATCAGCGCGCGTGCTATGCCATGGCCGCGCCCGCGCCGGTGGACGATCAGCTTGGCGACGTCCGCGCGATGTGGCTGGTTCGGCGCCCAGGCGGGCTGCGCCTGTACCGTTCCTACGATGCCGTCGGCATCGCGTGCGACCAACACCACCGTTCGCGACGACGCGCCCCGGAGGGTCTTGCGCCACCACTCGGCGGCCTGCTCGACGCTAAACCCCGCCATGAAGCTGATCCCGGCGTTGCTGTCCACCGCATCGACCAGCAGGGCGGCGAGGTCGTTGACCAGGTCGTCGCCGGCGGCCGGGCCGACGCGTTCGATCGTGATCGCGTGTGTGTCCATCGGGAGGTCGTACCCGTGCCCTCTGAAGGTTCGGTCGAGACTACGCCCGGCGGACGCGCCACGCAATCGCGGGGGTGACGTAAGGGGGAAACGTGACCTATTCTTGGGGCGTGCACGCCGGCCATTCGGCGTGCCCTGGCCGGGAGGGCCATGGATCGGAAGACGCCAGACGCGCCGATGAGCGATCCCTTACGCGAACGCGTGATCGCCGCGATCGGCGATCAATATGAGCTCGAACGCGAGATCGGACGCGGCGGGATGTCGGTCGTCTACCGCGCGCGCGACATCCGTCTCAACCGCCCGGTCGCGGTCAAGGTGCTCCCGCCGGATCTGGCGTTCGAGTCCGCGGTGCGGGTGCGCTTCACGCGCGAAGCGCAGACGTCGGCGCAGCTCTCGCATCCGCACATCGTGCCGATCTACGACGTCGGCGAACGGAATGGGATCGCCTATTTCGTGATGGCGGTCGTCACCGGCGGGAATCTCGCGTCGCTGCTCGAGCGCGAGCCGCGCCAGCAGATCGACGAGGTGCGCCGCCTCCTTCGCGAGATCGCCGACGCACTCGCCTGGGCGCATCAATTCGGCGTCGTGCATCGGGATATCAAACCCGACAACATCCTGCTCGACGGCGACACCGGGCGCGCGATGGTGACCGACTTCGGCATCGCGCGGGCGATGGAGGTGGGGCCGCGTCTCACCGCCACCGGGATCGCCGTCGGAACGCCGACGTACATGTCCCCCGAACAGGCGACCGGCGAGCGTGGCATCGATGGCCGCAGCGACATCTATTCGCTCGGCGTGCTGGGCTATCAGATGTTGACCGGCCGTGTGCCCTTCACCGGCACGAACTCGATGGCGCTCCTGCTGAAGCACGTCACCGAGCGTCCGCGTCCGATCGCCGACCACCGTCCCGACACTCCGAAGGGGCTTCGCGACGCGATCGAGCGCGCGCTGTTGAAGGATCCCGAGGATCGGTGGCCCACCGCTGCCGCATTCCGCGACGCGCTCGCGTCCGAGGAGGGGCTGAGCCCCACGTGGCGCGCGGAACGTCGGGAGCCTGTTCGGTTCACGTCGCCGCGTCGCGGAACGCCGGCGGCGGAACGTCGCCCGGTTCCTCCCGCGCCGGTCCATCCAACCGGCATGATCGTGCTCGAGCCGGAGCATCTGGCGGTGCTCACTCCGGCGCAGCGCTACGATATCCGCCTCTGGCACGGCCACATCAATTTGTACGATCGCATCAAGGCCATGCGCAGGTACACGTGGGCGACGGTCGGTTTGTTCTTCATCGCGCTCGGCGGAGTGGCGGGTGCGGCGGATGTGCCCCCGCTGGCGCTCGGTCCCCTCATTCCGCTCTACATGGGCCGGAAGGTTTGGCGGCGCGGAAAGTCCCTGCGACAGAGCGGGCTCAGACTCCGCCGTGTGCTGTTCAGCCTGCGAGCGCGCTGGGCGCTCCCCGCGCCGCCCCCCGCTCCGACCGTGCAGCAACTCGAGAAGCTCGCACCGCGCGAAATCCTCGACGGTCCTCACGGTGCTGCGATCCGCCGCGCCGCCGACGATCGGGCCGCGATTCTGGACATCTTCACCAAACTCCCGAAGAGCGACCGCGCGCTGTTCACCGATCTCGAACCGATGGTCAAGTCGCTCGTCGAACGGGTCGCGCAGCTCGCGCGCATGCTCCACACGCTGGAGAACAGCATCGACTGGCGGCTGATCGACGAGATCGACGCGCGAATCGCCGAGGGGAGTGCGACGGGTGCGACACCGGAGGGGCAGCGACGGTTATCGTTGCTGCGCCGGCAACGCGCGACGCTTCAGGATCTCGTGGAACGCCGTTCGGCGCTCGCGCGGCAGATCGACAGCGCGGGACTCGCGCTCGGGAGTCTGCGGCTCGACTTGATCAAGTTCCGGTCCGCCGGCGGAGAGTCGGCGTACTCGGACGTGACGAGTGCGACGCAGGAGGTGCGCGCGCTGGCTCGGGAGATCGACATCGTGCTCGAGGCGGCAGCCGCGGCGCGCAGCATGTAACGCCTCGCGCTATTCGATCTTCAGCGCGACCATCGGATCCACCCGTGTAGCACGACGCGCCGGCGCGAGGCACGCGACGATCGCGACGACCACCAGACTCACCGCGCACACCACAATCACGAACGGGTCCCGCGGCGACACGCCGTACAACTGACTCGCCAGGAATCGGCCACCCGCCAACGCGATCACGACACCGGCGGCGACGCCGGCGAGCGTCATCCCGAGCGCGCCGCGCAACACCATGCGGACGACGCCCGCATCCGGAGCACCGAGCGCTTTGCGGATCCCGATCTCCTGCGTCCGCTGCGTCACGACGTACGAGAGCAAACCGTACACGCCAACCGCCGCAAGACACAACGCCAGGACGCCGAACGCCGTGAACATCGAGGCTCCCAACCGCCACGGCCGGAGTTGCGGGGCGAGCCACTCGCTCAGCGGCCGGATGTCCGCCCACGGCAGATCCGGTGACGCGGCCAACACGGCTTGGCGAATCGCCGGGATCATCGGCGCCGGATCGCCGGTCGTCCGCACGGCCAACATGTTGACGGCCTCCTCCCCCCACGACTCGAACGGCGTGTAGATGATCGAACCCTTGTCCCCGGTCATCTCCCACAACACGGTGTTCTTCACCACACCGACGATCTCCGTGCACTCCTGTTCGCTGCCGAGGTAGACGCAGGGATCGAGTCCATCGCGATCGAGCCCGTATTTCTTCGCCGTCGACTCGTCGACGATCGCGACATGCGCGCGGAACACGTGGTCTGCCGGGGTGAACAGGCGTCCATGGACGAGCGGCGTTCCCATCGTTTCGAAATAGCCCGCGCCTACCGCTCTCCAAAAGGGCACTGCACCCGCCGGCTCCGGACCGCCACGTCGCCTGAGACCCATCGCCGACCCGCCGCCGAGCGGCGAACCGAAGGTGACCGCCGCGTTCGAGACCCCGGAGACCTGGCGCACGCGGTCGAGAATCGCCGTGTAGGTCGCGTTCGCGCTGGCCCGCGCATCCGGGTCGGCCCGCATCTTTCCGGTCCGGCCGAAGTCGATATTCACGTAGAGCACGTGCTCGACGTCCACGGCCAGATCGATCGCGTGCACGTTTCGCAAGCTCGTGATGAACAGGCCGGCCCCGACGAGCAGCAGCAGCGCCAGGGCGACCTGACCGCCGACCAGCGCGCGCTGCCATGCGAGGCGTTGGAGACCGCCCGCGCGACCCGTGCCGAGCAGTGGTGCGAAGTTGCGCCGCGCCGTGACGAACGCCGGCACGATCGACGCAAGGAGCCCCGCGCCGAGCGCGACCACCGCGGTGAACGCGAGCATCCGTGGCGCGAGCACGCTCTCGGCAGGCGCATCCGGCACGAGGAACGTCCGCATCGCCGTCGCCGTCCATCGCGCGATCACGATCGCGCAGGCGGCGCCCGCGATCGCCAACAGCGACCCCTCGACGAGCCACTGTCGCGCGACACGCCAGCGACTCGCACCGAGCGACAGTCGCAGCGCGACTTCGCGCGACCGCGCGAGGCCGCGCAGCAGCAGGAGGTTCGCAACGTT
>Ga0137435_1000432_pt1 | contig 14228 bp, 20 predicted proteins | sample EasRivERMGT100_2_FD_104904 | JGI IMG/M metagenome (GOLD analysis project Ga0137435, IMG submission 104904) | Soil microbial communities from meander-bound floodplain in the East River, Colorado, USA - East River MetaG ERMGT100_2 | ecosystem: Environmental > Terrestrial > Soil > Floodplain ... | reverse complement strand
TTTTCCTGAAGAAAAAAAAAATGACAGTTACAAAAAACGTGAATCTTTTTCCCCTGAAAAAAAATAATTTTTTCAAAAAAATGACAGTTATACCCCCAAAATATGAGGGATTTCCAACTTTTTTTTTGGAGAGACCCAAAAAAAAAAAAATAATAAATAAAAATTTATTTTTGGCACGTGCGTCGGGAAAAAAAATTTTTTTTTGAATTTTTTTAAGATTAAATAAAACCTTTGATGGAATAAATAATTTAAAATAATAGTATTTATATATTTCTACATTTTCTTATCTAAAAGACTTGATATTAATTTATTATTGTTATCTATACTTGTATGCAAAATTTGACCTATCCTTAACCATATTATTAACCACATTTTCATCAATGTGGCACAGTTCTATTAAGTTTGCCATTTGTTGCATATAATTTGCCATTGCATCAGGTATTTTATGAGAATTATCCGTTGCTTTCCCCAATAACTTAATTCGTTCCAATGTAATTAAGTTTAATTCTTTCTCAAACAATTGTGGATATGTATAATTCATTTATAAATGTTATGATGATGATGATAATTATTTTTATATCTTATTTTTTTTTTTAAAATAATGCATCTTAATAGTGTAAAAACTCAAAATTTAATTTGAATAACATTAATAAAAACTTATGTAATAAAAATAAGCAAAAAAATATGTTGTTTATTGAAAGAATAAAAGACTTTATTTCAATATTTAGTCTAAAATTTCTTTTATTTATATCAATAATTGAACATGGATTAAAAGGTTTTGTTTTTGGTGGTGGAAGTTCAGGAATTATTGGAATCCCCATTCTTTTTATTTATAAAGATTTTGGTTATTTAAGTGCATCTAGAATACAAATTTTAAAAACAATAACATTATTACCATGGTCTATGAAACCAATTATTGGTATGTTTTCTGATACAGTATGGATTAAAGGATATAATAAAATTTATTTTATGATGATTTCATCAATAATATCTGTAATATCGAGTATTTTAATATCAGTTTTATGGATAGGTATATTAACACCAGAAATAATAACATTATTATTATTTTTAATTTTTACAAGTATTGCAATAAATGATTTATTAACTGAAGCTGCTTATTCAGAAAAAATTAAAGAAAATCCAAATTATGGACCAGATTGTGTAAGTTTTGTTTGGGGAGGTGTTTTTTTAGGAGAAATTTTATCATCAATTTTTACAGGATTATTAATGTCATTTAATCATAAAAGATTATTATATTTAATTGCATCAATACCATTAATGTTAGTTATTTTACCAATTTATTTAAATTGGATGGAAGAGAAAAAACATAATGTAGAAAGATTTATTGAAATTGATAAAGAAAAAATTAAAAAAGAATGGAAATTATATTTATTAGCATTTTTAATATGTATTTTAACTATAATAATTGGATTATTTGGATTATTTAATATAAAAACAAAATATCTTTTTTTTATATCAATATTATGTGGAATTATATTAATTATTGGATTTAATTATCTTGTTAGTCCATTATTTGCAAAAATACAAACATTTTTTATTATTCAAAATATGTTTACAATATCAATTGAATCTGCTTCATTCTTTTTTTTTACAGATAATAATATACAATATCCTGAAGGTCCGCATTTTTCATTATTTTTTTATATTACAGTTTTAGGTATAACTGGATCATTATGTGGATTCTTTGGTATAGTATTTTATAATATTTTTATGAAAGATTGGAAATATAGAAATATTTTATTAATAACAAATTTATTATTTACATTAGTTAGTTTATTAAATATTATAATATTTAAAAGATGGAATCTTTTAATTGGTATTCCTGATACAATTTTTATTCTGGGGGCAGAAACATTTCAACATGTTATATCTGTATGGTTATATATGCCATTTACAATACTAATAAGTCAATTGTGTAAACCTGGAATGGAAGCAATAATCTTTTCTATTGTTGCAGGTTGTTCAAATCTTGGTTCTGCTTTGTCTAATTATCAAGGGTCATTTATTTTAGATCTTTTAAAAATTACTCCTACAGGAAATGATGATACAATGGCTTTTAATAATTTATGGATTGCATCATTAATTACAGCAATATTACCATGTATACCTTTATTATTTTTAAATTATCTTATTCCAGATTCTCATCAAAATGAAATTTTAAAAGAAGATGAAGAATAATCCTTATTTTGGTAATAAAAAAAAAGAACACATGTTATCATTAACAACAGAATTCTTTAATAATATTAAATATACAATGTGTGTAAGTTGCAGATGTAATTATTGTAATAATGCATTTATAAAATATAAATTATGTGTTTTATTGATAGATAAAATAAAACAATACTATTTTGATTTCTATATTCCTATTGAAATACAATATTTTATAAGTAATATCGTTGTTACATATGATTTAAATTTTTATGAGCAATATATAAATAAGAGACCATTATGGCCAACATATAATGTAAGAAAATTTCAACAAGATATTGAAACTATTTTTAAAGATCCAGATTTAAGACAAACACATTACGAATTTTATGTTACAAGATATGAGAAATATTGTCTTATGAAAAGAGTATTATTTCTTTGTAAAATTAATTCAACTTATCATGTAATAAAAAAGCATAAAAAGAAATTACATTTTTCTAAAGAAACATTTATAAAAATTAATGAAAATAAAAATGAAATATTAAATCATTCAATGTTTACACATGATATGTATATTATATATCTGAAGCAATTTATTTATTATGATTGTAGTTTTCTAAATTATTTACGGGAAAAGATGAGATTTAATCGCATTGTAAATGAATATTCAAGTAATATTAAGCTTCTTATATTTAATATGGAATTAAAAAAAGATATAATCAGATTAGTAATCGATTATAGTAAAACTAAAAATCTTAAAAAGGATTTTTTTGGTTTTAGTTTATATTATGTTTAAATTTGAGATAGGAAGACATCTCGTTGAGATTCCATTAGAATCTTTTAAAATACCAATTATTAATAAAGATAATAAAGAATTATATCAAAATATCATAATAAATTTAACAGATGATAATAATAATATTAAAGATGATGGATTAAATCAAAACCTTTGTTTTGAAGGTATTGCTTTATATAAAAAGGATGAAATTTTTAAATATATTTATGGTGTAAATTCACGACTATTAGAAGAAAATTTAAAGAAAATACCAGGAATAAGGAAAAGATTTGTATTAAATACAGAAATTAATACAATGTGTGATCGTTATTTACAAGATATTGATAAAATTACACCAAAAATACCAATAAAAGATGATTCTTTTAAAAATATTGATATTATAATAAAACCAAGATCTAAACTTGATATATTAATTGATGAAAATACTCCTTCTTTATTATCACAATCATCTAGTCAAGAATCAAATGATATATTAAAGATAAAGAAAGTAAAAAAATATCATTTTGCACCAAGAGTTATACCTATATCAATTTTACCAATACTTTTTCAAGAAATTAAAATTGAAGAAAAATCAACAAAATTTCATCTTTTTCATACAGGATCATTTCATTTACTTTATTATAAATTTCAAGAAAAATGTTTAGAATGTAATAATACAGATGAAAAATTTTTACCACAATTTAATTTAATGATTTATAATGTTTTAAAACTTGTTCAAATTATTGAGTATAGATGTTCTGCTCTTCAACAATATTATGATAAACATTTTAAAAAATGTGAAAAAAGAAAATTAAAAGATGATGAAAAACCAAAGAAGAATAAAAAAAGAAAATTAGATGATGAAAATGATGAAAAACCAATTAAAAAAAGAAAAATTACAAGAAAATGAAGAATTTTTTAAAAAATAAAAATAAAAATGTAAATCTATATAAAAATTCTATTCTTTTTTTTTAGATACCTGATTTTTTAAAAATCAAATAACTAAATAACATTATTAGAAAAAATTATTTAAAAAATGTCACAAAGAATAACATTTAATATTCATGAAGGTGATACATCTAGTGATGATGAATTAAAATTTAATACAAAAATTCAAGGATCACATGATGATGATAGTGATAGTTATGATATAAATTTACCACCTTTAACATCATTATCTATAACATCACCATCATCTTTACCACAAAAACCTCAAAATGATGAATTTTTAACTATTGTTGAAAAACAAAAAAATGAATCTGGAGAAATATTAACATCAAAACCATTAGAAACACCAAATTATGTTAGACCTTATCGTTATAAAACTGATAATTTTCATACTGTAGAAAAGAAAAAGAAAGGAAATCATCAAGTCTTTTATCAAAATAAAATATCAATGTCATCATCTTCTTCTTCAAATTCTGAAGAAGAAAAAATTTCTATGAAAGCAAAAAATGAATCTTCATCTGAAGAAGAACAACAACAAAAAATTTCTTTGAAAGGGAAAAACCAAATTTCTCATTCATCTTCTTCTGAATCAGAAGATTTACCTTATTTTAAAGAAAAGAAACAACAAATACCTTTACCAAAAAAAGAAACAACAACAACAACAACAAAAACAACAATTGAATTAAATAATTCACCTTTTTTAAAAACAAATAATCAAGTTTCATTAAAATCATCTTTAAAAGAAGGTATTAATGATCAATGTATATATGAATCATCAAATTTAGAAAATGTTTTTCAATCAAAAAAAAGTATTGAATCACTTAAAGAAACAGAAACAGATAAAACAGCATTATTAAAAGATCAAGAAGATTATTATTTTGCATATTTAAAAGATGAATCTAAAGAATCATTATCAAAACTTGATTTAAATTGGCATTGTACTATTAAAGGAATTACAAGACCAAAACATCATAATTTAAATCCAATACATAAATTTGTTCCTGTTGAAGATAATAGACAAATGTTATTAATATCAGGAATGTTAGGTAATGCAGATTTAGATAAAAAGAGTTTTACAGATGATGTAAGTATTATTATTGCTGAAAAGATTATCGCAGATAAGAAAAAAATGAGATATTGGATGAATATTAAACCTCTTTGGAATAAAAAAGATACTCATGTTATTGACTATGAATTAAGTACAAGTTATGGTGGTCATTTAAGAATTTATGATTTACTTAGTGATATTAATCTTTCTCAATTTTTTGATAGACATGGTCATTCAAAGATTATTGATTTGAGCTTTTCTCATCCAGAAACTGGGAAAAGAATTTCAAATTTATTTGTTTTTAATCAAATGGAACCATTTAAAGGAAAAGGATCACATACTTCTTTTATACATTTAAGTGATGGTAATGTTCCAACTATGATTATATCTTTTTATGAAGGATCTAATTCTTTATATCAATTATGGGTATTTTATGGTCTTCCTGCTCAATCAGATATTGAATCAAAAGTATCAACAAATAAAAAATCTAATTATGATAAGGATGATACTGATTTGGATCAATTTTATTCTTTTTTTCAACAATTATAAACATAAAATAATAAAAAAAGAGAGAGATAGATTTGTTATTTAGATATTTTAAACAATCAATAAAAAAAAAAGGTTTTTATTTATTTTTTATTCCTTCTGGCTTCAGATAAAGCGATTGCGATAGCCTGTTTCTTATTAGTGACAACCGGTCCATTTTTGCTTCCTGAATGTAATTCATGATGTGAGAATTCATTCATTACTTTTGAAATTTTTCCTTTTTTAACACCACCACCACTTTTCTTATGAATTTTTCCATGTCCTATTTTATGTATATTGGTTGATGCTCCTCTTTGTACACTTTTATGTTTTGGCATTTAATCAATTAATTAATAATGTAACATTCAATTTAAGTTATAATTTTTATTTTAATTTATAATAAAAAAAAATTATATACACGTGTCATATTTTTTTATGGAAAGTATTTTAAATAGATAAATAATATAATTATATTATCTATCTCAATTTATTAAAGGATATGGAATTAAAACATAAATATATAGAGAATAATATTAAAGATGTTAATTCTTTAAAAAGAAAAGATGGAGAATATTTAACAGAAATAGTTAAAAGACATTTAATTAATATTAATGATTTTAATCATACCTTTGATCAAATTAGATATTTTGATAAAAATGGTATATATATAAAAACATTAAATATTATAGTTCTTGAAAATACTTTATTAGAAAATGAATTATTCTATATATCATTTACAAATGAATCAAAAGATTTACCAATTAATGATATACGAAAATTTTCATATGGTTTATTTTTAAAGAAATTTAAACCTTATATTGACAATAATCAATATAATGAAAATAATAAAGGATTAATTGATTTTTATGGAGAACAATTTGATGATTTAATCTATGATAGTTCAGAATATGGTTATATTTTTTTTTATACAACACATTTTTTAAAAAAATATCAAGATTATCCTTTCAAAGGATTATATTATAAACCTACAATATTAAATTTAAAAAAATATTTTGCATCTTTTTCAAATAAATCAAATCAAGGGAATTGTTTTATATATTTATTTGTTGAAGATAAAATGATTGGAGAAAAATTAATACTTCCTATACCTACATTTTGTTTAAGAAATAAAGTTGATATTAATGAAGATGATGAAATAACATGGAATCCATATAAATAAATTATCATTGAATTTTTTTTATTAATTAAAATAATAAATTAATTTTAAATTTTTTTTAATCCTTTAAAAAAAAAATATGAGTGACTCTTTAGTTCATTATAATAAAAATAAATATATTGATTTTCATGGTAAAAAATGGTATTCTTCTAATGAATATTTTTTAAATTCAAATGGAGATTCAAAAGATATTAAATTAAAAAAATGTGAATTTATATGTGATATGAGAAAATTATGGGAAGATCATGTCATATGGACACGATGTTTTATTATTAGTGTTGCACATGATTTAGGAGATACTAAACAAACTCTGGAAAGACTTTTACAAAATCAAAAAGATTTAGGTAATAAAATAGGAATATTTTATAATGATAAAGTCAAAAAAATAATTACAAAACTTTTAATTGAACATATTGAATATGCTGGAAAAATTATTCAGGCAGTAAAAATAAAAGATACAAATGTAAAAGAATTTATTGATAAATGGTATAAAAATGCAAATGAAATTTCACATGCATTATATAATTTAAATCATAAACATTGGGATTTAGATGTATTAAAGAATGCAATGAAAAAACATTTAGATGATACATTATCCGAGGCATCTCATAGATTAAATGGTGAATATGAAAAAGATATAGAAGATTATGATAAAGTACATCATCATATATTAATAATGTCGGATGTATTAAGTCATGGTATTATTAAACAATTTAATAATCAGTTTTAATACTATTTACAAGATAGAAGCCACGGTCTCCCTTAATTTCAAACTTTTTATTATTATTGTCTTTTGTATCTTCAAATAATATAAAACTCATTTTTTCATGATTAATTTCATATTGTGCCCATTGGCTTTCATAATGATAATTAACATTTTTTACATATATACCTGTTATCATGTTATTTTTATCATAAATAATTTTTTCAATAAACTCATAAACAAATAATGGGGGTTTATAAGTGTGTTTAGTTTTCAATGATTTCATTCTTTTGATAACAATGTTATTGTTAAATAAAAAATAATCAAATTTCATCCATTCTTCAAATAATATCATAAAACACCAACATGATTTTATGATACGCCTTATATCCTCAGGGAATAGATCAATATCCATGTTTTTTTTTTAACTAAGAGAAAAAAAAAAGAACTAAATTAAGAAATTTATTTATTTTAAATCTAATAAATCTTCATCTTCAGTTGATACTGTATCAAATGATTGTGAAAGTGATGTATTAGTAGTATTAATAGTAGTAATGTTATCTGTTGATTTTATATCATCATTTAATTCTATATTATCATCAGGAAGAATAAAAACTACTTTTTTCTCACAGCAATAAAGACAATTTCCCATAGTCATTAAAAAAAATTTATTAAAAAAAAAATTAAATTATAATGGTATTGTATTATTAATTTCAGTTAATTCTTGATTTTGATCATCATCTTCTTTATTTGAATCATAATAGTTTAATTTAATATATTTAAATAAATAATAACCATATTTAAATGTATATAACAATGTTATTATTATTATTGAATGTATAATAAATAGAAAATTCCAAAAATAATTATCATTAATTATTTTAAATATAAAAAATATTGTAGATAAAATTGATAATAAAACAAAGCTTGTTAAAAACCATAAAAAAGCTTGATCATACATACCAAAGCTTAAACAAAGACATATTATAATAATTAATAAGAATGTTTCTATAAGAAAATGACATAATAAATAAGGTTTGAAATATACAGCAAACGGAATTGTAACATCCAATATATATAATAAACATATAACAAATAATATAATAAAAATTGAAGAACATTTTCCTATTCTTTTAATTTTATCGTATTTATGAGGTACTATTTCATTTTCATTAGATTTATTTTTTTTCATTTTTGAATCAAAAAATATTATAAATGATCCGAGGCCTATTCCCCATAATCCAATCAAACATGGGAAAACATTTGTTATAACATAATTGGTTGTCATGTTTTCTGAATCTGTTATCAATAATGTCAAAGGAAGAAAGCATAGTAAAGCATTCAATATAAAACCTGATAGTATATAATCTTTTAAAAATACCGATAAAATAATCCCTATGCTATAGGATAATAAATTATAATAAAACCCTAATCTAACATCATCCATCGGCCTAAAAGTTGTATTATTATCACACATTTTTTTAAACAAAGAAATAAATTTTTATTAATTTTTTTTTTAACTTATAAAATTTGGTTCAAATTTTGTTGAGATTCTTTATTATTATCATGAACACCTTTTAAATAAACAATATATGCATTAGCCTCTTTTCGACCCCATTCAATTAGATGTTTATTTTTATCATCATAATCATCTTCATCATCTTCACCATAATTGAATATAATAGATAATAACTCTGTCTCCATAATTGAACAAATTATTTTTTTCCTTTAAAAAAAATTTTAAATTTTTGACGCACGTGCCAAAAATAAATTTTTATTTATTATTTTTATTTTTTTTTGTGTCTTCCAAAAAAAAGTTGGAAATCCCTCATATTTTGGGGGTATAACTGTCATTTTTTTGAAAAAAAGATTTTTTTTCAGGGGAAAAAGATTCATGTTTTTTGTAACTGTCATTTTTTTTTTCTTCAGAAAAAGATTCATGAAAAAAACCAATGACAGTTACAAAAAACGTGAATCTTTTTCCCCTGGAAAAATTTTTTTTTTTGAAAAAAATGACAGTTACAAAAAAAATGTTCATGAATCTTTTCCTGAAGAAAAAAAAAATGACAGTTACAAAAAACACGAATCTTTTTCCCCTGAAAAAAAATAATTTTTTCAAAAAAATGACAGTTATACCCCTAAAATATGAGGGATTTCCAACTTTTTTTTTGGATGAGACCAAAATAAAAAAAAATAATAAATAAAAATTTATTTTTGGCACGTGCGTCAAAAAATTTTAATTTTTTTTTTGAAATTTTATGTTCCAATTTATATATGTAAAAATTTATCATATTATAATGATATGAAGATAAATACGTATTATTTGTATCTAGAAAGATCATCAACATTATCACATTATGCAACACTTTATGCCTTTACAATCATACTTATTGCTCAATTCATTTATTTGAATTTTCATTATATAATAGGAGGAATATTAACAATTTTTAGTTTGTTAACAATATTTTTTCAAATTCTTTTTAATAGTATTGAAAAATATCATTTAGACAAAAGGAATATAATTACACTAGATAGAATATGGAATTTTCATTTTTGGATCAATAAAATATTTATATGTATAAATATACCATTTTTTATATGGGCTATGATATTAATGTTTAATCATAAATAAAAAAAAAAAATAACAAAAAATAATATTTATTTAAGTTTATTATGAGAAAATTCTCGATATATTGATATTATCCTTTGGATTGCCATTCTTTAAGATTTCTTTAATAAGATATTCACGTTTATCTCCATTAAAATTAATAAGACCTGCAGAACTTAATTTTTCAATTATACTGTCATTCATAGTTAAAACTTTAATGATAAGTTCTGTTTTTTGAATTTCGATTCGAATTTTATCCATAATATCTTGGGATATAGCCTTTTTATGACCATATATTCCTTTTTGATTTTGAACATCAATAATTTCAACGACAATTTGATTACATCTTGGACATATTTTTGCATAAATTTGATTTGTTTTGAAAGTGTCTTCAAAATCAGAATTTTTTATTCTCTTATTAACATCTTCATCGAATACTCTCTGAACATTTGTATATTGTGTACAAATTTCACATTCATGGATATCTGGTTCTTCTTCATCATCATCATCATCATCATCGTCATGAACATCACCTCTTTGCTCAGATAAATGATAAATAAAGTTATGAAGCATATGAATCTCTCTTGTCTGTTTTTTCTTATAACCGATATAATAATCTTTTTTTAGTTCCACGATACATAATTTTCCTAGATTAAGAACATCTGGTAAAGAACATAAATCAATTAAGGTATAATGATTTTTGATTGAACACCCACTCTTTTTACCAAGAACTTGTATTTGAATTGTCTTATAGCTGATGAAAGGCTTGTCTTTGATTGACATTTGATTAAAATAATCTTAAAAAAAAATTGTTAAAAAAGGAATAATATCGGGGTTTCTATTTTTAGAAAATAATGAGAAATAACAAGGTAATTATAACACACAAAAAACAATTTATTTATTTTTTACATTAGAATTCTTCAGTTAAAGATGAATCATCTTCTTCTTCAATGGGTGTAAATTCACATTTAATCCCTCTTTTTGATAAATAATTACTTAAATCACTCAATGAAAAATTGACAATAATCTCTTCATTTGAATCAATACATTTTATTGCGACATCACCATTTCTATAATATGCAAATGATGATGATTCTTTTTCAATTCTTCTCTTCTTCAATGATGGAGGATTTGATGATTGATTTTCTTCATCATCATCATCAACATTTATAATATAAGAAAAGGCATTTGGCGGAAGGTTGTATTTTTCACCATAAAATTGTCTAATTTCTTCATCATATTCATCGTTTTGTGAATATTCTAATTCATCGACTTCAAGTAATCTCTTCATTTCTCTATTTTATATGTTTACTCATATATTATACTTATCACAAAAAAAACCCTTACGTGGGTTTTTACATATTATATGTTATTTACCCAAAAAAGGTTTTTTTTTCTAATATATATCATTTATGGTATGTTATATATTTTAAAGAAAACAATGCAAAGCAAGACACAACATAGATATATCCTCATTAAACCAACTGATGAACAACAACACATTTTTAATCTCTATCAACAAAAATTGGTGGGAATAAACAACAAATTGTTTATATGGCAAGATACATTTAACGATGAAGTCTTTGTATGTGGAAGAAATCCAAACGATAATAGAAGATATACATGGGATGAACGTATATTAGAATTTTTATTATAAAATTAATTATTCTAGTAAAATCTAAACATGTAAAAAAAATTACAAAAGCACCAAAAGTTTATCGAAAATTAAATTTTAATACTGCTCCTCCAGAAGCAGAAGAAATAGATGTTGATTATCATTATGGATGGACAAATTTTCATTCAGAAAACTTTGACAGATTTCCTAAATCCTATCCATGTTGGTAAAAAAAAAAAATGAAATAAATTTATTTGATGTAAAATTCAAGAAATAAAATTGCATTTTCATTTGATTCTTCTACATTCCATGAAAAAATAATTTCTTTTGATTTATCAATATGAGTATATTTACCTAAAATAGTTTTACTAAAAAAATTTTGACAAATTCTAATAAATTGATCATCTTTATTTTTTTGTGGTATTGGAAATTTAAATAGATAATTAATGACATTATCATTTTTTATAATTAAAGGTTTATCATAATCACTATCTTTAATATATGTAAATAAAAATTTATCTTTTGTTTTATCTGTAATATATTTATCTATAACAGATTTCCATGATTCAATATTTTCACCATTCTTTTTTAATTGTGAAAAAAAATCTTCTTCATTATTTCTATCATATACTAAAAAATTATTATCGTTATATCTAATAGTAGGAAATTTATCATTATTTTCAATATTAAATTTATTGAGATAAATCTTATAATTAAATTCATATTTACAATTAATATCATATTGATTAAAATAAGATGTAATAATTTCTTGTAACATATTAAAAATTTTTAATCTTTCTTGAACTGCATCTGAAAGTTCAGAATAATTTGGAATAGATTTTGATAGATTTTCTTGTGTTAAATATATTGTTTTTTTTTCATCTATATAGATTTCTAATTCTTTAATTTCATTTAAAGTTTTTTTATCTGAAATTTTTAAATTTTTTAATCTTTCTAATTCTTTTTCTAAAGAATCTATATAAGATTTATCTTTATCTTTATCATGTTTAATACTATCATTATCTTGTTTTTGATTTTTTAAAAATTCTTTTAACATTTTTTATGATAAATTAAAAAGAAAGAAAATTTTAAACATGATTAAATTACAAAATTTAAAAAAATTTATTTATGATTAAAATGATATCGACAAACTGGATCATATAAATCTTTACCACCAATTTCAATAAGTTCTCCTGTTTCGCATTTCTTTTGTGTAAAATATGCTAATTTATAATGTTCTTCTCCTAAACATTTTTCACATATAGCAGTTAATTTTACAAATGTATTACAAAAAGGAATAAGTTTATAAATATGTCCAAATAAATTTTGATTAGAATCACCATCTAAACTACATATAATAATATTTTTTCCTAAATTAATATGTTTTTTAACAAATTCTATAATATTTTCATTAAAAAATTGTCCTTCATCAATTCCAATAACATTTATATAATCATCAATTTCTGTATCTATTGTTAATTCATTTATATATATAGGAATTATTCCATTATTAAAAGGATTATTACCCGGTTTTCTATTAATAACTGTAGAATCTAATGAATGTATAAATTTTAAAACTTTAAATCCTTTTTCTTTATAATGATATAATATAATATCTAAATTTCGTGATTTACGAGAAAACATTGGTCCAAATAATAATTGACAAAATCCGACTCTTTTTTCCTCTTCTTCATTAACTTTTTGATCAATATCCGTCCAGGGTTCCATACAATTTTTATTTTTATTTTTTTTTTTACAAAAATGAATTAATCCGATATTTAATTTTTACCTGTTATAGATTAAATGAAAATTTTCATTAAAGAAAAGACAACAAATCTTTTTTCTTATTCAAATCCATATAGATTAAATAAATATAAATCTTTTATTTGGTGGTTTTTAATAGTTTTAATTATACTTTTTATATTATATCAATGGTATCATTCTATATTACTATTTTTTATAAAATTAAATCTTTTTACTGGATTTTTTTCATATGAATTTATTAAAAGACTTAATTATGAAAATCCTTTAGTAAATCAAATAAATAGATTTATATTCTATTCATCATCAATAGGAATATTTATATTAGGATTATTTATTAATATTTTTATAATAGTTATAATATTATTAATCTATTTGATTTTTGGAAGCTTTATACAATTAAATAATGCATGGTCATGGAATAATAAAGGGTTTAAAAAAACTTCATAATTTTTCAGAGGAAAAAAAATATTTTTTGACGCACGTGCCAAAAATAAATTTTTATTTATTATTTTTTTTTATTTTGGTCTCATCCAAAAAAAAAGTTGGAAATCCCTCATATTTTGGGGGTATAACTGTCATTTTTTTGAAAAAAATATTTTTTTTCAGGGGAAAAAGATTCACGTTTTTTGTAACTGTCATTTTTTTTTTCTTCATGAAAAGATTCATGAACTTTTTTTTTGTAACTGTCATTTTTTTTAAAAAAAAAAAAATTTTCAGGGGAAAAAGATTCACGTTTTTTGTAACTGTCATTGGTTTTTTTCATGAATCTTTTCCTGAAGAAAAAAAAAATGACAGTTACAAAAAACATGAATCTTTTTCCCCTGAAAAAAAATATTTTTTTTAAAAAAATGACAGTTATACCCCCAAAATATGAGGGATTTCCAACTTTTTTTTGG
>Ga0137435_1000430_pt1 | contig 14351 bp, 11 predicted proteins | sample EasRivERMGT100_2_FD_104904 | JGI IMG/M metagenome (GOLD analysis project Ga0137435, IMG submission 104904) | Soil microbial communities from meander-bound floodplain in the East River, Colorado, USA - East River MetaG ERMGT100_2 | ecosystem: Environmental > Terrestrial > Soil > Floodplain ... | reverse complement strand
GTCTTCTCCAGTTACTTGGGCGTTGTATGCCCCCATCGCCTGACCTGCGAACTGGGCGATTGGACCTCCAGTGTATGATGTCGGAGCTAAGAACGTCCATCGTGAAAAGTCTGCTCCAAATGCATACCCCAATCCTCCATAGATTGCTGTGTTGGCAGCTGCCCACCGAGCAAGCCCTTCTACCCGCTCTCCGGGAGTTCCTCGTCGGAGCATCCCGAGGAGGAACTCTGAGTAGTATGAAGGCCACGTTCCGTACTGACCTAGAAGCCGCCCTAGGGTTGACTGCAGGAAGTATGGGACATTCCCTCTCGTGTACTGAAACTGCGTATATCGAGCAAACTGCCCTGCGAGCATTGAAGCGGCAAGATCGGAGTCACCCTGATGAGTGAGAGCTTCTTGAACCTGAATGCCAAGTCCGGAAGACCACGTCTGGTCCTCGACGAGTCTGTTGCCTCCGGACTGACGCATGTACTGCGACCAGCTTATCTTTTTCTCGAGGAACAGGTCTCCAGCCTCTTTTGCCTTCGTATACTGGGCCCGCCACGCAACGACTTTGTTGAAGTTGTCCGCGCTTTGATACCAGCGTACACCGTAGTCGAGCGCATCCATCACCTTGGCAGTGCCTTTTCCGAACTTCTCCCCGGCCTTACTTTCTACTACGAGACGCTGTACGTCACGAAGTGGCTCGATGAAAGCATCCCTTGCAACAACGCCCCGACGCATCATGTCCTCTTGAAGCTTGATGTCCTTTCTCCACTTCAGGCCCCACCGAATGGCTTCCGCCGTATGTTTCGATCCTATAGCCGGATACGTGGTCTGCAGCGTCTGAAGGTAGTTCCGGGCGACCATGCCCACCTGGAAGCCCATATTCGCGTAGTAGTTAAACGACGTGAGGGTACCGACCAGATCGATCGCCTCGTCCTTCGGGAGTTCCTTTCCAAAAATCGCCTTCCAGCTCTTCTGCACGAAGTTGTCGATCGAAATCGCCAGCGAATCGGGGAGATGCATGGCTTCCCGCCGATACTGGTCGAACGCCATGAAGTAGTTGGTGAACTCGGTTGAGTCCCCGCGGGCATTAGAAAAGATCTTCAGCGCATGATCAACATCATCCCAGACGGGACGGAGGTGCTTAGCATTTGCGGACGCACGGAAAACCCGACGCGCAAGCGTTGTGAAGTCCAAGTCACGCTCATCCAGGTTGATGACGCCTTGGTTAAGGTCATTCGCCAAATCCACCATCGGCTTGGGAAGGCCCGCCCTGCCTCGCACCCAGACCTTGTAGTCACCCCCGGAGGCACGAACGTGTGGGAAATTCCCGAGCATCTTGGAGACATCCTCGCGGCTGTACTCCAGACCCTCAAAGAAAGTATGGTACATCCCTTCCAGCTTATCAGCTGCTTCACGTACAGCGGGGGATACAGTCCGCGCAAGCGTCTTATATCCTTCAGCGTCCGAGTGTTTCGTTTCCAAGAGTAGCTGTACGCGTTTTCGCTCTTCCTTCGGAAGACGACGCCCCATCATGGCAAGTTCGCCGAAGACCTGTTTGGTGCTTGCTTCGACTTTTGCTCGCCCATTCTCAATCGCGGAAAACCACTGATACATCGGGATCTGCGTGTGCTTCTCAACTGCCTGGAAGTGTTCGCCTGGAATACGAAACCTCCACCATAGGTGAGAAACAGCACTGCTGCTGTCCTTCAGCACCACCGGGCCGGAATCATCGCCCCCTCCAAAGGTGACACTTCCGCCCTTCCCAGTTGGCGGCGGCTCCTTCCCTTGGTATTCGGGAACGATAAAATCCGGTTCCGGTTCCGCCATTGGCGGCGGACCGTCAGCGTCTCGTGGCGTGAAGTAGAAGTCCGAAGGCAGTCCAACCTCGTCCTTCAAATCACGCCATTGCCCGCCAACAGGGCCATCGGGGGCTGCGTTCAGTGTTCCTGCTATTGGGAGGGAAGGATCCGTCTGAGGTTGCGTCGAGCGAAGGTTGCGGTTCTTAACCTCATCCCGTATGCCCTGAGAGAACGTTCTGTAGGGACCGAGGTTGTCGACATCGACCGGTGCTTTGCTCCAGAGTTCTTTCTCCCCGCGCTCCCGCAGGAACGTGTAGAGGAGGGAATCCATCGGGTCGCGCTTTCCGCCATAGAGGAAGGCGAGTCCCTGTTTCTTCGATGCGAGGAGCTGAAGGTCGGCGACAACGTTTCCGGTTGGCTTGACCCCGAGATGCTCGAGGGCTGGAGCGTAGCGCTGTAGAGCTTGTGCGACGCTGTTGCGGTTGTAGATAGCAAACTGAGAACGACCACGCGCGCCCCCTGGGATTTCTAGAACGTTAAACATACTGCTGTCGAGGTTCATGGCTTTCGCCGTTGCATCGACTGCAGCTGTAAGGTTGTTGCCGTCCTTGCTCCAGACAGTGACAAGCTGTCGCTGTCCCTGCATCATTTCGTGAATGCCGCTCTGCATGAACTCGATCGGGCGGAAGACTTCTGAATCGATGTCTGCGTCGAAAGAACGTTCAAAGCCGTAGCCCCAGCTTCGCTCGAGCTCTGCTTCGATCTTCGGTCCGTCAGTGCGAAGAGGGATTCTTCCGAGAGCTTCCATCGCTTCCAGCTGCTGGGAGAATTCTCGGCGGTATTCTCCGGTCAGCGACTCGAGGATGATTCCGCGACCTTTGGGGATAGCGCGGATGCCGCGGAATGATGCTTCCTCCTGCAGGGCAGAAAGATCAGTTAGGGAGAACTCCGTGTTCACGAGGTCGCGAAGGGTCCATGCAGCTGGTTCTTCCGACGAATGCGAGTACGTGAGTGGTGTCACGCGAACGTTAATCTTCGTATCGGCCGACATTCCCTTCTTCAGAAGGACGCGAGCTGCATCCCGGGCTGTTACGAGATTCGGGTCACCTAAGGCGTCCTTGCCGATCTGCCTACTAGCCCCGAACGACAGCGGCTCCGGCTCGACCACCTCCCCCATCCGAGAAGAGCGGGGGTAGCCTGCGGGGCGGGTCGCCGCACGACTTCCCCCTGTTCGCTTTGCATACGGAATGGTTTCTGGAGCAAGCACGCCCGGCTCGCTGACCAGCGTCTCTCGCGGGAGCAGGCCCAGCTCTTCAGCAGATGCTGGACCGCCAGCTCGACTCTCCGTGCTTCGAGGATTGAAGCCAGCAGTAAATCGGCTACCGCGGACGCTGTCAATTCCGGTCTCGAAGTCCTTCTGGAGGTACATCCGGTCTCGTCCGGGCTTGATGTCTGATCGCACTGCATTCCCATGTCTCGCGTAGGCATCGGCGGCTGCCATTTGGCTTTCTGGGAACGAGCGGTGCTGTCGGGCTTCGATGGTGTCCTTCGGGCCGGCCTCAAGTTTCCTGGCAAAGATCGGCTCCTGCTTGAACCGCTCTACGGGTGCGATTGAAAGAGTAACAGAATCGTTGTGGATGAACACCCGGGGCATGTTCACCATCTGGCTGTCGGGGTCTTGTTGGAAGAACAAGCGGTCTCGGAAGTATCCCCCGGAATAATCCCCCGCCGGTTCGATGTGAACTTTCTGCTCCTTCAGGTCAATCAACCCATGCCGCGTGGTCCCGTCGGGATGCGGGCGAAACTGTGAAAGCAGCGGCTTCGGATTCACTGGCCGCGCAAGGTCGATCTGGTCTTTGAGCTCTGAGAGCTTGACGCGTTCAGCACCTCTACTTCCCTGTACCCAGACGTAGGCGTTCTTGACGGAAGCGGGCAGCGGCGTCTCGGACTTCGGCAGTTCTGCCTTTCTCGGAACAACGCCTCCCGGCGCACCTTCCGGAGGAGCATACTGAGGTCCAGGCGGGTCGATGATCGTAACACGATGCCCCGTCGGAATGTGAATTGCTGTTTGCCCTGGAGTCGGAACACTCCCATGAAATGCAAGGCTTCCTTCAGGTGCCGCCCCCGGCACCTGCTTGAGAGCGGGGGCGCCACTTCCATCCCTGCCGTAGAGGAAGTTGACGAAACGGTTGTACGAGCCGATCGAATGAACGCGAATGCCGTCTATGCGAACAGGCACGTCCGTGCTAGAGGAAGCCTCATACAGCTTTTGCCGGAGGTCGGAAAGCTCTCTTCCAAACTGCCCATGGTCGAGCTTCGAGCTTTCAATGTGATATGGGATTCTCTTATCGCCTGCGACGAAGTCAAAGGACACGCCGTAGTTCGGATTGAGGAGGCGAAGACTCGGAGTTACGGTCGGCGGTTGTTCTGGCAGGATCCTCGTCACCCAAGTATCAAGAACCTTCTTCGCCTGTATATCGATCGTGCTGCCAACTGCGTCCGGATGTTTCTCGGCAATCGTACGGACGATCCGCGTAGCGACATCCACATCCTTCGGTGCTAGCCCTGCGCGGATGGAGGTAATTGCATCTTCCGCCTGCATCGGCGAAGTTCCGATTGCCTCTGCAACGTCCCCAACGATTCCTTTCGCGGCCGTTTCCGAGACTTCCTGACGCCAAGCACGGCGCAAGAGAGGCAGTCCGAGCGTTTCAAACGCTCCAGCGATTGCTGTGTTATATGCGACATGAGCGAGGCGACTTTCTCCATCGTCCAAATATGCGAACGCCGACATCGCCGCACCCGAAGTAGCGGCAGCACCAATGACACGACCCGTTTTTGCGAGCGAGGCAGCTGCTTTAGCCACGCCAAAGGCAGACCGGGCAGCGCTGTAAGTGCCCGCGCCAGGAAGGAGAGATCCTGCAATTTCTGCAACGCCTCCGCCGTAGGCTGCCGAGACCCACCCGCGGGTTTTGTCATCGCCTATTCCTTTCGCTTGCATGAACTTGGAGATGGTGGAACGGCTTTCCAGGATCTCCTGGTCCAGACGTTTGTAGTACGACGGAACGAAAGCAGAGACCGGATAGATAATGCCTTTAACTAGTCCGGCGAGGGACCCCTTCGCTGCAGCTGCCGCCGCCTCCCCGTCCCGCAACTTGACAGGCGTACGAGCAGCGTTGACGTTCTTGAAGGCATCCGCAAGCCCTGTGTCAAGCATCTCCGCAGCAAGCGAAGTCGATCCACCTTCCGAGTAGACGTTGGCAAGGGCTCTGCCGTATTTGTCCTTCTTGTCGCCCGAGATTTCGACATCGACTTCCTTGCCCTCAGCGAGGTGCTTCATGTAACGCGTTGCGCGAGGACCGCCGGATTCCACCTTGCCGTAGGTCTCGGGAGTATCGATGCCGAGCAACCGCACTCTTCCAATTCCCTCCACATCCAGCGTGTCACCGTCAACCACGCGCTTCACTCGCCCACGCTTTCCTTTTGGAGGGGTCTCCCGTTCCGTGCTCGAAGCGCCAAGGATAGCATCGACCTGATCCAGCCTAGTCAAAGGGCGTGGACCTAGAGGTGCGGGTCGGTCTCGTGCAGGATCAAGAATGCTGTTGACGTCGTCCAGCCTACTCACTTCTCCCCCAGTACTGCAAGGCCGTCAGGATCCTGCTTAATCCGTTCGAGCAACGCCTTGATTGCAGCTTGTCGCGCCGGGGATGCTTGAGGGAATTCAGCAAGCAAGCTGTCGACCTTTGCGCTGATGCCGGCCTTTCGGTCGACACGCGGGGCAGGCGCTCCAGGGACTGCTGCTGTTCTTCCGCCCGGTGCTGCAGGCGTGCTCTGCATGCGTAAATCCATCGACCCATGCCCTGGAGGCATCGGACGGCCTCCGATGACGGAAGGATCGTTTGGAGGAGCTGCTCCTGGCGTGCTGTCGGAGGCGATGGCGTCCAGCAGGCTGTCGCCTGAGAGCGCGTCTCCGGCAAGCGCTGCGCCTGTCTGTGCGCCAGCGCCGACAAAGCCGACAACGCCGTTGAATGCTCTCGACCACATTCCTTCCTTGTCCTGGAGCTCAGTCGCGTCGATGTCGTACAACTTCGCCATCCGCTGGATCATCTCGTTCCGGAGCTTTTTGATTTGCTCCTTGTTGTTCCCTCCGAGGTCGTCCTTCTGCAGCTTCTGCAAGGTTTCGATGCCAGAGCGGATTTCCGGTATGCCGGAAACTTTCTCCCGAATGTCAAGTGACAGCTTCGCAGCCTGCGCTGCTTTTGTTTCGTTTGCCATCTGCCGAGCGGATGCGAAGAACGGCCTCGTCCATTCCGGAACGTCTTTATTCTGCAGGAGAGCTCCCGCGCCTTGATTCGCCGCGTCAGCGGGAAGCGTGCCGTCGGAAAGCTCCATCAGCCGCACGGCAAGCTGTGCGCGAGTCTGGTTCTCGGAGGACAAGCGGTTCGCTCGAGCCTCGTGCATCTGGTCGACGTCCAGCTTGAACCGTTGGTATGCGAGAGTCCGCATCGAAGCAGGCCAGCCCTTGTCCTTGTTCAGTTCGTCCAAGCCGGAAGGATCTCCGTTCGCGACGCTCTTCGCAAGGGCCTGAGCCGTCAGAAGCGTATACTTCGGATCAACTGTTCCGTTCTCTTTCACGAGGTCGCGGAAGTACTCCCCAACGAGGGTCTTCTCGTAAGCTGCTCCGCGCTTGTTTCGGATTTGGAGAAGATCATCTGCCATGCCCGGATATTTCTTGTTGAGGACATATCGTTCAGCGTCATCCCCACGGAGGTCAAGGCCGAGAAGCGCTTTGTCCCACAAGTCAGCAGTTGGGTCGTCGATGATCTGCTGCTTGCGTTTCGCTGCATCAAGCGTGAGCTTCCCGGCATCGACCTGCTGCTGAAGCTGTGCGCTAACTAACCCCTGCCGCCCGACTTCTGCTTCCGCGACCGAAGCTTGCGCGACGCTAGTCCGTTCACGAGCACTTTCCGCTTCGGTTTTCGAACGCGGCGATATCCCATACTTCTTCCTGTCCTTCTCTGACCAAGACTCGTACAGCTGTTTCTGGGCGTCCGGATCCATCTGCGAGAACGCTTGCTTCATCGCAGCAATTTCGAGCTGCCGCTTCAGTAGTTGTTGCGTGACACTCTGAGAGGCCGACGAAATAGCAGACAAGATCGTTGCTGTGTTGTCCCGTGGAACTTCGTAGAAGATCGCGTTCGAAGTTTCCCTCGTCTTAGTAGGCACGACGTGCTCCTGCGGTCTTTCCGCTTCCTACAAGCTTCTCCGCCAAGCCTTTCTGCGAAGCAAGCATCACACCGACGACGTCGACGAGGTTGATAGTTCTTCCGTCTCCCACTCCGAATGCTGATTGAAAGTCCTGCGCCATCGGGCCGATATGAGGAACAGCATCTCCCTTATACTTCCAGCGGAAGATGGGGAGAGAGTCAAGTCGAGCGAGAACGTCTTTCGCCGCGACAGGCGCAATGTCGGTCTTCATGTTGCGGTCGGACATGATGCCGAGATACGGAAGGATTCCGATAAGTGAACTTCCGATGCCGCCCGCAACTGCGCCCCAATCTGTTCCTTGCTGCTCTGGCACGACTGGCTTGTTCGGAGGGAAGCTTGTCGCGTATCCGAGAGCGGCCTGCAACCCCGGCGGTAACTGCTGCATCCGAATGAAGTCTGCATACTGCATGGCGAGGTTCTGCCCTTTGATGTCGGCACCCATCCCAGCAATCTGCGCGGACGTCCCTGCGAGATTCCCATAAACCCCCGCTGCTTGGTTCTGCAACCCTCCCGCCGCTGAAAGCATCTGTCCCTGCTGCGCTTGCTGCCCCTGCTGGAGGGAAGCCAATATCTGCGCGATGCTTGCTTGCTGACCGGTGGCCTGTAACCCGAGCGACCCGAGCGAGTTCGCAGCCGAAAGCTTGTTGCCTGTCGCCTGGCTCAGAATCTGAGCGGCAAGAGTAGACTGCGCTGCGTTAATGTCGGCAACTCCTCGGCTGGCACCCCGGGCGACATAGCCCTCAACGTCAGAACCTCTACCAAGCCCGTAAGTGCCGAAGCGCTCACGTTGATTCGCGCTCATCTCTTCGATGTCGAGTAGGCCCTTCGCCCGAATCGCATCAAGCGCTGCTGTGATGTCCGGAGCACCGCCATTCTGCATTAACCCAGTAAGTGTGTCTGACACTCCTGGATTTAAGCCTGTCCCCATCGCGTTTCGCAGCGCGGTCATCGCGGCGGGGTCAAGTCCCGCACCGCTTAAACCCATCAACTGCGAAATGATGTTCGGAGATACCGTTGCACCACCCGCCTGAGACAGGAAATTATTCGCCTGCCCGAAATCGGCGGAATTATTCATATTCCCGCCGTAGGGCGTGTTACCCTGCTGCATCAGAGGCATCAGCAACGCGCCAATCTGATCTCGCAGCGGCCGAAGGTCTTGTGGAACGTTCCCGTTCGCGGTGGCATAATTCGCCTGGTTCTGAGTATTCGCCAGAGCATTCCCTACGTGCTCTCCGAGACTCGACCCCCCGTGCACGGGAGCAGGAGGCTGTCCGACAGGCTGATACTGCTGCAGGAGCTGCGAGCCAAAAAAATCATCTTCAATTGCCATTCCCACTCCTGACCTTCCGACTCTGATTCACCGCGTTCGAAGTCTGTGCCCGCGCGGCCTGTGGCGAAATGTTCCTAGAGGTGCGGGACGGCCTGACAGCCGGTTTAGGCTTGCCAGCGGCTGGGCTGTTCGCCGTGCGCACCTCTAAATGCATCAGGCCAAAAAACTCGTCGGGACTGGAGTCACGTGACATGGAAGTTCCTCTCGGAGAAGGCCAAGGATGTGTTCGTCGATGCCGCCAGGACCGCTCTTCCGGATGGTGCCCTCGAGGGTAAAGCCCATTCGGAGGTAGCGCTCTTTCAGAGGGCCCGCAGTGTCTGGCACGATCACGGTTACCCTCAGGAAGTTGAACAGGTTGAACGCCGTGGCCAGCGCGGCAAGTACTAGCTCTCTCCGGCTCTTGTCGAACTTCAAGTCCCAGAAGAACACATGCAAGTTTGCATTTCGCTCTGGGACGATGTCCGTTAAGAAAATCAACCCGAGGTCTCCTGCTTCCACGAACCAACTATCTTTCTTCGCTGTCATCTGTTCGAGGAATAACAGCGGGTGAGGTTTCGGCACATTGAGCTGTGCGTACAAGCCGACAAGGTGCTCCACCTGCTCGAGCGACACGATCTTCAGCATCCGAAGGTCGGAGATGGTCAACTCTGCTGAGGCTTGCTCAGAATGAAGAGAGTCACCGACTTGTCCGGCGCCGTACACTTCAGATAGATGTTCGTTGTTGTCCATGTTGTGCCGCCTCTGTAAACATACCCGGCTGATGGGGGTTGCATGATGATGAAGCCGGGAGGAACTACTCCCAGACTGTGTGTGATTGTGCTTTCAGCGTCTGGCGTCGCGTGCGTTGTATACGTGACCCACTTTCCGGAAATGTTGTCCGCAGACGTTCCGTCGCCGAAGGTCAAATTCCCGTTGATAGCTTTCTCGATCTCCCGAAGGGACTTAAACAGAGACCTGAGAAGCGTAGCGACCCATTGGAGGTTTTTCTCGACCGTCGTCGGCACTGCACCGATGTTGTCGAAAGTCGGAATCCTCACACGCTCACCTTCGACCCGGGAGTTTCAAAGACCGGAATGATCTCCACAATCTGAAAGTCTTCCGTCGTCGTGTTGTTCTCGAACTTAATCCGAATCTGATTCCCGGTAACCTGCCGGAAGACCGATGCCATAGCGTAACCGCTGGTCCCTGCTGCAAGGCTCATGTTGTCTGGGCCAATCCAGGAGGCACCACCATTTACGCTATACCAGAACGCGAGCGTCGCTGCAGCACCTGTTTCCTTATACCGGACATGCACTGCCTTAAGGATGATCTTTTCGTCGTACTTGCCCTGAACGTCTTTCGCCGTAAAGTCCTTCGAAGCCCACCGGCACGGGATAGCGACACCGTTGTCCGAGAGATACGCCTTCGACCACTTGTAGACCTTCCCATCCGTATGACCCGTAACAAGAGCTGGATAGTCAGCCTGAGCAGCCAGAGAGTCAATCTCGTACGTCTGCGAGTCGATCGTCTGGTCGATGGAGTCAATTGTCACTCCGGTATCGAGCCGATGGACAGTCGAACAGCATGGACCAGAGACGCTCCACGGGTACCAGATCTCACGCGCCCAGTTATGCACCCAAACGCGGTCAGGAGTGAGGGAAGAGCCTGTGCAGAGGAAGAGAAGATACTCCTGGGTGTCGAAGGTGATTTCCCCGAACATCATGTGGATCTTTGCGATGTTCAGGACAGGGAAGATGGACTCACGCACCTGCCAACCGAGACTTTGGATCTGCGCTCCGTTGAACATGTAGACGTCATCATTCCCCATGAAGTAGTGGAGTTCGTTTCGACCTTTCAGTGTGTAGGGGGCATACAGCCCGATGTCCGTTACTTGAATCTGATACCGGGCAGGAGCCTCCGCAAGCTCTGTTCGGGTGCCCATGTAGATCGCCTTTTCGGCGTAGACGGCAAGCTGCGAAGAGAGCTTTTTCAACCCCCGAAGGTGAAAGGGAGTTTCCACCATGTCGGTGAAGCCGCTGCCGAGCCCTGTCCAGTCGGTGTGATCGCTGGCAACAGGACGGCGCACGCGGAAGGGCTGGGAGGTTGTTTCGAATGTACGGCCGAGGAAGATTCTGTCAGCCCACCGCGAAAGGTAATACGCAGGCGGGCAGCTCGCATTCAGGATAGCGTAGCCGGCTCCAAAGACGGCCTTCATCACTTGGTCCACGCCCTGAGAAAAGACGACTGAATTCTGTGAGGTTTCGAAGTTGAACAGCTTCTCGCTCGAACCGGTAAGAGCCGCTCCCGTTACAGCACCCCAGCCTCCGGCGAGCGTTGTAAGGACTGCCAGGCCGGTAGGATGAGCAGCGTACAGGTACGTGTTGTTCTCTGCATCCTGAGTGCTATACAGCCCCATCACCCGGGTGCCGATTGCAGCCATGCCTGCAGGAAAGCCCGAATACCCAGGGCGCTTCGTTAGTAGGCTTGCCCGGACTACGCAGTTCATCATGTCAGGCGAACCGCCCAACGGCACTTCTTGTCCTGGAACAAAGCTCCACATCCCATGAACAGGGTTCATGGGAATGGCGATATCATCTCCCCAGTCTTCGATTCCGATGCTGCGTTTGGCTCTCATGCGATCTGCGTGACTCGAACGCTGTCCACACGAATGCTGAAGGTTGCAGAGGAAAGATCCGGCGTCACTGTCACCAGGAGGGTCTGATTCGCGGTACTGTCGACTGCAAGCCCCCGCTTAAAGCCTACTCGTGTTGTTTCTACTGCTGTCAGAGCACCGCCAGCGGCATCGTCATCCTTACCGACGTGACTCACGACTTCCGCGGTTTGCGCGTCCGTAGCGCCTTGTGCGTAGAGCAGGAACCGAAGCACCCAAGCGCAGCGATTGGCGCCGTCCGCGATAGACCCAAGAATACCAGTGAAGACTGTCGTTCCGCCGTATTTGATCGTCACAACCGGGTTACGAGTACCACCACTCCCCGTGTTCTCGATGTTCCCGACGAGCGTTAGTTCAATCCCCCTATTCGTGGAAAGCGTTCCGGCTGGCACGGTTCCAGTGAACACCGTCGTCTCAACAGCAGTGCTGACGACTTCAGTATCTGCTGTCTTCACCAGGATGGTCTTAACGACAGGAAGGTCTGCGAAATACGTCGAGCTGATCGACGTGATCTTCCCAGCAGCCGTGATCAGAGCGACACCGGAAACTGTTACTGCTCCGTCCTTCCCGACCTTGAACTTCGAGACGCCCCCGACCAAAAGATTAAACAGGAGCGAAGCAGCGTTGGAAGCTGTGTCAGTGATTGCTACCTCAACGGCGGTCGGCGTTCCGGTAGTATTCCACGTGCCAGCAATCGACATCCAGCTTTGAGCGTTCGAGCCCGTAAGCGAACCACCGGAAGCTGCCAGGAGGGCCTTATTCGCGATTACACCAGCCCCGGCAATCGTGATGTTGATGTGCTTGCCGTCGCTGGTAGTATCATCATTCCAATAGTGCTCGAGCTCCATCCGTTCCCGGATGTCCAACAGTTTCGCCCTGATGGTATTATCCAGCGACGAAACCAAATCCGTTCCGGCGGGCGATGTCTCGTTCCACGAATTCGTTGCGGGCATGTGAAATTCCTACGCTTCCGGCGCGACAAGGCTATTCAAAACATCCGCCATCCCCGACCCGATCTTCTCACAACCCGCTTTGAAGAGAGGCGGATTACTGACCGCCCGTCCAGCAAGCAAAGAAGACTGCAGGAACATCTGCGCGACAAGGGGCGTCGCAGCCGTGAGCTTCTGCGCGCCGTTCAACTGCAACGCTTGGCCCATCACCTCCGCGTTTGCGATGATTGCCGCGATCTGCTCAATCTCGCTTGTCGCCTTACTCACTGCAGGAGCTGCTGAGGGGATTAACACCCCCACGATGGGCCCTACAACTGGTGCGAGCTTCCCTACGGCAAGTGCAATCGACCCTAACTGTTTCAACCATGACATGCTCTTACCTCATACGCGGGCGGAAGCCCGCACGTTCTGTTGAGTGACGGACCTTCCGTTTCGGGAGGGACCACTGCGATGTGTAGTTGTCGATCTCGACGGAAAGCACGTGCGCTTCTTTGAAGTCGCGGACAGTAGACAGACCGAGCTCCGCGGCTTTCATGATGATGATCGGATCGAACGCCCTGTCGAAGATCGACGATTCACCGGAGGCGATTTCCACGAGTGTTTTGAGATACCAGATCTTGCATGCTGTATCCGCCGAAGGCTTACGGTCGATGTACAGCACGCCCTCCCACCAGAACCACTTCGTGGGATTCCCCGTCATTTTAGAACCTTCTTCGATGACGTACTTGTCCCCCATCACGAGGTTCTTGTTGTTCGTTGTGTCCTTCACCAGCACAGGCACCCAGACATCCGTAGCGACAGGCGTCAGCACGTCCGTAGCTGCCGTGATTGTTCCCGTAGTCGTCTCTTCATTCTGGGGATGTTCGAAAGTTAGGGCTGTCCAGCGGTACGCATCATCAATCAGATGCGCACGGATGGTCGAGGTTATATCAGTGCGCTTCGCGATCCGCAGTAACACCTCTGTGTCGATGTCCGCAAGGACTCGCCTACTCATTCTCCACCATCACCGGAAGTGTGTCCGGGCTTTCTTCTGTTCGCTGTGGATAGCCGTCCGCAAGCGCGTGTCGGCTTGGCGCATCAACGCACCGAATCGTGCAGCGAATGTGGCCACGCTGAACAATCACTTTCGAGCGGGGATACTGCCCTGCGCATATCTCACAGAGGTACCACTCTTCACCCTTCCGATTGTTTGTCATACGCTCCATGCGATGTGTCATCGGGGGTGCAGTCTTCTTTCGATGCGGTTGACTTTTCCTTCGTCGTGGTACATGTCTCGCTTAAGGTGTTTAACGTCCCCAACAATGCCGCCAGGAATTTCAATTGTCCCGAAAAGGATGATGTCGATCTTCTGATCGCGCAGGGCTGCTACTTTCGTGGTGGTGACGTTCAAGCGCCATGCTGCTACGATGATGGAACCGACAGCGATCAAGTTGCCGAGGTCAACGTTCCAATTGAACTCTACCATGACTACCCTCGCGACCTATCACGTTGTCGCCGGAATGGCCCACCACCGTCAGCTGTTCCTGCTTCGGGTTCCGGCCGAAGAGTAAGAGGAAGTTGTGCTTCCATATCAGCCATGCTTCCCTGCATTTCCCATGGGGCATAACCGTTCGGATTCGGCCAGTCCGTCTGATGGAAGGGAAGAGTGCCGACGACGTTTCGGAGTAGGAAACTGCGAAACTCGAAACTCGAATCGACGTAGGGACGATGAGCAGGCATTTCCCACGTCGTGTCTGCAACGTCAGTCGCCCGGTATGGAACAGTCTGGAGGGCGATAGATCCCTGAATCCAGGTGAGATCGTCAGATGAAAACTTCTCAGTGACGATCAGTGTTAACTGCTGCATACCGGGCTCCCTTTGCTAGATCGTTTCGAAGATGATGTGCGAGCCCATCAGCCCCGGAGTGCCAGCCGCGCCGTGCGACAAGGATATCTCTCCGAAGGAAGCAGCGTTGCCCAGCATCCCGATCTCTTCGCCAGGTCGCGCGACCCAGCGGATCGCTCCGCCGAAGGCGTTGAACGCAACCTCGAGCATCACGAGGGTTGCGGAACGCTGCGGAAGGGTTGTCGAGCCGACGTCCTGCGAGAGCGGAGGTGCTGCGAGTGCTGCCGTTGCAGGGTCCAGCGCCGCAAGCAGAGCGGCGTTCGATGTCGCACCTGCAAACACAGTGGAATCACGTGCGAAGACCATCTGCGCCGGTGCAGCGGCTGCGGCCAACCCACCCATGTACAGCTCGATGATTTTCAGCACCTGAGTCGAAGACCCACCCTGCACTGCATGAAAGCCCGTGGCCGTCATGTTCGTTGTGTTCGCGACAGCGACTGGAGTCCAGTTCCGGCGCGACGCTGACCATTTTGCCATTACAAGTT
>Ga0137435_1000429_pt1 | contig 14365 bp, 12 predicted proteins | sample EasRivERMGT100_2_FD_104904 | JGI IMG/M metagenome (GOLD analysis project Ga0137435, IMG submission 104904) | Soil microbial communities from meander-bound floodplain in the East River, Colorado, USA - East River MetaG ERMGT100_2 | ecosystem: Environmental > Terrestrial > Soil > Floodplain ... | reverse complement strand
TGCCTCGCGGCGTAAACATGAACTTTTGCGTCGTGACGCGCGAGACAGTCGATTCGTGCAGGCTGAGCGTATCGGCGATCTCACGCAGTACCAGCGGCCGCATTGCGACTTCGCCATGCTCGAAAAAGTGTCTCTGGCGGTCGACGATCGCCTGCGAAACGCGCAGGATCGTTTCGAATCGTTGCTGCACGTTCTTGATCAGCCAGCGGGCTTCCTGCAGCTGATGCGAAAGCTGGTTGCCGGACTGATTCCGGTTGTTCTGTAAGATCTCCGCGTACATGCGATTGATGCGCAGTTTCGGCATGGCATCGGCGTTGAGGCTCGCCACCCATACATTCTTTACTTTCTTGACGATGACGTCGGGCACGATGTAACGCGTCTCGACGGCCGTGAACGCTGCGCCCGGACGCGGGTTGAGGCTCTGGATCAGCCGCTGGGCATGACGCAGGTCGTCGTCTCCGCATTGCAGTACCTTCTTGAGCCTCGCGAAGTCGCGTGCCGCAAGAAGCTCGAGGTGCCCGCTGGCTATGGCGAGAGCCAGGGCGCGGCTCGGGGTCGATTCCGGCAAGGCGAGCAGCTGAAGCTCGAGGCACTCGGCGCAGTTGCGCGCGCCCACGCCGGTCGGATCGAAGTTCTGCAGATGTTTGAGCGCGATGTGAAGCTCTTCGGGCTCGATCTGCAGCTCCTCCGGAACGAGAAGCGCCAGTTCCTCGATCGGCTGCGTGAGATATCCGTCGTCGTCCAGCGCCTCGATCAGAAACGCCACCAGGTTGCGGTCGCCGCGCTCGATCTGGGTGAGGGAGAGCTGCCTGAGCAAGTGCTCTCGCAGGTTGGGAGAATCGGCGGCAACCTGGAAAAAATCGCCCTCCTCGCCCTCGTCGCGGGAACTCGTGCCCGGCCCGGAGCTGCCGCTCCAGTCGATGTCGGCCGAGAAAGTGTCCACCGGTGAGGGGTTCTCGTTGCTCGGCTCCTCCGCCGTTGTCTGGGCGGCGGAAACCGGCTCGCCGTTCAACGGGGCGTGTACAGGCTCGGTATCGGAATCTTCGCGCTCGAGCAGCGGATTCTCAGTCAGGAATTTTTCCAATTCCTGATTCAATTCCGTGGTTGAGAGCTGGAGCAGGCGAATCGATTGCTGCAGCTGGGGCGTCAGCGTCAGGTGCTGCGAGAGCTTGAGCTGCAGGGTTTGCTTCATCGAAAGCGAACGCTATATGGGAATCGCGATTCAGGCGACCCGAATCGGGAACGGAATGTGCATTTGGGCCGCGCAGTTCTCTACAACCGGAAGTTTTCGCCGAGATAGACGCGTCTTACATTTTCATTATAGACGATCTCATCGGGTTTACCGGAGGCGAGAACCAGGCCGTCATTGATGATGTAAGCGCGATCGCAAATGCCCAAAGTTTCCCGCACGTTATGGTCCGTGATGAGAATGCCGATGCCGCGATCCCTGAGAAAGCGGATGATCTTCTGGATATCGAGCACCGAGATCGGGTCGATACCCGCAAACGGCTCGTCGAGCAGAATAAAGCTTGGTCGAGTCGCAAGCGCCCGGGCGATCTCGACGCGGCGGCGCTCCCCGCCGGAGAGGGACAGGGCGGTGGACTGCCGAAGATGTGCGATGCTCAGATCGCGGAGCAGCCCGGAAAGGCGCGACTCTATTTCCTCATCGGAAACTTCCTGCAGCTCGAGGACCGCACGGATGTTCTCTTCCACGGTCAGCTTGCGGAACACTGAGGCTTCCTGGGGCAGGTATGAGAGCCCCATGCGTGCACGGCGATGCATCGCGAAATGGCTGATTTCCCGGCCATCGAGATGGATCGCTCCGTCGTCCACGGCTATCAGGCCCACGATCATGTAGAAACACGTTGTCTTGCCTGCACCGTTCGGGCCCAGCAGGCCCACGACCTCTCCGCTCGACACCTCGATAGACACGTCCTTCACTACGACCCGTGAGCCGTAGCGCTTCCTGAGTCCGTGTATCTGCAACCGGCTCATCGAGCTCGCTACCCGTTCGGAGGACACGGAGATCAGCAGGGCGGGCCGGCCTTGCCGGGAACAGGCGCTTCAGGCGCCGCCGGCTTCTTCGGCATGATGGTGGCACTCACACGCCCTTCGCGATTCGTCCCGGACGACTCCGATTTCACGGTAAAACGCTCGTTGCGGGCATCGTAAGAGATGTAATCGCCGCGAATATCGTCACCGCTATCGCGACGCAACCGGGCCTTGTTGAAGAATTCCACGCGCTCGAGCTTGTTGTCGTATTCGATCTTGAGCGCCTCCCCGCAAATGTACTCGGCGAAACCTTCCCGTTTGTGGCGGAACGTGGCTGGACTGCCGGTCGCGACGCCGTGCTGAAAGCCGTCGCTGTCCTGGCGTATGACGATTCGTTCCGCACGAATGATGAGCGAGCCCTGGGCCAGAACGACCTTCCCATCAAAGGTGGCAACCTTCTTCGCTTCGTCGGCAGTCATCGAGGCCGATTCAATGGTAACGGGCTTGTCACGATCGCCTCGCTCGGCAAGCGCCGGGCCCGGCGCCAACGCCAAGACCGCTCCCAGGGCGAAGGCGGCGCGTGCCCTATTTCCTGTTCGGCGCATTGAAAATGCCTCTAACCTGCGACTGCAGCGTGAATTGGCGCCTGTTCTTGTCCAAGACCATGCCGACGCCGGTCAGGATCGAGCGTCCCTCGGTAATCGTGACAGTGTGGTCGGTGCGCGAGATGCCCTGCTCGGCGAGCACGTGCAGGAATTCGGTGCGCGCGTGGAATTCAGGCTGCTGTGGCGTCGCTTCGCGCGAGATCAGTACATTGCCGTAAAGGAACGCCTCCTCGCCCTGCCGGTTGATCGTGCCGCGATTGGCCGAGGCAGTGACATTGCCTCCATCAGCGGAAATCTGAACCAGACGCGGATAGAGCACCTCGCCTGAACGGTCGTCGGCGAAATGCACCATCTGCGGCGCGGAAAACGTGTACTGGAGCTTCCCAGACTGGTCGAGCTTCTGGATGCTGAAGTTCTCGACGATCCCGGCCGGATCGTGCCCGGCGGGTTTTGCGTTACCGCCGGATCCGTCCAGAACGGCGTACTGCAACCACAGGGTCAGCGCCGCGAGCAAGAGCATCAAGGACATCGGCAACAGGTGCGCGACCCGCGTTTTCACGGGAGCTCTCGGGCAATGGCCCGTTCCAGAGTGCCCTGCGCCCGCATGATCAGTTCGCAGACTTCGCGCGCGGCTCCCCGGCCGCCGGCAGCGCGCGTGACGTGGTGGACGCGCTCGCGAACGGCGTCCGGGGCTTCGGGAACGCTTGCGGCAAAGCCGCAACGAGCGAGCACCGGCAAGTCGACCCAATCGTCCCCCATATAGCCGGCCGCGACGGCCGGGACCTGCGCCTGGCCGATCAGCCTTTCGAAGGCAGCGCCTTTGTCCGCGCTGCCTTGCTCGACGAGGGTGATACTCAGCTCCGCTGCGCGCGCTTCGACGGCTCGCGAGCGGCGCGCGGAAAGGATCGCGACCTCGACCCCGCTCTCCTTGAGCATCTTGAGCCCGTGACCGTCCCGGGCATTGAACGCCTTCAATTCCGCACCAGTCTCGCTGAAATACAAGGTTCCATCGGTGAGCACGCCATCGACATCAAAGATCATCAACCGCAGCTTTCGCACCCGGTCGAGAACGTCTTCGCGCATCAAATGACCTTGGCGCGAAACAGATCGTGCATATTGAGAGCGCCGGCAAGCTCTCCGGTATCGGTCACGACGAGCAACTGGGTGATCTTGTAACGTTCCATCAACTCGACCGCCTCGGCGGCGAGCTTGCGCGCAGCGATGGTGCGCGGGTTGCGGGTCATGACCTCGCTGATCCTGACCGGGCGAACATCGGGTTTGTCCTCCAGCGTCCGGCGCAGGTCGCCGTCGGTGAATATTCCCACGACTTTTCCGCCGGAGTCGAGAATGCCTGTCATGCCCATGCCTTTTCTGGACATCTCGATCAGCGCTTCGGAGAAGGAGGCCGTATCGGCAACGCTCGGGGCTTCCTTGCCGGTGCGCATGACGTCGGAGACGTGCGTAAGAAGTTTCCTGCCGAGCGCGCCGCCGGGGTGCGCGCGCGCAAAATCGTTCTCGCTGAACCCGCGTGCGTCGAGCAGGGCGATCGCAAGCGCGTCACCCAGAGCGAGGGCCGCCGTGGTGCTCGCCGTCGGCGCAAGATTGAGGGGGCAGGCTTCCTGTGGGACGCGCGCGTCGAGGTGCACGTCGGCTTCCCTGGCAAGCGCCGAGTCCGGATTGCCGGTCAATGCGATGAGCTTCGCGCCCTGGCGCTTGATCATGGGGATGATCGTGAGCAGCTCATCGGACTGCCCCGAGTTCGAGAGCGCGAGCACAACGTCATCGCGCGTGATCATTCCGAGATCGCCATGCCCCGCCTCTGCCGCATGGACGAAGAAGGCGGGCGTTCCCGTGCTCGCCATGGTGGATGCGATCTTGCGTGCGATGTGCCCCGACTTGCCGACGCCGCTGACGACTACGCGTCCGCGGCACGCGAGGATCAGACTGACTGCATCGAGAAAGCGCTGGTCGAGCCGCGATATCAGACCGGTCACCGCTTCGGCCTCGATCGCAAGTACCTTGCGCGCCAACTCGAGCACCGAAGTCGATGGCGACGGGCGATCGTCCGTGTTCAAGACGCGCTGGCCCGCGTCCGGGTGTGCCTTTATCATAGTGTCGAGTATAGCAGACCCATTCCCCATTTTTTCCTCATGTACCCAATGAAACAAGGACTTCCGAGTGCGCGACACGCTTGAGCTGGTGCTGATTCTGCTGGCGAGCGCGGTGTTCGTCGTCGTGGCTTTCCGATCCCTTCGCTTGCCGCCGCTGCTCGCATACCTGGTGGTCGGTGTGGCGGTCGGGCCGTTCGCGCTCAGGTGGATTCCCGACACCGCCGAAGGGAGGCATCTTGCGGAATTCGGCGTGGTGTTCCTGATGTTTTCGATCGGGCTCGAGTTCAGTCTCCTCAAACTGTTTCAATTGCGCCGCGCGGTCTTCGGTCTTGGACTCGCCCAGGTCCTGCTCACGCTTGCCCTGGTGCTCGCCGCCGCCGCCTTTCTGGGCGCGCCGTGGCAGGCCGCTCTCGCGGTCGGAGGCGCCCTTGCCATGTCCTCGACCGCGATTGTCCTGCGCATTGTCGCCGAACGCAGGCAGCTCGATACGCCGCACGGCCGCGACATCATCGGCGTGCTGCTTTTTCAGGACCTCGCCGTCATTCCTCTGCTGATCGTGATCCCGGCGATCGCAGAAGGGAGCGGCGAGCTCGCAGAGCGCCTGGCTGTCGCTGTGTTCAAGGCCGCCGTCGTGCTGGTGGCGCTGCTGTTTGTCGGGCAGCGGCTGATGCGCGGTTGGTTTCACGTCGTGGCGCGCCGCCGTTCGCACGAGCTTTTCATCCTCAACGTCCTGCTCATCACGCTGGGGCTCGCCTGGCTCACGGAGCGCGCGGGGCTGTCGCTTGCCCTGGGAGCATTTCTCGCCGGGATGCTCATCGCCGAGACCGAATACCGGCATCAGGTCGAGGAGGACATCAGGCCATTCCGGGAAGTCCTGCTGGGCCTGTTCTTCGTGGCCATGGGCATGCGGCTCGACCTCGGGGCGGTTGCGGCGAATTTTTCGCTGACATTGGTGCTGGTCGCGCTCTTGATCGCGTTCAAGTTCGCGATAGTCACCGGGCTCGCGCGTTTGTTCGGAGCCGGACCCGGGGCGGCCCTGCGCACAGGTCTTGCCCTCGCCCAAGGCGGTGAGTTCGGTCTGGTGCTCATGGTTCAGGCGCATTCCCTGGCTTTGCTCGATCGCGACTTTTCGCAGATTCTGGTTGCGGCGATGCTGCTGTCCATGCTCGCCGCGCCGTTCATCATTCAGGCAAGCGACAAGCTCGTGCTGCGCTGGTCGAGCACGGAGTGGATGCAGCAATCGCTCGCACTGCACCGCGTCGCCGTGCAGAGCCTGGCGACCGAGCGCCACGTTGTTATTTGCGGTTACGGCCGCACGGGGCAGCGCCTCGCGCACCTGCTCGAGGAGGAGCACATCGCATTCATCGCCCTCGAGAGCGATTCGGAGCGGGTTCGGGGAGCGGCGGCCGCGGGAGAAAACGTCGTGTACGGCGATGCCTCGCGCCGCGAAACGCTCGCGGCGGCAGGTGTCGCGCGCGCGAGCGCTTTGGTCATCACCTTCGCCGACACGCAGCTCGCGATCCGGATACTGCATCACGTGCGTGAGCTCAATCCCGCTCTGCCTGCGATCGTGCGCACCCTGGACGACGCGGACATGGACAGCCTCATCGCGGCGGGTGCCGCGGAGGTCGTGCCGGAAACCCTCGAATCGAGCCTGATGCTCGCCTCGCACGCCTTGGTGCTGCTCGGCGTGCCCCTGAGGCGGGTGGTCCGTCGCATCCGCGAGGTGCGCGAACAGCGATACAGCCTGATGCGAGGCTTCTTTCACGGCGGCACCGATGAAGCCGAAGACCCCGACGAGGCGCGCGAGCCGCGCCTGCACTCGGTGACGCTTGTCCCGGGCTCCGGTGCACCGGGACGCAGCCTCGGGGAGCTCGCGCTCGACGAGATGGACGTGCGGGTGACTGCGCTCAGGCGCGGCGAGCTGCGCATGGTTTCGCCCTTGCCGCAGACCGTGCTGCAGGCGGGCGATGTGATCGTGCTGCTCGGGACGCCGGAACAGCTCGCTGCCGCTGAAATTCGATTGTTGCAGGGGTAGCTAGTTCTGCAAGCTCGGCGCCGAGACAGGTGCATGCCTGGCCATGGCCAGCAGGGGCTCGATCGCAGTGGAGTCGGCGGCAAGCGCTCGTTCCAGGATCGAAATCGTGTCGTCATACCTGCGCGGGAAGGTTCGCAACGCGCGCTCAAGCAAGCCTTGCGCTCTTTCCACTTTGCCGTCGAAAGCGAGGAATACCGCACGGCGCACCATAACCGTGTTGGCGGGCGAGGTGCGCGCGACGCGCTCACTGATCGCGAGTTTGTCTGCTAGATCGTTCTTATCCAGCGACGCGCCGAGAACGATCCAAAGCTCGGCAACGGGCGCCATCAGGCCGAGGGTCAAATCGCGCATGATTGCGGTGTCCCGCGTTACCTGGGCGGCGGGGGCGAGCGTGAGCGTTGTTCCGGTAATGCGCGCTGCATCGAGTCGCACGTAGTCCCGCAGCATGAGCCCCAAGACCACCGAGAGCACGACACAGATGCCCCCCACGCCGATCCCGCTCACACGCGAGGCCACCTGGGAAAGCGTGGGAAACATCGAGCTCGCTCCGATCAGCAGTGCGGTTACACCTAGGAAGTGCGCGCTCCACAATGGAAACTCGGTCATGGAGTGAATCAGCCCTATCCCTATTGCCGAGAGAATCCACCCCAGGGCAGGCTTCGGATCGGCGCGATAGCCCTGTACAGCCCGCCATCCCCATGCGAAAAGACAGGAAAGGATCAGCACGGTGCCCACTGCGCCGGTCTCGGCAAGGAGGTGCAGCACGAGATTGTGCGGCGAGGTCCAAACCTCGCCGCTTTGCGCGAGCGATGGATCAAGTCCCGACTCGAACGCAGCGCCGGCGAACTCGCCCACTCCCACCCCGGCGACAGGCGCAGCGCCAAATACGCGCAATGCAAGCCGGAACGCCTTCGCGCGCGGTTCGGAATACTCCCGGGACGAATCGAGCAGTCGATCGGCCGCGCCCGGTGGGCCGAGTTGAAGCGCATCGTTGATCCACGGCACCGCGATATACGCAACCAGCGCCGCACCCGCGACGCAGTATGCAGCCAACTTGAGTCGCCGCGTTTCGGTGCCGACCGGAAGGCGTGCCGCCATCCATCCGAGCGCCGCGTACCAAAGGGCGTAGAGCACCGCGCTGCGCGAGTCGGACAGGGCGCTCGCCGAGACGAGCAGGGCGAGCGCGGCAAGCGCGTATGCCGTTCGCACTCGCGCGCGCAGCCAGAGGAAGAGGAGCGCGCCCTCACCCAACGCCAGGTAGTTGGCATAGAGGTTCGCTTGCGCGATGTTCCCGTAAGCGCGCTTGCTGTGAAGGTCGGCGATGAAGTCCTCGAGCGGCGCCGGGCGTCCGTAGAACTGGATCGCCCCCGCGAGCGAATTCGCCAGTGCGCCGGCGAGCAGAAACGCGGCGAGCGCCAAGGCCACGCGCTCGACGCCGAACGTGGCGACGAGCAGCGCCCCGAGCCAAATGAGGAGCACCGCATAGAGAACGTAGACTGCAGCGAGCAGAGAAATCTGGGGGTAGGCCTGCTCGCCGGCTGTCGCCCGCACGGCGAGGAACAGCGCGAAGGCGATCAGCCAGCGTGTGGGTACGGGCAGGGATATCGCCGAGGCACCGCGCGCGGCGAGCACGACGAGCGCCGCCCCGGTGCCCAGGGCCGCGGCGAGCCACTCGGGGAAGAAACTCAGGACGGGAAGCTGGTGGTACGGAATCAGGAACGGCAGCAGACACAGGCTGCCGGCGAGCAGCAGGCTGATTGCCGGGGCCGATGATGCCTTCACAATCAGAGTCCGCCGGAAACGAAAAGGCCCGCGCGAAGCGGGCCTTTTTCGGTCGTGTGGGAGCGACTACTGGTAACTACTGGAAGTTCTTGCAGAGCAGGTACTGACTCACCGCGGTTTCCACGTAGGCCGAGGCCGGGTTCGCGGCCGTGGCGGGATTTGCGGCGGTCTGCAACTGCGCGCGGATCTGCCCGGTCAGCGAACTGCCGTCGTCGGCCTGGGTGTCCACCGCAATCGCGACCTTGTCCGGCACGTTCGAGCTGCATATGATCAGGCTGGTGAAGCCGAGGCCGTTTGTGGCGACCACGGCGTTCTCCACGCCGACGATGCCCCCGACTGCGTTCGGCGGCGGCGACCCGCTTGCGGTTCCCGTGGTCAGGCCCGCGACGAAGCCGGCGATACGCAGGTGTTGCCAGAACAGATGGGATTCCGTCGTAACGGTGGCGTCGTTGTACAGGCCCTGGATAATCCCGTCGCCGTTCCCGTTTGCGGGAGCCTGGGTGGTCCAGCGCGCGGTTGCACCAGTGTCGTCGCCGGGCAGGAAGCGGTAGCGGTCCTGGTAGGAGGTCACCGCCACGGTGACCCCGTTGAAATCGTTGACCGCGTTCTTGATCTTGGCCTGGGTGATCATTTCCTGGCCCTTGAGGATGCCGCCGAGCAGCAGTCCGATGATCACCAGCACGATGGCGATTTCGACCAAGGTAAAACCGGCCTCGGTCGATTTCTTGTTGTTGAAAGCGGATGCGATCATAAAAGCCTCCAAGGTGCCGAAGTCTGGGTCAATCCTGCGAGAACGCTGCCTCCCCGGCCATGAAGAAGAGTTAGTAGTTCTTGCAGAGCAGGTACTGATTCGCTCCGGTTTCCACGTAGGAAGAGATGAGTGGCGCTGGGATCGTGGCTGGATTCGCGGCGGTCTGCAGCTGCGCCCGGACCGTGCCGAGCGCCGGGTTGCCGTCGTCTATCGCGCTGTCGACAGCGCTCGCCACCTTCTCCGGCAGGTTCGAGAAGCACACGATCAGGCTGGTGAAACCCAGGCCGTTTGTGCCTAGCACGCCCGACTCCACGCCGACGATGCCCCCAGCCGCGTTCGGCGGCGGCGTCCCGCTTCCGGCTCCCGTGGTCAGGCCCGCGACGAAGCCGGCGATACGCAGGTGTTGCCAAAATAGGTTGGATTCCACTGACGGGGGGTTAGCACTGGCATTGTTGTACAGGCCCTCGATAATCCCGTTGCCGTTGCCGTTTGCGGGAGCCTGGGTGGTCCAGCGCGCGGCGGCGTTCAGGTCGTCTCCGGGCAGGGCGCGGTAGCGGTCCTGGTAGGAGGTCACGGCCACGGTGACGCCGTTGAAATCGTTGATCAGGTTCTTGATCTTGGCCTGGGTGATCATTTCCTGGCCCTTGAGGATACCGCCCAGGAGCAGCCCGATGATGACGAGCACGATCGCGATTTCGACCAGTGTGAAGCCGGCCTGAGTCGCGTTCTTCTTCTTATAGTCATTTGGCGCGCGCATACGATCCTCTACCCATATGGTAAGTGAACGTTTGGTTCGCAAGGAATGTGCCCGAAGTCGAGCCCACAATATCCAGAGAATCAGAGGGAAATAGGGCTGCGGTGTTGAATAATGAACACTTATGACGATTATTTGACAGTTGCACCCTCGGCTATCCGTGCTTCAAGCTGCCTCAGACGCTCGTCCAGAAACCTGAGCTCGGCCGGGTCCTTGATCGCTCCCTTGTCGATATATCCCCCGATGATGACTCGAGCGGCTTCCAGCTCGTTCAGGTCCTCGAGTATGAAGACCTCCATCTGTTTTGCCCAAAGAGGGACGCCGTCGCCCACCGCGTAGCGTTGGATCGCCTGCGCGTAGCGCAGGGCAAGCGGCAGATCCTTGAGTCCGTGCTTGGCGATGACCGTGGCGTGAGCGAGCCAGGGCCAGCGGCGACCGGGATCAAGCAGGAACTGGCGGTAGATGAACTCGAGCATGCTGCGCTGCTTCGTTTGCACCGGCACTTCGGCATAAAGCCGGCTCGCGGCGAGCAGCGGGTACTGGCCCCGCGGGTCCAGCTCCAGAATCCTCGAGAGCCAGGACTCCAGCCGCTCGTAGTCGAGGTCGCGGTAGGGTATCTTGCTCCCGGATTGAAAGTCGAACGCTTGCAGGTAGAGCATCAGCATCTTGGCGAGCGCGACAGGATCGCCGAAACTCGCGATCCTGAGCGCGGCGATGCTTGGGGCGGGCGACAGGTCCTCGGCACTCGCTCTGGGCGCAGGCGAATACGCCTTGATTCCGATTTGCGCGGCGAGCGCGAGCGCGAGAAGCGCCAGAACGAAACGGGGCACGGCTGCGATCGTTCGCTGCGGCATCGTCAGAAATTTCTGCGGTACAGGTCGAAAAGCGCCGCGGAGCAAATCAGGATGAGATAGACGGCGGTCTGGCCGAGGACGCCTCCGAGGACGCCTGCTCCGGGCAAAGGCTCGAGCAGCCAGGTCGTCTGCGTCATGCGATCGAGGGACGGAAGCAGGAGCGCGATCGACTCGACGATGACATTCACCGCTCGATCGGCGAGGGTGGGTTCGTGCAAGGGGGCGCCGGCGATGATCTGCATGGCGGCCATGGAGCGCGACAGCAGGTAAAAGGCCCCGACTGCCGCAAAGGCAGGCACCACTTGAGCGAAGGACAGCACGCAGAAAAGGCTGATCGCCGCCACGATCAGGAGCTCGCAAAGGAGAGATACGGTCCAGAGAACGAGCCCGGCCGGATTCGCGAACGGTACCAAAGGCAGCGCGCTGAGCAAGGCGACGATCAAGGCCACCGCGGCGTAGCCAGCGAACTTCCCCAGGAAGTAATAAGAGCGAGGCGCGGGCAGGGAGAGCAGCAGCTCGATGATCTTGTCGTTGAATTCCCTCACCGTGCTCGTGATGACGAACACCGCGATCATGAAGACCGCCGCAACCCTCAAGGGGGCGGCGAGCAAAGCGGTCTGGATCTCCCGCGATTCGGTGATTGCCACCTGATTCAGGAATTGAGCCAGACCGAGCGCGACTACGATGACCGCGGCGGCGAGCCACAGGAGGCGGTTCCGCACGGCCTCGATCAGCGTGACCCTTGCGAGCGAAAGAATCATGGGAGTGGGCAAGCGCGGGACAGCCTTCCTGGATGCCGATAGGTCAAAGGTGGCACAATACGTGCCTCCTCAAGGTTAAGTCCACGGGGATGGGAGCGCAAGCTGCCCGGGGTCCCTGGAAATATCCTTGCCGGAGAAAAAGGGGAGAACCAGGAGCATCGCGGGCATTGCCTGCGATCACTTCATCCAAATTGAACCTCGCTATGGCGACAGCAAGCCTGATCCCGGTCCCGCACGTCTTCATCGCGAAATCGTGGCGAGGGTTGTTTATCGCCATGCTGCTGCTCCTGCACCTTTCCGCCATGCGCGGCGCCGAGGATTTTTGGGCGCGCGGGCTGATGCTCGCTCATTTCGGGCTGTTCGTGCTTTGGCAGCCTTTCATGCGCGGCGAGCGGCGCCTGAGCATGTTCCAGGGCGGTGCGATCATAGCCATCGCGCTGGGCATCCTCTATTTTCTCAACTGGTGGTTGCTGCTCGTCTGGGTGAGCGTGCTCGCTGGAATCGTGGGCGGGAAGGTCTTCCTTTTTCAGGCGATGTGGCTGAGGCGCTTCTATCTCGTGGTGCTGTTGTACCTCGTGGCGCTGCTGCTCGTCTGGATCGTGCCCAACAGCTTCATCACCGTGCCTCTGCCCCGTGACGTCGGGTTGCTCGCGCAGTGGGGCTTGCCCGCGCTGTTCGTGGTGATGGCACTGATTCCCGCCGAGACGGATTCGGCCGAGACCCCGCAGATCGTCGATTTTTTCTATGCGGCAATGATCGTGTTGCTGCTCGTGGCGCTTGTGCTGGGCAGCTTTGCTTTCATGACGGTCGGTCATGCCGACTATGTGTCGGCCCTGACCTACAGCATGCTGATCATCGCGGGAGCTTTGCTGCTGCTGTCGTTTTCATGGAATCCGCGCGCGGGATTCGGTGGGCTGTCGATGTACTTCTCGCGCTATTTGCTTTCGGTGGGCTTGCCGTTCGAGCGCTGGCTGTACTTCCTAGCCGAGCTGTCCCAGCTCGAAACCAAGCCCGAGCGCTTCATGAAGGAGGCCTGCATCGGCCTTGCGCGTCTGCCCTGGGTGACCGGAGGCTTCTGGCACACGGCGGGCGAGTCGGGGGACTTCGGCAAGACTTCCAAGAACTCGGTCGAATTCACCAACCAGGAAATTCGCCTTCGGGTGTTCACTCAGTTGCCCTTGGGCCCGTCGCTCGTTTGGCATTTTCACCTGCTCGGGCAGCTGCTCGGCGAGTTCTACGTCGCCAAGCAGCGCGAGCAAAAGCTCCAGCAGCAGACCTACGTTCAGGCGGTCCACGAAACCGGCGCGCGAATGACTCACGACGTGAAGAATCTCCTGCAGTCTCTCAACGTCCTGTGCGCCGCCGCGGAACGAGACGCGTCGTCCGACACAGGCGAGTTGTCCTCGCTGATGCGGCGCCAGCTTCCCGCGATCACGCAGCGCCTGCAACAGACGCTCGACAAGCTGCAGAAACCCGAGGCGGGCGACGGCCGTTTCATTCAGGCGAAAACGTGGTGGGAAGGCCTGCAGCGCAGCTATGCGGGCCGCGGCGTCGAATTCACGCGCGAAGGCGCCGACGACAGCGTCATGCTGCCGAAAGAGCTGTTCGATTGCGCTGGCGACAACCTACTGCAGAACGCCCTGCGAAAGCGCAAGCTAAATGAGTCCGTGATTATCCGCGCAAGCTTCCGCTGCGACGAGGCTATCGAGTTTTCCGTATGCGACAGCGGCGCTCCGGTGGCCGCGGACGTGCTGCGGGGACTCTTGAGGGGGCCCGTGCCTTCGGAGACCGGGTTTGGCATCGGACTGTATCAGGCCAGCCGGCTCGCCGAGATTTCCGGATTCTCGCTACAGCTGCGCGAAAACGACCCGGGCAAGGTCTGCTTCAGCCTGCGTGGAGAAGTGCGCCGCGGCGCGCGCGGATAGCGTCCAAGGAGCAGCCTCAGGGCAGCACACCGGCCGAGATCAACCGGCCGTAGAGTTCACCGACTGAAATCCACATGAGGTAGTCGTCGAATTCGCCGTTCGTCGCCCCGGCGGGCGCCGGGGTATGGGAAACGAAGACCGGGTCGCCGTTAGTGTTGGCGGCCTCGTCAACGCAGCTAGCACAGACCACGCTGCCGTTCTTGCCGACGGAGAACACGATCGCAACGACAAGATTCTGGGTCATGACCTGATTTGCCAAACCGCCGCAGGTCGTCGGGGTTATTCCAGTAGCCGATCGGCAGACGATCAAATCGCTCGGTTGACAATCGATCCCTTGGAACTTCAGGTTAGTGCTATTCGTGAAATGAGGCGCGACAGGCGGTGTGGTGTCAAGTACCGGTCGACAGATTCGCGGAGACTGTGAATTTACCGGGACCCCGGCAGACACAGCATAGCGGATGCGGTTCTGCCAGGAATCGAGGGCGTATCCGTCCTTGTCCACGAACTGGTAGCCGATCGTCCGCGCCGGCAGGAAACCGCCGTAAGGGTTGGTGCAAATGCCGAGCGTGAGATGCTCGTCGCCCGAGGTCGCCGCAATGGCGGGACAGGGCAGCCGGCCGTTCACGATCGCGTAGGCCAGCAGGAGCTCGCGCGCGGCTTCCAGCCGGCTTCGCGTCTCCTCGATGGAGCGCTGCTCGATCTGCGCGGCAAGCGTGTACATCAGGCTGCCGAGCAGCAGCGCGACGATCATCATGACCACGGCGATCTCGACAAGCGTGAAGCCGCGCGCCG
>Ga0137435_1000428_pt1 | contig 14368 bp, 14 predicted proteins | sample EasRivERMGT100_2_FD_104904 | JGI IMG/M metagenome (GOLD analysis project Ga0137435, IMG submission 104904) | Soil microbial communities from meander-bound floodplain in the East River, Colorado, USA - East River MetaG ERMGT100_2 | ecosystem: Environmental > Terrestrial > Soil > Floodplain ... | reverse complement strand
GCGCAAGCCTGAACGCTTCGACTCCCGCCGGCATCCCGCAGTACACCGCGACCTGAAGCAAGACCTCGCGGATCTCCTCGCGGGTGCAGCCGTTGGTGAGGGCGCCCTTGACGTGAGTCTTGAACTCGTGCGGCCGGTTGAGCGCCGAGAGCAGTCCGAGATTGATGAGGCTGCGCATCTTGCGTGGCAGCTGCGGCCTTGCCCACAGCCAGCCCCAGCAGGATTGCGTGACCAGCTCCTGCATCGGCATGGTGAAATCGTCCGCGGCCTTCAGATTGCGCTCGACGTACTCGGCGCCGAGCACTTCCTTGCGCACGGCGAGTCCCTTGTCCCAGAGCTCCTTCAACATTTGCGTGTCCTTTCCGGTGAGTTGCGCCCGACTGTTTCAGGCGAGCGTGTGGCTGAATTCGCCGATTTCCTCGATCCACAGCCTGACCGCGTCGCCGGCTTTGAGAAACCGGCCTCGTCCCATTCCCACGCCGGCCGGAGTTCCCGTGAGAACCAGGTCGCCCGGCCAGAGGGTCACGCGCGAGGAGAGCATCGCGATCTGTTCGGCGGTGTCGAAGATCAATTTGCTGGTGTGCGAGTCCTGCATCAGCTCGCCGTTCACCCAAAGCCGGATGCCGAGATTGTGAGGATCGCGCAGGTCGCCCGCCGGGACGATCCAGGGCCCGAGCGGGCAGGAACCGTCGAAGCACTTCTGGCTGACCCAGTCGTAATGAAAGGGCGAGCCCGGCGGGTTCTTGTCCCGCTTCATCGCGTCTCGCGCCGAAAGATCGTTGGCGATGGTGTAGCCGGCAACGCAGGCCAGCGCCTTTTCCACCGGCACGTCCTTCGCCGTTTTCCCGATCACCGCCGCGAGCTCGACTTCCCAGTCCACTTTCTGTGAATACGCGGGCAGCTTGACTGCCGCGTCCGGCCCGACCACCGAGCTCCTCGAGGTCTTGACGAAGTGCCAGGGCTGCTCGCCCAGGTCCTTCATCGTCGGCCCCGGCTCTTTGCCCTGCGCTCGAGCCATCTCCGCCATGTGGTCGGTGTAGTTCGCTCCCGCGCAGAAGATACTGCCCGGATACAGCACCGGTGCGAGGAGCTTCGCGCGCTTGAGCGGCACGCCCTTCGCCTTGCTCTTGCCCGAAGAGATGCGCTTTGCCGCAGCAGCGAAGGCGCGGTTCGCCTTCGGCCATTCCTGCAGCGCTCCGAGCACCGAGGACCACGCCGGCTGCCCGCTTGAGCGGGCTGCGTCGTAGATCGTGTCCCCGACGAGAATTCCGGCGCGCGCCTCGCGGCCCGACCGGTAGGTCAGCAATCTATAGCTCATTGATCGTCCTTCTCAGGCAAAGGCGCGCTTCATGCGCCTGGTCCAGTCCTCGAACGCGACCATCTGGTCGGTGAGGAACTTGCGCGTGGTGTCGTCGGTGAGTTTCCCGTCCGCCCCGAACTTGCTCGGCGCCATGCCGATGAACACTTCCGGCCTTGCCAGCCATAGCACGCCGAGCCCCGACAGGATGCGGCGCAGGTCGTACTGGCCCCTCGCGCCGCCGACCGGTCCTCTGGTGGCGCTGAACACCGCGGCCGGCTTGTTCTGAAAGGGCTGCGGCTCGAAACGCGACATCCAGTCGATCGCGTTCTTGAGACAGGCCGCGACCGTCCAGTTGTTCTCCGGGGAGGCGAACAGCAGCGCGTCCGCGGCGAGGATTTCATCGCGCAGCCGGGTCGCCGCGGCCGGAAAGCCCTTTTCCTGGAGGTCGGCGTTGTACAGCGGCAGATCGGCGATGCCGGTAATTTCAAGCTTGAGGCTCGCGGGCATCAGTTCGCCGGCGGCCCTGAGCGCCGCCATGTTGTAGGACTTCTGCCTGAGGCTGCCGCAAATGCCGAGTACCCGGAAGGTTGCTGGTGTATTCACGTTTTCTCGCTGTCAGTGAAAAATGCTGAGGTGGGCGTCAGCGATTCATCGCTGCGTTGTAAAAACTCGGATCGTAGTAAGGCGCAGGATCGGTGAGCGACTTTCGCGGCTGCCCGTATTTCGACCGCAAAACCAGCACCGTCTTCACCCCCTCCATGTCGATCTGTGCCTTCCTCTGAAATCCGTCGGTCGGGCTGAGCAGCACCTTGTAGGCAGTCTCCGCCGCCTGTGCGTTCGCGTTGGGCAGGTTCTTCAGGAAGATGGCTATGGCCTCTTCCTTGTTCCTGGGATCGTAGAGCCAGTCCACCGCGTCGCTGAACGCCCGTATGTAACCGACTACCGATTCGCGGTTCGCCTCGGCCCAGGCCTTGCGCGCGCCGCCGACCAGGCCTTGATATCGGCCCAGAACGTCAATCGCATTCGCCAGCCGGTTGAAGCCGCGCGCCTCTGCCTGTACCTCGAAAGGCGACAGCAGGAGAGTGCCGGCGTGCTTCTTGTCCATCAACGCCTGGAACCGCTGCAACACGCCGCCCGCGGCGGGCGTCTTGTAGTCGCGGTCTTTTTGCAGCCCGTTGCGCTCGAGGATTTCCAGCAGCACGAAGGCATAGCCGGTGGTCAGAGCATCGACCGAAAGCTCCTTGCCGCGCAGGTCGCTGAAGCTCTTCACCTCGGGCACCGTCACGAGCCGCAAGAATCCGTTGTCGCTGCCCATGAAAGCGAACAGGTCGGGACCCAGTTTCGGCACCTCACCCTGCCCTTCCCGGTAGGCGATCAGGTTGTCGATCGCCGTCATCGCGATGTCGAACTTGCCGTCGATGAGATTGGTGAGCTGGAATACCGAGCTCGGTGTTGGCGTGGTCTTGACCTCGATGCCGTTTTTCGCAAACAGGCCTTTCTCCTGCGCCACCCAGATCGGCCAGTTGAATCCGCCGGGGAAAACGATCACGTTGACCGTCTTCGGCGGCGCGGGCGGCGCGCCTGCGCACGAGACGAGCATCAGGGCCAGTGCTGTGGCTGCAAGTTTGGATGCGTTACGCACATTGATCTCCTCCGGTTTGACTCACTCGGGATCGCCTGCGGTCAGGTAATCCCACATTCGTTCGGCAATTCGCCCCTGCCAGGTCGACCGATTGCGCGCTTGCTCCTCGTTCATGCGCGGCGCCGTTTCCTCCACACCGGCGTTGAGGGCCGCAAGCTCGACACGTGCAGCGTCTTCGAGAAACATCGCCAGCGCGACGGCCTGAGCCGGAGTCTCCGCGGCTGTCACTGCGCCGTTCACACTTACCACCACCGCCGGCGCCTTGCCCATCGTTTCCGCCACACCGACGGCCGCCGGATCGTTGCGGATCAGCCCCGGATCAGTCCAGAAAGGCACCTTCGGATAGAAATGCGCGCCCTGCCCGTGGCGCGCTCTGGGCGTGTGGCCCAGCGCCGCCAGCGTCACCACGTTCGGGGAGATGAAGCGGCAGATAGCCCGGACCTCGCCTCGCCGTCTGTAGATCTGCTGGTGCATGCGAACCTCACCGAGCACGCCCTCAGCCAGCGGCGCCTCGGTCGACACTACCGTTCCCGGCTCGCCAGGACGGATGATCCCCATAGGCTTTGCCGCGCAAACGAGAAACGACGTAGCCTCCAGCCGCACGCTGCAGTGCCCAAAGGCGTTCACCAGGCCGCCGCGAGCGAGCGCCCGCGCCATCTTGCGCACGATGATCTGCTGCTGCTCCATGGATTCCGCGGTCACGCCACCGTTTTCAGAGGCGTCTTCTTCCTACCGTCCTCTTCCGCGCGGAACTCCGGTATGTCCGGCCGCGAACCCCACATGCAGAACGACTCGGGCGCAAAGGGAAACTGCCGCGGGCGGTAGCTTGCTTCCTCGTCCGGCAGGATGTGCTTCACCCCCACCGAGTACTCGTAGACCATCTTGTCGGGTCCTTCGAAATAGAGAAAGCACGCCGACGATGACGGGTGTCGGCCCGGGCCGAACACGATCTTCACGCCCTTCTCCCTCAGGAAGTAGTACGAGCGCATGACGTCGTCGAAGTCCTCGACCTGATGATTGATGTGCTGCACGCCGGGGTGCGGTGAGGGAAACAGCGCGAGCGTGTGGTGGATGGTGTTCACGCGCAGCAGCGGCGCGTCGCCGATCCAGTCCGACACGCGAGCGTTCAGGAGCCGCGTCCAGAAGGCTTCGTCGCGCGGCGCGTTGGACGTGCGCAGCCCGATATGGCTGAAATGCGTGATACCGGCGTCGCGCGCCGGGAAATAGCGCACGCCGCTGTGAAACGGCCGCACCACGATCTCGATCTTGTTGCCGGTCGGGTCCTTGAAGGCGAGGAGCTGCTGGACGCGGCGCAGCTCGCACTCTTCCTTCGTGCCGTGGCGCACGGGATGGCCGGCTTTCTCGATCTCGGCGCCCGCCCGGTCGAAGTCGTCGCGGTTCTTCAGATCGAACCCGATGACGTGATCGCCCGGGTCGCCTTCGAAATACACCAGCGTGTGGTCGCGCGCGTCGCCGCGCACCGCAACCTTGTCGCTGCGCAAGTAGGCGGCCCTGCCCTCGCGGCCGACCAGCTGCAGGCCGACGATCTTCGTGGCGAACTCAACCGCGGATTCGAGGTTGGGCGTGCCGATTCGCAGATAGCGGATGTCGTGGAGATTGACCATCGTCGGCGCTGCCCTGAACGCTTCTATTTTATCAACGGCATGCCGAAATTCGGCGCGGGCTTCACGCCCTCGCGCCAGCGCGCGGTCACGGTCTTGATGCGGGTGTAGAAGCGCACGCCCTCGGGCCCGTGCTGGTTCATGTCGCCGAACATCGAGTTCTTCCAGCCGCCGAAACTGTGGAAGGAGAGCGGTACCGGGATCGGCACGTTGATGCCCACCATGCCGCAGTTCACCTTGTGAGTGAAGTTGCGCGCGACGTCGCCGTTGCGCGTGAAGATCGCCACGCCGTTGCCGTACTCGTGGTCGGAGGGTAGCGCGAGCGCTTCCTCGAAGTTCTTCGCGCGCACCACCGACAGCACCGGGCCGAAGATCTCCTCCTTGTAGATGCGCATGTCGGGCCTGACCTTGTCGAACAGGCACCCACCGAGGAAAAAGCCGTTCGGCTGTTCCGCCACCTTGAAGTCGCGGCCGTCGACCACGAGGCTCGCGCCTTCCTTCACGCCGAGATCGACGTAGCCCTTCACCTTGTCGCGGTGCTCGCGCGTCACCAGCGGCCCCATTTCTGAGGTGTTATCCGTCGAAGGTCCGATCTTGAGCTTTTTCACCTTCGGGGCCATCGCCTCGATCAGCTCGTTCGCCGTCCGATCGGTGACCGGCACCGCCACCGAGATCGCCATGCAGCGCTCGCCCGCTGATCCGTAGGCCGCGCCCATCAGAGCGTCCGCGGCTACCTCGATGTCGGCGTCCGGCATCACCACCATGTGGTTCTTCGCGCCGCCCAGCGCCTGCACGCGCTTGCCGTTCACCGAGCCCGTGGCGAAGACGTATTTCGCGATCGGTGTCGAGCCGACGAAGCTGATCGCCGCGACGCGCGGATCGGTGAGCAGCGTATCGACTGCCTCCTTGTCGCCGTTCACGACGTTGAGCACTCCGGGAGGCGCGCCCGCTTCCAGCATCAGCTCGGCGAGCCGCAGCCCGCACGACGGGTCCTTCTCAGAGGGCTTGAGGATGAAGGTGTTGCCGCAGGCGATCGCGACCGGGAACATCCACATCGGCACCATCGCCGGGAAATTGAACGGCGTGATCCCCGCGCAGACGCCGATCGGCTGGCGGATCGAATACAGGTCGATGCCGGTGGCGACGTTGTCGGAGAATTCGCCCTTCATCAGGTGCGGGATGCCGCAGGCGAACTCCACCACTTCCAGTCCCCGCTGCACCGAGCCCTTGGCATCGGAGAGCACCTTGCCGTGCTCGGAGGCGACGATCAGCGCCAGCTCGTCGATGTGCTTTTCGACCAGCTCCTTGAAGCGGAACATCACCCGCGCACGCGCGACGGGCGAGGTCTCCGACCAGCCCGCGAATGCCTCCCTGGCGTTGGCGATCGCGCGCTCGACCTCCGATTTCGAAGCGAGGGGCACTCGCGCGGCGAGCGCGCCGCTGGTGGGATTGAAAACGTCGCCGAAGCGGCCGCCGCTTTTGGGATCGGCACCTTTGACTGGCTTGCCGCCGACGAAATGGGCGAGTTCGCGGACCTTGGCAAGCGTGGCGTCACGGGTGTTCATGGGAATCTTTCGGGAACCCGGGGTAAAGGGCTCAAATTATAGCGGGATTCAAGGGGCTCATTTCTCTCCTCCTTGCATCCGAATGTAGGTGTTGTACGCGTTCCTCCGGTTGGTCGCCTCGAAGGCCGGCAGGTGCGCAAAGCGCGACCAGTCCGTGCGCTTGTAGGCGACGTCGAAGTCCTCGAGTTCTGCGGCCGCCGCGCCCATTCTCTCTCTCAGGAACACGAGGTAGTCGCGCGTCATGCTCAGGTCCGCCGCGGCATCGCGCGAGGCGTCGCCGTGGCCGCCGACCAGGACTTTCGGAGTGAGCTTCACGATGCGATCGATCGCGGCAATCCACCCCCTGCTGTCGGCGTCGCCCACGAAAGGCAGGCGTCCCGCAAACATCAGGTCGCCGACGAACAGCACGTTCTCCTCTTCGACCACCATCGCCAGGTCCTCGGGCGTGTGCGCCGGACCGACCGGAAAGACGCGGAACGTGAGACCGCCCAGCTTGAATGACGTTTCGCCCTCGAGCCAGCGGTCGGCGGGCACCAGGCGCATGTCCGCGCCGACCCAGGGCGCGAGCGATTCGCGCCGCTCGGCGAGGCGCAGTTTCGCGGCTTCAGTATCCAGAACCCCGCGCGCCGCGCGGTGCGCCCAGATCTCGGCGCCCGCATCCTTGAACGGCGGCAGGCCATAGAAATGATCGGCGTGGTAATGGCTGACGATGACGCGCCGGATCGGCGCCGGCGTGATCTTGCGGATTGCTTCGAGGAACTCTCTGCCGAGCGCGGGCGTGCCCAGGGCATCGAAAACCACCACGCCGTCTTTGGTAACGACGAAGCCGGCGTTCGAGGTGTGGCCGCGGTTCGCAGCCGAGGGCAGCCCGGTCTCGCCGCGAATGAAGTAGACGTTGTTCGCGATCCGGATCGGCTCCAGCGCAAAGGCGGGCAGCGCTAAGCACAACGCCAGAGCAACGAGGAATCTGCGCATAGATTGAATTATGCACTGCGCCTACAGCTTGCTCAGGTTCCTTCTCATCCACAGGCCCAGCGCGAAATAACCCGCGCCGAAGGCGATGATCGCCGGCGCATAGTCGACCAGCCCCACGGCGAGTCCCATGACCGCCGTCCCGATCGCCTGCCCCAGCGCCCACGCCGAGGAGTACATGGCCACCGCGGTCCCACGGGCCTGCGGCGCCATCTCGGTCGCCTTGGTCTGCAGCGTGTTGTGCAGCATGTAGAACGAGAAGCCCAGGCCGATGGTGCAGGCCATCATCGCCGGCCAGGCTGGAACGAGCGCGGTCAGCGTGAAAAATACGCAGCAGGCTATCCCGCCGCGGAGCACGAGGCCCCGCTGGCCGTACTCCATCAGCAGCCTTCTCACCATCAACGTGTAGAGGAGCCCGCCGATGCCGAAACCTGCGAGCAGCACACCGGCGAGGGTGAGGCTCACGCCGAAGCGGAGATTGAAGTAAGCCCCCAGAAAGGAAAAGGCGCCGAAGAAGAAGAAAGTCTCGATCAGCCCCACTGCGAGCACCACCCGCACGCGGGAAACACCGAGCAGGCGCAGGTGCGTGGCGAAGGGGTTGCCCTGGAATTTCGCTCCCGTTTCTTCGCCCCACTGGGCGCGCGTGCGCACGGCGAGCACCGTCGCCACGATCATGAATACCGCGCCGATGAGGACGAAAGTGCCACGCCATCCGAGCAGGTCGGTAACGGCGCCGCCGACGACCGGCCCCAGCGCCTGTCCGGTGATCGTGCCCATGATGAAGCGCGCGATCACCGGCTGCCGATCGACGATCGGGACGCGATCGCCAATGTAGGCCATGCCGAGTATGACCGGCGTGGAGGCGAACAGCCCGGTCAGGAGGCGCATTACGGCGAGCGATGAAAGGTCCTGCGCGAGCGCGCAGCCGAACGAGCCCGCCGCGGCGCCGAACAGCGTGAGCGTCACCACGCGCAGCTTGCCGAACCGGTCGCCCAAGGGCCCGTGTACCAGCTGCGCTGCGCCATAGGCGAGAGCATAGGCGGTGATGATCACAGCGGTCGCCGACACGCTCGCGCCGAAGTCGCTGGCGAGCTCCGGCAGCATCGGCTCGACCACGCGCAGCGCGACGCCCGAATTAGCGCTCGCGAGCGCCAGGAGAAAAATGATTTCCCGCACGTGTTACGCGCAGGTGGGATTCCCGCTTGCGCGGGAACGACAAGACCCGCTAGTTCACCGTCGCGCCCGAGTCGCGCACGACCTTGCCCCACTTGTCGTAATCGGCCTTGATGTAGGCAGCGAACTGCTCGGGCGTGTCCGGGGCGGACTCCATGCCGGTCGTGGCGAGAAGCTTCTTCACTTCGTCGGTGCGTAGCAGCTTGCCGATCTCGCTGTTCAGCTTGGCAGTGATCTCCTGCGGTGTTCCGGCCGGCGCAAGCATGCCGATCCAGACGATCGCCTCATAGCCGGGAACGCCCGCCTCGGCGATAGTAGGCACCTCGGACATCTCGGGCGAGCGCTGGGCCGTGCTGACGCCTAGCGCTTTGAGCCTTCCCGATTTCATGTGCGGAATCGCGATCGGCGTGCCGACGAAGCTCACTTTGACGATGCCGGCGACCAGATCCTGCTGCGCCGGGCCGCTGCCCTTGTAGGGAACGTGCATCAGATCGATCCCCGCCATGTGCGTGAACAGCGCCGTGACCAGGTGCTGAGCGCTGCCGTTGCCCGAGCTCGCGAAATCGATCTTGCCGGGTTGCTGCTTCGCGAGCGCGATCAGCTCCTTCACCGAACCCACTCCGAGCGAGGGATGCACGACCAGGACGTAGCACCCGGAAGCGATGCGGATCACGAAAGTGAAGTCGGTGAGCGCGTTGTAAGGCAGCTTCTTGTACACGTGCGGGGTGATCACGAAAGGCGAGGCGGTGAGGAGCAGCGTATAGCCGTCCGGATTGGCCTTGGCCACGAAGTCCGAACCGATCGTACCTCCCGCACCGGCGCGATTCTCCACGTAGAACTGCTGCCCGAGCGTCTCGGAAAGCTTCTGCGCGATCATGCGCCCAGGCACATCGGTCGTGCCGCCCGGCGAGAGCGGGATCACGATGCGAACGGGACGGGATGGATAGGTCTGCGCCGATGCGGTCGCAACGAGCAGCAGGGCGAGGACGAGAATGGAGAGCGTGCGCATGGGGGTCAACCTTTGTATGCAGGATCCGGTTGCGAAAAGAAGGCGTGCAGGATGTGATACACCATCAGGTAGTTCTTCTGATGGAAGCTCGCGTGCGAGATCCCGGCCATCACCGTGAATTGCTTGTCCGGGTTCGGCAGCCGCTTGAAGAATTCGATCAAGTCGTCGATGCCCGCGATGCCGTCCCACTGGCCGCGCATGATGATCGTAGGCACCGCGATCCTGGCCGGGTCGACAAGCGGCAGCTTCGAGCACATGTCCACATAGGTTCCGGTCGGCACCGAATCGTCGAGGGCGACGATGGCGTCGGCGAATGCGTTGATGGTAGCCTCGTCAGCCGTTCCCGGATGGTCGCGGGAAAAGATGCTCTGCACGAAGGCGCGGTCGATCGGCCGGCGGTTTTTCGAGATGAACTCGGGCAGTTTCTTCTTCCTCTCGGCGAGAGTCGGGCTGCCCTCTCCCGTCCACACGAAAGCGTCGAGCGCAAGGCGCGCGACGCGCTCCGGATGGCGCTGCGAGAAGAGCGCTGCCCGAAGCGCCCCCGATGAAATACGTAGATGAGCAGCTTGCCCGCCCCGGTTTTTTTCATGATGTATTCGCTGCCGGCGGCGAGATCGTCCGCGCCGTTCGGGATGTCGCAGTTGATCGGGCGCGACTTGTCGGAGCGCCCGTAACCCTCGTGGTCCATGCACCAGGTATCGAAACCGCGCGCGGCGAACCAGTCCATCACCGAAGAATCGGGGCGCCCCGGAACGCTCAGGTCGAAAGTCGGTTGCGAAGCCATCGAGGAGCCGTGCACGAAAAGCACGGTGCCGCGCTTCTGCGTTCCCGCGGCGGGCGGCTTTTGCCAGAGAAAGAGTCTCACTCCGCCCTTGCTGGTCCAGTGTTCTTTTCCTGAAACCGCAGGACGCGCTGCCGATGCGACCTCGTTCACGTCAACCCCCAAGAAAGCTCGAAGTCTAGCACCCTCACGCGCAATCGAACTTCATCGGCTCGGTCGCCTTGCCGGTCGATGTGCCGAATCCGATCTTGCCCCGCCCGCGCAACATGATGCGGTCGCGGCGCAACAACACCTCTTTGTCCTTTTCCATCGCCACGTAAGTGCCGTTGGTCGATTCGTCGATCAGGACGAACAGGAGCCCGCTGCGCTCGATGCGCGCGTGATTGCGCGAAGCCGTCTTTTCGGCCACGACGATGTCGCAGGTTTTTTCGCGGCCCATCGTGAGCACCGTCTTCCCTTCCGGGAAGCTCAGGGTCCGCCCGCCGATCTCCAGCGTCAGCGTGGCCTTCACGTTGGCGCTGGTGGCGAGCCCCGACACATAGGTTGCTTCCCGGGTGTCGCTCCACAGCAGTTCGTAGACGTGCAGGGCACCCTGCCGCCCTTTCTGATCTTCCTTACCCTCCTTGTCCTCATCACGCAGGTGGATCCTCTGAGTAATGGAGAGTTTGTTCGCGGTGGTTCCGGTGGTGAGGATCTGGCCGCTCTTTGCGAGACTCCTGAGCCGCGCCGCGGTGTTGACGCCTTCACCCAGAAAGTCGCCCTTGTCCTCCAGGACCTGTCCGAAGTGAAAGCCGATGCGTATGGCGAACTTCACCCCGCCTACGGGCTCCATGGCGCTCACGCGCAGCTGCATGTCCCGTGCCGCCGCGCTCGCGGTCTCGGATTTCTCGAACACCGCCATGATCTCGTCGCCGATGGTCTTGACCACCTGGCCCTCTCGCTTCTCGATGATCTCGCGAAGTTCGGAAAGACAGGCCGTGATCGCCTTGGACCCAAGCTTGTCCCCGAGCGTCTCATAGAACGCCATGCTGCCGCTCACGTCGGCAAACAGGATCGCACGTTCCTTGGAGACGAGCGTCATAGCGACTTGCTTCGCACCGAAAACGCTCGTGTATGAGCGCAACGCATTTTGGTAAAGTATCACCTATTTTCCGGAGCCTGCCTATGGCGGGTTCCTCGCGGAGATTTCCATGAACGCGAACGCCAAGGTCGCCGAGCGCAAGTGCTACATCAACGGCCGATTCGTCGCCAGCGGCAAGCAGTTCACCAAGATCAATCCGGTGGACGGCACCGTGGTCGCGCAGGTGCACGAGGCCGACCGCGCCATGGTGGACGAGGCGGTGCGCGGGGCTAAGGCCGCGTTGAAGGGCCCCTGGGGGAAGATGGCCCTGCAGGCGCGCGTCGACCTGCTGCGCAAGGTTGCCGAGGGCATCGAGAAGCGCTTCGACGATTTTCTCGCCGCCGAGGTCGCCGACACCGGCAAGCCCGTGTCCCTCGCGAGCCACCTCGACATCCCGCGTGGCGCGGCCAACTTCCGCGTCTTTGCCGACATCGTGCGCACCTACGGCACCGAGTCCTACTTCCTCGACACGCCTGACGGCAAGGGCGCGGTCAACTATGCGATGCGCAAGCCCCTCGGCGTGGTGGGCGTGATCGCGCCCTGGAACCTGCCGCTGCTGCTCCTCACCTGGAAGCTCGCCCCCGCGCTCGCCTGCGGGAACACCATCGTGGCGAAACCCTCCGAGGAGACACCCTCGACCGCGACGCTGCTCGCCGAGGTGATGCACGACGCGGGCGTGCCGGCGGGCGTGTACAACGTGGTGCACGGCTTCGGCCCCGATTCTGCGGGCGAATTCATCACCACGCATCCCGAGGTGAACGGCATCACCTTCACCGGCGAAACCACCACGGGCGCGGCGATCATGAAGGCGGTCGCGCCGACGGTGAAGCCGGTCTCCTTCGAGCTGGGCGGCAAGAACCCCGGCATCGTGTTCGCCGACTGCGATTTCGACGCCGCGGTGGCCGGCATGTCGAACGCGATCTTCTCCAACACCGGCCAGGTGTGCCTCGCGCCCGAGCGCGTCTACGTCGAGCGGTCGATCTTCGATCGCTTCGTCGCGGCGCTGAAGGCGAAGGCCGAGGCGCTCGTGCTCGGCTTCCCGCAGGACAAGGCCACCAACCTGGGGCCGCTGATCTCCAGGCAGCACCGCGAGAAGGTGCTCTCCTACTACGAGATCGCCAGGAAGGAAGGCGCGAAGGTGATCACCGGCGGCGGCGTGCCCAGGTTCGGCGACGCGCGCGACGACGGCGCCTGGATCCAGCCGACGCTGTGGACGGGTCTTCCCGAAACATCGCGCATCGTGCGCGAGGAGATCTTCGGCCCCTGCGCCCACATCGCGCCCTTCGACAAGGAAGAAGAAGCCGTCGCGATGGCGAACGACACGCCCTACGGCCTCGCCTCCACGGTGTGGACGCGCGACCTCTCGCGCGGCCACCGCGTCGGCCAGGCGATGGAGGTCGGGATCTCCTGGGTGAACTGCTGGTTCCTGCGCGACCTGCGCACGCCCTTCGGCGGGGCGAAGCTCTCCGGCATCGGCCGCGAGGGCGGGCTGCATTCGCTGAATTTCTACTCCGAGCCGACCAACGTCTGCATCAAGCTGTAGCGCCGTGCTCAAGGCTCTCGACTTCCCGAAATGGATCGAGGAACACCGGCATCTGCTCAAGCCGCCGGTCGGCAACGCGCAAATCTGGCAGGACAGCGATTTCATCGTCACCATCGTCGGCGGTCCCAACCGCCGCACCGATTTTCACGACGACCCGTACGAGGAGTTCTTCTACCAGATGAAGGGCGACGCCTTCCTCAACGTCATGGAGAACGGCAAGCCCGGGCGGATCGATCTCAAGGAAGGCGCGATCTTTCTCCTGCCGCCGCATGTGCGCCATTCGCCGCAGCGTCCCGAGGCGGGGAGCATCTGCCTCGTGATCGAGCGCGCGCGGCCCGAGGGCGTGAAGGACGGCTTCGAGTGGTACTGCCTCGAATGCCACGCGCTCCTCTACCGCGTGGAAGTGCAGCTGAAGAGCATCGTCCGCGACTTGCCGCCGCTGTTCGAGCAATTCTATGCAGGCGAGCGGACCCGCACCTGCGGGAAGTGCGGCGCGGTGCATCCGGGCAGGGGCTGAGGCCTTGATTACGCCGCGGGCCGACCAGCACCGCGAGGCGGCCGCCCACGCGGGCTTGAGCTACGTCACCGACGGCCTCGCCGGAATCCAGCGAAAACGCGTGGGCAAGGGCTGGGCCTTCTACGCGCCCGATGGCAAGCGCATCACCTCGGCGGCCGAGCGCAAGCGCATCAAGGCCCTCGTCATCCCGCCCGCGTGGACCGACGTCTGGATCTGCCCGGACCCCGACGGCCACATCCAGGCCACCGCGCGCGACGCCCGCGGGCGCAAGCAGTACCGCTATCACCCCTTGTACCGCGAGACGCGCGACGAATCCAAGTTCCGCCGCATGCTCGAATTCAGCGAGACCCTTCCGGAGATCCGCGACCGCGTCGAGCGCGACCTGCGCGCGCAGGATCTCACGCGCCGGCAGATCCTCGCCACCGTGGTGCGGCTCCTGGACAAGACGCTGATCCGCGTCGGCAACGACGAATACGCCCGCGACAACCGTTCCTTCGGGCTCACCACCATGCGCGGGCGCCACCTCGAGATCAAGGGCGCGAAACTGCACTTCACCTTCCGCGGCAAGAGCGGTGTGAACCACGCCATCGCGATCACCGACCGGCGGCTCGCGCGCATCATCCAGCAGTGCCAGGACCTCCCCGGCCAGGAACTGTTCAAGTACCTCGATGCCGCCGGCAAGCGCCAGACGATTTCGTCGGACGACGTCAACGCCTACCTGCGCGAGATCACCGGCCGCGACCTCACCGCGAAAGACTTCCGCACCTGGGCGGGCACCATGCTCGCCGCGCGGGAGCTTTTCCTGCTGGGGCCGGCGAAGAGCCAGCGCGAAGCCGAGCGCAACATGATCCGCGCCATCGACGCCGTGGCGAAGCGCCTCGGCAACACGCGCGCGACCTGCCGCAAGTACTACGTTCACCCCGGCCTCGTGCGCGCGTACCTCCAGGGCCTCACCGCGCCGCTCGCCCTCACCCCTCCTCCGGCTCGAGCCCGCCGCGAACATCCCACCGCGGCGCTGCGGCGCGAGGAAGTCGCGGTGCTGCAATTCTTGCAGGAGGACGGGGCGGATTGAAGCCGCGCTCCCGGCGCCCGGAATAGTCGGTTTGCGTTTTGGACTGCACTTG
>Ga0137435_1000426_pt1 | contig 14390 bp, 19 predicted proteins | sample EasRivERMGT100_2_FD_104904 | JGI IMG/M metagenome (GOLD analysis project Ga0137435, IMG submission 104904) | Soil microbial communities from meander-bound floodplain in the East River, Colorado, USA - East River MetaG ERMGT100_2 | ecosystem: Environmental > Terrestrial > Soil > Floodplain ... | reverse complement strand
GCGGTTCCTGATGATGAAGGCGGGCGGCGGCTCAGAGCAGACCGCCGCGGCTGCCGGCCTCATCGTGGTCCTCAACTGGGTCGAGGAGCTGAAGCGCCTCGTGCCGACGAAGTGACGGGCGCCCGCCAGTCCCTGAACCTCGCCCTCGACAATTACTCCTGCCTAGTCGCGTAGTGTGGACGAATGGGCCGGCCACCTCTATTTCGAATCTTCCGTTAGGCGAGGTCTCCTATCGCCGCGGATCTCGTCCCAGGAGGTCCCAGCGATTCCCCTCGAGATCCAGAAACACGGCCAGTCGGCCATATGGCTCATCGCGAGGCGGCGAGACGAACCGCACACCTGCGGCAACCATACGCTGATAAGCCCTATCGAAATCATCGACGCGCAGGAACATACCGACGCGACCCGCAAACTGCTGGCCCACAATGCCTGTTTGCTGTTCGCCGTCCGCACGCGCGAGCAGAATGCCTGTCTGGCCTCCATCTGGACGAATCACAACCCAACGCTTCGCGCGGCCATCATTGGTCAGCGACGGCGTGTCTTCCACCAGCTCGAACTGCAGGACGTCAACGAAGAAGCGGATAGCCGTATCGTAGTCCCGGACCATCAGAGCGACGAGTTCAAGATGCGACATTCCGGGTCAGGTTACTCTGGAGTGGTTTCTCTGCCCATCCTGCATCTGAAAGGTGAGCAGATGCGGGTTATGTCGGGCGCTCGGCCTCCAACTCCGCATCTCTCGACGTTGCTCAGGATGCCCTGAGCCTTGTCGAAGAGCATGCCGGGAAAGCGCTCTCGTGTTTTCCTATACGCTTCGGCGTGAGTAGAAGGCGAAATGCAAACCGCGAAACCGACTGCCGAAGTCACCATCGATCCCTCCATCGTTCGGGCGCTACTCCAGGAGCAACACGCGGATCTCGCGGATTTGCCATTGATCGAGGTCGACGAGGGCTGGGACAACAAACTGTTTCGTTTGGGCGAAGACCTTTCGGTGCGCGTGCCGCGTCGCGCGGCCTCGGCAGCCCTCATTGAACATGAGCAGCGATGGCTTCCCCAGCTGTCGTCACGATTGCCTTTGCCAGTTCCCGTGCCGCTCCGTGTCGGCCGTCCCGGCTGTGGGTTCCCGTGGGCGTGGTCCGTCGTACCCTGGTTTCCCGGCCACAGTGCGCTGCTTGCGCAACCACAGGACCCTGCGATGACGGCGGTCGCTCTGGGGCGGTTTCTTCGGGCCCTCCACGAACCTGCACCGGAAAACGCTCCACACAACCCGTGGCGAGGCGTACCCCTTGCGGCTCGTACGAAGACCCTCGAGGAGCATCTGCAGCGGCTCGACGGGCTCGTGGACCGCGGCGCCATTCTGGGTCTGTGGGAGCGCGTTCTCTCGACGCCTGCGTGGCCCGGACCTCCTTTGTGGATCCACGGCGATCTTCACCCCGGCAATCTGCTGGTCAGCGGCCGTCGTCTCTCGGCCGTAATCGACTTCGGCGATCTCGCTGCCGGCGATCCTGCGACAGACCTGTCGGTAATCTGGATGCTGCTGTCGCCGTCGGCGCGGCCAATCTTTCTGACAGCAGCACGCGGAGAATTCGACCCCATCGACGACAACACGTTGATGCGCGCACGCGGCTGGGCGCTTGCGCTGGGACTTGCATACCTGGCGAACTCATTGGACGATGAGGAGATGGCTGCGCTGGGTCGGGCGACAATCGATAGCGCCTTGAGGGATAACCCGTGAGTCGCCAAGGGCGGACGTTTGCGCCCGCCCTGGCTCTCAGCTCGAGCAGCGTCCGGCTCGATTCCGAGACGTCGTTAACGTAGACGGAGTTGTGGATGACGCTAGAGGCAGATTTCCTGACGACCGCAGCCGACAAACTGGCTGAGAATGTGGCCCGCATTGAAACCTGTCTGACCGAACTGCCGCCGCGCTGCCTGTGGTCACGTGAATCGGAAAACGAGAATGCGGTCGGTAACTTGGTGCTGCATCTGGAAGGCAACGTGCGACAGTGGATTCTTTCCGGCGTTGGAGCTGGACGCGATGCGCGTGACCGCGCCAGCGAGTTTTCGGCGCGCACCGGCGCAAACGCCTCGGTGTTATTTGCAAGGCTGCAGGGCACAGTTGGTGAGGCCGTAAATCTGATCCGCGCTTTGCCGCACCGGCGGCTGGCCGAAGAAGTCTCCATTCAAGGCTACGACACGACAGTGCTCTCTGCCATCTTCCACGTCGTTGAACACTTTTCTGGGCACACTTATCAGATCATTCAACTGACCAAGCGCTTCACCGGAAAAGATCTCGGTTTCTACAGGTACTTGGACAAAACGGGCCTGAAAGAAACGAGCAGGAGACGAGGGACCCTCCTGTGAACGGATAGACCCTGCCTAGTCGCCACGTGCCGAGCAATCTGCCGGCCGCCCTCAGATCGTTCCTGCGGCGTTGATCGTTACTGACAGACGGTGGGTAACGACGTTCGCGTGAGTTGCGGCGGCGAGTCGCGGGATTGTGTCGCAGTCGGCGGAGTCTGTCGGCTCCACACGCCAGCTCGCGGTAGCTGGCTCCGTTTCCATCGGTCGAACATCAGTCCGAACGAGCCACGGTGAGTGTGAAGGACACGATTGCCTGATTCGGCGGCTGGTAATAGAACCGAACCGTTGCGTTGCCTGCATTGAGAAATGCGCTCGCATCGAGAGGATTCTGGGTGACGCCATTATTCGCAGTAATAATCAAGCCGCTCGCCGTGACGATCTGCAGAACCATGCCGGGAGCGCTTGCGCCATTCCACGCGAGCGTCACGCTGACGTAACCCGATCGCCGCATCGTGAGCGGAAACGACTGGCACGGTACGTCCACCTGTACATCCCTAAACTGCGGAACTTTCATCGTGCACGTCCATGTCTGCGGTGAACCGCCGATCGCGCCGGTATGAACGAGCGGTGCGTCGACCTTTCGCAAATCAAGATCGAGCGTCGTTGAAGCACTGATATTCGCGCCCTTCACCCAGCTCTGGTAACCGTCAGCAGCCGCACGAATGTTGGCGTTTCCGACAGTGATATGGTCGAACAGGTATCTCCCGTCTGGACCCGAGACCGTCTCGGTGCCCGCGTTTGTCGTCGAGCCCAGGTTTTTCTCGAAGAAGACTGTCGCACCAGAAATCGGCGCACCGGAGTCGATATCCCGCACAATGCCAGCCAGGGACACTTGCTGTAGAGGCGGAATGGACGATGGGGATGGCGCAGATTGATTCGCGCCGCACGCCACGAGGCACGGGATGACGACGATTATCAATCGCTCGACGGCCCGCATCCGCGCAAGCGGAAGCAAAGTCATCGCCGTTCAGACCTCAGCGGAAATGAGCGCGACGAGGAGAAAGGCCACGCACCGCAGGCGCATACGAACCTAACGTATCAAACGCACATCTCAGTGTGGCGTGGCAGCCACACCATATTCCAGAACGGACGAGCGTTAGCAGCGATTCTCTCCAGAAATTGAGTACCAGGTTGATGGGCCGGTGCGGAAACGTGGCGACCGTCGTGCACGGATGTCTCGGAGCACGCATGAGAACCAGGCATCCGTTCCTGTTCGCCCTGCTGCTCTTGTCTTGCGGGGGCGGGGCCGTGAACACTCCTGCCTCACCGACAGCGCCGACTCCATCTCCAACATTGAGCACGGCTTCAGGCTCGGGACCGGGCGCCAGTATTTCCGGCGTGATCCGTGATGGGTGGGATGGAAGTCCGGTGCCGCAGGTAAGGGTGTGGATCAACGATCACCCTGCCACTGCTACGGACGGCGACGGGAACTTTTCGATTTTTGTCAGTGTGAAGTCCGACGGAGGGACGCCGTACATCGGATTCGATAAGGTCGGATTCTCCGGTCGAGGCAACACGGTTTATTTGGGCAATGGGCTCAGGCTCGACGTGATCATGGCTCGAAGGTGCGCGCTCCTTCCGTATCGCAGTCCCACTGCGTCCGTCCAGCCTGGTTGGGTCGATTTCCAGTGGGATCCATACCCGGGCGTGAGCGACTACATCATTGAAGTCGGAATAATCACATCCGCCAACCCTCTGGTTGTCGATCCCGCAGGACACTTGAAGAATCCCAACGTGCTCTCCCAGCCGACCGGAGGAAAGACGTTCTACCGGTGGGACCCGCCGAACATCGGGGCTGGCACGTACTGGGTGCGCATCAGAAACAGGAATGATTGCGGCCTCAGCGATGCAAGTCTGGACACTCTCTTCAAGATTTCCGAGTGAGGACTGCGTTGCCACCTATCAGGGTCTCGTGTGCAGTTGCCCTCGCGCTGCTGTTCCTCGCGTGCGCGGGCGGTGACGTACACACCCCCGCATCGCCGACAGGATGCACAGTGGCGCCAGTAACTGGAATCGTCTCGTGCAACCCGCCGCTACCTACGCTTGCTGTTTCGGGAACAGTCCGAGACGAAACACGCACACCGCTCGAAGGGGCGTCCATTCTCTTCGGTTTCAATGGCAAAGGGGCACCGGGATTTTCGGCGAAAACCGATTCCGCGGGACAGTTCCACGGGACATTGCCACAGGGGTCGTATCAATACCACGTCGATAAACCCGGCTTCGATTCGTTCTCAGCCGGCGCCGTAGTTTCGAGCGACACGTTCGTTGAAGTTACCCTGCACCCCGGCGTATCCGTGACCGGGTTGGTGACGGAACTGGGCGTGGGGCCGCTCGATGACGCGACTATCGAAGTGATATCGGGGCCGAGTGCCGGCGTCAGTACAGTGTCAGGACGTGGGGTGTCCGGGAGATATACCTTGGCTCACCTGGTACCAGGCGATTTCACCGTGCGAGCGAGCAAGTCGGGGTACGAGCCGGTTCAACAAACCGTGCACGCCTCCACATCACAATCCGCCGATTTCGTCTTGAAGTGGTCGTACGGCACATGCCTCCAGTCTGTGACGCCGGTGGTGCTCGGGCCATTTTCGTCAACAGGTGGAACGGATACTGTCACGGTTCTTGCCAATGCCGGCCGCGCCTGGACCGCCGCGCCTGACAGTCCATGGATTGAACTGCTCTCTCCATCATCGCAAACTGGAGCAGGGAAGGTGCTGTTCCGCGTCCTCGCAAACCCCGGCACCAGTAATCCACGCATGGCTGCTTTGTTGATCCGTTGCAGCGCCTCCGAAGGGCAGAACGTGTGGATTACTCAAAGCCCAAACTGCCAAATCAGGTTGGAGGCGACATCCGACACGCCCACGACGTTTACCTCAGATGGCGGGCTCGGTTACTTGGTTGTGCATCCCGGCACTACGGATTGTCGGTGGACCGCGACCAGCCAGGCCCATTGGATCGGCATGGTCGGCGATTACGTCAACAGAACAGGCTCACCAAGAGTGGAGTTCCAAGTCCTGCCGAATAAGACCGGGACCGAGCGGAACGGAACGGTTTTGGTCGGCGACACTCACTGGCAGGTCAGGCAACGGTAATGATGCGAATCGCGGAGCGAGTGATCCAGGCTTGATGCCACACATCGCCAGTGAGCGTCGCGGTGCCCGCTGCTCTGCGCCAACGCATCGTCGCGGGTGACTGCGCGGCGAGGGTGAGACGCTGAACGAAGGTTCGCGTCATCGTCATGGATATACGCGAACTTGCAGACTCAATCCGCCGATAGCCGATAGCGTCGCCGTACCAGGCGCCAACGCCTTCACATATACGTGCTCGTACGGGGAAACAAACGGCTGCACCTGCACCACCGACGGGTTGCTCGACTCCACGAATGCCCGCGCCACCGCGCGCGAGCCGTCGTCATATTCCGTGACCCCGTCAACGGGAACAACGTCGCCCACCCGCATTGACGAGGGGCCGTCGAGCCACTCGCGTACGATGCGAAGGAGGCGCACGGTAACAGTTGGTGTACATGCCTCTACGCACGCGACCGACCCTTGGTACGTGGTGTAGCCCCTCTTTTCAACGGTCAGACCGACGATGTCGGGGTGCTGCCGCGTCGATGTGATGTGAAAACGTCCGGCCGCGTCGGTCTGGCCCGCTGCGTTATAGGTCAACATGTCCGCCAGGGAATACGCAAGGGCGTCCGGCACCGGACTGCCACGTCCGTCAAGCACCAACCCGCTGATGCTCCATTCCGCAACGGGAACGTTTCGCTGTAATCGCAGCGTCACTGTCGCCACTTTTGTGGTCGCCGCAGCCTGCACAGTGCTCGCGTCGCTCTCCCGCGTCTCAAAGAACTCAGCGGACCATCGCACGCGGAACGGCCCCGGCGGCAGGTCGAAGTGGTACACGCCGTCGGCGCCTGTCGTGACCGTCGCGCCGACGCCCGGACCTTCAGTGACGACGACGCGCGCACCACTCATCGGCCCAGCGGGATTAACAATGCGGTTGGTCAGATATGACTCGTGATTGACGATGCCCTCCACCGAGCCTGTTTGGGATTGCGGGGGCGCACTCGGAGCGGTTTGGTTGGCGCTACCACACGCGATGGCTAGTGCCGAAACAATCGCGGCGATCACACCCTGAATTGTTCGCAATTTGACAACCCCGGCCCATCGACTTGTCACCAGGCTCAGTAGACGGTGACGACGAGATACGTCCCAGAGATGCGTGCAGGACGATGGCCACATTTCCGAGTCGGCCATCAATGTCAGCACTTAATTTCCGGAGCGAATCGTTGCGGCCGCTCGTCAGTCGTGGAAGTGGTGTGGCTGCACCGCCACATTGAGGAGGTGCGTTTGACACGTACGCCGTGAGCGGCCACCGAGGAGTGCGAGAGGACCACAGCGGGGCCACACCGACGAGAGACGCGCTAATTTGCTAGTGATTTACTGGGCAAAGCGTTTTGCTTGCCGCTGATGCTCTCCCCGCAGCGTGCGGCCAACCGAACTAATCTCAATGGTCCGCGATAAGAGCAACGACGAGCCCGCCGACGGCCCCAATCCCGGCACCAAACAAACCGAATACCTTCGCGCCGCGAGGGCGACCCCCTCCGCAATCGGAACTACAGTACGCGGCTCCATATGCCGCGCCAATCCCTCCGCCTATTGCAGCACCGATTACAACCGGTTTCAGTTTGCTCGGCCTTTTTTCAGGTTGTGACGCCGACCCGGTTTGAGGTTGTGCGTGTAGATTCACTGCCTCGCGCTTGGCCGCCGCGATCAGTTGATCCCTCAAGGTGATGCCGCGAGACGCGGCAGCACTCGATGGGGCTGCGAGGACGATCACGAACACCCCACACACGACGATGACAAGCGAAATGATCCTCTTCATGGGGCCTCACGAAATTTACTGGCGCTCTCGGCGTACGATGTCCACTGTCGCACGGCGCTGCACGACATTACCCCGCCGACCGAGGCGTGTGATGTTCAATCCAACACAGCCGTGGGCCGTGGTGTTCAAGGAATCAGACGATGAGTAAAACGCCGAAGCCGATGAGTGAGGCCGACCTCATCGCCGCCGCACGCAAGCGATTGCAGGAGATGGGGCCAGGCGCGATGAAAACTCTGGAGGAACTGGCGCAGCAGACGAAAAACAAAAGGGTCGCCAGGAAGTCCAAGCGCCTCCTGGGCAAGCATAAGGGTACGGAGTGACCGACGCTAATCTACCAGTGCTGTTGGGACAGTCGAGCCGTGGCGCCATGGATACGATCCTCGGCATGGGTCTCGCTCGCCGTATCGCGTTGCTCAGCGTCGTAATTGCCGTCACTGCGTGCGGCGGTACACAAACACCAACTTGGCCATGCCACGCGCCGAGCGCGATGTCCATGAGTTCCAGTGAATCCGCTCTTCAACGCATTCCAGTTCCTCTCCGAGGCTGTCGTCGTCCAGGTCCAGCAGAATCGAGTCTCGCTGTGACAGCGAAGGTCCCAACCGGCGATATCATCATCAAAGGAGAGCCGAAATGGGCAAGGTGTTTGAGGACATCGACGCTGACGTTCGTGCGTTCATTGAGGCGCAGCATGTGTTTTTTGTGGCAACAGCGCCCCTCGCCGCAGAGGGCCACGTCAACCTCTCACCGAAGGGCTTAGACACGCTGCGAATACTCGGCCCAAGAACGCTGATTTATCTGGATTACGTCGGCAGCGGAGCAGAGACAATCGCGCATCTGAGAGAGAACGGTCGGATCGTGATCATGCTGTGCGCGTTTCAAGGCCCGCCAAAGATCGTGCGGTTGCACGGCAAGGGAGAGGTATTACAGCCGGAGGATTCCGGTTATCCGGAGTTGAGTAGGTTGTTCGCTGCAGAGCCTCCGGCGCGAGCGATTGTTCGCGTCTCCCTTGACCGAATCTCCGACTCCTGCGGATACGGCGTGCCGCTGCTCGCCTATCAGACCGAACGAGCACAACTGCCCGCATGGTCAGCGCAGAAGGGCGAGCGGGGTCTTCGGAAATATCAGGAGGAAAAGAACAGCCTCAGTATCGACGGTCTACCCGCACTTCGATGGCCTGCCGGAGCCACGTAGCGACGGCGGCGAAGGTCGTCTTTGCTATGCCGCTGTCACGACCATGGGGATACCTCTCGTGATCACGATGGTGTGTTCTTCGTGAACGGCCACGCACCCATTCTGAGTGCGAATAGTCCAACCATCTGCATCTTCCACCGCATTTGACTGCACAGCGGTGAGCATTGGCTCCACAGCGATCACAAGGCCATCGGTGAGAAGATCTCGATTGAATGTGTTCTCATGATTCGGCACTTGTGGTGGTTCGTGGATCTTCCGTCCAACACCGTGCCCGCAGAGCTCTCGGACCACCGCGAATCCAGACCTTCTGGTTTCCGCCTCCACCGCTCGACCAATCACCGACACGCGCTCCCCACTTCGCGCAACGGCGAGCGCAGAACTCAACGCACTCACAGCCGTCTGCTTCAGACGCATCGGGACGGGGGCGATGGGCGGAATGAGGATCGTCGTCGCAGCGTCCGCGATGTAGCCGCCCAGTTCTGCGGTGACATCAATCTTTAGCACGTCACTTGGCCGAAGACGCCGTGGTCCCGGAATCCCATGAACGATCTCGTCGTTCACGCTGATACATGTGACGCCGGGGAAGCCGTAAGTGAGTTGAGGCGCGGATCGGGCTCCATGTCGTTTGAATGCGGATCCCGCAACCGCATCGAGTTCCGCCGTCGTCATCCCAATGCAAGCGGCAGCACGCATCTCCCGAATCGTCAGGGCGACGACTCTCCCGACGCGCTGCATCCCGGCAAGATCAGCAGCGGACTCGATAGACATATGGAGCCTCGGTCACTCATTTCTTTACGTTTGCCTTACGACGCGCCGCCCAATACTTTTTCATCCTGGCGCTGACCGCTTTCTTCTGAGCGGCGCTCATTTTCCTGACGCTCCGCTTCCTGACATTCCGCGCAATGGTTTTGGCCTGACGCGTGCGCGCGAGTCGCTGATATTCCTTCCCAACGCCGCCCAGCGCCGCGAGGGCATCGCGCACCTTCCCGAGCTGCGCTTCAAGGAAGCCTTCCTCCAGACGCAATGCCGACAGCACCTGTCCCAACCTGCTAGATTTCGCCACTGTGGATAGACCTCCTGAGCGGTTCGACTCGCTAAACTGATCGCTCGACGTTACCACACCGAGCGCGAGTAAACGGACGTTCGTACTGTGGGTAGTGGGTCAGTGTGATTTATTGCGGCGGCGGCGGTGGAACGTAACCTGGAGGCGGAAGCACGTTCGGTCCTCCCTGCATATAGCCCGGTGGTGGTGGAAACAGCCTTGGTAGCGCAAAGAAATACAGATTGAGCAATGCCGCCACCAGTACCCCAATCGCCGCTACCTGCAGCCACAGATAGCGGGGGCGACGCTCGAACGCGAACAATGAAGCCGCGACCCACGCCACAATCAAAGGGAAAATAATTCCGCCACTTGCGAAGAAACCAAGCCCTACGACCGCCATCGCGATCAGAGTGCCTAGGGCGACCAAGAAACTTAGGCCAAGGGTTTTCACATCAGGAAAGCTGGGCTAGTCGAAGGCGATATTGTAAGACTGTTGGAGCGTCTGACGCACGCGGGCAAAGTTGTAGTACATGAAGTAGAGTGCACCAACTGGAGAGACCCATGACGCCGATTACAGGGATTGCCAGAAAATTCTTCGAGGCCTGCGAAACGGGCAAGGGATGGGAAGGATGCAAAGCGTACTGCAAACCCGATGCGACTTTTTCTGCGCAGGCAGAGCCGCTTGCCGCGGTAAAGACCCTGCAGCAGTACACGGACTGGATGAAAGGTTTGCTGACGTTCATGCCGGACGGACGATATGAACTCAAGTCGTTTGGCACTGATGATGAGCGGAAGAGCGTCTGTGCGTACGGCGTCTTCTCGGCCACTCATACCGGCCAGGGTGGCCCCTGCCCACCAACCGGCAGGAGTGTGAAGACAGACTACGTGTACGTGATGGAGTTTGACGGTGAAAGAATCCGGCACATGACCAAGATCTGGCATGCTGGATTAGCCATGAAGGAGTTGGGCTGGGTTTAGACGTCAGCATCAGCAGACGGCTATTTTGTCGTCCGCGAAGTAGAAGAACTTCGACTGCGGGGCCAATTGCGCGGGCTCTTTGTAGTCGAGGCGACCATCTCAGAAGGCATCGACCCTGCCTCTTCCCGGCCAGCGCGCATTCGGCGACCAAGGCGCGCGTCTCTCCAGACGGTCAATGTGGCCTCGACGAGTCCCGTTCGCGACCGTCCCAAAATCGAGTGTTTGTCCCACGTCATTTCGAGGTATGCGACTCCAGGCCAATCGAGGCGAAAGTCGGGCTCGTGCAAGAGAGGTTTGTCCCACATCGCCAGGGTTACTGAAAGCGTTCTCTAAACGCCACGGCGTTACTTGTGATTGACGTTGGCGTTAAGCACGCGCTTCATCCTCAGCCGTCGGACCTCGAGTCGTCCGGTTGATCTGCCGTATCGCACCCATGTGGTACGCGAGGTGTGCAACGCTGGCTGCCAACCACCCGGCCTCGACATCGCTGACCAATTTCTCAAAGCGGGCGGTCCAGTCCCGGCTGGCGCGAAAACCGTGGGGCGTTGGCACACGCCGGGTTCAACTCTCGGCTGGCATCTCATCGAGGCGGGTGACCTGACGCTCGTCGCCGAGCACGTGGCCGATTGGGCTGACCTTCTGGAGATCGACGTCTATCCGGTGATTGAGGATGCCGAGGCGGGAGCCGCCGCGAAGAAGGCATTCGGAAAATAGTCGTGGCATTGCGCTAAGCGAACTCCGGAGAAAATCGGGCGGCAGGGGATGCCCTGCCCTTCGCGCGGAGGATTAGTCCTCACTGGTCGTGCAGTGTAGACCTATACGCCTAAGCCGTCCCAATCGTTCGACTGGGCCGCCCGCTTCGGCACCCGGCCCCGAGCAACCTAAAGGGGGCGAGCGCCGGCGGCAGCCGGCTCGATCCCGTGGGGACTCGAGAACGCACAAGTGTTTTGATCGAAGGAGGGATTGGCACCGTGAAAAACGACGCTCTGCGCCAGTGGAGGCCAGACCTACACCGGCGGTCTGGCCTCCTCGGTCCGCAATCATCAGTATTCGGTATTCCGCGTTGATCCTTCGTTCCCGTAGCCATCCTTTGAACGAACCCTCCCGTCGCGGCGGTGCGTGACGAGATCAACATGATCGCGTCTCGACCTCCGCTTCCCGGCGTTCACCGCGTTGGTCTGCGTGCGGTGATGCGACAGCGTGCGGCCGCCCTGCGTGACCTTCCAAGCCGCTCGATCAGGATCCGCGGTGACATGAACGTCGTGATGTCTGGTCATGACGCTCTCTCCATGACTGACGACGGCGACGTCGTCTGATGCGGGGCGACAGCCGACGAAGGTGTCGTCGCCGGTGTCCCCGGTGTAGGCGCGGAGGGCGCGGGCGGGGGAGCCGCCGCGGCAGTCCGTGTTCGACGTGGATGCCCAACCCGCCGAACGTTTCGCCACAGCGCCGTCGTCGCCAGATCGTCGCGAAGGTGATTCGTCACCATCGCGTCGAGCTTTTGCACGGCGGCGGTGCCCGATGCCAGCGCGGCTTCCATGCTGGCCCGGGCGGCCGTCTGGCCACCTTTCCCCGCTTCACGATCGTGAATCGCCCGCTCGAACGCGTCGACGACCTCGAGCAGGTCGGCGACAAACGTCTGCGGCATCGCGTGCGCCAGGAACTGGTCTCTGAAGACCTCGGCGTCACGCGCGAACAGGCGTCCGGCCGTGAGGAGCGCCTGATCGCTCCGCGGGCTCGGCACGTGGAATCGGTCCTCGAAACCAGACGTGTCCCTGGCAATCGCCCGTGCGGTGCGGGCCGTCGCCTCGAGCCGATCGAGCAGCGCCTCCCGTGCCATTGCCTTCGTTCTCTTACCCTCCTGCTTCGCCGACATCTTCCTCACGGAATACTCGCTCAACACCTTCACCGCCGCCGCTACAGCGGTGAATTGCTCCCGTGCAAGACTCGATGTGGGAAACAGGTCACCATGTACGTCGCCAAAATCACGAACCCGAACGAGCATTTCATACCGACGTGTTTCGATCGCAGCCATCTTCTTATCCTCCTTGAGGCGGGTTGCCTCGTTGAAGGCGGTATGGTCGATCGGCGGGTAGGACGAAGTCGTGATCTGCGAGCTGAAACGTTTATGAAAGTTCTGAAAGTCGCGCTCAGGCGGCTCGCTCGCGCAGCATCGCGAGCGTCGGTGCCCACGCTTCGCGGTGAGCGGTGACGTGGAGCAGCGGATCCACCGGTAGAAGCCAGCCGGCCGAACCGGTATTGGCCCTGGCGAGCGCATCGCCGCACACGCGCGCCGCCTCGTCGTGAAGCCCCTGGAGCGTGAGGAGCACAGCATTCACCACGGCCGCCTCAACGGTGTTCGTGTCGTGTGGTCTGGGAATTCCCGAATCCCGACCGAATCCCGATTCCCGAGTCCCGAGTCCCGGCTTTGGTGATGAGGGCGACAGGATGGCGAGAGCCGCAGCGGCAGGCGCGTAACCAGGCACGCGCGTCAACGCTTGATGAAATGCTGCTCCCGATTCGTCGCGGCGGCCCTGCCGAAACCGAAGCGCGCCGATTGCGTACCACGTGTTCGCGCAGCACTCGCGCGCATAGACATGGCTGTCGTCCGCCACCGACAGCTCGCGTGCGAGTTCCTCGAGCGCCTCGTCTATTGCGCCCTGCGCTGCGAGTACCAGTCCGCGAAGAAGATGTAATCCGACCATATGAAATCGACCCGTCTCCTTGCACTGCTCGTCCTGCGCCGAGCATCCCGCGCGTAGTGCCTCGAGCGCCGCGTCAAATGCCTGGCGCGCGATGAACACCGTCGCCGTGAACCAATAGGCGAGCGCGAGGCCGGGACACAGTTTCCTCACCCGGTGCGCCGCGCGCAGGCGCTCATCGCCCCAGCTCACCGACGCGAGTCGCAGGTAATGGCGCCACACGTCGGGCTCGAGCCTGACGGCCTCGCGCGCGGCCGCGATCGCCTCGCGACCGTCTCCGTTGCGATGCAGCACAAAGGCGAGCGTGCTCCAGGCTTCGCCGGAGGACGGGTCGAGCCGGCAGGCTTCACGGGCGTGGCGGTCGGCGCTCTGCAAGGCGGCCACATCAGGCGCGGCGTCCACTCGCGTCGATTCAAATGTCAGCGCGCACGCGGATGCCATCCCGATGTGCGCGGCCGGCAAGCCGGGCGCCGCGCGCAGCGCATCCTCAAACGCCTCTCGCGCGCGCCCCACGGCGCGAAGATCGAGCGTTTCGATCGCCGCACGCCCGTCGATGAATGCACGATGCGGATCGAGCTGCGCAACGAGCTCGGCATGTAACGTGGACGGGTCGACGCGCTCAACCGGTGCGAGAAAGCGGTAGCCGCGCCGTGTCAGAGTTTCGATGTATGGCGCGCCGTCCGGCTGGGTGCCGAGCGCCTTTCGCAGCCCCGTGATTGCCTGCGCGACGCTGTTTGGGGTGACGGCCACGTCCCGCCACGCGCCCTCGAAGAGCCCGTTGTTGGAAATAATCTGACCTGCGTTAGCCGCCAACAGCAGAAGAACGTCCATCTGCCGATCGGGAAGCCAGACAGCCTCAGGTCCGCGGGTCAAGACCCGGCGCGACGAATCGAGCTCGAATGGACCAAAACGATAAACACTGCTTCCGGCACGCACTCGAATGGGCCGATTATCGCGGCGACCGACGACGGTGGACGCCGAATGGTAAAAAAAGTCATGCAAACGGCGCCTGTGGTCGTGAAATGGCGGCCTGAGGACGCGAAACAGCCTGCGGTGGTCGTTATATGGCGAGCTGTGGCTCAGAAACGGTGCGCGGTGGTCGTCATATGGCGAGGCATAGATGAATACGGCGCTCGGCGGTCGTCAAATGGCGAGGTGCGGCTGCAATACAGCCAACCTCAACGAAACCCACACCTGAAGCAAACCGGAACCGCCGGTGATGAGGTGTCGATTTC
>Ga0137435_1000424_pt1 | contig 14419 bp, 11 predicted proteins | sample EasRivERMGT100_2_FD_104904 | JGI IMG/M metagenome (GOLD analysis project Ga0137435, IMG submission 104904) | Soil microbial communities from meander-bound floodplain in the East River, Colorado, USA - East River MetaG ERMGT100_2 | ecosystem: Environmental > Terrestrial > Soil > Floodplain ... | reverse complement strand
CCAGGTGATAACGCGCTGCTGAAACATCCGCTCTTCGCTCTCCAACTGGCGTTCGACCGCCTTTGCGCGCGCTTCAGCGTTGGTGATTTTCTCTTCGAGGGCTCGATGCCGGGCTGAGAAATTCTGCTGCCGAGTCGTTGCAAACAGTTCGATCTGGCTTCTGCGCCCATCGACTTGGGCCTTACGTTCGTTGACGACACTGCGTGCGTTTTCGAGTGCAAGAACGAGACTGGATTGATTAATGCGAGCAATCAGATCGCCCTGCATTACAGCATCCCCCACTTTTGGCACTATCTCCGATACCACTCCATCGGCTGTCGAGAATGCATCAAACACCCGTCCGCCCGTGGCGATGACCGATGCGGACCCCGCGCGCACCGCCGTCACCAGCCCGACCGCGTTCACCGTGGCGATCGCCGGGTTCGAGCTGCGCCACGCGATGCGATCGGCGCGCTTGTCCCCCGCTGCCGAGAACGCCCGACCGGTGACGCGGAGCCGCTGCCCCGCCACGAGCCTCGCCGCCGCCGGCGCCACGTCGATAGATGTGGCCGGACCGGGGAGCGCCTTGATTTCGATGACCTCGAACTTCGGTCGCGCCCCCGGAAGGGTGGCCGTCACCGTCACCGGCAGAGTGCTCGTCGATCCGGCCGTCACCAGCCCAAGCGAATCGACGCGAGCCTCGAAGCGGGCACTGCCTCCCAACCGATATCGAAACGTGACGCCGGGCATCACGTTGCCCTGGGCATCGCGCGCTTCGGCGGTCAGTCGCAGCGTGTCGCCGGCGGTCATCGTGCGACTGGCCGGAGAGACGACGATGCGCGCGATCTCCGGCGCCTGCGCGACAGCTAGCTGAAGAGGAACGGCGAGAAAAAGGAAGGGACGAAGCATGGTTGGCTTGTGGGGGATGGAGCGGAACGTCGAGGCGGGGCCTTGCCCTGTCAAGAAAGCGATGTCATTCTCGCCAATTCCCCAATCGCTCCGGCCCGTGCGCCTACCACTCAAAGCTTTCGCGCTCGTTCTCGCGGTTACCGCCTCGTCGAATGCACAGGCGCGTCGTGTTGCCCTGGTGGGCGGCACGCTGATCGATGGCTACGGCGGCCGCCCGATTCGCAACTCCGTCATCCTCGTCGAGGGTGACCGCATCAAAGCGGTCGGGACCGTAGGCTCGCTCCCGGTCCCGCGCGACGCCCAGGTCATCTCCACGGAAGGAATGAGTGTCCTTCCCGGCCTGTGGGACATGCACGTCCACACGATGATCAACGGACACGGCGACTACGGGCATTGGGACAGCACCTACACCAATTCGTCCACCGGAATTCTCGGGCGCGTGATCATGCCCGCGTCCGCCAAGCAGCTGCTCATGGCGGGTGTAACGAGTGCGCGCGACTTGGGCGCGCCGCTCGACGAAAGCATCGCGGTGCGCGACGCAATCAACGCCGGCAAGATTCCCGGACCCACGCTCTACGTGTCCGGCCCCTTCATTCAACACGCACCCTATCCCAACACCGAACGCTTTCGCTGGGGTGTGAATGGCCCCGACGACGCGCGCGCCAAAGTCCGGCGCCTCGCGGAAGCCGGCGTCAACGTCATCAAGCTCATCGATCAGGACGAGATGACGATGGACGAAGTGCGCGCCGTGGTCGACGAGGCCCACCGTCGGCGCCTCCCGGTCGTCGCGCACGCGCACCGCCCCGAGGAGATTCGCCGCGGACTCGCCGCCGGCGTCGACGATTTCGAGCACACCGGCCTCGCCGCCGCCTCGGAGTATCCGCCGGACATCATCCGCCTCCTCGAGGAGCGCACCGGGCGCGGTGCCGCGGGACCGTTCTTCTGGACACCCACCATCGAAGGGTTGTTCAACTACGAATACGTCCGCGACAATCCCGAACACATCGACGATCCGGCCTGGCGGGACGGGCTCCCCGATTCGGTCGCCAACGACATCCGCAGGTCGCTCGAACATCCCAACCGCCTCGCCTACTTCGCCGCCACGCCGTCGCGTCGGCCGACCCTCGACCGAAAATTCAACCAACTCAAGGCAGCCGGCGTCACGCTCCTCATCGGCACCGATGCCGGCATTCCGATGAAATTCCACAGCCAGGCCACCTGGCACGAGCTCGACATTTGGGTCAATCGGCTCGGCGTCGACCCGATGTACGCCATTCGCGCCGCGACGTACTGGCCAGCGGTGGCCATGAAGGTGGATAAAGACGTCGGGACGATCAGCGAGGGCAAATACGCGGACATCATCGCCGTGCGGGGCGACGTGCTCCGCTACATCGATTTGCTCTCACGCCCCGACGTCGTCGTGAAGCGCGGCGTCCGGTACCGCTAGCGCGGAACCAGCGCGACCGCGCGCAACGGTCCCCCCGACCCGCCTTCGATCTTCATCGGGAGCGCGATGATCGTCGCGCCGGTCGCCGGCAGCTTGTCCAGGTTGGTGAGGTTCTCCAGCCCGGGGACGTTCACGCCCATCGCGATCTGGTGCACGATGAAATCGATCGACGCTCCGTAGTCGATCGACGCGACGTCCGCGCCCAACGCGCCGACCTTCCGCTCGTTCACGAGCAGGCGCGCCGCATCGGCGCCATACGACGGAAAGTGCAGCTTGGTCGTCTGCCCCGGCGTGTCGTCCCCCATGTACCCCTTTTTGTTCGGCCAGCGCGCGCTCGATCCCGTTCGCAGCAGCACGATGCTTCCAGCTTTGATCGTTCCGTGCGTCCGTTCGAATTCTCGCACGTCCGCCGCGGTCAGCCGGTAGTCGGCGTTGCGCGCCGCCTTGGCGGCGATGTCGATCACGACCGCCGGCGCGACGAGCTGTTCGAGCGGCACCTGATCCGCGGTCCGCCCCTTCTCGCTGAAATGAATCGGCGCGTCGAGATGCGTGCCGCCATGCTCAGGCGCCGAGTAGGCGTAAGACGAGTAGAAGTACCCGCCCTCCGTCTTGCCGTACGCCAGCTTTTCCAGCTTGAACGTGGACGGCGCGTTCGGCCAATAGATGGTCTGCGCATTGAACGGGTGCGTCAGATCGACGAGCCGGTATCGCGCCAGATCGATCGCCTGAGCGCCGAGCAGCGAGGGAGCGAGGAGGGCGAAGGCAACTCTCATGATGTGTCACCGGGTTGTCATCCTCGGGCGCGAAGCGCCCGGGGATCTGCTGTAAACGCCGTTGGCAGTAACGTCTAACCTGCACAGCCCATCCCCGGCGCGCTATCGTAAACCCCATGCGCCTCCGCGCCCTCCTCGCGCTCGTCGTCACCCCGCTCCTCGCTCGCGCACAAACGCGCGAGCCCTACCGCGACCCCCGCACGCCCGTCGCCGAACGCGTCCGCGATCTCCTCGGCCGCATGTCGATCGACGACAAGTTCTGGCAGTTGTTCATGATTCCGGGAAGCCTCGACGACCCGGCGCACGACTACTCGCACGGCGTTTTTGGACTCCAGATCCGCAACGCCCGCGACGCGCGCAGCCACGCCGAGCGCATCAACTCGATCCAGCGCTTTTTCGTCGAACGAACGCGCCTCGGCGTTCCGATCATTCCCTTCGAGGAGGCGCTTCACGGCTTTGGCCTCGACGGCGCGATCGTGTTCCCCCAGGCAATCGCTCTCGCCGCCACGTGGGACACGAGCCTCGTCGCTCGCGTCGCCGCCGCCGCGGCACGCGAGACGCGAACCCGCGGCGTCCGTCAGGTCCTGTCCCCCGTCGTCAACATCGCGAGCGACGTCCGCTGGGGACGCGTCGAGGAGACCTACGGCGAAGACCCGTACCTGTCGTCCGCCATGGGACGCGCGTTCGTCTCCGCCTTCGAGCGACAGGGGATCGTCGCCACTCCCAAACACTTCGTCGCCAACGTCGGTGACGGCGGCCGTGACAGTTACCCCATCGACTGGAACGCGCGCTTGCTCGACGAAGTCCACTTTCCGCCCTTCAAATCGACGATCCAGCAGGCGGGCGCCCGCTCCGTGATGAGCGCCTACAACTCGGTCGACGGAGCCCCGGCCACGCAGAACCGCTGGCTGCTCACCGACAAGCTGCGCCGCGAGTGGGGCTTCACCGGATTCGTCATCTCCGACGCCGCCGCTACCGGCGGCGCGACCGTGCTTCATCGCACCGAAGCCAATACGGCGTCGGCCGCGAAAGACGCGCTCGAAGCCGGGCTCGACGTGATCTTCCAGTCGTCGTGGGAACAACACCGTCCCTACCTCGACGCCTTTCGGCGCGGCCTCATCGCCGACTCGATCGTCGACGCCGCGGTGTCGCGCGTCCTTCGCGCCAAGTTCGAGCTTGGCTTGTTCGAGAATCCTTACGTCGCTCCGGACACGGCGGCGGTCTGGAATGGGCACGCCACGCATCGAGCGCTCGCGCTCGACGCCGCGCGCGCGTCGATCGTGCTGCTCAAGAACGACCGGGGCATTCTCCCGCTGGCCGCCGCCGCGAAGACGATCGCTGTCATCGGCGCCGATGCCGCCGAGGCACGGCTTGGCGGATACAGCGGCCCCGGCATCAGGAAGACATCGATCGTGGACGGGCTGCGAGAGCGTGTCGGCGCGTCGCGCGTCCTGTACTCCCCCGGCCCCGGGCGCATCGCCCGCGAGTACGTCGCGGTTCCCTCGGAAAACCTCGCTTTCGTTTCGAATGGAGCGACCGTGCGCGGGCTCCACGGGGCATACTTCGACAACAATAGGCTCGATGGGCAGCCGCGCCTGGAGCGCACCGATGCGCGCATCGACTTCGGGTGGACCCTGAACTCCCCCGGTCGCGGAATCCCGTTCGATTGGTATTCCGTCCGGTGGACCGGCAGGATCACCGCGCCCTCGGGCGGAGTCCGGCGCATTGGTGTCGAAGGCAACGACGGCTACCGCCTCTACCTCGACGGGAAGCTCGTACTCGACAATTGGCGCAAGCAGTCCTTCAACACCCGCGTCGCCGACGTCGCGCTACGCGGGGGCACGACGCACGACATCAAGCTCGAGTACTTCGAGAGCACGGGCAACGCACGCGTCAAACTCGTTTGGGATGCCGGCGTCGCCAACGCCTGGCGCGCACAGGTCGACAGCGCCGTGAGTGTCGCGCGCCGGGCCGACGTCGTCGTACTCGCCGCTGGCATCGAGGAAGGTGAGTTTCGCGATCGCGCGTTCTTGAAGCTCCCGGCGCATCAGGAGGAGTTGATCGCCCGCGTCGCCGCCACCGGCAAACCCGTCATCGTCGTACTCGTCGGCGGGAGCGCCGTGACGATGGCGCCCTGGCTCGACCGCGTCGGCGCCGTGCTCGACGTCTGGTACCCGGGCGAAGAAGGCGGGCGCGCCGTCGCTGACGTGTTGTTTGGCGACTACAACCCGGCGGGGCGGCTCCCGATCACGTTTCCCATGTTCGAAGGCCAGCTTCCCCTCGTGTACAACCACAAACCGACCGGACGCGGCGACGACTACCTCGATCTCACCGGCCAGCCGTTGTTCCCGTTTGGCTTCGGCCTGAGCTACACGACCTTCGAGTATTCACGCCTCGTCATCGAGCCGGCGGAGATCTCCTCGAGCGGGTCCGCGGTCGTTCGCTCCAGCGTCAGGAACACCGGCACACGCGCCGGCGAGGAGGTCGTTCAACTCTATCTTCGCGATGTGCTGGCCACGACGGCGCGTCCCGTCATGCAACTCGAGGGCTTCGCGCGAATTCGTCTCGCGCCCGGCGAAGAAAAGCAGATTGCCTTTACGGTTGCCCGCGAACATCTCCAGATGCTCGACCGCGACGGGCGCTGGGTCGTAGAACCCGGCCTCTTCCGCGTGCTCGTCGGAGCGTCGTCCAAGGACATCCGACTCCGCGGCGACCTCACTGTCCGTTAACTCCGACCTCTGACGCCTGACCCCTGATCGCCCAGTCGCCCAGTCGCCCAGTCGCCCAGTCGCCCCACTCAAGAGTATACTCTAATCGCGATCGGCTCCGGCGCCTCCACCGCCTCTTCTATGACCACGCGAATGCGCCGCACCGTCGCCGGCTCGATCCGCTCAAGCCGCGCATAGCCGACCGTCGTCCCGCGCGCGAGCACCCGCCATTCCCCACCGTCCGAGCCGTCGACGCGGAAGCGCGCGATGCGCTGACCGCGCTCGATGTTCTCCTCCAGCCGGACCGCGCTCGCGCGCGCGCTGCGTCCCAGGTCGACCTCCGCTTCGGCAGTTGTCGCCCCGGTAGTGGTCCACGCGGGACGCGCGCGCGCGGCAAGATCGGTCGCGAACGTCGCGTCGAGCTTCGACTTGAATTCCGCGAGCCGCGCAACGTCCGTCGTGTGCAGCAGACCATCGCGCGTCGGCGGGACGTTGAGCAGAAGCTTCGAGTTGCGTCCCACCGACCGGAAGTACAGTTCCACGATGCCGTCGGCCGTTCGAACGCGACCGTCTTCCGCGGGATGGTAGAACCACCCCGGCCGGATCGACGTGTCCGCCTCGGCCGGCCGCCACACCGCGCCATTCGGGTGCCCGTGCTGGAGCGCCGCGATGATGCCGTCCCCACTCGCCCCGGGATAAGGCACCGCGGCAGGATCGATCGTCGACCAATTCGGCTCCCCCGCGAACCCTCGCTCGTTGCCGCACCACCGGACGTCCGGCCCCGCATCGGAGAACATCACGGCTTTGGGCTGCAGTCGGCGCACGAGCCCCCACACGCGAGGCCAGTCGTAGACCTGCCGCTTTCCGTTCGGCCCCTCGCCGTTCGCGCCGTCGAACCAGACCTCGGCGAGCGGCCCGTACCGCGTTAACAGCTCGGTGAGCTGCTCGGCATAGAGATCGTTGTAGCGCGGCGAGTCGCCATACGTCGGGTTGTTTCGGTCCCACGGCGAGAGATACAGCCCGGGCCGAAGTCCCTCGGCGCGACACGCGTCTACGAACTCGCGCACGACGTCGCCCTCCCCGCCCCGCCACGGACTCTTCGCCACGGAGTGTGTCGTCGTCTTCGTCGGCCACAGGCAAAACCCGTCGTGATGTTTTGCCGTGAGGATCACCGCGCGGAACCCGCCCGCCTTGGCCGCGCGCGCCCACTGCCGCGCATCCAGATTCGCCGGGGAGAAGATCGATGGACTCTCTGTTCCGTCGCCCCACTCGCGGTCGGTGAACGTGTTGATGCCGAAGTGCAGGAACATCGCCAGCTCGTCGCGCTGCCATGCGAGTTGAGACGACGTGGGACGCGGTCGCGAGTTTGAGGGGACCGCATCCCCTCGGCGCAATCGCGCGCATCCCGCGATCAGCGCTGCGGTCCCGCCGACCACGAACGCTCGCCGGTCGACCACGCCGCGTCCGTCGCCACCCGCTGTCACTTCGCCCCCGGCGTCACGACCATGTACTCCGCCGTCGATGGCATCTCCCTGAGCGACACCGCGTCGAGCGTTTTCGCGTCCCCCGTCACCAGCCGACGATGGTAGTCGATCTGGCCGAGGTGATAGCCTAGATGCACTGCCAGGTGAATCAGGAACTCACCGGTGGGCACCGTCGCTTTGAGCAGCTCCTCGGGGTACGGTTTCGCCAGTTCGGCATCCGACATCCTCGCGAACGTCTCGTTGACCGCGCGCGTCGCCGCGTCGAGTCCCTCGAGAAGCTCCGCGCGGCTCACGTCGCGCCGTGAAAACTCCCGGTCGCGGTTCCGGACGTACCCCGTGCCGCCGAGGCGCGCACCTATGAAGTGCTGGAGGTTGCCGGCCAGGTGCAGCGCTAGTGTACCGGCGGAGTTGGTGACTCCCGGTGGAACCGCCCAGACATCGGCGTCGGCCGGATACGCCTCGATCTCGCGCCGGACCGCTCGCAATTCTCGCAGGATCAGCGTGCGAATCGTGTGAGCAATCATGTGATCAACCCGGTGGCCGTTTTTTCATGGTCAGCGTGATCGGCAGCGTCGCCTCCGCCGAGATCTCGACGGCGATTGTCAAATCCTCATACCCCGGCTTGGAGATGCGCACCGGACTCCCGCCTTCCGGCAGGAAGAACAGGCTCACCGTGCCGGTGGCGGTCGTCCGCGCCCACGTTCCCGACACGCCGTCGCGCACTTCGGCCCCTTCAACCGGCTCGCCGGTGTCGATGTCGAACACGCCGAGGACGCGGTAGCGGTACGGCGCAAGCGCCGCGCGCCCCGCGTCCGCGGACTTCGACGACAGTTGTCCTGGGTCGACGCGTGATCCCTTGCCCGGCTCGTACACGATCCCCGGCTTCAGCACGATGAACAGCGCTTCGTTGCTCCCCACGAGCCCCACCGTGTTGTCGGTCCCATCCACGTACGTCATCTGGTCGATGTGCTCCGGCTTGATCTCGCTCAGCAGCGTGATCGAACCGGGGAGCAGTCCACTCAGCATGCCGGTTCGCCGCGCCATCGCCATCTCGTCCGGAACGATGCTCAGGATGCGCCGCCCGTTCACCCAGACGTTGGTGTTGATCGGGGGTAGCGACGTGTCGGCCGGGCAGCTCCTACGCTGCGGCTGTTTGAGTTTGCGCACCACGAGTTGAAAGTCGTCGTCCGACTGCGGGACGGCGAGCGAACGACGCCCGGCATCGTCTGTCGCGCCGGACGTCACGACGTCGGCGAGGCCCCGCACCACCGCCAAGTCGATCCCCACCATCGCCGTTCCGCTCGAATCTCGTACTCGCACGCGCAGCGTCGCCTGGGAAGGCAGCGTTTGCGCCCGCACGCTGCGCGCGCCGACGACGCAGCACGCCATGATCAGCGCAACCCCGGCCGCCCGGCTACCGATCACCGCACTCCTCATGACTCGCGCCACCTCCGCATCTCGCCTTGCGATACCCCGCACACCGCACCCCTCTCTCAATATTTTGCCAGGTAGCTCTCCAGCTCCCACGCGCTCACCTGCGTGATGTAGTCGCGCCATTCCTGCCGCTTCGCTTCCACGAAATGCGTCGTGATGTGTTTGCCCAGCACGCCGGTGATCACGTCGTCCTGAACCAGCTCATCCAACGCCTCGTTGAGGTCGTGCGGCAGGTCGTCGATTCGCAAACGGCGCTTTTCGCGATGGCTCATCTCCCAGATGTTCTCGTTCACCGGCTCCCGGTAGTCCGCCTCCGTCTCGATCCCGTCCAGCCCGCCGGCTAACATCGCGGCCAGCGCGAGATAGGGATTCGCCGCCGGATCGGGCATCCGCAGCTCCACGCGCGTCCCCAAACCGCGGCGATCGGGCACGCGAATGAGCGGGGAACGATTTCGCATCGACCAGGCGACATTCACGGGCGCCTCGTACCCGGGCACGAGACGCTTATATGAGTTTACCAGTGGATTCGTGATGGCGCACATGCCGCGCGCGTGCTTCAACAGCCCGCCGATGTAGTGCAACGCGGTCTTCGACAACTCCCACTCGGCCTTCGCGTCCCAGAACGCGTTCTCCTTCCCGGTGAACAGGGACTGGTGCGTGTGCATCCCGCTCCCGTTCTGTCCAAAGATCGGCTTGGGCATGAACGACGCGAGCAGACCGAACTGCGTCGCCACGTGTTTCACCACGAAACGGAACGTCGCAATGTTGTCCGCCGTCTTCAGCGCGTCCGCGTAGCGGAAGTCGATTTCGTGCTGGCCATGCGCCACCTCGTGATGCGCCGCCTCGACCTCGAATCCCATGCGCTCGAGCACGTCCACCATCCCCCGGCGCGCCTCCTCCCCCAGGTCCGCCGGCGCGAGGTCGAAATACCCCCCGACGTCGTGCGTCGCGGTCGTCGCCTCCCCACCGGGCCCGGGCTTGAAGAGGAAAAACTCCGCTTCCATTCCCGCGTTCATCACGAACCCCATCCGCTTCGCCTTGGCGAGCACGGCCTTGAGGATTCCTCTCGGATCGCCGGCGAATGGTTCGCCGTCTGGCGTGTTGATGTCGCAGATGAGGCGGCAGATGCGATTCCCCGCATCCCCCCACGGGAAGACCTGAAACGTGTCGAGGTCCGGTGCAAGCAGCATGTCCGACTCCTCGATCCGGACGAACCCCTCGATCGACGATCCGTCGAACATGATGTCCCCCGCCAGCGCCTTTTCGAACTGCGACGACGGGATTTCGACGTTCTTGTTGATGCCAAGGATGTCGGTGAACTGCAGGCGCATGAAGCGGACTTGGAGCTTCTCGGTCAGCTCGAGAATGTCCTTCCGCGACGCGCCGGTCGTGTCGGGCGTGAGCGATCGATGTTTCGCCATGTCGTGGGTGTTGAAGGCGCACGGAAGCTGACCCCGTCCCCGCCTTCCATGCAATGCCTACGGCACGCCCTTCGCAGCACGCGGGCCCCGCCAGCGCTGCACCTGACCGTCACGCAACACGCGGTACGCCGCAAGGAGCTGCAATGAGAGTTCAGGACATCATGACGCCAGACCCGAGCTGCGTCACCCCCGACGCGACGATTCGCGACGCCGCACTCGTGATGAAACGCGAAGACGTCGGCATAGTCCCCGTCGTCGATGCAAACAATCGCCGGAAACTGGTCGGCGTCGTCACCGATCGCGACATCGCGATTCGCTGCATCGCCGAAGGCAAAGATGGAAGTTGTCGCGTCCGCGACGCCATGAGCACCAGCGACCTCGCGACTTGTTCCCCGGATTCCGACGTCGATGACGCCATGCAGACGATGAGCGCCGAGAAAGTCCGCCGCATTCCAATCGTCGACGAACGCGGCTCCCTCGTCGGCATCGTCTCACAAGCCGACATCCTGCGGAAGGGACAGAGCGACCACAAGGCGGCCGCGACCGTCGAGAAGATTTCCGAGCCCGGGGGCCGTCACGCGCAGTGACTGCGGTGCGTGTAACTTCCGCGCATGGCTTCGACGTCGTCATCGCCACTTCCGGATTCCACCGCCCCGTCAACCGGCGCCGTCAGCTGCTCGGTCTGCGGGTCGGCCGGGTCCGGTAAGTTTTGCTCGAACTGCGGATCGCCGCTGGCGGGCGCGACGTGCTCGGCGTGCAATGCGCCCCTCACACCGGGCGCGAAATTTTGTCACCGCTGTGGCACTCCCGCCCGCGCAGGGGCTGCCGCACCGGCTCAACCCGCCAGTTTCGCCAACGCACTGCCCTGGGCCGTCGCCGCCATCGCCCTCGTCGCCCTCGTCGCCCTCATTGCCGGCCAGCGCTTCCGGAGCCCGGCTGCGACGCCGGCGGATGCGGCGGTCCAACCGGCTGACCGCACAGCGGCCACGCCTATCCCCCCCGACATCAGTTCGCTTACGCCGTCAGAGGCCGCCGTACGACTTTACAACCGCGTCATGGGCGCCCACGAGCGCGGTCAGGAAGACACCGTTCGCATTTTCGCTCCGATGGCGATCGCCGCATACCAGATGCTCGGTCCGCTCGACGTGGACCAGCACTATGACCTCGGCCGAATCGCCGCGCTCGCTGGTGACGAACCCCTCGCCCGAGCACAGGCCGACACTATTCTCGCCGCCAAACCCACCCACTTGTTGGGGCTGATTCTCGCGGCCAACGCGGCGCATCTGCGCAAGGATGCGTCAGCGGAGCGCGATTTCCACCGCCGCCTCGTCGCCGCCGCTCCCGCGGAACGTGCCAAACGGCTTGGCGAATACATCACCCACGAAAACGACATCACCATCGCGCTCGATCTCGCCGGGCGCTCCTCGCGATGACCACGATTCACGTTGCCCACAGCCCGGACTCCGACGACGCGTTCATGTTCTTCGCGCTCGCGACCGGGAAAATCGACACCGAAGGCCTCACCTACGTCCATCAGCTGCAGGACATCGAGACCCTCAATCAGCGCGCCTTGCGTGGGGAGCTCGAGGTCACGGCCGTTTCGATTCACGCCTACGCCTACCTCACCGATCGCTACGCCCTCCTCCCACACGGCGCCTCGATGGGTGACCGCTATGGGCCGCGGCTGGTAGCTCGGCGTCTTATGACGCGGGCGGAGCTGCGCGGCAAGCGAATCGCCATCCCCGGGCCGCTCACCAGCGCCTACCTCGCCCTGAGACTGTTCGAGCCGGATTTCATCCCAGTCGCGACGCCGTTCGACCAGATCGAACAGGCCGTCCTCGACGGAACAGTGGACGCCGGCGTGCTCATCCACGAGGGTCAGCTCACCATCGGCGAAAGCGGCCTTCACCTGATTCAGGACCTTGGCCAGTGGTGGTTCGAGGAAACCGGGCTCCCTCTCCCCCTAGGCGGCAACGTCATCAGAAAGGACATCGCCGACGACACAAAGAAGAAAATTTCGAGACATCTACGCGACAGTATAGCGTATGGATTGGACCATAGAGGCCATGCCCTTGATCACGCGATGCAATACGCGCGCGGTCTGGACCGGGCCAAAGCAGATACCTTCGTCGGCATGTACGTCAACGATTGGACGCTTGACTACGGCGAGCGTGGACGTGCCGCCATTCGGCTCTTCCTCGAACGCGCCGCCGAACGGGGCATCATTCCAAAGCCGGTAGATCCCGAATTCGTCGATTGAGCCGCATCTAGTCGATTGAGCCGCATCTAATGGTCGTGTTCGTGATGCTGCGCGTGCTCATGACTCAGCGCGTGCCTCACCCACCCGGCGACCTGCGCCGTCCGGCGTCCGTGCAGCTGCGCCCGCTCGCTGGCACCCTCGGGGCCGCTCGGCTCGGGCACCAGCAGCATCCCCAGCCGAGCTAGCTGCAACATCGGCTCAGCACCCCCGTTAGACGAAAAAACTGCCCCAACGAGGTTCTCCAGCGCCCTTCTGGGGTACACCGCTTCGACTGCTCGCGTCAGGCCCGCGGCGTCGCCACCGGCGACTCCAAACGCGACGCCGTCATAGTCGCGAAGCTCCTCGATCCAGGACTCGCGCCCCCGGGGTCCGTCGGCGGGAACGGCCACGCTTCGGACCTCGGTAAAACGAACGCTCTTCGCCCCCTCGACGAACTCCCCGGCAAACGTCGCCAGCGACGGATCGCCGGCATAGAATACCACCAGCACTTTTGCCACGATCTGCCTACTCCTTTGACTTTGGTAAGCCGTTACCGGATCTGTTGATGAACAACGCTTTGCGTGTTTTTGGCGTATACAGGGCTATGGTTCGTTCAGCCGTGCTAGCCGTTGCTGCCCTCGCAGTCGTTCCCTGTTTCGCGCGGGCGCAGCGGGTCGATACGTTGCGCCTGTCGCTTCAAGACGCCGTCACCATCGCGCTGCAGAACTCAGACGAGGTGCGGCTGAGTGCCGCGCTCGTTGACGTGGCCGATGCACAGGCTGGAACCGCGCGCGCCAGCGCGCTCCCGCAGCTCCGCCTCAACTCCACATATTCGCACGCCTGGGAAAACGCACGCGCGAACGCCGTCGGCACGGTGTTCAACCAGCCGAATACGTACAATACTAACCTCAGCCTCACCCAGACTCTGTTCCAGGGAGGCCGCATCGTCTCGGCCATGCGCAGCGCGAGCGACACACGCGCCGCGACCCGGCTCGACGAACAGGAAGCGCGCGCCCGTATCAGCGTCGACGTGCAGCGCGCGTATTTGCAGGTGCTGTTCACCAATCGCATGGTCGCGATCCAGGAGACGAGTCTCGAGCTGGCATCGTCTCGCACCACGCAGGTCGAGCAGCTGCAGACCGCCGGCCGCGCCGCGCGATACGACGTGCTCCGCGCTCGCGTCGAGCGCGAGAACATTCGCCCCGTCGTCATTCAGGCCGCCAACGATCGCGACCTCGCCCTTCTCGACCTCAAGCGGGTCCTCAACGTGCGCGTCGATCAACCGATCTCGCTCACCACGGTGATCGATCCAGCCGGCCTTCGCGCCACGCTCGTTGCCTTCGCGGACTCCACCGTCCTCCCCGACCGCGCGGTGCTGCGCTCCGCCGAGCTGATTGCGCAGGCGCGCCGGCAGGCGATCTCCGTCGCCCGCGCCGATCTGCTCCCCACGGCGTCCGTTTCGTTCTCGACCGGCTACCAGGCCTTTCCACCGCTCGGCTTCGGCATGCCTACGTCACGCGGCGTCGCCGCTAACGAGTTCTGCGCGGCGGGCGCATCGGCCACCTCGCGGTGCCAGAACGGCGGCTGGTTCACCGACCGGGCCATGACCGCCACGATCAGTCTCCCGCTCTTCGACGGTCTCCGCGCCCGCTCCAACATCGAGCTCGCGCGCGCACAGCAGCGCGTCGCCGAGATCCAGTTGCAGCAGGTCCGTGAGAACGTCGCCATCGAAGTCGCGCGCGCGCGCGCCGAGTTCCAGCGTGCCCGCGCGATCTTCGATGCCCGTCAGCAGAACGCCAGCGAGGCAGGCGAAGCCTTTCAGCTCGCGTCGCTCCGTTTCAGCCGCGGCCTCAGCACGCAGCTCGAGGTGTCGGATGCACAGTTCGCGCTGCTCACGGCGCAGTCCAGCCAAGCGCGCGCGACGTACGACCTCTATCTGTCTACGGCGGAACTTGCGCGCGCCCTCGGGCGCCCGATTCCGTTCCCACCTTCCGCTCCATCTGGTCGGAGCTCCGATTCAAGTGG
>Ga0137435_1000423_pt1 | contig 14481 bp, 12 predicted proteins | sample EasRivERMGT100_2_FD_104904 | JGI IMG/M metagenome (GOLD analysis project Ga0137435, IMG submission 104904) | Soil microbial communities from meander-bound floodplain in the East River, Colorado, USA - East River MetaG ERMGT100_2 | ecosystem: Environmental > Terrestrial > Soil > Floodplain ... | reverse complement strand
TCAGGTTATTGCCGGTGAATAGTTCAGCCCCAGCGACGCCACGCTCGGATTCGCTGCGGCGCGCGTGCTCGGCGGAGTCGCCTTCTCGCTCGGGCTGGTCCTGGTGATCGTCGCCGGGGCTGAACTATTCACCGGCAATAACCTGATCGCGATGGCCTGGGCCGAGGGCAAGGTCTCGACGTTCGAGGTTCTGCGCAACTGGGCAATCGTCTGCGCCGCCAACTTCGTCGGCGCGGCGGGGCTGGCGGTGATCGTGTTCTTCTCCGGGCACCTTGGCATGAACGGCGGCGCGGTGGCTTTGCAGGCGGTGAAGATCGCCGCCGCCAAGGCGGCGTTGCCCGGTGTCGAGGCCTTCTATCTCGGCGTGATGTGCAACATCCTGGTATGCATGGCGGTCTGGATGGCCTTCGCGGGCCGCAGCGTCATCGACAAAGCGATCGCCATCGTGTTCCCGATCTCCGCGTTCGTCGCCGCGGGCTTCGAGCACAGCATCGCGAATATGTATTTTTTTCCGATCGCCATTCTGCAGCAGGCTTACTACCCGGTGGTCGCGCCCGGCGTCGAGCTGATCGATGCCGCGCACATGTTGCGCAACCTCGCTTTTGTCATTGCCGGTAACATCGTCGGCGGCAGCGCGCTGGTCGCGCTGGTTTATCACATCGTCTATCGCCGCAGCGCCACAGCGAAGCCCAAGGATCGCAAGTAACGTCATGGCAGACCGAAAATTCGGAATTGAAACACTCGCGCTGCACGCGGGGCAGATCCCCGACCCGGCGACGGGCTCCCGCGCGGTGCCGATCTACCAAACGACCTCCTACGTGTTCGACTCGACCGACCACGCGGCGAGCCTGTTCAATCTGCAGACCTTCGGCAACGTCTACACGCGCCTGTCGAACCCGACCACCGCAGTGCTCGAGGAACGCGTCGCCGCTCTGGAGGGCGGCCGCGCTGCGGTAGCGACGGCCTCTGGGCAAGCCGCGGAGATGACCGCGATCCTGACGCTCTGCGAGTCGGGCGATCACATCGTTTCCGCGTCGACCCTCTACGGTGGCACCTACACGCTGCTCGAAGTGAACCTGCGAAAGCTCGGCATAGACACCACCTTCGTCAACCCCGACGACCCGGACAATTTCCGCCGCGCGATAGGAAAGAACACGAAGATCCTCTACGCCGAGACGCTCGGCAACCCGCTCATCAATATCGTCGATATCGAGGCGGTGGCCAAAATCGCGCGCGAGGCCGGCATTCCGTTCATGGTGGACAACACCGTGCCTTCGCCCTACTTGTGCCGGCCGTTCGAGTGGGGCGCGGACATCGTGGTGCACTCGGCGACCAAGTACATCGGCGGGCACGGCACCACCATGGGCGGCCTGATCGTGGAGTCGGGCAAGTTCCCCTGGGCGGACGAGAGAATCCGAGAGAAATTCCATGGGATGCACGAACCTTCTCGGGGCTACCACGGCGTGCGCTTCTACGAGACCTTCGGGGATTTTGGCTACACCATGAGGGCGCGAATGGAGACCCTGCGCACGTTCGGTCCCGCCCTTTCGCCATTCAATTCCTGGCTGCTCTTGCAGGGCCTGGAAACGCTCCCGGTCAGAATGGAGAGGCATTGCGCGAACGCGCTCGCGGTCGCGAAATTTCTCAAGAACCATCCACGCGTCGCGTGGGTCAATTATCCCGGACTGCCCGAGAACAAGTACCACAAGCTCGCGACAAAGTACCTGCCCAAGGGCGCGAGCGGCCTCCTCAACTTCGGAGTCAAGGGCGGCGCGAAGGCCGGCGAGAAATTCATCGAGGCCGCGACCTTCATGAGCCATCTCGCCAACATCGGCGACGCGAAAACACTCATCATCCATCCAGCCTCGACCACGCACCGGCAGATGTCGGAGGAAGAACAGGCCAAGGCCGGCGTCACGCCCGATATGGTGCGCATTTCGGTCGGCCTGGAGACGCTGGATGATATTCTCTGGGACATAGACAATGCGCTTTCGATCGCCGCAGGATCCTAGCGACCAACCATGCTGAGCTACGACATCGTCGAGCACGGCAAGCCGCTGCAGAAAGCGCTGCGCGAGACGCCCAAGCCGCAGGGCACCGAGGTGCTGGTGCGCGTGCTGCGCAGCGGCGTGTGCCACACTGACCTGCACCTTTGGGATGGCTACTTCGACCTCGGCAATGGCCGAAAGTACTACATCAAGGACCGCGGGCAGGTGCCGCCGATCACCCTCGGACACGAGCCCTACGGCGTGATCGAGGCGTTGGGCCCGGATGCGGCGAACCAAGAGCCGGGAGCAACGGTCGGTGCGAAAGGCATCGTCTATCCCTGGATAGGATGCGGAACATGCGCGGTGTGCCGCGCAGGAGAGGACAACTACTGCCTCGCGCCGCGTTTCATCGGCGCCGGGAAACCCGGAGCTTACGCGACGCATATCCTCGTGCCGCACCCGAAGTATCTCGTCGCGGCAGACGGCCTCGACCCCTCGTTCGCGGCCACCCTCGCCTGCTCGGGCCTCACCGCTTACAGCGCCGCGAAGAAACTGAGGCCCTTCGGCGCGGAGGACTGGGTCGCGGTGATCGGCTGCGGCGGACTCGGCCTCATGGGCATCGCGGTTCTCGCGGCCATGGGCGCAGAGAACATCGTCGCGTGCGACCTCGACCCGGCGAAGCTCGAAGCAGCGAAGCGCCTCGGCGCACGCGCCATTGTGGACACGCGCGCGACAGACGCCGCGAAGCAGGTGCAGAAGCTCTCCGGCGGAGGCGTCGCGGGAGCGATCGATTTTGTCGGAGTCAGCGCAACGTCCAGTCTGGGCGTAGCCGCACTGCGCAAGGGCGGCCGCCACATCGTGGTCGGCCTGATGGGGGGCGAGCTATCCCTTGGCCTGGTCGCTGTCGCCCAGCGCGCGATCAGCGTGACCGGAAACTACGTGGGCACGCTGCAGGAGCTGAAGGACGTCGTGGCGCTCGCAAGAGACGGCAGGCTCCCGGTGCCGCCCATCGAAACGCGTCCCGCCGCGGAGATCAACCGCACCCTGGACGAGCTCAAGGCCGGTAAAATCCTCGGGCGCGCGGTCCTCGAATTCGAGACCGTGAGCGCCTGACATAGAAGGGACCATGCTCGCACCCCGCAAAGCCCAGGTAGATTTCACTTCCCCCTACCCGACGCGCCGCCGTCCGACGCTTGCGCGAAACGTCGTCTCCACTTCGCAGCCGCTCGCCGCTCAGGCAGGCCTGCGGATGCTGCTCTCCGGCGGCAACGCAGTCGATGCGGCGCTCGCCGCAGCCATCACGCTCACGGTAGTCGAGCCGATCTCGAACGGCATCGGCAGCGACGCCTTCGCCATCATCTGGGACGGGAAACAACTTCACGGCCTGAACGCCTCGGGCCGCTCGCCCGCCGCGTGGACGCCGGAATACTTCGAGGGTCAGAAGACCGTCCCCACGCGCGGCTGGAACAGCGTGTCGGTTCCGGGCTGCGTGTCGGCCTGGGTGGACCTCTCGAAACGCTTCGGCAAGCTTCCCTTCCCGAAGCTCTTCGAGCCGGCGATCGATTACGCGGCGAACGGCTTTCCCGTCACGCCTTTCATCGCCGAGCGCTGGGACCCGCAAGTACCGGAGCTGCGCGGCCAGCCCGGATTCGCCGAGGCGTTCCTTCCGGGAGGCCGCTCGCCCCGAGTAGGCGAGATCTTCCGCTTCCCCGACCAGGCGCGGACCCTGGAGAAAATCGCCGCAACGAAGGGCGAAGCGTTCTACCGCGGCGAGCTCGCCGAGAGAATCGAAGCGCACAGCCGGGCAAACGGCGGCGCCATGAAGCGCGAGGATCTCGCCGCCCACACGAACGACTGGGTGGGCACGATCAGCCAGGACTACCGCGGCCTCACGATTCACGAGATCCCGCCCAACGGTCAGGGCATCGTCTGCCTGATGGCATTGGGCATTCTCTCGAACTTTGACGTCGCCGACCATCCGGTCGATTCCGCCGACAGCGCGCACCTGCAGATCGAGGCGGTGAAGCTCGCTTTTGCGGATGCGTACCGCTTCGTCGGGGATCCGAGCGCGATGCAGCTCACGCCGAAACAGCTGCTCGACCCGGACTACCTCGCTTCGCGCGCCAAGCTCATCGACAGGAAGCGCGCGCAGGATTTCGGCCACGGCTCACCGCCCACGGGCGGCACGGTCTATCTCACGGCCGCTGACGAGAACGGCATGATGGTATCGATGATCCAGTCGAATTTCATGGGCTTCGGATCGGGCGTGGTCGTACCCGGCACCGGGATCAGCCTGCAGAACCGCGGCTCGGGTTTCGTTCTCACGCCCGACCATCCCAACCAGGTCGCGCCGAAGAAGCGCCCGTTCCAGACGATCATCCCGGGATTCGTCACGCGAAACGGCGCCCCCGTGATGAGCTTCGGTCTCATGGGCGGCAGCATGCAACCGCAGGGCCACACCCAGATGATGGTGCGCATGGCGGACTACGGCCAGGGGCCGCAGGGCGCGATCGACGGCCCTCGATTTCGCATCGTGCAGGGCCTGGAGGTCACTTTCGAGGACGAGTGGCCCGGCGAAACCATCGAGGAGCTTGCGCGCCGCGGCCACCGCGTGATGAAGCTGCCCGAGGACTACAACGCCTTCGGCTGCGCGCAGATCGCGCATCGGCTTGAGGACGGTTATCTCTGCGCCTCGGACGCAAGGCGCGACAGCCTCCCGGTAGGATTCTGACTGCGAACCCGCGCCGATTCGCCCACAGGGCGCTTGTGCGCGGGTTACGCGGGCAGCAGACCCCGGCGCGATAGGGGCTGAGCGGGCTTCACTCCGGATCGATCTTCGCTTCCTTCACCATCTGCGCCCAGCGCTCGATCTCGCGCGCGGAGAACGCGGCGAGCTCGGCCGGGGTGCTGGTGCGGATCTCGAATCCCTGGCTGACGAGGCTGCGCTTGAAGTCTTCGCGCTCGGCAGCGGCGCGCGCTGCCTGGTAGAGCGCCTGGATGATCGCCGGGTCGGTGCCCTTGGGAACGTACAGGCCGAAGAACACGATCAGCTCGAAGCCGGGCAGCGTGTCCGCGAGCGGGGGCACGCCGGGCAGCACGGGCGATTCCTTCAACGACGTGACGGCGAGCGGGCGTACGCTGCCTCCCCTGATCTGGCCGAGAACGGCGGAGACGTCCACGGCCATCACCGGCACGCGCCCGGCGACGACGTCGGTGAGCGCCTGCGGCGGGCTCTTGTAGGAGACGTTGGTCATGCCCAGCCCGAGCCGGGCGGAAAGAATGCGGCTCGGGATGATGTTGCCGGCAGTTCCCGAGGCGTAGAAGAGCTTGCCGCGGTTCTCCTTCGCGTAGGCGACGAATTCCGCCATGGTCTTCGCCGGTATGCTCGGATGAACGACCACGACCTGCGGGATGGTGCCGAGGCCGATGACGGCTTCGAAGTCGGTGCGCGGGTTGTAGTTGAGCTGCTTGAAGAGCGCCGGGTTGGCGGAGATCACCGTGGTCGCACCGGCGAGGACGGTATAGCCGTCCGGCGCCGATTTGGCGACGTGCTCCGCGGCGATCTTGCCCACGGCGCCGACCCGGTTGTCGATCACCACCGGCTGCTTCAGGCTGGCCGACATGCCTTCGGTGAGCGGCCGCACGAGGTTGTCGGTGGCCGTGCCCGGCGCGAACGGCACCACGATGCGGATCGGCTTTGTCGGATACGTCTGCGCCGCCGCCGGCTGGGCGAACGTGAACGCGGCGAGGACCAGCAGCACTCTGCGCATCAACATGAGTTCTTTCTCCCTTGATTGGACAGCGCCAGCGTAGCGTGGCTGCGCGGCACGCGCAACACGAATCCAGGCTGCCGGGCGTCCAGCGCTACGGCGCCCGCCCGGTTGCCGCCCCCGCCTCGGACCGAGGAGTCGCTTTGTCCTTTTGCTGCAGTGCCCGGACCAGGGCCTCGCGCGCGAGCAAGTTGGCCGCGGCATTGTCTACCGTCTGGTACTTGCGCATGATGCCCCGGACGGAATCGAAGCCGGCCCGATCCATACGCCCTTGCTCGTAGAACAAGGCGGCCGTGACCATGATGCCCGCGCCTTCGATGACAGGCCCCTGGCTGATCACCGGGGCGGCGGCAACCTTCTCGAAGTACCGCGCATAATATTCCGACCACTTCATCTGTCCTGATTCGGCAAGGGGCTCGTTGCTTCGGACCCAATTATCGACGTCCTGGATACCGTAGGTCTCCTCGAACATCGCGCAGCCTGAGAGCGCGAGCGCCAGAATAGCGGCCGCGACGGGCGTGATCTTGTCTCGGAAGCGATTCATCGGAGTGCTTATGGTAACTCACCGGCTACAGCGCTACGCAGCGCGGGTAAAATGCCTCGAATGAACGCGCAGGCCGCTGTTTCGATTTTGCGTCCCCGGCGCTGACCACGGCTCCAATCCAACTGAGAGGCAATCCGTTCATGCTGAAACTCTGGGGCAGGATCAACTCGATCAACGTACAGAAGGTACTGTGGGCGCTCGAAGAACTGAAAGTTCCCTACGAGCGCATCGACGCCGGTTTGCAGTTCGGCGTGGTCAACGAGCCCTTCTATCGCAAGATGAACCCTAACGGCCGTGTGCCGACGATGGAAGACGACGGTTTCGTGCTGTGGGAATCGAACGCGATCGTACGTTATCTGTCTGCGAAGCATGGCGCAGAAACGCTCTGCCCGAGCGATCCCCGACAGCGAGCCGATTCCGACCGGTGGATGGATTGGGCGACGAGCACCGTCGCGCCGGCGCTAACGCCGGTTTTCTGGGGCCTCATCCGCACGCCACCCGACAAACGCAATATGGCGGCGATCGAGGCCAACGCGGAAAAGGCCGCCCAGGCTTTTCAGGTACTCGAGCAGTGTCTCGAAGGCCGCGACTATGTCGGCGGGAAATCGCTCACCATGGGCGATATGCCGCTCGGCGCTTTCGTGTACCGCTGGTACGCGCTGGAGGTGAAGCGTCCCAAGCTGGCGAGGGTTGAGGCGTACTATCAGCGGCTGCAGCAGCGTCCGGCGTACAAGAAGCATGTGATGCTTCCGCTCAGCTGAGCTCGCGGAAGAAACCGATTATTCTGCTGCCAGAGCAGCGAGCCGCCCGTCGCGCTCGAGCTTTTCCAGCCTGCCCAAGTCTCGCGCGGTCTCGTAGAAGGCTTTGAGATCCCCTTGGCTTTTCCCGAGAAGCGCGCGGAACGCGGGAACGAGCTCGGCGTAGCTCGCGACGGAAACGAGCAATGCGTTGTTCGCCCCGCGCGCGAACAGCCGATCGTAGCCGGTGAAGCCGCCCCAGGAAGTCTTCAGCACGCCGTACTCGTCATGCATCGCCGCAAACAGGCGCTGCCTTCCAGCGCGTTTTTCCTCCACTGAGGCGGGGCGATCGTAGAAGTCCGAAAGCCTCGCACGATGCTTGAGCATGAAGGCGTTGAATTCGGAGCGCCTGCGGCGGGATTCGACGTATGCCGTGCGCTGCGCCGCAGTGCCCTCGCGATCGAGCCAACGCCTCACCCCTTCCTCTTCGACCATCGATGCGAAGGATTCGTTGAATATCGTGTCGTCCTTGACGTAAACCGCCTGGTGAGCAAGTTCGTGAAACACGATGCGTGCGACCTCCGCTTCCGGATACTGGATAAAGGTGGAAAGGACCGGATCATCGAACCAGCCGAGAGTCGAATACGCCGGCACGCCCCCAACGTATACGTCGTAGCCCTTTTCCGCGAGCGCGGCGGCGTATTGCTGCGCGGCCTCTTCCGAGTAGTATCCGCGATAGCTCACGCATCCTGCGAATGGAAAGCATGATACGAGCGGCTTGACGGAAAACTCCGGCGCAGCGAACACGTTCCAGACCACGAAAGGCCGCCCGATATCGGCGTAGCGTCGATAGCTGCCGTTGTCGGGTAGCGCAAGCTCGCGGCTCGCGAATTCTCGAATGATGAGCACCCGGGCGAGTTTCGCGCGGAGCGGCTCGGAGGTGCCCGCTTCACGCACGCGCTCCTCGATCGGCCCGGCAAGCCACATCAGCTCCAGGTGCCCGCCCACGGCCTGCGCGTAGTAGCCGATAGGGGCGCATCCCGAAAGGAGGGAGAGCAGCGCGCCGAGCGCCGGGAGCCGAGTCATCTCAGAAACGCGCCCGTCTTCAGGAACGCGGCTGTCTGGCGCGCAACGCGCCGTGAGACCAGCATTACCGTGTGACCAAGAGGTAGGGCCACATGGTCGCGCATTCCCGGAAACTTTGTTTCGTCCAGACAGACCACGCCGTCGTTCGGTTTCGGCAGTCGCGTCACCATGCTGCCTATGCCGAACGCCCGGGTACCGGCGATGGCACCGATCTCAAAGTGCGGATCGAGCGACGCGTTGACCGGCTCGCGCCATATCCCGAGGCTCTTACCCAGCAGGAACTCCCCGCACGCCCTCTGCGCGAGATCCATCGCCGCTTGGCAACCGGAAACCGGCGTTCCAATCAGCACCGCGCGCCGGATACGTTCGTCGGGTTTGCGCTGAAGGTACCGCAGCACGATCACTCCGCCGAGGCTATGGCCGACGAGATGAACGCGCGGTGCGGCGATCCTCGCAATGCGTTTCGCCAGCCGCCCGAGGTGGTCGTCGAGCTTATCGCGCATCGTGCGATACGTCAGAGCGCGTGCCGCAAAACCTTCCCGCCGCAGCGCAAGAGCGAGATAACTCATCACCCACCCGTTCATCCACGATCCATGAAGGAGCAGTACGGCGTCAGCGGAAGATGCGCCCACGCCGCCCTCAGCTACGGTCCGCCGAGTTCCGTCCCCGGACCACAAGACCCAGGCTCGCAAGGAAAGGCAGCACCGCCATCAGAGCGAATCCGGTGCCGTAACTTCCCGTCGCGGAGGCAATCGCGCCGAAGACAGGTGGCCCGATCAGCACGCCCGCGAACGTGAAGAATTGTGTTCCACCCGTGACGATGGCGACCTTGCCATCGGGGGCGAGCCGCGCCACCTCTGCGAGAAACACGCCGTTCCAACCCACCGCCGTGGCTCCATACAGCACGCAAATCGCAAGCACGGCGCCAAGCGGCCAGAGGACCGTGAACGAGGCGGCAGCGGCCCCGCAGAGCGCCATGACGACTCCAAGCATCGTGAGAACCCGCCGCGGATCGAAAAAACGATCCGCGACGGCACCCCAGAGAACCCGGCCCAGCACGCCCGCGACCTGCGCCGCAGAAAAAATCAAGCCGGCTACGACCAGAGAGTACGCGAGCTCGATCTTGAGATAGGACACAAGGTAGGTCGTGAAGCTCATCTGGACGCCCGAATACACCCCCGACACAAGCGAGAGATCGAGGATACGGCGGTTTGCCCAGACTTCGGCGACGGGCGCCGCGAGGCGGCGAATCCGAACGCGCTGGTCGCGCCTGCGGTCCTTGTCGTAGATACGTCGGAACGGAAAGAGGACGGCGACGAATGCCGCGCTGGCGAGCGCGAGGACAAGCACTGCATTCTGCCAGCTCGTCCACAACAACATTACGGGTACAAGCATTCCCGCGATCGCGCCTCCGGCCGGGACGCCGGTTTGCTTGATCGAGAAGATCATCGAGCGCATGCGCGCCGGCGCCGCTACCACGAGAATGGTGGAACTCGCCGGGTTAACCAAGCCGTGTGCGGTTCCGAGCAGGACGCCACAGACGAGAAGCAAAGCCACATGGGCGCCGGCACCCACCGCAAGACCCAATGCCACTCCAAGCACCGCGACCTGCAGCAAACGCACCGGTCCATACCGGCCGACAAGCGTGCCACCCGCCAGCCCCGCGAACATCGCCACCATGTAGGAGAACCCGACCCACTGACCCACTGCGGCCGGTTCCTTGTTGAAATCGCCCGCTGCCACCGGCGCGAGCACGGCGGGAACCGCCAATGCCATCGCCGTGAGCGCCTGCACCGTCAGCGTGACTGCAACGGTACCGGCGATACGCGCCGAGCCCGACCCTTCGCTTCCGTTCAAAGTCGACGGCGCGGCGCGCGCGTCCTTCGCTTTGCTTTCACCGCGGACCACGCTGCGCTGCTGCGCGGCGTCACCGAGTGCCTGCCGCTTTTGGCCCCGCCGCCGGGGGAATCTGTATGGGCAAGATACTGGCGATCTGCCACCCTTCGGGCTTCTTGACCATCACCAAGTTGATATAGGCAAGAGTCTTGGCCGGTCGGGCGCCAGGGTCTCCGACTGTGAGGTGGGTAGTCGCATGGACCTGCGCCACGCGCCTGCTGACCGAGATGACCCGGAGTTCCTTTCGGTCAAACTCGATGTGCCAGGTGCCCTTGTAGCGCTCCTCGAGGTCCTTGAGCGCTGCCTCCCTGCCCCAGATGGGTTTGCCCCGGGTAACCCAGAGAAAATCGGGCGAGTCCACGAGCAGATTACGCATCGACTTCAAATCGTGTGCGTTCTGGATCGCGACGTACCGGTCGAATACGGCGCGAACCTCTTCTTCCATCGTCGCAGCTTGTGCGGGCGCCAGAAGCATCGCCGCGACCGCGAAACCCAATGCCAGCAAACCCTTCACCATTCCCTCCTTCAACACTCCCTATCCATTCTGAGTGGGCCCGCCTGGATTCGAACCAGGGACCAAAGGATTATGAGTCCTCTGCTCTGACCGGCTGAGCTACAGGCCCGCACGATCAATTCTATCGCGCGTCAGCGGCGCGCGGAGACATTGCGGCGGCGCGCCGCCCTGCAACGTCAGTTGTTGTCCAAAAAGCTCTTCAGCCGCTCGGAACGCGAAGGATGGCGCAGCTTGCGCAATGCCTTTGCCTCGATCTGGCGTATGCGCTCGCGCGTCACATCGAACTGCTTGCCGACTTCCTCGAGGGTGTGGTCGGTGTTCATCTCGACCCCGAAGCGCATGCGCAGCACCTTCGCCTCACGCGGCGTGAGCGAATCCAGCACGTCCTTGGTTACCTCGCGCAAGGACGCATACATCGCCGCGTCGTTCGGTGCGAGGGTAGCTTGGTCCTCGATGAAGTCCCCCAGATGCGAGTCGTCGTCATCGCCGATGGGGGTTTCCATAGAGATCGGCTCCTTGGAGATCTTGAGTATCTTGCGGATCTTGTCCTCCGGCATCTCCATCTTCTGCGCAAGCGTCGCCGGGTCAGGCTCCTGCCCGGTTTCCTGCAGAATCTGGCGCGAGATGCGGTTCATCTTGTTGATCGTCTCGATCATGTGAACGGGGATCCGGATCGTCCGCGCCTGATCGGCAATCGAGCGCGTGATAGCCTGCCGGATCCACCATGTGGCGTAGGTCGAGAACTTGTAGCCGCGCCGGTATTCGAACTTGTCTACGGCCTTCATCAATCCGATATTCCCCTCCTGGATCAAGTCGAGGAACTGCAGTCCGCGATTGGTGTACTTCTTCGCGATCGAGATGACTAGGCGCAGGTTGGCTTCGGTCATCTCGCGTTTTGCGCGGCGCGCCTTGGCCTCGCCGGTGGACATCTGCTTGTTGATCTCCTTCAAGTCCTTCAGCGGGATGCCGATCCTCCTCTGAATCGCGAGCAACTTTTGCTGTTGCTCCAGGATGTTGGGCTCGAAGCGTGAAAGGGGACTGCTCCAGGGCTTCGCGGCGGCAATCTCGTTCTTTACCCAGCGCATATTGGTCTCGCTGCCGGGAAACTCCTTGATGAACTGGGGCCGCGGCATGCCGCCCTTGTTCACGCACAGGTTCATGATCTCCCGCTCATGGCTGCGCACCTCGTCGACCATGCCGCGCAGGCTGTCACACAATCTCTCTATAATGCGCGCGGTAAAGCGGATGTTCATGAGTTCGTTGCCGATCTGGTCGCGGACTTTGATGTACTCCTTGCTGCGATGGCCATGCTCGGTCAGCGCCCGCTTCATCTTCTCGTAGAGGCGGTGAATCTTGGCAAAGCGCGCGAGCGCGTCCTCCTTCAGTTGCAGCAGGCTCGCCGACAGCGCGGCAGCGTCGTCCTCTCCGTTTGATTCTTCGTCATCCTCAGGCTCGACGTCGTCGGCTATTTCCTGGATCGGCTCATCCTTCGCGTTCAGGTCGATCAGCCCGTCCACCAGTTCATCGACGCGCATCTCGTCGCGGGTGACCTTGCCGGCGAGATCGAGAATTTCAGTGATGGTCGTCGGGCAGGCAGAGATCGCCTGAATCATGTGCTTCAAGCCGTCTTCAATCCGCTTTGCGATCTCGATTTCGCCTTCGCGAGTAAGAAGCTCGACCGACCCCATTTCGCGCATGTACATGCGCACCGGGTCTGTGGTGCGACCGAACTCGGGGTCAACCGTGGAGAGCGCCGCTTCGGCCGCTTCGTCGGCATCCTCGTCCGGGACGACGGCCGGGGTCGCCTCTGAAATAAGCAGCGTGTCCGCATCCGGGGCCTCGTCGTAGACCTGGATGCCCATGTCGTTGAACGTCGTGATAATGGACTCGATCTGCTCGGCGTCCACCATGTCGTCGGGCAGGTGGTCGTTGATCTCAGCGTAAGTGAGGAAGCCGCGCTCTTTCCCGAGCTTGATGAGATTTTTCAGGCGCGTGCGGCGAGCTTCGGCATCCTCGGGCCGGGCCTCCGCGCGAAGCAGGAGCGCGCGTTCGGCGTCGCTGTTGCGCCGCGGCCGGCCCGCCTTGCGCAGCTTCAGGAGTTCCTGCGCCTGCTGCTTGAGCTGCGCCTTGAGCTCCTTTTCCTTCTGCTTTGCGAGAAGCGCGGCTTCCTTGGCCTTCGTCTTCTCCAGCGCCGCAAGTTCCTTCGCTTTTGCTTTCTCCGCTGCTGCGATTTCCCGCGCTTTGGCTTTCTCGCGCGCGATGCGATCGCGCTCCCGCTGCCTTTCCCTGGCGGCCTTCACGCGCAAGCGATCCTTTTCCGCGCGCTCGCGCGCCTTCTGCTTTTCGCGAGTCTTGCGGACCTGTTCCTTTTCCTTCGCCGCCATCAGGCGTGAGCGTTCCTTCTCCTTCACGGCCTTGAGACGCGCAGCGTCCTTGGCTTTGCGGGCCCTTTCCTTCTCCCGTATGGCCTTCGCCCGGGCGGCGTCCTTCATTTTCATCCGGCGAATTTTCTCCCTCTCCTTGGCGGCCTTGACGCGAACGGCGTCCCGCGCCTTGCGCACTCTGTCGCGCTCCTTCTGTGCACGGAGCCTTACCGCGGCCCTCGCTTTCTGCGCCTTGAGTCTTGCCATCAGCTTTGCCTTCGCTTTGGCGCGCGCTTTCGAGTTAAGTTTCTGATTCGCCATGTTTTCCCTACCCCTCACGATGTCGGACGGGAACCTGAAATTATAGCATTATTTGAAGCACTTACCGTGCCCAGATTGCGCTCCCGGAGCAATCGAAGCATCTCCGCCTCCTCGTCCGGCGTGCGGCCCGGCTTCACTCTCAGGGCCTCAAATCGCTGCTGCCGCCGCTTATCCCGCAACTGCTCAAGAGCGCCGCGAAAGTCCACCTCCATGTCCTCGGCATCTAACTTCGTATTGAGCAGAGCCGCCTGATTCGACTCAAGAAGATGGCGGAATTCTGTTCCTTGGAAATGATCAATGACGATGTTCCCGTCCGTATCCGGGTTCTCGCGACAGAATTCGGCGATTGCAGCGAGTGCCCGCGCCTCGGGCGAGTCTTGGTCCAGCAGTTCCGCGGAAAGTTCCTTCGCGAGCGCCGGCTTGGAAATTAGGCACTGCAGGATGATTCGGACCAGCCTCAGCTCCGGAGCCTGCGCTCCGCGGTGCGGCCCGGAAGCCGGTGCAGCGGGTCTGGCTTCGGTGAGTTCTTGGGTGAGCTGCGCAGCCTGACCCTTGTCCAAGTATCCCGTGGCCGCGATCATCTGAATAAGTTGCCGCTGTAACATCCGAGCCGAAATCTGCTTCAGCATCGGTTTCGCTTCGTGCACAAGCTGCGCGCGCCCCTCGTACGTTTTCAGTTCAACACGCCCCATTAGCTCCTCGACAAAGAACTCAGACAGCGGCCGGGCCGTCTCCAGCATTTTCTCGAACGCTTCTTTGCCCTTTTCCCGCACGAAACTGTCGGGATCGTGTTCCGGCGGCAGGAACAAAAACCGCATCGCCTTGTTGTCGGCAAGATGCGGCAGACTCACTTCGAGCGCGTGCCAGGCTGCCTTGCGCCCAGCCGCGTCGCCGTCGAAGCAGAAAACGACTTCGTCGGTCTGCCGCAGAAGCTTCTGGAGGTGTGTGGCCGAGGTGGCCGTTCCGAGCGTCGCGACGGCATATTCGACGCCGTTCTGAGCGAGTGCCACCACGTCCATATAGCCTTCGACCACGATCGCGCGGCCTGCCGCGCGGATCGCCAACCTCGCCTGGGCAAGACCGTAGAGCTCGCGTCCCTTTTCGAAGAGCGGGGTCTCCGGGGAGTTGAGATACTTCGGCTCCCCTTCGCCTAGCACACGGCCGCCAAAGGCGATCACCGATCCGCGCTGATTGAGAATGGGGAACATGATGCGGTCGCGGAACCGGTCGTAGCGCCGCCCGCCCTCGCCATCGATTACAAG
>Ga0137435_1000419_pt1 | contig 14570 bp, 19 predicted proteins | sample EasRivERMGT100_2_FD_104904 | JGI IMG/M metagenome (GOLD analysis project Ga0137435, IMG submission 104904) | Soil microbial communities from meander-bound floodplain in the East River, Colorado, USA - East River MetaG ERMGT100_2 | ecosystem: Environmental > Terrestrial > Soil > Floodplain ... | reverse complement strand
GCGGGGGGGGGCGTGCGGGCCCCCGGGTGGAGGGCCCCGCACGGGTGCCCCGCGGGCCGGGGACCGACCGAAGCACGGCGCCCCCCCCCCCCCCCCCGCGCCGGCCGGGCCCACAACACTGCGCGCGATTTGTACCCCCAACGCCCGAGCCAGCGAGTCTTCGGCTGCGGCGTACGCGACGCTGGGCTCGCCATGAAACGCGCGCGTGTACGGCGAGGTCGCATACCTCGCGTCGAGCTCGGCGGCAATCGAATCGCGCCGCTCCGGCAGCAGCGCGATCGCGGCGACCAGCGCCTTCGGCGCAAACAGTGACGCGGTATCACGGGCAGCCAGCTCCAGGAATAACGAGCCGGCTAACGCCGGTGCGCCAAGCGAATCGCGCGCGAGCTCGGCCGCGCGAAAGCCCGCCGCCGGCGTCTCAGGGATGATCGCGGTCTGTCTGACGAGATCGAGCATGCGCTTCGCAGCGACCGCCCCGGGCTCCAGACTGAGGCGCGCGAGCTCGGCCTCGATGGGCTTGAGCTCGCTGCGTTCCCTCGTCCCGGCAATCAGCACCCGCTGGATGCCGAGCGCCGCCATCCCGGCCTCGGAGGTCGCGGCCGGTGCAACGGCTGCCGCACGGCGGTATCGTCCCGCGGCGGCGTCGTAGTGGCCGTGCGCGAGCCGCCGATCGGCGTCGGCAATCAGGAGCCGGGCCTGCTCCTGAAACGGGATGCGCTTGCCGCGCGCCAGCAGACGGTCGAGCGTCGCGGATGCCGAGTCGGGCCCTCCGCCAGGGGCCGTTGCCAATCGTGCCAGCAGATCGGCGCGGTCGGTCTCGAACTCCGGCCCCGTCAGCGATTCAATCACGCGGGCCGCCTCGGGCGTCCGCTCCGCCGCGATCAGCGCGCGCGCACGCGCGGGCCGCGCAGCCGTTTCGCGTGAGCGCTCGAAGTGCGTGACGGCTGCGTCGTAATCCAGACGCAGGGCGGCGGTCTGCCCCGCGATGAGCTCCGCCCGCGAGCGACGCGCGTCATCTCGGGACGCGAGTGCCGGCGCGACGGCGGCCTCGGCCTGCGTCAGCTGACGCGCGCTCAACGCGCACTCCGCGGCGACCAACGCCACGCGCTCGAGCAGTGCCTGCTCGGTCACGCTCGCGCGGACGCGCTTGATGACGTCGGCCGCCTCGTCACATGCTCCCGAGCGCGCGAGTCCTTCGGCCTGGAGCGTGAGCGCGTCGTCGGCCCAGCGGCTCCGTGGATGCCGAATGGCGACGCGTTCAGCCTTGACCGCCGCCTGGGCCCATTGCGAGCGGGCCTCCGACAGTTGACCGCGGCGCTCAGCCTTGCGCGCGTCCTTCGCGTACCGCTCCGCGCTCCACATGGCATTGTAGTACGCGCACCCCGCACTCGTGAGCGCCAGGAGGAACGGCAGAACGCGTTTCATCGCGCCTGTCCTCCTCCCGAGCCGATCGCGAGCTTGCGCTCGAATTCGAGCAGGTAGGCGACGATCCCGTCGGCGATCGCGGTCGCGATTCTCTGTTGGCCCGGCGCGGACGCGAGAAACGCGCCGTCTTCGCGGTTGGTCGCGAACCCCGCCTCGACGAGAATCGCGGGCCGCCGCGCGGCAGCGAGCACCAGGAACGGACCCTGCTGCACACCGCGATCCTCGCCGGGGTGCACCGCCGCGACTTTGCCCTGCACCAGCTCCGCGAGCCGGGCCGACTCGCGCAGGTATTCGTTGAGCTGCAGGTCGTTCAGAATGAAGCCCAGCGGCCCGGTTTGGACCGTGGCCGCGGTCTCGAAGCGGAGCGCGTCGTTTTCCATCTCCGCCACCCGTTGTTGATCTTCGGTCTTCGCGTCCGACACGAAATAGGTCTCGGCGCCGTTCACCTGGGTCTGTCGCCGGCCCGCGGGCATCGCGTTGATGTGGATGCTCACGAACAGGTCGCAGTCTGCCCGGCAAAATGTCGGCCGGCTCGCGAGGTCGATGAGCGTGTCGGTCGACCGCGTGAGCACGACGCTCAAGCCGCGACGCTGCAGCTCCGCGCGCAGCAACCGGCCGATGCCCAGCGTGATGTCTTTTTCTGTCAGTCCGCGCGGAAAGTGCAACCCGGGATTCCCGGGATCGATGCCCCCATGGCCCGGATCCACGACGACCGTGTGCGCCAGTCGCAGGCCCGTGAGGGGATTCGGCGCCACGACGAGCGGAAGCGCCGGTGGGCTCGGAGGCACTGCTGGCCGCGTAGCCACGGCAGGAGCCGGGGGGGGGGAGGCCGGCACGATTTCATCGAGCCGCGCGAGCCGGGGGTTCCAGTGATAGCGGCTCGCCAGCAGGCGAGGAACGTGTCCAGTCAACCACTGCAGCGGGAGGAATACCGTGTCCCGCGCGACGTATGGGGCGCCCACCAGCGGATAGGCCACACCGGCGTGGCGCACGAACGGTGATTGGAGATCGAACTCGAAGCTTTGCTCGCTCAAGGTCACGCGCAGTGCCGACCCGTCGAGCGACATCGTCAAACCCAGCGGCTGCCCGAGCAGCACGCCGGCCACGGCGGCGGCGCCTCGCTCGGTCGTCACCGGAATGCTGACCTGTCCACGAGGGGTCGCGATCAGCACCTGCTGGGGAATCAGAGCGGCCAGGAGCAGGAGCACCATCATGACCGCCTACCCTTCACAACGCGTGCCATCTCGCGCTCGGCGACGCGCCGTTTCAGGTCCTCGCGCTTGTCATGGGCCTTCTTCGCTTTTGCCAGAGCGATGGCGACCTTGGCCAGGCCGTCCTTGAAGTAGACCTCGAGCGGCACGACGGTGAGACCTTTTTGCGTCGTGGCGCCGAGCAGCTTGCGGATTTCGCGCTTGTGCAGCAGCAGCTTGCGGGAACGGGCCGGCGGGGGATTGTTGTAGCTCCCCGGCCCGTAGTGCGAGATCGTCATACCCTCCAGCCACACTTCACCGTTGCGCACGTGAGCGTACGCCTCGCTCAAGCTCGCTTTGCGGTCACGCAGCGACTTGACCTCCGTACCGGTGAGCACGAGACCCGCCTCCCAGGTTTCGAGGAGGTGGTAGTCGTGACGGGCGCGCGGGTTCCTGGCAATCGAAACTTTTTCCACGATGACGTCGGCAAGATACGCATTGACTTGGGGTTAAACAACAATCTAGATTGCCGTTCCTCAAAAAGACGCGCCGAAGTGGTGGAATTGGTAGACGCGCTGGCTTCAGGAGCCAGTGGGCGCAAGCCCGTGGGGGTTCGAGTCCCCCCTTCGGCACTGCACGTCTCGACGTCTCGACGTCTAGTATCGTGGTACCTCCGCATCCACCTCCCGCGACCACGCGTCGATCCCTCCCGCCAGGCTGCGCACGTTCGCAAATCCGGCGCCCTTGAGCAGCTCGCGTGCCTTGAGCGAGCGCGGACCGTGATGACAGAACGTCACGATTTCCGCATGGGCCGGCAGATGCGGAATCGCGCGCGGCAGCTCACGCAGCGGAATCAGCTGCGATCCCTCGATCCGGGCGATCTCGGCTTCGCGCGGCTCGCGCACATCGAGCAAAATCAGATTCGGCCTGCGACCGCGCTCACGACGGAGTTCCTGCGCACTGATCTCAGCCCCACCCCCTCCCCCGTCCCCAGCTCCGCAAAACGCTTCGTAATCGATGAGCGAGGTCACGGTCGGTCGGGCGCCGCACACGGAACAGTTCGGGTCCTTTTCGAGCGTGAGCTCCCGGAACTGCGTGCGGCGGCCGTCGAACAGCAGGAGTCGCCCAATCAGCGTCTCACCGACTCCGACGATAAGCTTGATCACTTCGAGGGCCTGCAACGTGCCGATGATGCCGGGCAACACGCCAAGCACGCCGCCCTCGGCGCACGAGGGCACGAGGTCAGGCGGGGGCGGCTCGGCATACAGGCAGCGGTAGCAGGGACCGTCCTTCGCGGAAAAGACGGAGACCTGCCCGTCAAACCGGAACACCGCGCCATACACATTCGGCTTGCCCAGCAGCACGCACGCGTCGTTGATGAGATACCGCGTCGGAAAGTTGTCCGACCCGTCGACGATCACGTCGAACCGCTTCAGAATCTCGAGCGCGTTGGCCGACGTGAGCCGCTCGGGAAACTTCTCGACGACGATATGCGGATTCACATCGTGCAGCCGCGTCTGTGCCGAGTCGGTTTTGGCGGTGCCGATGTCCGAAGTGCCGTGAAGGATCTGGCGCTGCAGGTTGCTGCGATCGACAAGATCGAAATCGACGATGCCGAGCGTGCCGACGCCCGCGGCGGCGAGGTACAGCGCGGCGGGAGAGCCCAGGCCGCCTGCGCCCACGAGCAGCACGCGCGCGTGCTTGAGTTTGGATTGGCCGGCGAGACCGACTTCGGGAAGCGTGAGGTGCCGTGAGTACCGCAGCAGCTCCTCATGCGACAGCGACGTCAATGGACCGACGCTACCCCGGCGATCTGATAGACCTGTGGCTCGTCATGCAGGAGGTCGGCGAGACTCACGCTCGCGAGCACCTCATTGATGCGGCGCTCGAGCAGGCGCCAGACGGGACGAATGCTGCAGGCGGTCGCCGGATCGCAGCGGTCTTCGTCCACCCTGTGGAGGTCGCAATTCACCTCGAACGTCACGTGCTCGGATGCCTCGATGACATCCTTCACGCTCACCTGTCGCGCCGGGCGGGCGAGCAGGTAGCCGCCGCGCGCTCCGCGGACTGATTCGACCAGTCCTGCGCGCCGCATGCGCAGCAGGATTTGTTCGACGTAGTCGTGCGGGAGTCGTTCCTGATCGGAGAGCTCGCGCGCGGCGACGGGACCCTGCCCCGAACGCCTGGCGAGATGGACCGAAACGATTAAGCCGTACTCCGCCCAGGTCGTAACGCGCATGGGAGGAATATGCGACTCATGCTATCGGGATTCAATGGCCGGGCCGAGGCTGACCCCGCTTGCGGCTCTGCGCTCACCTCATGAGCCAACCCACCATGAGTCCCGCCGCATTGACGCGCACCAGCCACGCCCACATGGTCGCGCGATGCAGCGCGCGCACGCGCGTCCACCAGATGCTGCCGCCCAGGGTCGCGAACAGAATCGGGAGCCAGAGCACCGTGCCGAATTCCATGCCGGCGAGGGGACCGCCACCCTCCACCCACAGCGCCATGCGAAACCTTCCGTACAGCCACGCGAACAGCAGACCGAACAGCAGCGCGAGCACGGCGGACTTCGCGAGCGCGGGTCCCATGAATGCTTTCATCCGTTCGGGCGACAGCGGATCCGCATACGCCTCCATGCCCTTGGTGAAGACCTTCCCCCACATCACGTAGTCGACGACGTACGCCACGACTCCTGCGATCAGGCCAGCAACGACCCAGCTGTTCATAGGTGCGTCTCCGATGTGAGAGTTACTTTCGCTGCCCCGGTACACCCAGCTCTGTCATCGCCCGCACGTCGAGCACTTCGTCGAGCTCCTTCCCCTTCAGCAGTCCCTTTTCCTGCACCAGCTGGCGCACGGTGACGTTCTTGGCCACCGCTTCTTTGGCGAGCTTCGCGGCTTCCGCGTAGCCGATCTTGGGCGCGAGCGCGGTGACGAGCGCGGGGCTGCGCTCGAGCCAGTACTCGCACTGCGCCTGATCGGCCTCGATGCCTTCCACGCACCGCTCGGCGAGCACGCGCGACGCGTTGGTGATGATCATCATCGAGAACAGGATGTTGTGCGCGATCACCGGCATCATCACGTTCAGCTCGAGCTGCCCGGCTTCGGCGGACGTCGCGACCGTCACATCGTTGCCGAGCACCTGGAAGCAGACCTGGTTCACCATCTCGGGAATTGAGGGATTCACTTTTCCGGGCATGATGCTCGACCCCGGCTGCACCGCGGGCAGCACGAGCTCCGCAAACCCGGTCCGCGGGCCCGAGGCGAGCAACCGGAGATCGCTCGCGACCTTCCCCAGATCGGCCGCGTAGGTCCGGACCGCGCCCGAGAACGCCGCCGGATCCCCCATCGACTGCATCAGCTGGACACGATCTTTGCCCTCGCGCAGCTCGAGCCCGGTGATCGCACGCAGGTGCTTGATCATCAGCTTGGGATACTCGGGCTCGGCATTGAGCCCGGTGCCCACAGCGGTGCCGCCGATGCCGAGGTCGCGGAGATCGTCCGCGGTCCGCACGATGCGGTCGCGGTTGCGCTCGACGGTGTGCCCCCACGCGGTGAACTCCTGGCCGAGCCGCACCGGCGTCGCGTCCTGCAGGTGCGTGCGTCCCGACTTCACGATGCTGTCGAACGCGGTGCCTTTGTTCAGAAAGGCGCGCGCGAGGCGCGTCAGAGCTTCGGTCAGCGCGGCCAGCTGGGAGAGCACGCCGAGCCGGATCGCGGTGGGGATCACGTCGTTGGTGGACTGCGCCATGTTGACGTGATCGTTGGGATGCACCGGATTGTACTCGCCGCGCCGTCCGCCCAGCAGCTCGTTGGCGCGATTGGCGAGCACTTCGTTGACGTTCATGTTGTGCGAGGTGCCGGCGCCGGCCTGGTACGGATCGACCACGAACTGATCGCGGTGGCCCCCGGCCAGCACTTCGTCCGCGGCGGCGATGATGGCGTCGGCGAGCTTCTTGTCGAGACGCCCGGTCTCGCGGTGCGTCAGCGCGGCGGCTTTCTTGATCCAGACGACGGCATCGACGAAGGCGGGCAGAGGTCGCAGATTGGAGATCGGGAAGTTTTGCCGGGCCCGTTCGGTTTGGATGCCCCACAGCGCCTCGGCGGGCACCGGCAGTTCCCCCAGCGGATCACGTTCGACACGCGTTTGCGCCACCACGCCTCCATCTGTCCGACGACCGTCCGTCTCGAGCCAGGAATCACCCATGGAATCCCGCGAATTCGTTCAGCATCTCGTTGACCGCGCGACGTTCCGCCCGAACGCCATGACGAAAGTCGATTGCTTTCGATCGCCTCGCCTGATCGTCGGGCTCAACTGTTTCGAGCCGGGACAGTCGCAGGCGGCCCATACGCATGCGGGCGCCGACAAATTCTACGTAGTGCTCAGCGGAAAGGCCACTTTCCTCGTCGCCGAGCACGAGATCGCCGCCGGGCCCGGGGATCTCATTGCCGCGCCCGCGGGTGTGCCACACGGGGTCGCGCGGGCGCACGAGCGCACGGTCGTCCTCATGGCGATGGCCCCCCCCCAAGCGCCGACCGCTTCCGCCGAAACCATCCGACGGTGAAGAGCTCTTTCGCCGCCACTACGCCGTGCGTCCGCACCAGCAGGTACACGCCGAGCGCGGTCAGGAGAATCGTCGTGTAGAACCGCCACAGCAGCAGCATCGTCACCTGGTGCCCCGGCCCGAAGTCGCCGGCAAACCCGGACAAGAACGCGACTTCGATCCCGCCGCCGCCTGACGGGAGCGGCACGACCAGCGGCGCGTGCAACAACGCCAGCGATCCAAAAAACATCACCGCAAACGGCGGCGCGCCGGGATGGCCCCACACGAGCGCCGGCAGAATCAGGGCGCGCGCCGCGAGACTGATCACGGTGAGCAGCGCGCCGGCGAACAGCACCCACGACGGCGCGCGGCGTACGTGCGCCAGCGCGACCCGCCACTGCCGCCGGACGCGATGCCGGATCGCGCCGGCCCGCACCAGCCGCTGCAGGGTCCAGATGAGAATCAGCGTGACCAGCGCGAGCAGCTCGATCGTCAGCAGATCGCGCGCGAGATTGTGGGTCAGGAAGCGCTCGACCGTTGCACTCCAATCGGGGACGTAATAGGCCGCGAGCGCGATCGCGACGAGCCCGAACACGGGCCACTCGGCGGCGACTTCCACCCCCAACGCCACCAGCGCGGTCACGACGCGCATGCCGGACCACGTCATCCCGAGAAAGCGCGCTGGCTCCCCGCCGAGACGATTGGGCGTGAAGGTCGCTGCGGCTTCCCCGTACAGATTCAGGCGCAACGCGTCGCGCAGCGAGAGCGCCCCTCCCGCGGCCCGGCTGGCGAGCTGAATGCGCCAGGCGCGCGCGAGGCAATCGACGGCGAGCAGCACCAGGGCGAGCGCGTGATTCAATCGGAGCAGTCGCCCAGCGGATACAGGAAACCGCAGTTCGCGCACGGGTTCTTGCAGCCCCAGGGCTTCGGCCGGACCGGTGCCCCGCAGCGCAAGCAGCGCGGTGGAGACTTAGGCGCTCCGGTAGGCGCCGGTGAGGAAGGGATTCGTGCGGCGCTCCCGTCCGATGGTGCTTTCGGGTCCATGGCCACTGTACAGGATGGTGTCGTCCGGCAGCGGGAGCAACTCGCGCTCGATACTGCCGATCAAAGTCTCAAAGTCGCCACCGGGGAGGTCCGTCCGTCCAATCGATCCCGCGAACAGCACGTCGCCACTGAAGGCGATCCCGGGTCCGATCAGGCAGACACTGCCCGGCGAGTGCCCGGGCGTGTGCCGGACCGCAAACCGCAGCTCGCCGACGGCGAGCTCTGCGCCATGCACCATGTCGTGATCGGGCGCGGGTAATCCCGGTGGCGCGGCGAGTCCAAACCACGCCGCCTGCTCGGGGACCGCGTCGTACAGGGGCCGGTCGGCGGGGTGCAGCCAGACCGGCGCGCCGGTCTCCGCGGACACACGCGCGACGCCGAGGACGTGATCGAGGTGCGCATGGGTGAGCCAGATGGCCACCGGTTTCGTCCCCGTTTCGGCGACCTTGTGAAGAATCAGTCCGGCTTCCTCACCCGGGTCCACGATGGCACAGGCGCCGGCCTGCTCAGCGACGATGAGATAGCAGTTCTCGGCGAACATGCCGTTCGGGATCTGAACGATGTTCACTTCTTGACCGGTTTGCCGTCGGCCTGCTCGCGCAGCGACTTCAGGTACTTCTCAACGGCGATCGCGGCCGTGGTCGCGTCACCGACGGCGGTGGTGATCTGGCGCGTGAGCTGGCTACGCACGTCGCCCGCCGCAAACAGCCCCGCCATCGAGGTCATCATCTTGTTGTCGGTGATGAAATAGCCGCCGGCATCGTGGTCGACGTGGCCTTCCACGATCTGCGTATTGGGCTTGAATCCGGCGAAGATGAACACGCCCCCGACGTCGAGGTTCGACCGCTCGCCGCTCTGGCTGTTCTCGAGGACCGCGTGCGTCACGCCCTTGGCGTTGCCGACGATCTCCGGCACGACGGTATTGCGAATAACCTCGATCTTGGCGTTCGCGAAGGTCCGTTCCTGCAGGATCCTGGAGGCGCGGAATTCTTCCCGCCGGTGCACCAGCGTGACCTTGCGGGCGTAGCGCGTCAGATAGTCGGCTTCCTCGACCGCGGCATCCCCGCCACCGACGACCGCAAGGTGCTCGCCTTTGAAGAACGCGCCGTCGCACACGGCGCAGTACGAGACGCCCCTCCCCGCATACTCCTTCTCTCCCGGCACGCCGAGTTTCACGGGCGTGCCACCGGCGGTGAGAATGACCGCCTGGCTGCGGTAGGTGTCGCCGCGCACCGTCTCGACCTCGAACCAGCCGTCCGCATCCTTGCGAATGCGCTCCACGGTGTCGGTCACGATCTCCGCGCCGAACTTCTTGGCATGCTCCGTCATCTTCTGCGCCAGGTTCCACCCCTTGATGCTTTCGAACCCGATGTAATCCTCGATCAGGTCGGTGTTGAGCAGCTCGCCACCGGGCGCGCCGCGCTCGAGCGTGACCGCCTTGAGCAGGCCGCGGCCCGCGTACAGCGCGGCGCACAGCCCCGCGGGGCCCGCTCCCACGATGACGACATCGTAGATGAGTGCGATACGGTTAGTCATGTGCTCTTGAATTCCAGTCGGGGGGGATTTCCCTCCCCCGCGAGGGCGCGCGCCAGCTGCGCACGAAAGTCGACGGTTTCGAACTCGATCTCCGGCCGCTGCGGACCCGCAAGCTTCTCCAGCGCCGCCGCTCCAACGACGACCGTGCCGTGCCGGTTCCCGCGCGCGCGATGCAGCAGCGCCGCGGCGGCCTGAATCAATCCCTGCCACACACGCGCGTCGTCTTCCCTAATAATAGAACGCCAGACTGTTTCCAACGCTTCGTGCGCTAACCAGAATTCCCCTCGGTTAAAGAGATCCCGGGCGTGTTCGAGGTAGCGGCGTCGTTCCTCGGAGGTCATGATTGAGAACCCAGCGTCAGCAGATTCAGCGCCCCATGACAGCTCGAAATCGTCCCGACGAGCACCTCGGCCTGGCCCTTGGCCCCGGCATCTGCGACAAGGCGGTCGCCGGCCCGAACCTGCTCCGCGGAGAACATCCCGACGCCGAAGACCTGGTGCTTGCACACGAACAGCGCCGGGCCGTGCACGGCGCGACCGCTCGCGCGCAGCTGGTCCGCGAGCGCCGTCACGGTATCCGCCATCTCCCACGTGCGCGGCGCGCCGATCGCCGGACAGAGCGCGGGCTCGATGCAGTGCGTGGGGCAGACCCAGCCCGCCCACGAGACGTAGCGCGTGTGGTCGGTGTTGCCACTCGGCCGATCGTAGGGCGTCGGGAGATCGCCGGGGACCGGGACGACCGACACCGCGCGCGCGGGCCAGCGCTGGCGCGCCCGGCGCCATACCCATTCAAACATGAGATGCGGCATGTGGGGGGATGGGACGATGTAATCGTCAGCCGGAGGGCCGGACGGCCCGGCGGGCAGAAAACCGTCAAAAAACGGAGTCCAATCGGAGATCACGAATTCTCGATCTGGGGATTCTCCGAGCTCGCGGCGCGCCTGGCAATCGGGATTGCGATCGACCACGATCACGGTCCGATAGTCGGTCTTGCCGCGGGCTTTTGCCTTAGCAAGCTGCGACGCGTAGAACGTGCCGTAGCAGCCTCCGCCGACCACGACGACGTCTCTCAGCGGATGAGTCTCCCGCCATCCACGACGAGGATGGTCCCGGTCACGTAATCCGTTCCACCGAGCAGGAACCGCACCGCCGCCACGACATCCCCCGGTTCTCCGAGGCGTTTCAGGGGAGTCGTTTCACGAATGTGCTCGCGTTCCGGAGCACCCCACGCATCAGGCAAGAGCACGGCGCCGGGTGCGACGGCGTTGACGGCGATGTCGGGCGCGAGCGCGCGCGCCAGCACTTTGGTGAGCATGATGACGCCCGCCTTGCTGACGCAGTGCGGACCATAGGCGGGCCAGGGCTCCAGACCGGCGAGATCCGCGATGTTCACGATCTTGCCCTTGGCCCGCCGCAGATGCCCGATGGCACCCTGGGAGACGAAGAACATGGCGCGCAGGTTCAGATCGAGTGTCGCATCCCAGCTTTCGGGAGTGACATCCTCGACGGCCTGCCGCACCATGATGGCCGCGGAGTTGACCACGATGTCGAGCCGCTTGAATGCGCGCGCGGCCTGGTCGGGAAGCGCGCGCGCGGCCGCCGCATCGCTCAGATCGGCCTGGAACAGCTCGGCGCGGCGACCGGCACTGGCGACGGCTCGTGCCGTTTCCTCGGCGCCCGCGGCCGACCCGTGGTAATGCACGGCGACGTCGCAGCCCGCCTGGGCAAGCCCGACGGCAATCGCCTGTCCAACGCGACGGCCGGCTCCGGTGACCAGCGCGGCCGCCCCCTCGAGGCGCACTAGTAGGCTTTCCCGGTGATGGGGACGATCTGGCCGGTGATCGCACTGGCCTCGTCGCTCGCCAGGAACAGCACCGTATTCACGACTTCGTCCAACTCCACCAGCGGGGCTTTGGCATCCCCGCCCATCTGCGCGACGTTGTCGGCTGTGCGCACAGTCGCGGGGGCCACCGCGTTCACCCGGATGTTCGCGTCCCGGTACTCGCGCGCGAGCTCCCGCGTGAGTCCCGCCACCGCGGACTTCGCCGCACTGTAGGCGGACATGTGCATCAGGGCGCGCACCACGGCGATGGACGCGAAATTGACGATCGCGCCGGCGCCGCGCTCGAGCAGCAACGGCATCGCCGCCTGGCACATGTAGAACGCGGTCTTGAAGTTGACGGCCAACTCGCGGTCGAGCATCTCCGGTTTCACTTCGGTAAACGGTCCGAAGCTGAAGAAGCCGCCCGCCACATTGATCACGATATCGAGACCGCCGAAGTGGTTCCGGGCCGCCGCGGTCGCGGCGCGCGCCGCGTCGGGTTGCGTCAGATCACCGGCGGAGGCCTTGGCGGAGATCCCTTCGGCACCGAACTCTTTCACGCGATCCGCCAACCCGACCGCATTGACGTCCGCGAGCAGCAACTTCGCGCCCGCGCGGCCGCACGCACGCGCTACCGCATGTCCGATTTGTCCGACGCGCCCCACACCCGTGATGAGCGCGACCTTGCCGTGGAGGTCAGCTGGCACCGACGATGTCGTCCACTGGTGGATAGCCGCGCTGCGCGAACCGCACCGTCCCGTCGCGTCCGATCACGTACACGGTGCGCTGAATCCCCTTGCCGTCGTCTTTCAGCGCGTGGTACGCCCCGGCGATGGTGCGCTCGGGATCGGAGAGGAGCGGGAAATTGAACCGCATCTTCTCCACGTACCCCCGGTGGCTGTCCACACTCGCGGGATTCACGCCCAACGGCTGCATCCTGGCGGCGTTGAACTTCTCGATCTCATCGCGCACGGCGGAGAGTTGGCGGTTTCAGCCCGGGGTGTTGTTTCCCGGATAGAACACGAGCGCGACGGGACCGCTCTTGAGCAGCTCCCCGAGCGCATAGGTTCGCCCATCGGAGGCGGCCGCACTAAACGCCGGCGCCTTACTCCCGATCGGTAGCGGATCACTCATGCTGCCGGTCCCCCTCCCTCTGCTGCCCGTTTCGTGGTGGCCTGTTCGAGACGCCGTTCGAGCGGCGCCAACCACGCGTCCGGAACCTGCATGCTCCCCAGTGGGGCGTGGTTCCCACCGTATTCACTCTCGCCGTGCCAATCGGAGCCGCCGCTGATCCCGAGTCCCAGACGCTCGGCGATCTTGGTGAGCCGTTGTTCGACGGCCTTGGGGTGGCTCGGGTGCCGAACCTCCACACAATCGAGTCCCTGATCCTGGAAAATGCGAATCTGCGCCTCGGTACCGTGATCGCCCAGATGCGCGGCCACGGTGAGTCCGCCCACCTCGTGCACGAGGGACGTGACTTCGGCGAGCCGAGGCAACGGCTTCTCGACGTAGGCGGCGCGGCCACGACCCAGGTAGCGGCGGAACGCATCGCCGATGTCTTCACAGACGCCGCAATCGACGAGAGCGCGCGCGACGTGCGGCCGTCCCAGCGCGCCGTCGTCCCCGCCCATCAGCTGGGCGTGCACGTCCTCGAGGGCGATGTCGACGCCCAGGCCCTGGAGCTTGGCGACGATCTGCTCGCCGCGTACCCGCCGCGCCGCGCGCGTGTCGCGCAGGAACCCCTGGAGGCGCTCGTGTTCGTATGGCAGAAACAGCGCGAGCACGTGCAGCTCCCCCCACGGGGCGCGCACGCTGAATTCGCAACCGGGAATGACGCGGACGCCGAGCGTGGCGGCTGCGCGCGTCGCATCCGCCACGCCGTCGGTCGTGTCGTGATCGGTGAGCGCGATCGCGGCGAGCCCGGCTTTGCGCGCGTGCTGCGCGACCTCCGGCGGCTCACACTCACCGTCGGATGCCGTCGAATGGCAATGCAGATCAATGTGCGGCGTAATCGACCTCGGGCGCCGTCCAGGCAGGCTGCGACTGGCGGAACAGCTCGATCAGGTCCCGCTCCGACAGCTCGGCGAACGCGCGGTCGGGAGCGCGAGCCCCGAGCGGCGAGTAGTGCGTGACGCGCCGCAGGCGCTGCGACCCCGTGCCGCGCTCGAAGATCAGGCCGAACTGATCGCGACCGTAGACCGTGACCCGGCCCGACGGACAGACCTCCCAGCGTTCGCCGTCGATGACGATCGTGCGGACCATGGGTTAGGCCTGCGACGTGGTGGCGACGGGAACCTCACTCCACAGCTCCCACGCGTCCGGCGCGTAGGTCGCGAGCGCCTGGAGCCGCCGCTCGAGCTTGATTTCTTCCGGCAGCCGCGATGCCTGCGCGCGGTGCGACATCTCGGTGGGGCTCTCCGAGAACTCGATGAACAGGCGCGGATCCTTGGCGTTGCGGAACAGCCAGATGCGCTGGCCCCGCGCCTCGGCGAACTGGCTCAGCTCGCGCAGCGTGTTCACGTATTCCGTCTCGTTCTGCGTGGCCACGCGCACCCGCGCGGCGGTCAGGACTTTCGGCATGCTCACACCGCTCCCTCGGGAAACTCCTGCAGCAGTTTCTTGACGTCGGCCAGGAACCTGTCTGCGTCGGCGCCGTCAACGACGCGATGATCGTACGACATCGTCAACATCCCCATCGTGCGGATGGCGATGGAATCCGTTCCGTCGGGCCCCGTGACGACTTTGGGCCGCTTCTCGATCGCGCCCACACCCAGGATCGCGACCTGTGGCTGGTTGATGATCGGAATACCGGCGAACGGCCCGAAGCCGCCCGGGTTGGTGATCGTGAATGTGCCGCGCTGGATGTCGTCGGGCGAGAGTTTCTTGGTCCGGGCGCGCTCGCCGAGATCGGCGATCGCGCGCGCGATCCCCGTCAACGACAGCTCGTCGGCGCGCTTGATGACCGGGACGATGAGCCCCCAATCGAGCGCCACCGCGATGCCGATGTT
>Ga0137435_1000418_pt1 | contig 14574 bp, 11 predicted proteins | sample EasRivERMGT100_2_FD_104904 | JGI IMG/M metagenome (GOLD analysis project Ga0137435, IMG submission 104904) | Soil microbial communities from meander-bound floodplain in the East River, Colorado, USA - East River MetaG ERMGT100_2 | ecosystem: Environmental > Terrestrial > Soil > Floodplain ... | reverse complement strand
TGGCACAGGACTTCAGCGTCGGGGAGATTCATCGGGTCTTTACAACACGAGGGGATATCTCCCCCCGTGCTCCCCTGTTCCAGTGTCACAGGTCATCTTGTGACAGTATCCAAGTAAGCTTGCAGGATGATTTTCGCCGCGAGCGCGTGGGCCAGATGCTTGTGCCTGCGCCCGCCGCGGCCGGTTTCGCGCAGCGTCGTTTCGGCGGCGGCAGAGGACAACCGCTCGTCGGCAAGCTCGACGGGGAGCCGGAAGCGCGACTCGAGCTGCCGCGCGAAGCGCCGAGCGCGACTGGTCATGTCGTGCTCGCCGCCATCCATTGCAAGCGGCAGGCCCACCAGGAGCCGTTCAGGCCGCCACTCGCGCACCAGCGTCTCGACTTCGGCCATGCACCTGGCGCGGCTTTCGGCCTCGAACATTCCCAGGGGACTGGCGAGCCGGGTTTCGGTGTCGCCTACCGCGACGCCGATCCAGCGCGTCCCAAAATCGAAAGCAAGTAGGGTGTGGCCGGAGACCTTCGACGGAGCCACAGCCGCCTCGTTCACGCGTGCCCTGCCTCCTCGGAAAGCTTCGCGAAGTCGATGCCGAGAAGCATCATCGCAGCCGGGAGCCGCTCTTGGGCAGGCGTATCGAAGATGATGGCGTCCTTTGCTTCGACCGTGAGCCAGGCATTCTGCTTGATCTCGTTTTCCAGTTGCCCTGCCGCCCAGCCGGAGTACCCGAGCGTCACGAGCATTCTTTGCGGACCGCTACCCTGTCCGGCCGCTTCCAGGATGTCCTTGGACGTCGTGAGACCCACGGCGTCTCGAACCGACAGCGTGGATTGCCACTTGCCAAGCGGCTGGTGCAGAACAAAGCCGCGGTCGGTCTGCACCGGGCCGCCGAAATAGACCGGCTCATTGAGAAGAATCTGGGAAGCGAGCGGCAGGCTCAGGCGCTCGTACAAGGCACCGAGGGTCATCTCGATCGGCCGGTTGACCACCACGCCGAGCGCCCCCTGATCGCTGTGCTCGCAGATGAAAGTCAGGGTACGGGAGAAATACGGATCGGCCATGTTGGGCATGGCGATCAGGAAGTGGTTGGTGAGATTGACCTGGGCCATAAAGGCGAGTTGCTATTGTAATCCCCGCCGGGGTCGCACACAATTTTGCGGCGCTGCGGGCAGCGCGCGAGACCTTTCAGGCCGCGGCCCGGCGTTCACCCAGGTACCCGGCGATTTTCTTCAGCAGGTCGTCTTCCTGGTACGGCTTGCCGAGGAAGTGGCTGACGCCGATCTCTTTGGCGTAGTTCTGATGCTTGTCGGCGGTGCGCGAGGTAATCATGATGATCGGCACCTTGGCAAGGCGCGCATCCGCGCGCACGTTCCTGGTGAGATCGAAACCGTCCATGCGCGGCATCTCGATGTCCACGAGCATGACGTCGGGGACGATCTCCAGGAGCTTCTCCATCGCTTCGACTCCGTCCCGCGCCGTCACGACGAGATAACCATGGCGCTCGAGCAGCCGGCCGGTAACCTTGCGCACCGTAAGCGAATCGTCGACTACCATGATCGTGGGTTGCGTGGCGGCAGCCTGGGGCTTGGGAACCGCGCGCGCGACGACGGGGCCGCCCGCGACTTCCTTCATGGCGAGCTGCACCGGATTCAGGATGAGCACGATCTCGCCCGAGCCGAGCACCGTCGCGCCGGTAATGCCCGCGATGCGCTGAAGTTGCGGCCCGATCGCCTTCACCACGATTTCCTGGTTGCTGCCGACCATTTCGTCCACGTGCAGCGCGATTGCGTTGGTGCCGCTGCGCAAGTACAGCGTAGGGGAGAAACGCTTCTGTTCGGCTGCCGCCTCCGGGATCCCGAGGAGGTGCGGCAGGTAATGGAACGGATAGCGCTTTCCCTGCCATTCCGTCTGGCGCGTTGAGTAAGCCGCGGCCAGTTGCTCCTGCCGCAACTGCAGCACCTGCTCGACCATCACCGCGGGAATCGCATAGGTCTTGCTGCCTGCCCGCACCAGCACCGTCTGCGTCACCGCGAGCGTCAAGGGCAGGTAAGTGGTAAAGCGAGTGCCCTGACCGCGCGTGAAACGCATCTCGACGCGTCCTCCGAGCGCCGCAACCTCGTTGCGCACCACGTCCATTCCCACGCCGCGTCCCGCGACCTGGCTGACCTCGGTGGCGGTGGAAAATCCCGGATGGAAAATGAACTCGGCGATCTCCGCTTCGGAGAGCGCGGCATGCGGCTCCATGAGGCCCTTCTCGATGGCCTTTTCTCGAATGAGGTCGATGTTGAGCCCTGCCCCGTCATCGGCCAACGTGAGCTGCACTTCGTTGCCTTCCTGGGTGAGCTCGAGACGAATGTCGCCGATTGGAGCTTTGCCCGCGGCGCGGCGCGCCTCCGGCGTCTCGATGCCGTGCGTAATCGCGTTACGGAGCAAGTGCTCGAATGGCCCGGTGATACGCTCCAGCACCGAGCGATCGAGCTCGACCTGGGTGCCCTTGATGTCAAGATTGGCGCGCTTGCCGACCTCTTTGGCCGTCTGGCGAACGACCCGGTAGAGGCGCTCCTGAAGGCTGCCGAACGGCACCATGCGCACGCGCATCAGGTCCTGCTGAAGGTCGCGGTTCAGCCGCGCCTGCGCGAGCAGAGCCTTCTCGGTCTCGTCCACGGTGTTGACGAGGTTTCCGTGGACCGTCGAAACGTCGCTGACGCTCTCCGCCATCAGCCGCGTCACCTCCTGGAATCGGGTGAAACGGTCGAATTCGAGCGGGTCGAATTCCCGCTTGGCTTCCTTGGCGAGTTCCAAGCGCGACTGCATCTGCGACTCGGCCTGGATATCGATTTCGCGCAGCTGCGAGCGCAGGCGCACGACGTTGTCGGTCAGTTCCTGCATCGCCGCTTTGAGCGCGCGCATCTCGCCCTCTATCCGGCTGCGCGCGATGGCGACTTCGCCCGCCTGGTTGACCAGGCGGTCGACGACGTCTGCACGCACGCGCAGCACCGCCTTCTTCTGGAGTTCACGCTCGCCCGGCGGCGCCGGAGCAGGCTCTGCCTTGGCCTTTTCCTCCTTGGGAGCGGCGGCGACAGGCTGCGCGGACTTGGTCGCGGAAGGTTTTTCCGCCGGCGCACGGGGCTTCTGCAGCCGCTCGAACAGCATGCCCATACGGTCCCAGGAGATCTCCAGCTCCTCAAACAGAGAAGCCGGCAGTGTCTTGACCGACATCGCGTTCTCGGCCCGTGTCTCCATGTGGTGGGTAAGCTCGCCCAGGGCCATGGCGCCCGCCATGCGCGCGCTCCCCTTCAAGGTATGCAGCACTCGCTGCAGCCCCTGGCCGAGCGTTGGATTGTCCGGATGATCGCGCCAGTCGCGAAGCGCAGCGCCCACCGCAGGAACCAGTTCGTGGGCCTCGTCGAGGAAGATCTGCAATAGTTCCGGATCGAGATCGTCGTCGAGGCGCCGCCGCCGGCGCTCGAGCGAAATCTCCTCCGTCTCGAGCTCTTCCGAGGCGTATTCGGAGGACTCGGTCTCGGCGGAGTCTTCGAGCGCCAGCGCGGAGGGAGCGCGCGACATGCCCGCCTCCTCTTCCGGAAGCAGATCCTGCAGCTCGGCCGCTTGCGCCCCGACCTGGTCAAGCCGCGCAACCAGCTCGGGAATCGCGAGCGGCACGCGCAGCTCTATCACGCTGTCCACCATCGTTTCGATCGTGCCGACCGCTTCTCCGACCAGCGACTGCTCTTCCTCGGAAAGCCCGCCCGTTGCGAGCTTCTGCAGCGCGCGCTCGAACGCGTAGCCGAGATCCGAGAGGGTCGAGATCTTTACGGTCCCGGCAGTACCCGCGAGGGTGTGCACCGCGCGCAGCAAAGCATCGCTGACCACGCCGTGCTGGCGCAGGGTTTCGTGCTCCTCGCGGATCGCCGCGACGCGCGAACGCGCCTCGCCGCTGAAAATGGTGAACAGCGTTTTCGAAACCCGGTTTTCGCCGAGCTTCACGAACTCTTCGGGCTCGACCTCTCCTGGTTCGAAAGGGGCCGCTGTTGCGAGCGTGGTACCCGTGTCGTACCGCGGGGCGGGCTCGGCTACCCCGGCAACGGGCATTTCGATCGTCACCGGGAACGCCGCCGGAGCAAGGGCTTTGCCTTCGCGCACCTGCTCGGCAGCCGCGACGAGCGCGCGCTCGTCGCTCGTTGCCCCGCCCGCCTTGAGGCGCTTGACGTTATCGGAAAAATACCCGTGCGCCAGTGTGATCAGCTGCAGCAGTTCCGCGCTCGCAGCGCGTTCTTCCTGCACCCAGAGATTCATGGTCTGCTCGACCGCCCAGGCGGCTTCGCCCAAGCGCGTGAGGCCCACCATTCGCCCGCTGCCCTTGAGCGTGTGGAACCCGCGGCGGATCGTCGTGAGTGCTTCCTTGTTGGCGTGCTGCTCGCGCACCGTATCGAGTTGCTCGCGGATCGTCGCAAGCACTTCGTCGGACTCTTCCAGATAGACGCCGAGCAGCTCGGCGTCGATGACTTCGGCGCTCGCATCGATGAGCTTGGCCGTCTCCGGGGAGAGGGAAGGTGTCGCGGCTGCGGCAGTGACCCTTTCGATCGCATCCTTGAGGTAGGGCGTAAGGGGCATGGTGCTCCGCTTGTCGAGCGCCTTGAGCGCCTGCCCGGTCGAGGCTCCGAGCTTCTGGTCGGCAACCAGCTCGGCATCCTTCTGCAATGCCGAGAGATTCTTCTTCAACTCGGCCCGAAGCGTCCCGTCCTCGGGTTTTTTCTTCCATTCCTCGTACAAGCTCGCTGTCTCGCGCTGTTGCTCTGCGATCTCCGCTTCAACGGTAGTGGCCGGCCGGGACAAATCGCTGTCTTCCTTCCCTGGCGCAGCAATCGGCTTCATCGCGGCGTCGAAATCGGCATTGCCGTGCATCAGCGCTTCGATGTAGAAGCCCAGCCCCGAAAGCGTCTGGGCAACGCGGTTGAAATCCTGGGGATTCGCACTATGGTTCGCGCTGGAAAAGCGGCGGATATCCTCGCAAACGACATCGAGAGTGTCGCGCGCGCGCTGCTCGCCCAGCATCTCAAGCGCCCCGACCAACTGGCGCATGGGTAGGTCAAGGGATGCGAGCTCGTCGCGCTTTGCCGAATCGCGGAAGAACGCGTCCAGCACCTGTTCGATTGTGCGCAGATTGGCCTGCATTTCCGAGACCACCTGGTTCGTGAGCAGCCGTTCCTGCGCCTTGCGCGCCATCGCGTCGAGCAACGGAATTTCCGGGGCCGTGCGACGCAGCTTGCCGAGCACGCAATCCTTCAGGCGCGAGCCGAGAAGCTGCGCCTGCTGCGTAAATTCGCCGGAGAGCCTCGCAAACCCGGCAAGCGCATTCTCGATCAGCAGGAGCGCCGTTGCGACTTCGAGCGCAATCGCCTCGCTCATCTTTTCGCGGTTCGACGTGAGCCAGGCGGCTACGGCAGCGACTTCCTCGGTGAGCAATGAGAGATCCGCGTTTCCGAGCTGCATCGCACCGTCCTTGATCGCAACGGCGCTGTCTCGGAACGCCAGCAGCGACGGCGGGTTGCCCGACGCGAACTTGTTCCAGGCGTCCTTGGCGTGGGTGAGGTGCTCGCGCACGGATTTCAGCGCCGGCGTCTCCGCGAGTGCGGCCGTAGCTGCATCGTTCTCCGTCGCAGGAATGGTCTGGTTCAGACGGTAGGCTTCCTGGACCTCGCGCACGCGCTCGCTCACCGGTTGTGCGCGCGCCACGTAGTAGAGGACTTCGCGCATCAGCCGCTCGGCAACGTTCGGGGTGCCTTCAACCAGGCGCTTGATCTGCCGTTCGATGCGGTTGCAAAGTTGCCTCGTGTCCAGGTCCGCAGGCAGCGCCTTACGTGAGAGCGCATCGAAGAAGGCGAGTGATGCCCACCAGAAAGCTCGCTGCGACGTGGGCCCCTGAGTAGCTTCGATCGCTTCGATCACGGCCCGCATTTCCTCGCCCCCGGCTGCATCGTTCTTCAGCCATTTGACGAAACCGCGCTGGTACCGGCTGCGCTGCTCGCGCAGATACTTGTTCGCTTCACCCGCCTTCAGAGTCACCGAAATCCTGTCCCGCTTGGGTGGGCGGAACGACAGATCCGGGAAGTAGAGATCGGTGGGGTCGGCCTGTCCGCCCCGCGCCATCACCACATCGCGATATAGAGGGAAAAGCCTGAGCGGCTGATTGGCGTTGCCCGCCATCAGCTGGTCGAGGTAGGCGAGGATGCCGCTGAAGGTACGCTCGGCGAGCGCGAAGATCTCGGTCTTCCTGAGCGATGCTTCCTTTTCAATGCCGGAAAGCAGACTCTCCAGTTCCTCGGACACGCAGGTAATTCCATCCAGTCCGACGATTGAGAGCGCCCCGTGAGCCTGGTGCAGATGCGACTGACTCGATTTGAGCTGCGCGGCATCTTCGCTGTTTGCGGCGAACGCGCGCAAGGCCTCCTGCCCTCGCTGGAGGGCCTGGTCTATTTCACCTTTGACCCAGGAAAGCGGCCCGACATCGAATTCGGCGCGTGCGGTCATTACTGATTGTTGCCGAGCTGGCGGTTCAGGCGATCTTGAAGCCCGACACCGAGCCCTTCAACTCCTTGGCGAGTTCGGCGAGCTGGCCGATCGACACTGCGGTGCGCTTGGTTCCCTCGGTAGTCTGCTGCGTGATATTGAGGATGTCCTGCATGCTCTTGGCCACGTTGGTCGCCGATTTCGCCTGCTCCTCGGTCGTCGTGGTGATGCCCTCAATGAGCTGCGAGAGGCGTTGTGACACCACCCCGATCTCCGCAAGCGCCTGGCCCGCCGCATCCGACAGTCGCGCTCCTTCGACCACGCCCTGGGTGCTTTTCTCCATGGCGGAGACCGCGTCCTGCGTATCCGTCTGAATCGTCTTCACGATCGCGCCGATCTGCTTGGTTGCTTCGGCCGAGCGTTCCGCCAGTCGCTGCACTTCCTCTGCGACCACCGTGAAGCCGCGTCCGGCTTCCCCCGCGGAAGCCGCCTGGATCGCCGCGTTTAGCGCAAGCACGTTCGTCTGCTCGGTGATGTCGGAGATCAACTCCACGATCTCGCCGATCTCCTGCGAGGATTCGCCCAAGCGCTTGATGCGCTTGGAGGTCTCCTGGATCTGCTCGCGGATTTCGTTCATGCCCGAGATCGAGTTCTGTACTGCCTGGGTCCCTTTCTGCGCCGCGGCGATAGACTGGCGCGCCACATTGGCCGACTGCGACGCGCTCATCGACATCTCGCCCATCGTCTTCGCCATGCTCACGACCGACGCGCTTGTCTGGCGAATCTCGACGGACTGTTTCTCCGCAGCGGCGAGCAGCTGCGCTGAGGTCTTCTGCGCGGACTCCGTCGCGGTCGTCACCTGTGCGGCGGCGGAGTTGATCCGGCCCACCAGGCCCCTCAACTCGTCGATGGTGAAGTTGACTGAGTCGGCAATCGCGCCGGTGATCTCTTCGGTGACCGTCGCTTTGACGGTGAGATCGCCCTCAGCGAGGTTCCCCATCTCATTCATCAGTCGCAGAATCGCATCCTGGTTGGACCGGTTGGTGCGCTCGGTCTCGGCGCGGACACGCTCGGACTCGTCCGTACGCCGGCGGGTGTCGCCGCGGTACACGGTCACGAACAGTGCTATGACCCCCATGGCGGCGAGCACGAGAAAGCCGAGGACGATGAAGTTCTGCGCGCGCCCCCCGAGTTCCTCCTCGTAGCCTTCCGTAAGCTTTTGGGAGGCAGCAAGCAGCGTCTCGGAGTCATCCACGACTCTGCGCCCGGCTTCCTTTGCGTTCACCAGGGCCTGGAGGTTTCCGAGAATCGAGGCTACCGCCGTCTGGAACTCCTGGTAAGCCTTGGCCAGTTCGCCAAGTTTCTCCTGCTGCTCCGGATCCTTCGCGGCAGCGACGCGCAACACATCGCTGCCTTTGGTCAAGCCTTGCAGCACCTCGCGGAAGCTGGTGGTGTCCTTGCCCATGAGGAATGCCACTTCCGGGTCGATGACGTCGGCGCCGAGCATGGCGTTCGCGTTCCGCGCCAGTCGCTGCGTCAGCATGACGAGCTGCCCTGAGAGCGAGACCTCGCGCGTAGGCGCCTGGGATTGCAGTTTGAGCGCCTGAATCTGCTCGGCCAGGTCGAGCAGGACCGGGTTGTTGGTGTTGATGAGGCGCACGGCGGTGGCAAGGCCGATAAGGTTCTTGGCCTCCTTGAGAACAAGCTGCACGCTGCGGTCGGTCTTTTCCCATTCCTTGGTGAGCGCGGCAAGCTGAGGCTTTACCGTATCGGAGGTCGGCGGCAGGGCGTCGCCCGCCTGTGTCTGCCCCCCTTGCTGGAGCAGTTTCAGCGCCGCGATGAACTCATCGCGCGATTGCTGCAGCTGCTTGAACGCCTCGGGGCTGCCGATCAGCCCGGTCTGTGCCGCCTTCGCGATACGCTGGCTCAGCATGCGCATTTGCGCCGAAGTGGACACGTAAGTCGTGCCATAGGTAGCTTCGCGGTTGTCCTGGAAAACGATAATCGAGGCGGCGACGAACAGAATCGCGAAAATCGCGCCCAGAATCGTGTATTGCTGGCCGACGCGCATTCCGGCGAGCCCCAGCAGGTGGCGTTTCGGACCCTCGGCGACGGTGGTGGGACCCGGCGCGGGCCGGTTGGCCACGACCCTGGGCGTAGCCTTTGGAACGGCTTTCGGCGTCTGCGTTGCCGGCACGACGTCCTTTTTGGTCGGCAGTCTGAGAAATGCCATGGGTCCTCCTGTAGCTCGCGTTAAATGCGAGGCGCGCTAGGCGCCACATGCAGAAAATCGTCGTGCGCGACGAGCGCAGCCATGTCCAGCTCGTGCCACACTCGGCCATCGTTGTCGCGGTAGGCGGGACCAACCCATGCCCGGTCGGGTACGTCCTGCGTCGCCTGCATGACCTGCACGTTCTTGAGCCCGAGCATGCGGTTGATCAACAGTCCGCTGAACGACTGGAAGCGCTCGGCAATGAGCAGCAGGCGGCACTCCGGGGTACGCACCGTCAAGTCCCCACCCATGAATGCGGCGAAATCCACCACGCTCGCCAGCACCCCGCGGATATTGGCCATGCCCAGATACCAGGGCTTGGTGAGCGGAACGCTGGAGATCTCCGGCAGCGGCAGCATCTCCCCCGCGTCGTCGAGCTTGAGCAGCCAATTACGTCCGCCGGCCTGCACGCCCAACCGCGAGGTGGGCTCGGTTTCGGCTTGCGCCTCGCGCATCCTCTGCGCGAGCCCCTGCTGGAATTCTCGAAGACTGATCTGTTTCGCCACCGGTCAGGCGCCTATTTGAAACCCGCGACCTTCGCCAAGAGCTCCTTGGCATCGATCGGTTTCATCAGGTAGTCCTTGGCGCCCTGGCGCATGCCCCAGATTCGATCGGTTTCCTGGTTCTTGCTCGTGACCACAATCACCGGTATGTGCTTGGTCGCCTCGTCATGCGTGATGGCGCGCGTCGCCTGGTAGCCGTTCGTGCCGGGCATGACTACGTCCATCAGGATCAAATCGGGCCTTTCCGACTTTGATTTTGCGATCGCTTCGTCGCCGTTTTCAGCGGTAACGCACTGATAGCCCTGCTTGGACAGCGTTTCCATGAAAAACTGCCGATCGGTGGGCGAATCATCCACGATGAGTATCTTCTTTACGGGCATGCAAACCTCCTTAGGCAGTACGAACCGTCGCGTGCGCACCTATGGTTTTCAACAGACTGTCCTTCGTGAAGGGCTTGGTCAGATACTCGTCTGAGCCCACCATCCGGCCGCGCGCCCGATCGAACAGACCGTCTTTCGAAGACAGCACGATCACCGGTGTGGCGGCAAAACGCGTGTTTTTCTTTATCAGCGCGCAGGTCTGATAACCGTCCAGCCGCGGCATCATGATGTCCACGAAGATGATGTCGGGCTGGTGATCGGTGATCTTGGCCAGAGCATCGAATCCGTCTTCGGCGAGGATGACCTTGCAGCCGGCCTGCACCAGGAAAATTTCTGCGCTGCGGCGGATGGTGTTCGAATCGTCGATCACCATGACCTTGACGCCGGCAAGATTTCCCGTTGGGCTCAAGCTCTCCACCTCAGGCACCTCTGCATGTCCGACACCGTTGTCGGACTCTCTTTAGAGCATTGCTACCCTACCGCGTCACACTATACAACGAAATCCTGTCAAAACAAAGCCTTGTAGAAAAGACCTCAGAAGCACTGTCAGGGTAAGGCGCGTCCCTGCACACGGCAATTGGCGGGAGTCAAGGAGGAAGCAGGAGGCATGCCGGAATCAGAGCGCGACCATCTCAAAATCCTCCTTTCGCGCGCCGCACTCCGGGCAATTCCAGTTCATCGGAATGTCCTCCCAGCGAGTCCCGGGCGCGATTCCCTCCTCGGGCAGACCCGCCGCCTCGTCGTAGATGAAGCCGCAGATCAGACACATCCAGGTTCTAAATTCTTGCTTTTCCGTCATCGGGTTGGCATAGGTTACAATGGGCCGTTGCATCTTACCCCGGCCGGCGAACCGCCCGCCAGCCGTCAGTCCGTCCCTGTCCATGGCCTCGCCCTTCCTTCCCCCCATCGTGCTTGCGTTTGCCGCTACGGACCCGACTGGCGGCGCCGGGATTCAGGCGGATCTGCTGACGCTCTCTTCCATGGGCTGCCATGCGCTCTCGGTCGTGACCGCGATCACCGTGCAGGACACCGCCGGGGTCGAAAATCTGCAAGCGGTCGACTCCGACTGGGTGGCAGACCAGGCGCGGCTTGTGCTCGAGGATATGCAGGTAGCCGCTTTCAAGATCGGATTGATCGGCAGCATCGAGAACGTCGCGGTAATCGCCGAGGTTGTTTCCGACTATCCCGACGTGCCCCTGGTCTTTGACCCGGTGCTGTCCTCAGGACGTGGCGAGGAACTGGCGACCGAGGACATGATCTCGGCGATGCGCGAGCTCCTTCTGCCCCAGACCACCATTCTTACCCCCAACAGCCGCGAGGCGCGGCGCCTCGCTCAAGGTGACGGCGAAGACGACGACGAGCTTGCTCTTCCCGGGGCCGCCGAGAAACTGATTGCCCTGGGCTGTGAGTACGTGCTCATCACGGGTACCCACGAGAACACGCCCAAGGTAGTGAATACCCTCTACGGACAGGAGGGCGTGGTGCGCTCGGACAGCTGGGAGAGGCTCCCGGGGAGCTATCACGGCTCGGGCTGCACGCTGGCCGCCGCAATCGCGGCGACGCTCGCCAACGGCGTCGAGCTGCCTCAAGCGGTTCGCGAAGCGCAGGAGTACACCTGGCAAACCTTGAACGCAGGCTTCCGTCCCGGCATGGGGCAGTACATTCCGGATCGGTTTTTTTGGGCACGGGAAATGGATGAACCGGGCGCGGGTAAGCCTTAAGGGGCTCAGCGCTTCGTCGACCCGGGTTCGCCGGCTTTATGCCGTTACGCCCGATGAGCCCGACACCGAGGTGCTCGCGCGTAAGGTGCGCCAGGCGCTTGCGGGCGGGGCACGCATCGTGCAATACCGCAGCAAGTCCGGGAACCGCGCGCTGCGTCGCGAACAAGGCGCCGTGCTGCTCGCTCTGTGCCACGCGGTTGACGCTTCGCTCATCGTCAACGACGACCTCGATCTGGCGCTCGCGATCGGGGCAGACGGCCTGCACCTCGGGCGAGAAGACATTCCCATTGGGGACGCGCGCGCAAGGCTCGGTGATGGCATGCTGCTTGGGGCTTCCTGTTATGACCGGTTAGAGCTTGCCCTCGCTGCGCGCGATGCGGGCGCGGACTATGTCGCGTTCGGCAGCGCTTTCCCTTCTACGACCAAGCCGGGCGCACCGCGCGCTTCGTCCGCACTGTATCGCGAGGCGAAGGCGCGCCTGAATTCTCCGGTCGTGGCAATCGGAGGCATCACGTTGGAGAATGCGCAGACGCCGATCGCGGCGGGGGTCGACGCCGTCGCCGTGATCAGCGCGCTGTTCGACGCACCCGACATTGCGGCAGCCGCGCGTGGTTTCGATCGCCTGTTCGACAAGAAGAATCCATGAGCAAGAACGAATCCCTGTTTGTCCGCTCGCAAAAGACTATTCCCGGAGGAGTCAATTCGCCGGTGCGCGCGTTTCGGGCCGTGGGCGGCACGCCCCGATTCGTCGTGCGCGGTGAGGGCAGTCGCATCTGGGATGCCGACGGTCGCGAATACCTCGACTATGTCGGCTCCTGGGGGCCGCTCGTGCTCGGGCACGCCGAGCCCGACGTTGTCGCGGCGGTGCGTGAAGCGGCAGGCCGTGGACTTTCTTTCGGCGCCCCGACCGAACTCGAAGCCGAGATGGCCGAAGCGCTTACGCGACTCGTTCCAGGGATGGAACTAGTGCGCCTGGTCAGCTCGGGTACCGAGGCAACCATGTCGGCATTGCGGCTCGCGCGCGGCTTCACCGGCCGCAGCCGCATCGTCAAGTTCGAAGGTTGTTACCACGGCCACGCCGACGGCCTGCTCGTCAAAGCAGGCTCCGGTGCCCTCACTTTGGGCAATCCAACCTCGGCCGGCGTAACGGCCGAGACCGCGGCGCAAACGCTGGTGCTTGACTACAACGACCTCGCGCAACTCGATGCGGCATTCGACGAGTCGGGCGATTCCATCGCCTGCGTCATTGTCGAGCCGGTGGCGGGCAACATGAACCTTGTCGAGCCACGAGCCGGATTCCTGCAGCGGCTGCGCGATTTATGCACCCGGCACGGGGCCGTGCTGATTTTCGACGAAGTCATGACGGGATTTCGTGTCGGACTGCAGGGCGCGCAGGGACTGTACGGCGTGCAGGCAGACCTCATCACGCTCGGCAAGGTGATCGGGGGCGGGATGCCCGTGGGAGCCTTCGGCGGCCGCCGCGACATCATGGAAAAAATCGCACCGCTCGGTCCGGTGTACCAGGCCGGAACGCTCTCGGGCAATCCGCTCGCGGTGGCCGCTGGACTCGCGACCTTGAAAAAACTTCAAGCCCCCGGCTTCTATGACCGCCTCGCCAAGACAACGCGCTCGCTCTGCGACGGCCTCGCCAGGGCAGCGCTCAAGCACGGCGTTGCGTTCTCGGCCAGGTCGGTCGGGGGCATGTTCGGCATTTACTTTCGCGCCGCGGCGCCTTCGAGCTACGCGGAAGTATTGGAATGCGACAAGGAAAGGTTCAAGCGGTTTTTCCACGGAATGCTGGAGCGGGGTGTATACCTCGCTCCGTCGGCATACGAAGCCGGTTTTGTGTCCTCGGCTCATACCGATGCCGACATAGCCGCGACGATTTCGGCGGCCGACAGCGCGTTTCCCCGCGTGGAGTGAGACGCCAGACGATCGGCGCGAGGGTCACACCAGGAAAATCGTCGCCAGTCCGAGAAAGATGAAGAACCCTCCACTATCGGTGATCGCGGTGATCATGACCGAGGAGCCGAGCGCAGGGTCGCGCCCCAAGCGCATCAGGGTCAGCGGAATGAGCACCCCCGCGGTCGCGGCAAGCGCGAGGTTCAGCGTCATGGCCGCGGTCATCACCAGGCCCAGCGATACCTTCTGGTAGAGCCAGTACGCGATCAACCCGAGTGCGCTGCCCCAGATAAGACCGTTCAGCAGCGAGACGCCGAGTTCTTTTGCGAGAAGTTTTTTCACCTGATCCCTCTGCACCTGGCCGAGGGCCACCGAGCGGACGATCAGGGTGATGGTCTGGTTGCCCGAGTTGCCGCCAATGCCCGCGACGATAGGCATGAGCGCCGCAAGCGCCACCAGTTTCTCGATCGAGTGCTCGAATACTCCGATCACGCGCGAGGCGATAAAAGCGGTGATGAGATTGATCGCGAGCCACGCCCAGCGGTTCTTCACGCTCGACCAAACGGAGGAAAATACGTCCTCCTCCTCGCGCAGCCCGGCCTGCGTCAGGAGTTCGCTCTCGCTCTTGCTTCGAATGAAGTCGACGACCTTGTCCACCGTCACGCGGCCGACCAGCTTTCCGTCCTGGTCCACCACGGGAGCCGAGACCAGTCCGTAGCGCTCGAAGGCCGTGGCGGCGTCCTGCGCCTTGTCACCGGGCTGAAGGGTAACAACTTCGCTCACCATGACCTTGCCGACGTTGTGCTCGAGCTCCGAGACGATCAGCCTGGAGAGCGGCAGCACGCCCTTCAGGCGCTCGTCGCGGTCGACCACGAAAATCTGATCGGTGTGATGCGGCAGCGCGTCGAAGCGCCGCAAGTAACGCGTGACGGTCTCGACCCCGGTATCCTCGCGCACGCTGACGACTTCAAAATCCATCAGTGCGCCGACTGCGTCCTCGGGATAGGACATTGCCGCGCGCAATTGCTCGCGTTCCTCGACAGGGAGAGCCTGGAAAACGTCGTGGATGACCGCTTGGGGCAGATCCGGTGCGAGGTCGGCGATCTCATCAGCCTCGAGCTGCTCGGCCGCCGCGACCAGTTCCCGGGAATCCATGCTGCGGATGAGCGTCTCGCGCACCGCATCCGAGGCCTCGAGGAGGATTTCCCCGTTGCGCTCTGCTTTGACGAGGTTCCAGACGGCGAGCCGCTCCTCCCGCGGCAGCGACTCGAGCACGTAGGCGATATCGGCCGG
>Ga0137435_1000416_pt1 | contig 14596 bp, 10 predicted proteins | sample EasRivERMGT100_2_FD_104904 | JGI IMG/M metagenome (GOLD analysis project Ga0137435, IMG submission 104904) | Soil microbial communities from meander-bound floodplain in the East River, Colorado, USA - East River MetaG ERMGT100_2 | ecosystem: Environmental > Terrestrial > Soil > Floodplain ... | reverse complement strand
CCGCACCCCCGAAGAGATCGAGCGTCACTGGTTCGAGAACGTCTACGCCGGCGACCGCATGCCGCAGCTCACCGTGCGCGCGCTGATCATGGGCATGCTGCTCGGCGCGGTGCTGTCGATCTCCAACGTCTACGTCGGCCTCAAGGCGGGCTGGAGCATGGGGGTCGCGATCACCTCGTGCATCCTCGCCTACGCGATCTTCGCATCGCTCCACAAGGCGTTCCCGCGCTGGTTCCCGGCGTTCAGCATCCTCGAGAACAACGCGATGCAGTCGTGCGCGTCGGCGGCCGGCTACATGACCGGCGCCGGGCTGGTCAACGCCATCCCCGCCCTGATGATGCTCAACCCGGCCGCGCTGCCCAGCATGGGCTGGGTCATGCTGTGGATCATCGTCATCTCCTGGCTAGGCGTGTTCCTCGCCGTGCCGGCCAAGCGGCAGATGATCAACATCGAGCAGCTCGCCTACCCGAGCGGGATCGCGGCGGCGACCACGCTGCGCTCGCTCCACGAGCACGGCGACAAGGCGCAGCGCCAGGCCCGCGCCCTGATGCTCGCCGGCGGGATCGGCGCGGTCATCACCTGGCTTCGCGACGCCACCGCGCCCTGGATCAAGTACCCCAACATCCCGACCACCTGGATGTTCGACTGGGCGCAGGTGCGCGGCCATCGACTCAAGGATTTGACGCTGTCCTTCGAGGGCTCGCTGCTGTTCGTCGCGGCCGGCGCGATCATCGGCTTCCGCCAGGCCTGGAGCATGATGCTGGGCGCGGTCATCAACTACGCGATCCTGGCGCCGATCATGATGGACTCCGGCGTGATCGCGACCAGCGGCGGCTCGGCGCTGCGCCGGATCTCGTCGTGGAGCCTGTGGATCGGCGTCCCGATCATGGTGACCTCGGGGCTGCTGCTGTTCTTCCTGCAGTGGAAGACGGTGGTGCGCGCGTTCTCGACCGTGACCGCGCTGTTCCGCAGCCGCAAGGGCGCCGCCGAGGACCCGATGGAGCGGATCGAGGTGCCGGGCTCTTGGTTCCTCGGTGGCATGCTGGTCCTCGGCGCCGCCGTGGTGTTTCTGGGTGGCGCGATCTTCCACATCGCATGGTGGATGGCGGTGATCGCGGTGCTGATGACCTCCTTCCTGGTCATCGTCGCGGCCCGCGCCACCGGCGAGACCGACATCACGCCGACCGGGCCGCTCAGCAAGATCACCCAGCTCACCTTCGGCGCGATCCACCCCGGCAACGTGACGACCAACCTGATGACCGCCAACATCACCGCCGGCTCGTGCAGCCACGCCGGCGACCTGCTCACCGATCTCAAGAGCGGCTACCTGCTCGGCGCCCGCCCGCGGCAGCAGTTCATCGCGCAGTTCTTCGGCGTGCTCGCCGGCGGGCTGGTGGTGGTGCCGGTGTTCTTCCTGCTGGTGCCCGACGCCTCGCACCTCGGCGGCGAGAAGTGGCCGGCGCCCGCCGCCCAGGTCTGGCGCGGCGTCGCCGAGCTGCTGTCGAAGGGCGTCGGCTCGCTGCACCCGACCGCCCGGATCGGGCTGCTGGTCGGCAGCCTGATCGGGATCGTGCTCGCGCTGCTCGAGGTGATGTTCCCGAAACACAAGAAGTTCATCCCGGCGCCGACCGCCTTCGGCCTGGCCTTCGCGATCAACGGCTACAACGCGATCTCGATGTTCATCGGCGCGCTGATCGCGCTGTGGCTCTCCCGGTCCCACCCCAAGGTGCACGAGGAGTACACGGTGGCGACCTCCTCCGGGATCATCGCGGGGGAGAGCCTGATGGGCGTGATCATCGCCCTGCTCGGGGTGGCGGGCGTCCTCTCGCTCTAGGCCGACGGGTCGTGCCGCGACGCTCATGACGAGCCGGGTGGTCCGGCAGGTCGTCCTGGCGGGGCTGCTCGCTCTGCTCCCGGCCCGGGCATCCGCGGCGCCGTGGGCCCAGACGGAATTTCAGATCGGCGGCTACACCTACACCTGGAACCCCGACACGACGCTGCTGCGGCGCATCGACGCCGCCGGCATCGACTGGATCTGGTGCTGGGACGGCGGCGGCGCGACCCACGCCAAGGCCGCGACGATCAACGCCCGGCTCGACGCCCTCCGCCGCCGGCCCGGATTCCGGCTGCGGTGCCTCCCGGTCGTGGTGGATCCGAACACCAGCCCCGGACGCTTCAGCCTCAACAACGATCGCGCGCCTTCGCTGCGGGCGATCGACGCCACCCTCGCCCCCGGCCGCGGAATCAACTCGCCTTCGACCATGGGCTGGGGCGTGTGGGACGAGCCGTGCGAGCCCAGCGACTTCGCGAACATCGGCCTGATCGCGCGCCACATCGACTCGACGCAGAGCGGCCGGCTGCCCTACGTGAACCTGTTCGCGATGTACATCTACGAGAACGCGCGGCATGCGTTCCGTCGCGGCGAGCGGAGCTGCTACTGGACGCGCTTCGGCGGCCCGGGTGGGGCGGGGCTCTCCAAGGAGGCGGGGTACGAGGCCTACGTCGACGCCTACCTGAGCCAGTTCGACCGCGGCCCGCGCCCCGCGCCGATCCTGTCCTTCGACCACTATCGCTTCCAGGTCCTCGAGACGTTCCTGTGGAACGACTACTTCTGGAACCTGCGGATCCTGCGCGACAAGGCCGCCGAGTACAGCCGGCCCCACCACCGCATCCCGCTCTGGCTCGTGACCCAGCTCTCGCCGTTCCGGACGACGACCGCGCGGTCGTTCCCCGCCACCTTCTCGCTCACCAACACCCGCTGGCAGATCTACGGCGCGCTGGCCTATGGCGCGAAGGGGATCTCGTACTGGCTGCTGACGCCGGTCTTCAGCAAAGGGGAGGGCGACTGGGGGCCGGGGATCTTCAGGTCGAACACCGCCAGCGACACGGTCCCCGGGCGCTACTCGCAGGTCCGTGCGCTCAACCGCGAGCTGCACCGGCTCGGCCCGACGCTGATGCGGCTCGACGCGGTCGCCGTCTTCCACCGCGACACGCTGGATCAGGCGGGCATCGCGGGCGAGCGGTTCGGGAGCGAGGCCCGGGTCTACGACATCGTCGCCGGCTTCGGTCCCGGCTCCGATAGCGCCATGGTCGGGTACCTGAAGGACCGCACCAACGGCGACGACTACCTCATGGTCGTCAGCAAGGCGCTGCGCGCCCGGCAGAGCTTCGAGCTGACGCTCGGCCGCGCGGCGGATTCCCTGTTCCGCATCGACCGCGGTACCGGCCGCGCCGTGCGGCTCGGGACGCGGACGACGAGGATCCGGCTCGACCGCCTCGCGCCGGGGCAGGGCGAGCTCTTCCGGATCGTCGACCGGACGCCGGAGTACATTCCCCGGGTCCGCGTCACCGCCGTGGCCGGCGACACGACCTGGTACGGCCACGACCGGGGGGTCGTCATGGTGGTCGGCTCCACGGGGCGACGCACGTACCATCGTGCCGCCGCGCCGGTCGTCGACCTGGCCGTCACCGCCACCCACGTCTACGCCGTGCACGCCTCGAGGAGCGTCGTCCGCATGAACCGCGACCTGTCGATCCCGAGCCCGTTCCGAGGCGCTCTGCCCGCGACGCGGGCGGGCACGACCTACGCGGCGGGCGGGGCGCGGTGAGGGAGCGCCGGAAGGCCCCTCAAGCCGGGCGAAAAGCTGCCGATAACGACCCTCGAGCCGCTCCATTCCCCGGAGAGACCCGATGACCTTCGCCTTGCTGCTGCTCGCGGCCGCCGCCGCCGACACCCTGCCACCTCCGGACGACGCCGCCCTCTACGCCCAGCTCCTGGAGCGTGTGGTCGCCGTCTACGACTCGACCACCGGCGGCTTCGTGGCCCCCAAGAGTGGCGAGCCCATGGAGTCCGCGGTCGCGCTCGGCCTGAAGCTCGGCAAGGGTGACCGGGCCGACGCCTGGACCCGGGCCAGCCTGGTGACCATGACCTGGACCCGCAGCCTGTTCGATACCGTCGGCGGCGGCTACCTGCGCAGCTCGCGCAGCGCGACGCTGGAGTCCGCGCACTTCGACAAGCCGACCGACGCCAACCTGATGCGGCTCGAGAACCACCTGCTCGCCTGGCGCCTGATGAACGACGCGACCGAGCGCAAGTGGGCGGGGCGCGTCGTCGACTTCACGGAGCGCATCCTGCTCGACGGCCGCGGCGGGTTCGTCACGGCGCAGGTCGGCGACCGCGAGCCCCAGCCGCGCGCCAACGGCATCGCGATCCACGCCTGGCTCGAGTGGGCCGTCGCCACCGGCGACGTCCGCTATCGCGATTTCGCCCTGCGCAGCCTCGACCGGGTCTGGGCGTTCTGCCGCGACGAGAAGCTCGGCGCCCTGGTGCGCAAGGGCACCTTCGGCGACCTGCTGTCGCCGCCGAGGCTCGACGACCAGTGCGAGATGGGGCGCGCCCACATCCTCGCCGCGCAGGTCGCCGGCCGCGCGATCGACCGCACGCAGGCCAAGGCGCTCGGCGAGCTCGTGCTCCAGTACTTCGAGGACGGCGAGAAGCGCGGCTTCCGCACCCAGGCCGTCGTGAGCAAGGACGGCAAGGTGAAGAAGTCCGACCGCGACTTCGACATGAACGCCCGGGCCGCGCTGTTCCTGTGCGAGCTGACGACGCTGACCGGCGACACCCGCTACCAGGACGCCGCGCGCCGCTCGTGGCGGGTCTTCGCCGAGGACTTCGCCGAGGCCCGACTCGACGCCGCGGACTGGGCGCTGGCGCTGCGCGCCGCGCTCGAGCCGGAGGCGCCGGCCGCCCCCGAGTGGCAGGTCGCCGAGAAGCAGACCGCGCCGAAGCGGTCGTTCCGTTTCAAGACCCGCCGCTAGTCTTCGCGCCGCACGCGAGCCCGCGCCTCCGGCCGTTCCGGCCGGGGGCGCGATCGTTTTCGCGCGTTGACCCCCGCGCGGCGAACCCCTACCTTACGCGCCCCTGCGCAGGTTCGGACCACCCGGAGAACCCTTCATGCGGCGCGTGCTCGTCACCGGCGTCACCGGCTTCGCCGGGAGCCATCTCGTCGACTACATGCTCGAGCGCGGCGACGCCGAGATCTTCGGCATCCTGCGCTGGCGCAGCCGGACCGAGAACATCGAGCACCTCGCCGGCAAGCTCACGCTGCTCGAGTGCGACCTGCGCGACGCCGCGTCGACCCGCGACACGCTGGAGAAGGTCCGCCCCGACTGGATCTTCCACCTCGCGGCGCAGTCGTTCGTGCCGACCTCGTGGAGTGCGCCGAGCGAATCGCTCATGACCAACGTGCTGGGCCAGGTCAACATCTTCGAGGCCGTGCGCCGGCTGAATCTCAAGTGCCGCATCCAGCTCGCCTGCTCGAGCGAGGAGTACGGCATGGTCTTCCCCGACGAGGTGCCGATCCGGGAGACCAACCCGCTGCGCCCGCTCTCGCCCTATGCGGTGAGCAAGGTGGCCCAGGACATGCTCGGCTATCAGTACTGGATGTCGTGGAAGGTCGACAGCGTGCGCACCCGCGGGTTCAACCACGAGGGCCCGCGCCGCGGGCCGGTGTTCGTGGCCTCGGACTTCGCCAAGCAGATCGCCGACATCGAGCGCGGCCGCAAGGCGCCGGTGTTGCACGTCGGCAACCTCGAGGCCAAGCGCGACTTCACCGACGTTCGCGACATGGTGCGGGCCTACTGGCTGGCGCTGGAGAAGTGCGAGCCGGGCGAGGTCTACAACATCTGCTCGGGCACGGCGTGGAGCATCCAGAAGCTGCTCGACCACCTGCTCTCGCTCACCAAGACGAAGATCGAGGTCCGCGAGGATCCCGCGCGGCTGCGGCCGAGCGACGTGCCGATCCTGCTCGGCGACAACTCGAAGTTCGTCAAGGCCACCGGCTGGACGACGACCATCCCGTTCGAGAAGACGCTCGCCGACATGCTGGAGTACTGGCGGGCGCGGTAGCGCCGTGCGTGTCCTGGTCACCGGCGTGGGGGGGTTCGTCGGCGCCCACCTCGCGCGCCGCCTGCGCGACCGCGGCGACGAGGTGATCGGCGTCGGCGTCGCCGACGCGCCGCCCGCCACCCGCGAGCTGCTGGCCGCCGAGCTGCGCGCCGACGTGATCGACACGGCCGCGATCGCCGCCGCCGTCGCCGAAGTGAAGCCCGACGCGGTGGTCCACCTCGCCGCGCAGAGCTCGGCCGGGCGCTCGTTCGAGCAGCCGGTCGAGACCTTCCGCATCAACGCCGCCGGCACCTGGAACCTGCTCGAGGCCGTGCGCGGCGCGGTGCCGCGCGCTCGCGTGCTGGTGGTCGGGACCGGCGAGGTCTACGGGCCCCAGCCCGAGGGCAGCCGGGTCGCCGAGGACGCGCCGTTCGCGCCGGTCAGCCCCTACGCGCTGTCCAAGGCCGCGGCCGACGCGATGGCCGAGGCGGCCGCGGAGGCCCACGGGCTCGACGTCGTGCGCACGCGCTCGTTCGGCCACAGCGGCCCGGGGCAGACGACGACCTTCGTGATCCCCTCGATCGCGCGCCAGATCGCGGCGCTCGAGGCCGGCGGCGGCGAGCCGGTGGTCAAGGTCGGCAACCTCGAGGTGACGCGCGACCTCTGCGACGTGCGCGACGTCGCCGACGCCTACGTGGCACTGCTCGAGCGCGGCCGCACCGGCGCAGCCTACAACGTCGGCAGCGGCCGCGGCGTGCAGCTCACCGACGTCGCGGCCCGGCTCGTGGCGCAGGCGCGCCGCCCGCTGCGGCTCGAGGTCGATCCCGCCCGCATGCGCCCCGCCGACGTGCCCTGGCTGGTCGCCGACGTCACCGCGATCGCGCGCGACGCCGGCTGGCACGCGACGACCCCGCTCGAGGTCACCCTCGCCGACGTGCTCGAGGAGCAGCGCGCGCTGGCCGCGGGGTCGCGCGCCACCGAGTGACGCGCCGGGATCCGCGGCTAGTCCCGGATGACGAGGGCGACCTGGGCGTAGTCGTTGGCCTCGCCGACGACGCGATGCGGCATGGGGCGGGCGCTCAGGAAGTCCGTCCAGGCCCGGAACTCGTGCGCGAGCGCGCTGAACTCGTCGAACAGGACGAGGTCCCCGGGGCGCAGGTGCCCGGCGAAGCCGGTCAGCACCGTCAGAGCGGAGCCGTAGAGGTCGCAGTCGACGTGGACGACGCGACGCGGCCCCGGATCGTATTCGGCGACGAATCTCGGCAGGGTCTCCGCGAACAGCCCGCTCACGAAGCGGCAGCGCGGGTCGCCGATGTCGGGCGGAATTCCCGCGGTGTCGAAGTGGCCGCGGCGGAAGCGCCCCCAATCCTCCGGCAGCCCGGTGAAGGTGTCGAATCCGATGAAGCGCGATCGTGGATCCCGGTTGCGACCGACCCACCAGCGGAACGACTCGCCCGCGGCGACACCGAACTCCAGATAGTCGAGGGGACCGTCGAGCCGCTCCCGGACGTAGATCTCGTCGTAGAATCGAAACCGGCGCTCGTCGAAGGTCCCGCCCTCACGCAGGTGGATGGGCAGATTCCGGTGGGCGTCGCGCCAGCGCGAGAAGGCGAGGACCATCGCGGCGCGCAGCAGCGGCGCCTCGAGCCATCCCAACGCCCGGTGCAGGCGTAGTCGGACGAAGGTGTCCTTGGCGACGGAGAAGAGCGTGATCGGTGCCTCCGAGAATGACTGAAGGCCCGGCATCCTAGCGGGCGCTCGACCCCGAGCCAAGGTCCACGTCGCGTCGACGATCCGTTTGACCGCCTCCGCCCGTAGCGCCTAACCTCCTCGGTTCCCGTCACGCGCATGGACCGCAACCGAGGCTCGCCCGCGGGTGCGAAGAGCCGAAAGGAACGACCTTGTACTCGATCACCGTCGTGGGGACCGGTTACGTCGGGCTCGTCACCGGCGCCTGCCTGGCCGACTTCGGCAATACCGTGACCTGCGTCGACACCGATGCCGCCAAGATCGACCGGATGCGGGCGTTGGAGCTGCCGTTCTTCGAGCCGGGGCTGCCCGAGATCGTCGGCCGCAACGTGCAGGAGGGTCGGCTCCGCTTCTCGAGCGACCTGGTCGGCACGCTGGCCGGCAGCAAGGTCGTCTTCATTACCGTCGGCACGCCGCCCAAGGCCGACGGCAGCGCCGACATCAGCGCGATCTACGCCGTGGCCAAGACCATCGCCGAGAACCTCGACGGCTACCAGCTGGTGGTGCAGAAGAGCACCGCGCCGGTCGGCACCGCCCGCGACCTGGCCCGCTTCATGAAGAAGCACGCCAAGCGCGGGGCGGAGTTCGACGTCGCCTCGAACCCGGAGTTCCTGCGGGAGGGCTCGGCGATCGAGACCTTCATGCGGCCGGACCGGGTGGTGATCGGCGCCGAATCCAAGCGGGCGCAGACCATCCTGCGCAAGATCCACGACCCGCTGTTCCTGCTCGAGACCCCGATGGTCGTGACCACGCTCGAGACCGCCGAGCTGATCAAGTACGCCTCGAACTCCTTCCTCGCCACCAAGATCTCGTTCATCAACGAGATCGCGAACCTGTGCGAGGAGCTCGGCGCCGACGTCAAGACGGTGGCCAAGGGCATGGGGATGGACCGCCGCATCGGCAGCAAGTTCCTCCACGCCGGCCCCGGCTATGGCGGCTCGTGCTTCCCCAAGGACACGATGGCGCTCTCCGCCTTCGCGCGGAAGGCGGGGGTCAGGACCGGGATCGTCGAGGCGGCGATCGCCGCCAACGAGAACCAGATGAAGCGCATGATCGACAAGATCGTCGAGTGCATCGGTGCCCCGCGCGGCAAGCGGGTCGGCGTGCTCGGCCTGTCGTTCAAGCCCAACACCGACGACCTGCGCGAGGCCCCGGCGCTGACCGTGATCGCGGGCCTCAAGCGCCGCGGCATCAAGGTGCGGGCCTTCGACCCGGTGGCGATGCCGCACGCCACGCGGCTGCCGGCGATGAAGGGAGTCGAGCTGGTCGACGACGCCTACGCCGCGGCCAAGGACGCCCACGCGCTGGTCATCGTCACCGAGTGGAACGAGTTCCGTAACCTCGACCTGGCCAAGCTGCGGCGCCTGATGAAGAAGCCGGTGCTGTGCGACCTGCGCAACATCTACGACCCCGAAGAGGTCGAGGCCGCCAAGATCCGCTACTGCGGGGTCGGGCGCGGCCGCGCCGGGAGCGCCGCGTGATCGAAGGCGTCAGGATCAAGCGGCTGAAGGTGCTTCCCGACGAGCGCGGGCTGCTGATGGAGATGATGCGCGACGACGACGAGTTCTTCCAGAAGTTCGGGCAAGTCTATCTCTCCGTCGTCTACCCCGGCGTGGTCAAGGGCTGGCACTACCACAAGAAGCAGACCGACCACTTCGTCTTCGTCAAGGGCATGGCCAAGGTCGTGCTCTACGACACCCGCGACAGCAGCAAGACCAAGGGCGAGATCAACGAGTTCTTCATGGGCGAGCAGAACCCGATCCTGCTCGTGATTCCGCCGTTCGTGCTCCACGGCATGAAGGGGGTCGGCACCGAGCCGGCGTATCTCGTCAACACCCCGACCGAGCACTACATCTACGACGACCCCGACGAGTTCCGCGTGCCGCCGCACAGCCCCGACATCCCCTACGACTGGGAGCGCAAGGATGGTTGAACGGCTCGCCCTCGAGGGCGGCCGCGTGCTGGTGACCGGCGGTGCGGGTTTCATCGGCTCCCAGTTCGTCCACCGCTTCCTCGAACGCTTCCCGGACGCGCACGTCGTCGTGCTCGACGCGCTCACCTACGCCGGGCGGCGCGAGAACCTCGACGGCATCCCGGCGCGCTCGCTGACCTTCGTCCACGGCGACATCTGCGACCCGCAGGCGGTGGCCAAGGCGATGGAGGGCTGCCGCTTCGTCCTCAACTTCGCCGCCGAGTCGCACGTCGACCGCTCGCTCGAGGAGCCGGGCCGCTTCATCCAGACCGACGTGCACGGCGTGTTCGTGCTGTGCGAAGAGGCGCGGCGCCGCAAGGTCGCGCGCTTCATCCAGGTCTCGACCGACGAGGTCTACGGCGAGGTGCTCGAAGGCCAGGCCGACGAGCGCTGGCCGCTGATGCCACGCAGCCCCTACGCCGCCAGCAAGGCCGGCGGCGACCGCCTGGCCCACGCCTACTGGGCGAGCTTCGACCTGCCGGTGGTCGTGACCCGCTGCTCGAACAACTACGGCCCGCGCCAGTACCCGGAGAAGCTGATCCCGCTGTTCGTCACCAACGCGATCGACGACCAGCCGCTGCCGGTCTACGGCACCGGGCTCAACCGCCGGGACTGGCTCCACGTCGACGACCACTGCGCCGCGCTGATCGCGCTGCTCGCGCAGCCCGGAGTCGACGGCGAGACCTTCAACATCGGCGGCGGCGCCGAGTGCGACGTGCTCGAGATCACCGGCACCATTCTGAAGTTGCTCGGCAAGCCGGCCAGCCTGATCCGCCACGTCGAGGACCGCCCCGGCCACGACCGGCGCTACGCGCTGGACGCGTCCAAGCTGGAGCGGCTCACCGGCTGGAAGCCCGCCGTCGGCTTCGAGGACGGGTTGCGCCGAACCGTCGAGTGGTACCGGGGTAACGAGGGCTGGTGGCGACCGATCAAGGCGGGGGAGTTTCGCGCGTACTACGAGCGCATGTACGGCAGCCGGAAGGTGCTGAAGGAGGTACGCGCGTGAGACGGGTGTGGATCCTCGCGCTGCTCGCCCTCGCGGCGGGCGCCGCGCCGCTGCGCGCCCAGGGGCTCGACCTGCCGCAGGAGCGCGCCGACGAGGCCCGGAACAGCGGGATGACGGACGGACTCGGAGAGCCGAACGCCGATCGTGCCGTGCCGGACACATGGCGTGACGCCCTGGCCGGTCCGGTCGATCCGCAGCGCTACCGGGTGGGCCCGGGCGACGTCCTTCGACTCCACATGTGGGGCCGCGTGTCGCGCAGCATCAGCCTCCCCGTGTCGCCCGAGGGCATGCTCTTCCTGCCCGGCTCGGGCACGCTGCCGGCCGCGGGCAAGACGCTGGCGGAGGTGCGCGCCGCTGTGCTGGCCGCGATGGGGCGGGAGTTCCGCGGCGTGGGGATGGACCTCCGGCTCGCGATTCCGCGCGCCTTCCGCGTGTACCTCACCGGTCAGGTCAAGACCCCGGGCCCGGTCCGCGCCAGCGGCGTCGACCGGGTCGCCGACGTGGTGCGGCGCAGCGGGCTCCTCGACGACGCGTCGGAGCGGCACATCGAGATCCTGCGCCAGGACGGAAGCCGCGAGATCGCGGACCTCGTGCTGTTCCTCGCGACCGGCGACGCGAGCATGAATCCCCCGGTGAGCGACGGCGACGTGATCCAGGTGCCGGTGCGCAAGGAGTTCGTCTACGCCAACGGCGCGGTCGCGCGCCCGGGGCGCTTCGAGCTCGGGACCAAGGACAGCCTCCACACGCTGCTGCGCCTGGCCGGCGGACCGATGCCGGCGGCGGCTGACAACCGCGTGCTGCTCATGCGATGGGTGAGCCCGTTCCAGGCGGAGTCGGGGTGGGTGTCGCTCGCCGACATCGAGGAGCGGCGCGTCAACCCGAAGCTGCAGGAGGGCGACCGCTTCTACATCTACTTCGTCCCCCAGTACCACCAGCAGCACGAGGCCACGATCCTGGGCGAGGTCTCGCGCCCCGGCGTGTTCCCGATCGCGGAGGGCCGCGACCGGCTGAGCCACATCGTCGCCTCCGCGGGGGGCTTCCTCCCGACCGCCGATCTCTCCGCGGTGTCGATCCTGCGCCGCAACAACGTGTCCGCCGAGGATCCCGAGCTGCAGCGCATGATGCGCCTGTCGCGGAGCGACATGACCACGTCCGAGTACGCCAACCTGCGGACCCGGCTCGCCAGCCTGCGCGAGGAGTACCGGGTCGACTGGAACCGGCTGAAGGAGAACGACGAGTCGCTGGATCTGCTGCTGCGCGATGGGGATATCGTCCGCGTCGAGCGCCTGGTCTCCTCGATACGCGTCGACGGCGAGGTGAGGAATCCCGGCATGCTGGCCTATCGGCCGGGATTGAAGGTGGACGAATACATCGAGCAGGCGGGAGGATTTACCAACCGGGCCTGGACGGGGAACGTCCGGATCACCCGCGCCGTCACGGGGCAGACCCTGCCGGCCAAGAACACCCCGACGCTCGGCCCCGGCGACTTCGTCTGGGTTCCGGAGAAGCACGACGTGTCGTTCTGGGACGTGACCGGTCCGTTCCTGACGGCGGCCGCCCAGATCGCCGCGGTGGTCATCGCGGTCAACAGTCTCAAGTGAGGTAGGCGATGGAAGCTTTGCGGACGACTCCGTGGCCGCCGGGAGGTCTCGACCTCCGCCCGTGGTTCGAGGCGGTCTGGCGGGCGCGCTTCCGGATCGTCGCCATCAGCGCCGCCGCCTCGCTGCTGACGCTCGGCATCGCCTTCCTCCTGCCGCGCTGGTATCGGGCGACGGCGACGATCCTCCCGCCGGAGGAGAGCGACGTGCTGTCCAACATGAGCATGGCCACCCGGGCGCTCACGAAGTTTCCGTCCTTCGGCGTGCTCTCCGACTATTTCACGCCGGCGGACATCTACAAGGCGGTCCTGCTCAGCCGCACGGTCCAGGATCAGGTGGTCGGGCAATTCCGGCTCGGCGAGATCTACCGCATCAAGAGCGTCGAGAAGACCCGCAAGGCACTCCAGGGCAACTACCGGGTCCGGGTCAATCCCGACGGAACGATCTCGATCCACGTCGAGGACCGTGACCCCAAGCGCGCCGCGGCGATGGCCAACGCCTTCCTCGTTTTCCTCGACGAGTACAACGTCGACAAACGCAATTCGCAGGCGCGGCGCACGCGCATGTTCCTCGAGCGCCGGGTGGCCGAGACCGACACCGCGCTGCGGATCAGCGAGGCCGCGATGCGCACCTACATGGAGTCCCATCACACGGTCGCCCCGACCAACCCGTCGTCGGCCGACGCCCAGGCCGCGTCCGATCTGATGGCGCGCAAGATCAGCCTGGAGGTACGGCTCGGCATCCTGCGCACCTACCTGCGCGAAGAGAACGATCAGGTCGTCCAGACGCGGCTCGAGCTCGAACAGCTCAATCGCCAGATCGCGACGCTGCCCGCGGTCCAGTCGGAACTGGGCGGACTGATCCGCGAGGCCAAGATCCAGGAGCAGCTCTACCTGCTCCTGACCGCGGAGCTGGAGCAGGCGCGGATCCGCGAGGCGATGGACACGCCGACGGTGCAGGTCCTCGATGCGGCGGTGCCACCGGAGCGCCACAGCCGTCCCCGGCGCCTGACGCTGGCGATCGCCGCCGGGCTGCTGGCGTTCGCAGGATCGGTGGCCTGGATCGGTTTCCGCGAGCGCTGGGAGCCTTCTCCCGCCGGAGGATGAGCGACCCGAGGATGGGGTCCACGATCGAGCTGCCGCGCTCGATCACGCGCAACACCGTCTTCAATTTTCTCGGCCGGTTCGTCCAGATCGCCGGATGGTTGCTGGTCTCGCCCCTGATCCTGTCGCGGCTCGGCCCCGAGCGCTTCGGGCTGTGGGCGCTCGTCACCCTCATCGCCGGCCTCTATCAGACCTTCGACTTCGGCCTGCCCCAGGCGCTGACGCGGTTCGTGGCCGGCACCCGCGCGTCGGGCGATGTGCGGGCCCTGCGCGGGGTGTGGTCCGCCGGCCTCATCGCCGCCCTGGCGGTGGGAGGCGTCGTGGGCGCGGGGCTGATCCTGGGGCGCCGGGGGCTGCTCGCCTTGCTCGGGGTCCCGGCCGCGTATCGGCCCGAAGGGGAGGCCGCCCTGATCGCGGCGGCCGTGACGTTCGCGATCTCGGGCCTGCTCGCGACGCAGTCCTCGGTGCTCGCGGGGCTCCACCGCCTCGACCTCTGGAACCGAATCTGGATGGCGACGACGATGCTGCAGCTCGTCGGCGTGGTCGCCGTGCTGGCCACGAATCGCAGCGTGACCGGTTTGGTGGCGGCCGTGGGAGTCGGGGCCGCGGCGGGTGTGGTGGCGAGCCGGCTCGCGATCGGCCGGCTCGCGCCCGAGCTCCGGTTCGACCCGGCCGCCGCGAAGGCCGTGGGGCTCCAGATCGGCCGCTTCGGGGCCGCGCTGCAGATCATCGGCGTCGGCATCCTGGTCCAGTTCCAGCTCGAGAAGGTCCTGTTCGGTCGCCTGATCTCGCTCGACGCGGTGGCCGAGTACGAGCTGGGCTTCCGCGTCGCCTTCTCGGCCTGGTCGATTCCCCTGCTGTTGCTCCCGGCGTTGATTCCGGCGGTGTCCCATCTCGATTCCGACGGGGATCGGGCGCGCATCCTGCTGCTGTTTCGGCGAGCCTCCCGCTACGTGTTGGCGACGGCCCTGCCGATGTCGGCCGCACTGATCGTGCTCGGGCCCGCGATCATGCGTGCCTGGCTCGGTCCCGGTCACGACCGCGCCGCGCTCGCGTGCGCGGCGCTCGGCGCCTTGATGGGCGTCAACATCCTCACCGGCGTCGGCAGCGCCGTGCTCCGTGGGATGGGCCGGCCGTGGGCGGAGGCGCGCTATCACCTGATCGCGCTCGTGCTGCACGTCGGCCTCAGCCTGTGGCTCATCCCGCGGCTCGGTTTCGTCGGCGGCCTCTGGGGCCTGGGCCTGTCGGGCACGGTGGGGACGCTCTACTTCGTGCACGTCT
>Ga0137435_1000415_pt1 | contig 14614 bp, 16 predicted proteins | sample EasRivERMGT100_2_FD_104904 | JGI IMG/M metagenome (GOLD analysis project Ga0137435, IMG submission 104904) | Soil microbial communities from meander-bound floodplain in the East River, Colorado, USA - East River MetaG ERMGT100_2 | ecosystem: Environmental > Terrestrial > Soil > Floodplain ... | reverse complement strand
GATGCGCACGACGTGAGCTTCGACGAGGAGGGGGCCCGCCCCTTCGCGCATGTTCGCCACGAGCGGCTTGAGCGTCTGGTACATCTTGGTGAACTGCGTGCCGTCCACCTCCACCGAGCGCACCTTGAAGCCCTTGGCGATCGTGTGGATCTCGGAGCCGGTCTGGACCGACTGCGGAACGCTGATGGCGTAGCCGTTGTTCTGCACCAGGAAGAGCACGGGGAGCTGGTCGCGCCCCGCGTAGTTCAGCGCCTCGAAGAACTCGCCCTCCGAGGTCGCCCCTTCCCCGGAGGAGACGTAGACGATCTCGTCGGTGCCCCCCGCCTTGACGGCCTTGGCCATGCCGACCGCCTGCAGGTACTGCGTCCCGGTACACGCCGTCGGCGACACGATCCGGAGCGCGCGCGAGGAGAAATGCTCGCTCATGTTCCGTCCGCCGCCGCACGGGTCGTCGGCCTTGGAGAGCATGTGCAGGAAGACGTCCTTGGCGGACATCCCGAGTCCGACCACCAGGGCCTTCTCGCGGTAGTAGGGGAAGAACCAGTCCTTGCCGGACTGCAGCAGCATCGACATCGCGATCTGGAGCTTCTCGTGCCCGCGGGTGGAGGCGTGGAACGACACCTTGCCGGCACGGACGAAGACCTTCAGGCGCTCTTCGATGTAATCGACGGTGACCATCTTCCGGAGAAGGTCGAGGTAGATCGCGCTTCCAAGCTCCGGTCCGGAGAGAGGGGCGACGCTGGATGCGGTAGGAGCGGACTTACGCGGCATGGAGGTCTCCTCGCAGGCTCGGCGAAGACGCGGGCATCTTGAACCATGTTGCTCGTACTTTCAATTGTCCTCCTCCTCCGTGTAAAGTCGCCGCCGCGCATGGCGGAACCTGCCGGCAAGCCGATCGTTCTCGTCGCCTTGGGCGGCCACGCCTTCATCCAGCCGGGGCAGCGCGGCGAGATCGAGGAGCAGCGCGCCAACGCGGCGAGCATCGCGCGATCGCTGATGACGCTGGTCGAGAAGGAGTACCACCTCGTCCTGACGCACGGGAACGGGCCGCAGGTCGGCGAGCTGGCGGAGGCGATGCCGGCGGTGCCGCTCGACGCGCTCGTCGCGATGACCGCGGGGAGCCTCGGCTACATCCTGCAGCAGAGCCTGCTCAACGAGCTGCGCCGCCGCGAGGTGCGACGCTACGTCGTCACCGTCGTCACGCAGGTGCTCGTGGACGAGGCCGATCCCGCCGCGCGCACGCCGGTCAAGCCGGTCGGGCCGTTCATGACCGCCGAGGAGGCCCGCGCCCGCAGCCGCGCGCTGGGGTGGAGCGTGCGCGAGGAGCCGGGCCGCGGCTGGCGCCGGCTCGTTCCCTCGCCGCGACCGCTCCGCGTCATCCAGCGCCACATGATCCGCGAGGCGGCGCGCGCGGGACACATCGTCATCGCGTGCGGCGGGGGCGGCGTGCCAAACACGACCGGCTCCGACCGGTCGTACACGGGTGTCGAGGCGGTCATCGACAAGGATCTCACGAGCAGCGTGCTCGCGGCCGACATCGGCGCCGCGCTCCTCATCATCCTGACCTCGGTGCCGCAGGTGCTCGTCCACCCCGGACGGACCGAACAGCGGGCGCTCGGGGCCGTGACGCTCCAGGAGATCGAGGCGCTTCACGCCGAGGGGCACTTTCCGCCGGGGAGCATGGGACCGAAGATCGAGGCCGTGATCCACTACTTGAAGCACGGGGGCCGCCGCGCGCTGATCACGGACCCCGAGAGTCTGAGGCAGGCGATCGATGGACGCGCGGGGACGCACGTCGTCGGGAGAATCTGATCCTGGCGCTTCGGTCCGGGAAGGCGTACAAGAAGACTCTGAATGTCGGAGCTTCACGGACACCTCCTCGGACTCTCCCCCGCCGAACGGCACCGCGTCGAGAAGCTCTATCGCAGGCGGCTCCCGCCTCAAAGCGTGCTCACCCACGATCTCGCGCGCGAGATGGCGGAGACGAGCCACGCGATCCACCGCCGCATCGGCGTGCTCGTCGATCGGGCGGGGCGCGTCGAGCGGGTCGCGATCGGCAACGCGCGCAAGGTGGACGTGCCCCGCCAGCCCTCGGCGCCCTCGGGCCGCGATCGCTTCTGCACGCTCCGCTGGATCGCCACGCGGCTCGAGGACGAGCCGCTCGCCTCGAACGAGCTGGCGCCTCTGGCCCTGCACCGGCTCGACGCGATGGCGGTCGTCGCGGTGGAGGACGACGGCGCGCCCGGCCCGGTGCGCGTCGCGCACCTCCTCCCCGCCGACGAGCGGGATCGCGACCGGGGAGGGGAGCCGAGGGCGCGGGGCAGAAGCCGGGACGTCGAGGATGTCGTCGCCGACGGCGAGCGCTACCGCCTCTTCCCGCCGCGACCGGCGAGCCTGGTGGACGACGACTTCCTCGCCCTGATCTCCGCCCTCGAGGAGGAGTTCGAGAGGACCCGGAAGCGTACGAAAGTCTCGGGAAAGGCCGGCCGCGCCATCCTCGTTCACGTCACGACCGGGAGCCGCGTCGACGCCGAAGAATCGATCGACGAGCTCGATGAGCTGGCGACCTCCGACGGCCTCGGTGTCGTCGATCGCATCGTCCAGCGCCGGCAGAAGTTCGACGCGCACACGCTGATGGGTGCCGGCCGGCTTGAAGATTTGATCGTCCGCGCCTCGCGCCTTCAGGCGGATTTCATCGTCGTCGACCAGGACCTGACGCCCGCTCAGGCACGCGCCATCGCGGAATCCACCGCGATCAAGGTCATCGACCGCTCCCAGCTCATCCTCGACATCTTCGCGAGGCGCGCCCGCACGCACGAGGGGAAGATCCAGGTCGAGCTCGCACAGCTCAAGTACCTGCTCCCGCGCCTGATGAGCCGCGGCGACTCAGGGCTCTCCCGGCTCGAGGGCGGCATCGGCGGCCGCGGGCCCGGCGAGCAGAAGCTCGAAGTCGACCGCCGGCGTGTGCGCGACCGGATCAAGTCCCTGGAGAAGATGCTGGGCGCCGAGCGCACGCGACGCGAGCAGCGCCGGGCGCGGCGGCGCGAGCGCGACGTCCCCGTGGTCTCGCTCGTCGGCTACACGAACGCGGGAAAGTCGACGCTGCTCAACGTTCTCACCAAGAGCGAGGTCTTCGTCGAGCACCGCATGTTCGCGACCCTCGACCCGTCGTCCCGGCGGCTCAGGCTCCCGCGCGAGCGGGAGGTCGTCGTCAACGACACGGTCGGGTTCATCCGCGACCTGCCGAAGGACCTCCTGTCCGCGTTCCGCGCGACGCTCGAGGAGATCGAGGACTCCGACCTCCTCGTCCACCTCGTGGACATGAGCCACGTCCGCCACGACGCGCAGATCGAGGCGGTCACCTCGATCCTTCGGGACCTCGGGAACGACGACATCCCGCGCCTTTTGGTCTTCAACAAGGCGGACCTCGTGGACTCAGAGCGGGTGACCGACGTCCTCGCCGCCCACCCCGGCTCGATCGCCATCGCCGCGGCCAAGCGGGAGGGGCTCAGCGCGCTCCTCTCCCAAGTGGACCGCTCGCTCTCGGAGCTCCGAGCCAAGAGTCCACATTGGATCTCAATGGCCTAGTTGCATATCCTCCGATTCGCCGTAGAATCCCTTCTTCGACTAGACCAAAGGGGTACGGCGGACCATGACGGTGCCTGGGCTCCACATCGATTCGACGGCCGCGACGCCGGTCTATCGCCAGATCGCGGACGGGATCCGTGCCGCGGTGGACGCCGGGCGCCTGCAACCGGGCACGCAGCTTCCGCCGACGCGGGACCTCGCCAAACAGCTCGGGGTGAACCGCAACACGGTCATCGCCGCCTACGACTTGCTCGTGGAGACGGGTGCGGCGACCGGACACACCGGCCGCGGCACGTTCCTGACGGGCCCGAAGCCACCGGCGCACCGCACCGGCGGGGATCCCTGGTTCGGCGCGTTCGCGCGGGCCGTCGAGGGCCCCGCGGTCGGGAACCTGCTCACGATCTATCGCGTCGCCACCTCGCACGAGGGGATCTCGCTCGCCGGCGGATATCCGGCGTCGGAGCTCATGCCGGTCGAAGGGTTCTCGCGCGCGATGAGCCGCGTGCTCGCCGAGCAGGGAACCGAGGTGCTCTCCTACGGCCCCACGGCGGGGTACGCGCCGCTGCGTCAGACGATCGCCGCCGAGATGCGGTGCGACCCCGCGTCGGTCCTCGTCACGAGCGGCTCGCAGCAGGCGCTCGAGCTGGCGTTTCGCGCGCTCGTCGATCCGGGGGACGTCGTCCTCGTCGAGGACCCGACCTACACGGGCGCGATCAGCGTGCTCGCGGCGCTCGATGCCCGGCTGGTCGGCGTGCCTCTGGACGAGCAGGGGATCCGCCCCGATCTCCTCGCGGTCGCGATGGAGCGCCACCGGCCGCGCGTGCTCTACGTGCAGCCGACCTTCCACAATCCGACGACGCGGGTCATGAGCGAGGACCGCCGCCGCGAGGTGCTCGCCATCGCCGCACGCTACCGTTGCCTCGTCCTCGAGGACGACTGGGCCGGCGATCTGAGTTTCTCCGGGGAGAAGCTGCCGTCGCTGTGGGAGCTCGACGGGGGCCGCCACGTCCTCTACGTGAGCACGTTCTCGAAGAAGCTCCTTCCGGGGCTGCGGATCGGGTGGATCGCGGCGCCTCCGGAGATGTTCGACCGGCTGCTCGCGTTGAAGCAGATCGAGGATTGCGGGTCGAGCCCCCTCGTGCAGGCCGCGCTTCACGCCTTCATCGAGGCCGGCGGGCAGAGAGAGCACCTCGCTCGCGTCCGCGATAGCTATCGCCGGCGGGCGGAAGCGATGGACCGGGCCATGCGGGAGCACTTCCCCGACGGGGCGCGCTGGAGCGTGCCCGACGGCGGGCTGTTCCTCTGGGTCACGCTCCCGGAGAGCGTGGACGGCGACGAGCTGTTCACGGCCGCCAGGGAGCGGGGCGTGCTCATCGGCCGCGGCTCGCTTTTCCATGTCGGAGGGGGCGGCCGCCACACGCTGAGACTGACGTTTTCGTCCGCGACCGAGGAGCAGATCCGCTCCGGGATCGCGATCCTGGGCGAGCTCCTGGAGCAGCGCTGGCCTCGAGCCAAGCCCGGGCAAAGACCCCGTGAGCTCGAGGCCGTCCCGATTCTCTGAAGGTCCGGTTCGGAGGCACGACGATGTCGAAGATCGAAAAAGGAACGCTCCGGCTCAAGACCGGTCTCGCCGAGATGTTGAAGGGCGGCGTCATCATGGACGTCACCGACGACGCGCAGGCGAAGATCGCCGAGGACGCGGGTGCTTGCGCCGTGATGGCGCTCGAGCGCGTGCCCTCGGACATTCGCCGGGACGGCGGCGTGGCGCGGATGTCGGACCCCGCGATGATCGAGAAGATCATCGCCGCGGTGTCGATCCCGGTGATGGCGAAGTGCCGCATCGGACACTTCGTCGAGGCGCAGGTCCTCGAAGCGCTGGGCGTGGACTACGTCGACGAGAGCGAGGTGCTCACCCCGGCCGACGAAGCGTTCCACGTCGACAAGTTCGCCTTCGCCGTTCCCTTCGTGTGCGGCTGCCGGAATCTGGGCGAGGCGCTGCGCCGGATCGGCGAGGGCGCGGCGATGATCCGCACGAAGGGCGAGGCCGGGACCGGGAACATCGTGGAGGCCGTGCGCCACATGCGGTCGGTCGTTTCGGGGATCCGGCGCCTGACCGCCCTGGGCCCCGAGGAGATGATGACCGAGGCCAAGAACTTGGGCGCGCCGTACGAGCTCGTGCGGCTCGTCGCGGTCGACGGGAAGCTTCCCGTCCCGAACTTCGCCGCAGGCGGTATCGCGACACCGGCCGACGCGGCGCTCATGATGCAGCTCGGCGCGGAGGCGGTGTTCGTCGGATCCGGAATCTTCAAGTCCGAGGACCCGGCGCGGCGCGCCAAGGCGATCGTGCGAGCGACGACGCACTTCAAGGACGCGAAGGTCGTCGCGGAAGTCTCGCGCGGCCTCGGGTCCGCCATGCACGGCATCGAGACGTCCAAGCTCCCCGAAGGGGAGCTGCTGCAGACACGCGGATGGTGACCGGCGTCCTCGCTCTCCAGGGGGACTTCGAGGCCCACGCGGCCGTGCTGCGGTCCTTAGGCGCCCCGGTGCGCGCGGTGCGGCGGGTCGCGGACCTTGAGGGCCTGTCGGGGCTCGTGATCCCCGGCGGGGAGAGCACGACGCTCCTCAACCTGATGGCGGACGAGCCGTGGTTCCCCGCGCTGAAGGCGTTTCACGCCGACGGCGGTGCCGTGATGGGGACGTGCGCCGGGGCGATCCTCGTCGCGCGTCGCGTGGTGACGCCCGCGCAGGCGTCGCTGGGATTGATCGACGCGACGGTCGCGCGCAACGCGTTCGGGCGGCAGGTCGACTCGTTCGAGACGACCCTCGAGGCCCCCGCGCTCGGCGGGAGCCTCCCCGCGATCTTCATCCGTGCGCCGCGGTTCACCGCGGTCGGCCCGGACGTCACCGTGCTCGCGTGCTACGAGGGCGAGCCCGTGCTCGTGCGCGAGGGGCGCGTGCTGGCATTGACGTTCCACCCGGAGCTGACCGGCGACACGCGGCTCCACGAGCACTTCTTGACCCTGACGACCGATACGAGGCGCTTGGCCACGGCCGGGAGGACCCTGTGAAGATCTACGTGGACGGCACGCTCTACGCGAAGGACGACGCCCGCATCTCCGTGTTCGATCACGGATTCTTGTACGGCGACGGTGTTTTCGAAGGCATCCGCGTGTACGACGGCAACGTCTTCCGGCTCAAGGAGCACATCGACCGGCTCTACCAGTCGGCGAAGACGATCGCGCTCGAAGTCGGGATGACCCCCGAGCAGCTCACCCAGGCGGTGCTCGACACGATCGCCGTCAACGAGCAGCGCGATGCCTACGTCCGCCTGGTCGTCTCCCGCGGCCCCGGCGACCTCGGCATCGACCCGGCGAATTGCTCGCATTCGACCGTCGTGATCATCGTCGCGCAGATCAAGCTCTATCCCCAGGAGCTCTACGACAAGGGCGCGCCGATCGTGACGTCCTCGGTGCGGCGCATCCCAATCCAATGCCTGGACCCCCGCATCAAGTCGCTCAACTACCTCAATAACATCATGGCGAAGCTCGACGCGCGCCGTGCAGGGGCGCTCGAGGCGGTCATGCTCAACCACCAGGGGCGCGTCGCCGAGTGCACGGCGGACAACATCTTCTTCCTCGCCGGCGGCGTCCTGAAGACGCCCGACCTGATGAACGGCGCGCTTCCCGGGATCACGCGGGCGTCGGTGCTCGACATCGCGCGGGAGATGGGCCTGCCGTCCGAAGAGGGGAACTACGGGCTCCACGATCTCTACAACGCCGACGAGGTGTTCCTCACGGGGACGGGTGCCGAGATCGTCCCGGTCGTCTCGGTGGACGGGCGCGTCATCGGCACCGGCAAGCCGGGCGTCATGACGAAGAAGCTCCTCGATGGGTTCCGGGAGTTCCGCACGCGGGAGGGGGCGAAGGTCGTCTACCCCGCCGCGACGACGACGCCCTAGTCGCCTTCGGAATCGTTGCAGGCACCGACCTCGCCCGATTCGAGGCCGCGCGCAAGCCAGCGGGCGCGCTGCTCCGACGAGCCGTGCGTGAACGACTCGGGCTGCACGCGGCCGCGGGAGAGCTTTTGCATCCGGTCGTCTCCGATGGCCGACGCCGCACGCAATCCCTCCTCGAAATCTCCCGGGTCGATGATCTCGCCCTCGCGGTTCGCCCGATTGCCCCAGACTCCCGCGAGACAATCCGCCTGCAGCTCGAGGCGCACGGACGCGGCGTTGCCCTCCGGCCGCGACGCGCCGAGCAGGTTCTGGACGTGGTGCCCGACCTCATGGGCGATCACGTAAGCGGCCGCGAAGTCTCCGGACGCGCCGAACCGTCGATCGAGCTCGTCGAAGAACGACAGGTCGAGGTAAACCTTGCGGTCGAGCGGGCAGTAGAAAGGCCCCTGGGCGGCGGTCGCGAAGCCGCACGCGGACTCGACGGCTCCGGTGAACAGGACGAGCGTCGGTGGCTCGTAACGGGCCCCCGATCGCGCAAAGAGCTCGGTCCACCTGCGCTCGGTATCGGCAAGGACGATCGACGCGGACTGCCCTAGCTCGTCGGCGGGAGGACCCGAGGCGGGCGCCGGCACAGGAACGGTGTCGACCTGACCCGGGTCGCCGAGCAGCCCCAGAATCTCCCTCGGGTCCACGCCGAAGACGAGGGCGATCACGATCACGAGCAGGAGGCCGCCGCAGCCCAGCGCGGGCATGCGGCCGCCGGGCATCGGGAACCCGCGGCGATCCTCGACGTTGACGCTTTGCGGTCGGCCGGCCAAGCGCATGGAACAACGATACCAGGACGCGGGCCGCGAGGCGTTACGGCCGGGTCGGTGTTTCCCGCTCGCGACTGTCCGGCGCGCGCAGCTTCACGCCCCCGGTCACGGTCCAGTACGCCCGCTCGGTGCGCGTGTCGTCCACGACGACGACCGAGCGGTATCCCTGGCGTCCGGCGATGCGGCCGAGATCGGTGAGGCGGCGCGTGCGCTCGGCGTCGTCCATCCCGTCCCACAGGAACGTCGCAATCTGGGAGTAGAGGACGCCGGCGATCGGCACCGCCTCGCTGACCGGCATGGCCACGTTGAGCGGCTTCAGCTCGACGAGCGTTCCGGAGCTGCCGCGCGGGAGGAGCCACAGGTTGACGCCCACCGCGATCGGGACGAGCGCCGCGACGATCGACGTCAGCACCTTCTTGCGGCGGCGCTCGGAGGCCAGGTCGCGCGCGTCGGGTGCCAGCACGGCCTCGCGCGGCGCTTCGGCCGCTCCGTCGGCGGCGCTCTTGATCGCGTCCGCGGCGTGCGCCTTCTCCGCGTCGATCGCGGCACCCTCGCGCTCCGCGGCGAGGATGCTCTCCCGCACGTCGGGCGTCGGCTCGACCGCTTCCCCGGCGAGCGCCTTGGAGAGAGCGAGGTACGTCGTGAACAGCCGCCGGCGTGCCGCGTCGAGCAGCGGGTCTCCCCGGCGCGTCTTCTCGAACCGGCGCGCCCGCAGGGCGTCCAGGCGAAGTGAGACGACCGTGTGTGCCGCGCGGAGCTCGGCCAACGCCGCAGGAGCGGCGGCTTCCGCCAGGGACCTCTCGATCGCCGACCGGAGCGCGACGGAGTCGACGAGGGCCCGCTCCGGCAGGGTCGCCGTATCGGCCTGCGAGGAGGCGGCGAGGATTCTGACCTCCTCCGCGTGGAGATACGGCGCGTCGTCCTCGAGACGTCCCGCGCGGGACGCCAGGACGAGGCGATTCAGCTCCGGAACGACGGACAGCGCGGCGATCAGAGGATCCTCGGGGCGCCTCAGCGCTCCGTGGATCCGCCCGACCGCGTCACGCTGCGTCCGATCCACGGCATCGACGGCCGCCGCGACCTCCGAGCCTTCCGCGCGGGCGAGATCGAGCAGCGCGGGAAGCGCGGCGAGGGCGCGATCGAGCGCCGCCGGGTCGGCCTCGGGGCGCTCCCACAGCTCGCTGAACGCCGACTCGAGGACCAGGTGCAATACGGCCGCACGCGTCGTCACCGCGCGCGCTTTCGGATCGCTCATCTCGGCGAGCGCGCTCAGCGCTTGCAGCACCTCGGCCTTGGGCTCGATGGCGAGCTCGCCCGCAAGCCGGCGCTTGAGCTCGAGGAGGGTGGGAGGGGCCTCCTCGAGGATCGTGTCGACGACGCCGCGGACGCGCTCGAGGCTGGCCGCCACCGTCAGGTTCTCCCATCCGCTCGCACGAGGACGCCGTTGATCACGAGGTAGACGCCGTCGAACGAGAACGCATTGCCGAAGTCGTAGTGCATCGCGTAGACGAGCACGGCCGGGTCCGTCGCCGACCGGCCGGCGATGATGAAATCGGAATCTGGGCCTTCCCAGTCGGGAGCCCAGTAGAAGAAGGCCTGGTGATTCTGCAGCGCGTCGTTGATGGTCTGCGCGTGGGGGAAGTATCCCGAGGTCGACAGGGGAGCGAGGGTCGGGATATCGAACGATCCGGCACCCGTGTCCGTGGGAAAGTGCCCGAAGTCGACGTGGTACCGCATGAACGCGGAGTACAGCTCGGTGAAGTTGGCCGCGAGCGCCACGCGGCGCGCCTTCGCCATGGCGTTTTGGTAGATGGGAATGGCGATCGCGGCCAGAAGGCCGATGATCCCGCATACCATGAGCAGCTCGAAGAGCGTGATCCCTCGCTCCGACGAGCGTGCGTCCCCGATCCTCATCGTCCTCTCCCCGCGGAAAACGTGACAATTCGCAATATAGGTTTCGTAAGGCATCGGGCAACCGCCCCGGAATTCCGCCCTTGACTTATCGGTAAGTCCAGGGTAACAGTTAGTCATGGCTTACGGATCAGCGATCGCAGCCCTGGCCGACCCGACCCGCCGTTCCGTCTTCGAGCGCCTGCGGAAGGGGCCGCTCCCGGTCGGCCGGCTCGCCGAGGGGCTCCACGTGAGCCGCCCCGCGGTGTCCCAGCATCTCAAGGTGCTCGAGCGCGCGGGGCTCGTCCGCGCCCGCCGGGAAGGAACGCGGCGGATTTTCCAGGTCGAAGTCCGGGGGCTCGACGAGCTTCGCCGTTACCTCGAAGGGTTCTGGGACGACGCCTTAGCCGCGTTCAAGCGCGAGGCGGAGGACGAGAAGAAAGGACGCCGTCATGTCCAACGTTGAGAGCATCCAGCCGTACCTCGAGCCGCTGCGGAAGGAAGTCGTCGTCCGGCGCACTCCGCAAGAAGCGTTCGAGGTGTTCACCACGAAGCTGGCTTCCTGGTGGCCCCTCCACATGTTCTCGATCTACCAGGCCGACGCCGTCACGTGCGGGATCGAGCCGCGCGTCGGCGGAGACGTATTCGAGGTCGGCAAGGACGGGGCGCGCGGGCTCTGGGGCACGGTCCTTCTCTGGGAGCCGCCGCATCGTTTCGCGATGACGTGGCATCCCGGCCACGATCCCGCGACCGCACAGGAAGTCGAGGTACGTTTCGCCGCGATCCCCGACGGAACGCGCGTCGAGCTCACGCACCGGGGCTGGGCCAAGCTCGGCGCCGCCGCGAAGGAGACCCGCGAAGTCTACGAAGGGGGCTGGGCGACCGTGTTCGACGTCTGCTTTGTCGAGGCGTGCTCGTGACGGTGAGCGCGGGCCGCCTCATGGCCGCCGGGCTCGCCGCGGGTGCTGTCAATCTCGTCGCCGGCTTCGGGTTCGCGCACATGGTCGGCGTGGAGAAGCTCCAGGCGCTTCTCCGCGAGCACGGCCTCCGCCCGATCGGCGAGCCCTCCGATGTCGTCCCGCACACGCTCGTGCGGCTTCTGACCGGCGTCGCGGTGACGTTGCTGTTCGCTTGCCTTACCGCGCGGTTCGGCACGGGGGTCAAGGCCGCGCTGGTGGCGGCGGCGTTCGGCTGGGTGTTCCTCTACGCGTACACGGCGTGGGGGCGCGTGCACATCGGATTGTTTCCGTTGAGGTGGGGGTTCCTCCTGGCCGGGTGGGGAGTCGTGGAGATGCTCGCCACCGCGATCGTCGGCGGGTGGATCGCGACGGGCCGAGGCTTCTGGGACTAGCGGGCGCCGGGGATGTGATCGAGTCCGGGCACGTCGAAACGATCTCCGATCTCGCCCAAACGGTTGAGATCGATCGCGCCGGCGAGGTTCGCGAACACGAGCTCCTTGTCCTCGGAGTCGAAGATGAGCGCGACGAGGCCGTCGATCTGGTCTCCGGAGACGTGCGTGAGGACGGAGATCGACGATGTCTCGTCCTTGATACGGGTCATGCGCTGCCACCCCGCGGCGACGAGCTTCTGGTCGGTCTGCTGGACGAGGGTCAGCGCGCTCGCAGCCGGTCCCCGGACGCTCCCGATGACCGCGTGGATCGCTTTCAGCTGACAGTACAGCTCGCGTTCCTCCACGTCCTCGTCCTTCTTGTTGCAGAGCGCCCGGAGCGTGGGGCCCTCGAGGCTGATCTCGACGATGTCCTTGTCGCTGTCGATGAGCGCCCGGAACGCCGCGCCGTCGACGTACCCGGCGTGGGACGCGGCCGGCTTTTCGGGGGGGGCGGCCGAGGCCGGCCCCACGACGAGGGCAAGGGCCGCGACGGCGGCGAGGATCACGTGAGCGGTTCGCATGGTCAGCGTCTCCTGGAGTCGGACGGGACGTCGCCGCGGACGGCGGGGGAGATCTTCGAGCCGACGACGCGGTGCGTCGTGGCGGTGCGCGTCGCCTGGATCGCCCGCGCCGCATAGGAGAGGACGAGATCCGCCTGGGCTTCGGCCAGGGCGATCTGGGCCGGCGTCGGCCCGGCGGGTGCCGGCGATCCGCGCAGGAGCCACAGCGTGGACGCCGAGACCGCGGTGACGAGCACCGCGGCGGTTGCGGCACGGCGCCAGCCGTCGAGCCAGCCGGCCGCGGGACGGCGGACGGTTCGCTCCCAGACGGCCTCGAGCGCGTCGGCCGGAAGCTCCGGCCGCGGCCTCGCGCGCAGCGCCGCGCGGAGGGCGACGAGGTCCTCGTAGAGCTCACGGCACCCCGGGCACGTCGCGAAATGGAGGGAGAGACTCTCCGAGAGCGCCGCGCCGGGCGTCTCGTCGAGGTGGGCGTGGACGCGCTCGCGGCCGATGTCGCAAGCGTTCATGGAGTCACCTCCTGCCGGACCAGGTCGCGACGGAGCCGCTCACGCGCGCGATGCAGCGTCGCCTTCAAGGTTCCGAGGTTCATGCCGAGGATCTCCGCGATCTCCTCGTACCGGAGCCCCTCGATCTCGCGCAGGAGCACGATCGCGCGATCGCGCTCTCCCAATCCCATCAGCGCACGCTCGAGAAGCTGCCCGGCATGACTCGAGGCGGCGAGCCGCTCCGGGCCGGGGCGGGCGTCGGCGAGCTCGGCGCTCTCCTCGGGATCGACCTCGCGTCTCACCGTGCGCCGTCGGATGCGGTCGATGCACAGGTTGTGCGCCGCACGCAGGAGCCAGCTGCGGCATCCCGCCCCCGGCTCCACTTGATCCTTGTGCTGCCAGAGCTTCACGAGGCACTCCTGGGCGGCGTCGCGCGCGTCTTCCGAATCTCTCAGGAGCGATCGGGCGTACCCGTACACCCGATCCTTGTGCTCCCGCACCGCGTCTTCGAATTCCACGGTCGTCATGCGCCCATCCAGGGAACGCCCCAAGCTTAGGAAGGTTGCACCCCGGTTGCTAGAGTGCCGCCGGTGCGCCCGTACGTCTCGTTGAGATACCGCGATTTCCGCCGGCTCTGGCTCTCCCAGCTCGTTTCCTTGACCGGCTCCCAGATGCAGGCGGCGGCGATCGACTGGCACGTCTACCTGCTGACCCGCTCGCCTCTGGCGCTGGGGCTCGTCGGGCTGTCCCGCGTCATTCCGATCGCGACCCTTTCGCTGTGGGGCGGGGTCGTGGCGGACCGTTACGACCGGCGAAAGGTGCTGCTGGCGACGCAGCTCACGATGACGGTGGTCGCGGTGACGCTCGCCGGGCTCACCTTCGCGGGCCGCGAGACCCGCTGGCTCCTCTACGTCCTCACGGGGCTGACCTCGGCGGCGGGATCGTTCGACAACCCGGCGCGGCAGGGGCTGGTCCCACGGCTGGTCCCCCGCGATGTGCTTCCCGGGGCGCTCGCGATGAACCTCACGATGTTCCACGTCGGGATGATCGCGGGTCCGGCGGTCGCGGGGGTCTTCATCGCGACCGCGGGAACGGGGACGCGGGGCCTCGCGGCGATCTACCTGGTCAACGCGGTCTCGTTCCTCGGCGTGCTGGGCACGCTGCTGACGATGCGAGCCTCCGGTGCCGTCGAGGGGAGCGCTGCGGGGCGCGCCCACCCGTGGGCCCAGCTCCGTGAAGGCCTGCGGTTCGTCTTCTCGACGCCGATCATGGTCTGGACGATGGCCCTCGACTTCGTCGCGACGTTCTTCTCCGGCGCGACGTCGCTCCTTCCGATCTTCGCCGATCAGATCCTCAAGGTCGGAGCGTTCGGGTTCGGCTGGCTGCGGGCCGCCCCCGCGCTCGGTGCCTTGATCGGATCCTTGTACACGGCGCTGCGGCCGTTTCCGCCCCGCCAGGGGCGCGTCTTCCTTTGGGCGGTCGCCGCGTACGGCGCCGCCACCGTCGTCTTCGGGCTATCGAGGAGCTACCTGCTCACGTTCGCCGCCCTCGCCGCGGCGGGCGCCGCCGATCTCGTCTCGACCGTCGTGCGGCAGGTCGTCCGCCAGATGATCACCCCCGACGCGATGCGCGGCCGCATGACGTCGGTCAACATGATCTTCTTCATGGGCGGCCCGCAGCTCGGGGAGCTCGAGGCGGGGCTCGTGGCGGCGCTGTTCGCTTCCGTCGCCGTCGGCGCGACCGTCTCGGTGGTCTCCGGCGGGGTCGCGACGGTGCTCGCCGCGGCCTGGATCGCTTGGAGGGCGCGGATCGTGCGGGAGTACGATGTGCACTCGGTCGTGGAGGAGAAGCGATGAGTGGAGGTGTGACGGGCGTCGCCCAGCTCGCGATGACGGTCGCCGACGTCGAGCGCTCCGTCGCCTTCTACCGCGACGTCGTCGGCCTGAAGTTCCTGTTCACGGCACCCCCGG
>Ga0137435_1000414_pt1 | contig 14621 bp, 11 predicted proteins | sample EasRivERMGT100_2_FD_104904 | JGI IMG/M metagenome (GOLD analysis project Ga0137435, IMG submission 104904) | Soil microbial communities from meander-bound floodplain in the East River, Colorado, USA - East River MetaG ERMGT100_2 | ecosystem: Environmental > Terrestrial > Soil > Floodplain ... | reverse complement strand
TCGGGAACGGCGGGGTGCTCTGGCCGGCTGACTGGACGCGAGACATGCGAACCCTCGTCGTGAATCAGCATGATACCGTCACCAATGGCGGTGACCTCTGGACGCTCGACCTCGCAAGCAAGACACTGCGACCGCTGGTGCGCACTCCCGCGGCGGAATTTGGCGGCCGACTTTCACCTGACGGGCGTTGGCTCGCGTATGCCTCAGACGTCTCCGGCCGCTGGGAGTTGTATGTGACGTCGTTTCCGGGCGCGAACAGGCGATGGCAAGTGTCGCAACACGGCGGGCGTGAGGCCATGTGGTCGAAAGATGGACGCGAGCTGATCTTTCGTAACGGAAAGGCCGTGATGGTCGCGGCGGTTCGGCCGGGCGCGACGTTCGACTGGGAGCCGCCGCGAGTGCTTTTTGAAGGCAACTTTTGGCAAGGGGGAGGTGCGGGCGCAGCGAACTACGACGTGTCGTCGGACGGCAAGCGTTTTCTAATGATCCAAGAGCCGGCACGCGGCACGCCTCGCCTGAACGTCATTCATGAATGGCAGCGTCTCGGGATCGAAAGCGTCGTTCCGAATCGCTGAACGACCGATGAGCGTTGAGCCTTGCGACGGCGGGAGCCCGCGGTCTAGAGCTTCGTCAGCCCCTCGTACGTTTCCGGGCGACGGTCGCGGTAGAACTGCCAGACGTTGCGCACTTCGCGGATCTTGTCGAGGTCGAGCTCCGCGGTGATGAGCTCCGTCTTGTCGCGCGACCCCTGTGCGAGGAACTGCCCGCGCGGATCGCAGAAGTAGCTCTGACCGTAGAACTCGCCGATGTTCCACGGCGCCTCGTAGCCGACGCGGTTGATCGCCCCGACGAAGTACGCGTTGGCGACGGCGTGGGCCGGCTGCTCGAGCTTCCACAAATACTCGGAGAGTCCGGCGACGGTCGCCGACGGGTTGAACACGATCTCGGCGCCGTTGAGGCCGAGCTCGCGCGCCCCCTCGGGGAAGTGGCGGTCGTAGCAGATGTAGACGCCGACGTCCGCGTATTTCGTCTTGAAGACGGGGTACCCGAGGTTGCCGGGCTTGAAGTAGAACTTCTCCCAGAAGCCGGGCGCGGTGTGCGGGATGTGGTTCTTCCGGTACTTCCCGAGGTATTTGCCGTCGGCGTCGATGACGGCGGCGGTGTTGTAGTACACGCCCGTCTTCTCTTCTTCGTACAGCGGGACGACGATGACCATGCGGTGCTTCTTCGCCAGTTCCTGCATGAGCTTCGTGGTCGGCCCGTCCGGAATCCGCTCCGTGGCCTCGTACCAGCGCGTCGTCTGCTCGGCGCAGAAGTATGGACCGGTGAAGATCTCCTGCATGCAGAGGATCTGCACGCCCTCTTGGGCCGCGCGCTCGATGAGATCGACGTGTTTCGCGACGTTCGCCTCGCGAATGACGTCGAGTTTTTCGTCGGTGGCGCAGGCGTGGGTTGCTTGGATCAGACCGGCTTTGACGAGTCGTGGCATAGTTGTCATCCTCCGCCGCGCGAGCGGCGGGGGATCTGCTGGTGGGTTAGGAGAAGTGACTCAAGAAGCGAGATTCCCGCTCACTTCGCTCGCGAGAATGACTGCAGGGGCGCGACGGGCCTCGAGCACATAGTAGACGCTGCCCGCCACGAGGAATCCGACGAACCAGGCGTACGAGTACAATGGCTTGAGCGGCGGAAACACCAGGCCGCCCCAGGCGAGCGCGCAGCCGGCGACGGTCGCGGCGACGGCGTTCCAGTTCCAGCCCTTGGTGTAGCGATAGACGCCGTCCGGCAGGTACAGGTCCTCGAGTTCGAGCCGCTTTTTGCGCAGGACCCAGTAGTCGGCGATGAGCACGCCCGCGATGGATCCGAGCCCGCCCGAGTAGCCGAGCAGCCAGTTGAATATGTAGCCCGATGGATCAGCCAGGAGCCGCCACGGCATCATCAGAATGCCGAGGATGCCCGTGAGTATGCCACCGCGACGGAAGTTGATGAGTTTCGGAAAGACGTTGGCGAAGTCGTTCGCCGGCGACACTACGTTGGCAGCGATGTTCACGGCGAGCGTCGCCACGACGACGGTGAACATCGAGATGGCGACGACGACCGGCGCGTGGAACTTGCCGACGAGCTTTACCGGATCCCAGATCGCTTGGCCGTAGATGATGACCGTCGCGCTCGTGATCAGCACGCCCATCGCCGCGAACACGGTCATCGTCGCCGGGAGCGCGACGACCTGCCCGATCACCTGCTCCCGCTGGCTCCGGCCGAAGCGCGTAAAGTCCGGCATGTTGAGCGAGAGCGTAGCCCAGAAGCCGATCATCGCGGTGAGCGACGGCACGAACACCGGGAAGAATTCGCCGAAGCTGTGGAACTTGCCGCGATCCTGGAGCAAGGGACCCAGGCCGTGCGCTTCCTTGATCGCCCACCCGAGGAGGATCGCCGCCATCACGAGCACGAACGGCGCCGCCCAATTCTCCACGTGGCGGAGCAGGTCCATGCCGTTGACGATGATCCAGATATTCAGCCCCCAGAACAGGAGGAAGGACACCCACGCGGTCGTCGAATGCCCTCCGACGCCGGCGCCCAGAAGCTGGTCCCAGCCTGGGATGACGACGGCGAAGAAAGTGTGCAGCGCTTCGCCGCCGATCCATGCCTGAATGCCGAACCAGCCGCAGGCGACGAGCGCGCGCATGAGCGCGGGCAGATTCGAGCCGATGGTGCCGTACGAGGCGCGGGCGAAGACGGGGAAGGGGATTCCGTATTTCGTGCCCGGATGCGAGTTGAGCAGAATTGGAATCAGAACGATGATGTTGCCGAGGAGGATCGTGATGAGCGCCTGCAGCCAGTTCATTCCCGCGGCCAGGAGGCCCGAGGCGAGCATGTAGGTGGGAATGCAGTGCGCCATGCTGATCCAGAGCGCGGCGTAGTTGTACGTGGTCCAGGTGCGCCGCGCGAGCGGCACGGGCGCGAGGTCGTGATTCGACAGCGGGCTCGCGTCGACACGCGACGTGTCGACCAACTCGACGCGCCCGTCCGCATGCTCCCTCGTCCGGCTCATCGGGCGTTCGCCAGTTCCGACGCGGCGACCCGAGGCGGCGAGACCGGACCGCGCGACGCGCTCGCGCGCGGCGGCGCTGTCGATCCGGCCAGGCCCGCAGTCGTGCGCGGCAGCCATTTTCCGCGCCCCTCACGCCCGACGACCTTGTAGTCGTCGACGATCACGTCGCCGCGCGACAGCGTCGTGCGGGAGAACCCGGCGAGCTTCCAGCCGTCGAACGGGGACCAATCGGCATTCGTCTCCATCGTCGCCGGCGACACGGTGAGTGTCTTGGTCGGATGGATGATCGCGATGTCGGCGTCGGCGCCCACCTGGATCGCTCCCTTACGAGGAGCGAGTCCCATAATACGCGCTGGATTGGTGCTCAGCTTCATGGACATCTCCTCGAGGGTCAGCCGTCCCTCGAGGACGCCCGCAGTATAGGTCAACGGGAGGAGCGTCTCCAATCCCGGCATGCCCATGGGAATCTTGGTCCAGTCGCCGTTCCACATCGCCTTCTGCTCGCGCGTGAAGGTGCACGTGTCCGTGGAGACGACGGACACCTCGCCGTGGCTGAGCCCTTCCCACAGACGCTCGACGTCGCGCGGCTTCTTGAGCTGCGGACAGCAGGCGAAGAGATGGCCGTCCTCGCGCTCGAACACGGAGTCGTCGAGCACGAGGTACTGCACGCACGTCTCGGCGATGACGGGAACGCCGCGCGCCTGGGCGGCACGAATGATGTCGGCGCCTTCACCGGTGGACATGTGCACGATGTAGAGCTGTCCGCCGGTCGCTTCGCACCACTGGACGGCGCGCGAGATCGCCTCGGCCTCGACGAAGTTGGGGCGCGTCATCGGATGCAGCCGCGCGCCGTACTTCTTCATCATCTCGGGCGTGTGGTGTCGCGCGATCAGCTCGTCGAGCACGCGCGACGACTCGGCGTGAACGAGGAGCATGCCGCCGTACTCCTTCATCTTCTCCAGCGTTCCAAAGAGCGCGCGATCGTCCGACTGCCACCCCTCGGATTCATAGATCATGAACTCCTTGAAGGTGGTGAAGCCGCGGTCGATCATCCCCTTGATCTGGTCTTTGTGCTCGTCGTACTTGGTGACGCAGATGTGGAAGGTGTAGTCGATCAGCGACTTCCCCTCGGCCTTTTTCATCCAGGTGTCGGCCGCGTCGGCGAGGGTGCCGCCGGCGCTCGGTATGGCGAAGTCGATGACGGTCGTGACGCCGCCGCGCGCGCCGGCGCGCGTGCCGGACCGGTAATCGTCCGCCGAGACGGTGCCGCAGAATGGCAGCTCGAGGTGGACGTGTACGTCCAGCACGCCGGGAATGACGTGATGTCCGCCCGCGTCGATCACCTTCGCGCCGGTCGCATCGAGGTCGGCTCCGAGGGCGACGATTTTTTCACCCTGAATGCCGACGTCGCCGGTGAACGAGCCGGCCGGAGTGACGACGTTGCCGGATTTGATGACGGTGTCGTAGCGCATGGTGCCTCCGAGTCATCCTCGCGAGCGAAGCGAGGTTGTCATCCTGAGGAGCGAAGCGACGAAGGATCTGCTTTTGTGAACGCAGTCACCGACGCTCTTAGATGCTTGACGGGACCAGGAACTTCAACGGCGTAACACAAAGCAGATCCTTCGGTCGCTAGCGCTCCCTCAGGATGACATCAAGAACATCAATCGCGAAATCGACGTCCGCGGCGGTGATGCACATAGGCGGCTTGATGCGGAGCGTGTTGCCGTCGATGCCGCCTTTGCCGACCAGCAAACCGGCTTCGCGCGCCGCCTCGAGCACGTCGATCGCTTCGGACTTCGCCGGCTCCTTGGTTGCACGATCGCGCACCAGTTCGACGCCGAGCATGAGGCCGAGGCCGCGGACATCGCCGATGAGGCGATGGGAGCGTTGGAGACGAAGGAGCCCGTTCTTGAGCCGCGCGCCCACGACACGAGCGTTCTCCTGGATGCCTTCCTCGTCGATGACGTCGAGGACGGCGATCCCGGCGGCCATCGAGACGGGGTTTCCGCCAAACGTGTTGAAGTGGAGCTTTTGCGTGAGCGTCTTGGCGATGTCCATGCGTGTCGTGACCGCGGCAAGCGGTGCCCCGTTGCCGATGCCCTTCGCCATCGTGACGAAATCGGGGACGACGCCGAAGTTCTGAAATCCCCAGAAGTGGTCGCCGGTGCGACCGAATCCCGTCTGCACTTCGTCGGCGATGCACAGGCCGCCGTGCTCGCGGATGATCGCGTACACTTCCTTCAAGTAGTTGGGCGCGCCATGCGTCGCGCCGCCGACGCCCTGCAGCGGCTCGGCGATGAATGCCGCGACCTTGCCGGGTGTGGAGAAACGAATGAGGTCGCGGATGTCGCGCGCGCTGAGCGTCGCGATCTCCTCGGGCGTGCCGGTGAAGGGACTGCGATACGGGTCGGGATTGACGGCGTGGTGCACGCGTCCGTCGCCGCCGACTGGAAACTTCCACGTGTTGAGCGACGTGAGCCCCATCGAGCTCGGGCTGCCGCCATGGTAGCCGTTCCGCAGCGCGATGACGTCGGCATGTCCGGTGTAGAGCCGCGCCATCGAGACGGCGAGATCGTTCGCCTCGCTGCCGCTGTTCGTGAAGTAGGTGACGTCGAGGCCCTTCGGCATTTTCGCCGCGAGCTTCTTGGCGAGGATGGGGAAGTTTGGATGCAGGTAGATCGTCGTCGTGTGCTGCAGCGTTGCCGCCTGTTCCTGCACGGCCTTCACGACCTTCGGATGGCAGTGGCCCACCGAGACGGTGACGATCCCGGCAAAGAAATCGAGGTAGCGCCGGCCGGTCTCGTCGTAGAGGTACTGCATGTGCCCCTCGACGATGAGGAGCGGCTCCTTGTAGATCGTGAAGATCGCCGGATTGGTGAACTGTCGGCGCATCGCCAGGATCTCGTCCCGCGAGGGCCCGGTGTATGGGCGGGGGACGTGCGCGGTGGGCGGGAGTTCGAGGTGCTTTTCTAAGGTGGTTGTCATCCTGAGCGAAGCGAAGGAGCTGGTATCTCCGTTGTCATCCTGAGCGAAGCGAAGGATCTCGCGTGCGTTACAAGGATCCCGTGCGCGTCCATGTGATGCGAGGCCAACTGACTCGGAGACCTATTGTGAGCGCATGCGGCAATACTATGTCTACATCCTTGCCAGCACATCGCGGCGTCTGTACGTCGGGGTGACGAACAATCTTCGACTGCGAGTCTGGCGACATCGCCAAGGAGAACATGGCTTTACAGCGCGATACCGGATTCATGATCTGGTCTACTTCGAGACCACGCAAAACGTCTATGCGGCGATCACGCGCGAAAAGCAGATCAAAGGTTGGAAACGGGAGAAAAAGATTGCACTGATTGAGTCGAAGAACCGTGGGTGGCTCAATTTGGCTCGAGACTGGTTTCAAGACGGACGAGAGTAGATCCTTCGCTTCGCTCAGGATGACAACAAGCGGGCTCAGGATGACAGGTTGGTTTCCACGCCTCACACCTTGGCTGTGCCTTCCGGCACCGCGTACCCCTCCACCGCTTCATACCCGCCCTGATACCCGTCGCCCTCGGGGCGACGGATTTGCGACTGCAGCACGACCCGGTCGCGCCGAATGCCGCGGAAGTCCTCGATCGACGCATAGCCGTGCTTGTCGAGGAACGCATCGAGCCCGGCGAGCAAGCGCTTGATGACGTTGGGACCGACGGCCTGGTCGAGCATCGCCGCCGTACACACCTGCACCGTGCCACAGCCGAGCAGGAAGTAGGACGCGGCTTGAGAAAAGTCCGATACGCCGCCGATTCCAGAGAAAGCCTTGTCGGGGAACGCTTGCGACATGCGCGCCATGTTGGCGAGCGACATCGGGAGGATCGCGGGTCCGCCGAGGCCGCCGCTGGAGACGAGGCCGTCGACATTTATTTCAAATTCCAGTGTATCGGCGTCAATAATCGGCAGGGACGGGAACGTGTTCGACGAGACGATCGCGTCGGCGCCGCCACGGAAGCAGGCGGCGGCTTCGACGACGATGTCCTGCGTCGCCGGGGTGAGCTTCGTCCAGACCGGGATCGTCGCCGCCTCCTTCACCGCCTCGGTGACGACCGAGCAGAGCCCTTCATCCTTGCCGATGTTCGAGCCCATGTCTTTCCGGTCCATGTGCGGACAGGAGAAGTTGCACTCGATGCCGTCGGCGCCGGCGTCCTGCACCGCGGACGTGAGCGTCTGCCACGCGCGAAGCTCCTTGTCGCTCCCCGAACCGGCCATGATCGACGCGATGATGACGCGCGTCGGGAACGCCTCCTTGATACGGCGAATGCGCGGCACCCACCACTCGATCGACTTGTCGGAGATCAGCTCCCAGTTCCACGAGCCGTGCAGCGCGACACCGGTGCGCTTTTTCATCGAGACGGAGTTGTCGTCCGGCGCCGTCCGGAAGAACTTCGTGCGGGCGCCGACGACGTTCACCACGGGATGCAGGCCGATCGTCTTCAAGACCACGCCGCCCCACCCGGCCTCGAACGCGCGCAGAATGTTGTTCTCGCTCTCCGTGGGTGGCGCCGACGAGAGGAGGAAGGGATTCTCGAATTTGATGCCGGTGAATTCGACGGTGCGGTTTGGCATGGTTGTCATCCTCTGCGAGCGCAGCGAGCGGAGGATCTGCTGCTGGCTCTTCATAGTTGGCGCGTGAACAGCAGATCCCCCGCCGCTGTGCGGCGGAGGATGACATCAGGACATCCAGTTCGTTCCCGCTTCCCGATTCCACTTCGTCGTCATCTTCTTCGCTTGCGTCCAGAATTCAATGGACCCGCGGCCGGTGATGTCGCCGACGCCGAACTTGGAGTCGTTCCACCCGCCGAACGAAAACGGCTCGCGCGGCACCGGGACGCCGACGTTGACACCGACCATTCCAGCGCTTGCGCGCTCCATGACGTAACGGGCGACGCCGCCGCTCTCCGTGAACACCGACGCCGCGTTGCCGTACGGCGACGCGTTCTCGACGGCAAGCGCTTCGTCCACATCGTTCGTGCGTACGATGACCAGCACGGGTCCGAACACCTCGTCCTGCGCGATCTTCATGTCCGGCCGCACGTGGTCGATGATCGTGGGGCCGAGGTAGTAGCCGTTCTCGCGTCCGGCGACTTTCACGTTGCGGCCATCCACGATCACCTTGGCCCCCCCGCGCTCCGCCTCGGCGATGTAGCGAATGATCCGTTCCTTCGCCGCCACGGAAATCACCGGGCCGATGTCCTTCCCTGGGACCATCTTCGACGCGATTTCCGCCATGCGTTCGATGATGTGGTCGGTCTTCGAGACGGCGACCATCACCGACGCTGCCATGCAGCGCTGGCCGGCGCACCCCGACATCGACGCGACGATGTTCGTCGCCGCCATCTCGCGGTCGGCGTCGGGCATGACGATGAGGTGGTTTTTCGCGCCGCCGAGGGCGAGGCATCGTTTGAGGTTCGACGTCGCGCGACGGTACACGATCTTCGCCGTCGCCGTCGAGCCGACGAAGCTCACGGCGGCGATGCCGGGGTGGTCGCAGATCGCCTCGACGGCGTCCCTGCCCCCGTGGACGATTTGCAGAACGCCCGGCGGCAGTCCGGCCTCGGAGAGGAGTTGCGCGATGCGGCCGGCGCTCAGCGGGACGAGCTCCGACGGCTTGAGAATGAGACAGTTGCCGAGCGCGATCGCATTGGGAAGCGACCAGTTCGGCACCATGTTCGGAAAGTTGAATGGCGTGATCGACGCCACGACGCCGACCGGGAAGCGCTCGATCCGGCACTCGACACCGCGGCTGACCTCGAGTACCTCGCCGGTCGCGATCTGCGGGAGGGAGCAGGCAAACTCGCTCAGCTCGGCCGCCTTGAGGATCTCGGCGCGCGCCTCGCTCGGGATCTTGCCGTTTTCCTCGGTGACGAGCGCGGCCAGCTCGTCGATGTGGCGCTCGAGGAGGGCTTTGTATCTATAGAAGACCTGGGCACGCTCCTTGATGGGCATCGCGGACCACTTCGGGAGGGCAGCCTGCGCGGCGGCGACGGCGGCGTCCACCTCGCCCGCCGCAGACAGCGGCACTCTGGAAATCACGTCGCCACTGCTCGGATCGAAGACGTCGAGCAACGGCACGTCGGGAGAAACGAACGTCCCGCCGACGTAGTTGCGCACTTCGGCGTATTTCATTTCTCCAACATGACCGAGGGGTGGGAGGGGATCAAGGGGCGGGTGCGGGGCGTTGCACGGTGGAACGTGGGCCGCTACAAGCCGATGTCCTCGTTCCACAGCTCCGGTCGCGCCGCGATGAATGCGCGCATGAGCTCGACGCACTCGGCGTCGTCGACGATCACCAGCTCCACGCCGCGCGAGCGGACGTACGATTCCGGGCCTTGGAACGTCCGATTCTCGCCGACCACGATTCGCGGAATGCCGTAGAGCAGCGCCGCGCCGCTGCACATGTCGCAGGGGGAGAGCGTGGAGTAGAGCGTGGCGCGGCGCAGCACGTCGGCCCGCAGACGGCCGGCGTTCTCCAGGCAGTCCATCTCGGCGTGCAACACCGCGCTTCCGCGCTGGACGCGGCGGTTGTGCCCCCGGGCGACGATCGCACCATCCACCACGAGCACAGACCCGATCGGGATGCCGCCCTCGGCCAGGCCCTGCCGCGCCTCGTCGATCGCGGCGCGGAGGAATTGATCGTGTGTCATCCTGAGAGCCTGCCCTCGAGGAGCGCGAGCGACGAGGGGGAGCGGAGCGACGAAGGATCTCCCCGCCATGCGCCCAATGCCAGCCACGGCGTTGGGACGGCAGATCCTTCCCCTTCGCTGCGCTCAGGGTCAGGATGACAGGTCATTTTTTTGGCACGAGGTAATCGTGCGCGGCGACGATCTGCCAGCCGGCGCCGCTCTTGACCCAGGTGTCGGTGAAGCGGAAACGCCGATTGAATGCGCCGCCTTTGCCCCGGCCCGCGAGCACGAGCCACCCCGTCACGACGCCGGTCGTTCCGAACATGTGAACCTCGAGCTGCTCGTTGCGCGCGGACGTCACCGTGTCGCTGCCGGCCGTGATCTCGCGCAATACCTCGGCGCGAGTCATGACGCGGTCGTCCTCCGTGTAGATGAAACGCGGGGCGAGCAATCGCTCAAACGTCGCGCCATCACGCTTGACCACGGCCGTGGCCCAGTCATCCTCGAGCTTGAGGAGCGTGCGCACGTCGGGCGCCTGCGCGGCGAGCACGGTGGGAATAGCGAGGAGCAACATAAATCGCCGAATCATACGGGACCTCCTCGATTCTTGAGGATCTTCACGAACGACCGTTCACGAAACTCGTCGGCGGTCACGCCGGTCAGGCGCTCGGCTTCGCCTTCGGTGATGGCGGCCGAGTTGATGCCGCGCAGGAAGAAGTTGAGGAGCCCCTGTCCGGTGGCGGCGTCGTCGAAGACGTCGCCGACCAACGTCGCCTGCGCGGCCTTCTCGACAAAGTTCTTGAGCCGGGCGCCGGCGGCGTCGATGCCGTCGAGGAAGAAGGCGTAGAGCGCCGCGTACCGGCTCACGAGCTGCGCCGGATGCAGATCCCACCCCTGATAGAAGCCGCCGATGAGGGAATGCTGAATGTCGTCGAAGTGGAGCTTCCAGGCGTGGTGCACGCGGGCCCGGTTGGCGGCGACCTGCGCCGCCGTGAGCGGCGCGTCGCCGGCGGCGTGTCGGTGGACCGGCACCGGCATCACGGTCGTCGAACCGTCGGACAGCCAGACGCCCGTCCCGGCGTAGGCAACCTGCATCATGTGCTTGGCGAAGTCGCACGCCGGGTGACGCATGCGCTGGTGGGCGGCGGTCACGTTCACGCCGGCCGTGTAGTCGTAGGTGCCGAAGTGCGCGGCGCTCAGCCGCCCGTGCGACGCGTCCAACACGCGCGGGAGGAGCGAGCGCCCCTCGGCGTCGAGAATGATCTGCGGTGTTTCGACCATGACCTCGAAGCGCAGGCTTCCCGCCGGGATGCCGCACTCGCGCTCGAGCCGGTCGAGCCGCGCGACGACGTAGTCGACCTGCTCCAGGATGGTGACCTTGGGGATGGTCACGACGAAGTTGTTGGGCAGGTCGCCGGCGAGCGCCGTGATCTTCTTCACGACGATCTCGAGCGTCCGTATGCTCCGCGCGCGCATCTCCTCGTTGAGCGGCTTGACGCGAATCCCGATGAACGGGGACAACGTGCCGTTCGCCAGCGCAAACACGATCGCTTCTCCGGCGGCTTCGGCGTGCGCGTCCTCGGTGGCATCGCCGCGATTGCCATAGCCGTCCTCGAAATCGACGCGGTAGTCCTCCACCGGTTCGCGCGCGAGCTTCTCGAACACCCGCTCGTGAATCGTGGACAACGAGGGATGCGCTTCGATGCGGAGCGCCTCGCCGAGTGCCGCGGGATTCGGCGCGTATTCCCCGAGCGCGCGTCGCGCCACGCCGCCGATCTTCGTGATCGTATCGGCCGCGAACAACTGCGCCCCGCCGTATACGGTGTGCACCGGCTGGCGGGTGCCCGCCTCGCCGGCGTACCGGCGCGCGAACGCCATATTGGCCGCGGTGAGCGTATCGGTCGTCGTCGTATGCGTCATCCGTTGTAGATCTTTCCGCGTTTCTCGCGATAGCGCTCGAGCACGGCCCGAGCCTCGTCGCGCAAAAGGCCTCGCGCGATTCGAATCCCGCGATCCTCGAGATAGGTGTACGACTGCGGGAACACCGGTCCTTCTTCGAAATTGAGGCGCGAGGCGTCCTCTCGCCCGGCGGCGTAGACCACGCGGCGCACGCCACTCCAGAGCGTGGCGCCCAGGCACATGGCGCATGGCTCGCACGACGTGAAAAGCTCGTGCTCCGGCATCCCCGGCGCGGCGAGCGTGAACGAGCCGACGCGCCGCTGCGCCATCATGAAGGCGACCATCTCACCGTGCAGCACGCAGTTGCTCAGGCGCACGACGCTGTTCATGCCGACGGCCACGAGCTTGCCGCCCGCCTCGAAGATGGCGGCGCCGAAGGGCCCGCCGGTCTCGCGCTCGACGTTCTCGCGGGACACCGCCACGGCGAGGCGCATTCGGTCCGTGTCGGTTTCGTACGTTCGATCCCAATCGACGATGTCGCCGACCCAGGGCGGATAGTCGATCTGTACGGCAAGCGGTTGCATGATCGTGACAAGTTGACGGTCCCGGGTGGGAAACGGGAGTGCGGGCGCTTGTGTTTGGTGCAGGGTGTTGTCATCCTGAGGGAGCGCAGCGACCGAAGGATCTGCTCTTGTGAACGCATTCCCAACGACATGTTGGCCCTGCGTGACACAAGAGCAGATCCTTCGGGCCTTTGGCCCTCAGGATGACCACCGACCCATGCGAGTAGTCGGCACCAGCGTTCCACGAAAGGACGGGATCGGCAAGGCGACGGGGCGCGCGCTCTACGCGGACGACCTTTCGTTCCCGGGAATGCTGCACGGCCGCACGATCCGCTCGACGATCCCGCGCGGACGGGTGCGAGGCGTGCACGTGAAGGGCAACACGGCGGGGCTGACGATCGCCGATCACCGGGACATCCCGAATAGGAACATCGTCGCGCTCATCGTCGACGATCAGCCGTTTCTCGTCGAAACGGAGGTACGCCACGCGGCCGAGCCCATTCTTCTTCTCGCTCACGAGAGCAAGGAGGCGCTGCTCCGCGTCGAAGTCGAGATCGATTACGCGGTCGAAACGCCGATCTACGATCCCGAGCAGTCCACCGGCGTCCTCAAGTCTCTGCTGATCGAGAAGGGAGACCTCGAGCGCGGTTTTCGCGATGCCGATCTCATCGTCCAGGGCACGTATCGCACGGGGCATCAGGAGCACGTGTACATCGAGCCCAACGCGGTGATCGCGGTGCCGGAGAATGACGGCATCGCGGTCTACGGCTCGATCCAGTGTCCGTTCTACGTCGCGAAGGCATTGCGCAGCCTGCTCGGCACGGAACGCCACATTCGCGTCGTGCAGACCGAGACGGGGGGCGGCTTCGGCGGCAAGGAAGAGTATCCGTCGATGATCGCCGGTCACGCGACCCTCCTTGCGCTCAAGTCCGGGCGTCCCGTGAAGATCGTGTACGATCGCGAAGAGGACATGGTGGCGACGACCAAGCGGCATCCGTCGATCGTGCGCCATCGCACGGGCGTGACGCGCGACGGCCGGCTCACGGCGATCGACGTCGATATCGTGCTCGACGGCGGCGCGTACGTCACGCTCAGCCCCACGGTGCTGTCGCGCGGTGGGATCCATGCCGCCGGTCCATACCGCTGCGACAACGTGCGCATCAACGGCCGCGCGATGTTCACGAACACGCCCCCCAACGGCGCATTCCGCGGTTTTGGCGCGCCGCAAACGCAGTTCGCCGTGGAGGCGCACATGGAGCGCGTCGCCGAGGCGTTGGGCATGGACTCGGTGACGTTTCGCGAGACCAATGCGCTGCGCCCCGGCGACACGACCGCCACCGGGCAGACGTTGGGCAACGACACGAGCGCACTCGCCGTGCTGCGCGAGGCAGTGAAACGGTCGGACTTCGCTCGCAAACGCACGGCGTACGCGGGCACCAACAAAGGCATCGGCCTCTCGCTCTACTACCACGGCTCGGGATTCACGGGCAGCGGCGAGCTGCGGCTCGCTTCCAAGGCGCAGCTCGATCTCACCGACCATGGAGTTCGCATTCTCGTGTCGAGCACGGAGATCGGACAGGGCACGCGCACGATGCACGCGCAAATCGTCTCCGACGCGATGGGAATTCCCTACGAGCAAGTGGAAGTCGCCCAGCCGGACACCAAGCTCGTGCCGGACAGCGGACCGACGGTCGCGTCGCGCACCTGCATGATCGTCGGGCGCATTCTCGAGCGCTGCGCTCTGGAGATGAAGGAGACGCTCGCCGGGCAGTCCCCCGCGGAGTACTTCGCCAAACACGGCGCGGTCTCGATTCTCAAGGAGCACATTCAGCCGTCGTGGATCGAGTGGGACGAGGACGCCTATCGCGGCGACGCGTACGCGACCTACTCGTGGGGCTGCAACGTGGCCGAAGTGGAGATGGACCCCGACACGTATGAGGTGCGACCGATCCACATGACGGCGGTCGAGGAGTTCGGCAAAGCGATCCACCCCGTACTGGCGCGAGGGCAGATCGAAGGGGGCACCGCGCAGGGCATCGGCTTCGCGCTCATCGAGCATGTCGTGATGCGCGACGGCCTCATGGCCAACGGCACCCTGACCAACTACACGATTCCCACGACGCTCGACACACCCGTCATCGACGTCGAGATCCTGGAGAATCCGTATCCCGACGGGCCGTTCGGCGCTAAGGGCCTGGGCGAGCTGCCGATCGACGGACCGGCACCGGCCCTGATCAACGCCATGCGACATCTCGGGCTCGACGTGCGCGAGATTCCGGCAACCCCCGAAACGATTCTGCGCGCATGCGCTTCACGCTGAACGGCTCGCCGGCCGACGTCGACGCGCACCCGATGAAGCGGCTCCTCGACGTGCTTCGCGAGGAGTGCAGCCTCACGGGGACCAAGGAAGGGTGCGGGGAGGGGGAGTGCGGCGCGTGCACTGTGCTCATGGAC
>Ga0137435_1000413_pt1 | contig 14659 bp, 9 predicted proteins | sample EasRivERMGT100_2_FD_104904 | JGI IMG/M metagenome (GOLD analysis project Ga0137435, IMG submission 104904) | Soil microbial communities from meander-bound floodplain in the East River, Colorado, USA - East River MetaG ERMGT100_2 | ecosystem: Environmental > Terrestrial > Soil > Floodplain ... | reverse complement strand
GCCAGCTGGCGATGGGAAGACCGCGCGGCCGTCTTCCTCCGCGCGGCGGAGCTGCTCACAACGACATGGCGGCAGACGTTGAATTCGGCGACGATGCTCGGCCAGTCGAAGGTCGCGTTCCAGGCGGAAATCGATTCCGCATCCGAAATGGCGGACTTCTGGCGGTTCAACCCGTACTTCGCGCAGGAGCTGTACGGCGAGCAGCCAATAAGTTCGCACGCGACCTGGAACCGAAGCGACTACAGGCCACTCGAAGGCTTCGTGTACGCGGTCACGCCCTTCAATTTCACCGCGATCGCCGGCAATCTCCCGATGACACCGGCGCTGATGGGCAACACGGTCATCTGGAAGCCGGCGTCGAGCGCGATGCTGAGCGGCTACTACATCCTCCATCTCCTCGAGCGCGCGGGCCTGCCGCCAGGCGTCATCAATTTCGTGCCAGGCGACGCGGCACAGATCACCAGCATCGTGCTCGACTCTCCCGACCTCGCGGGTATTCATTTCACGGGCAGCACGGCGGTCTTCAACAGCATGTGGCGCAAGGTGGGCGAAAACGTCGGCCGTTACAGGTCTTATACGCGGCTCGTCGGCGAAACGGGAGGAAAGGACTTCATCGTCGCGCACCCCTCCGCGGATGCGCAGGAAGTCGCGGTCGCCATCGCACGGGGCGGATACGAGTACCAGGGACAGAAATGCTCCGCGGCAAGCCGCGTCTACATTCCTCAGTCGTTGTGGACGGAGGTGCGTGACCGCGTCGTTGGCATGATGCGCGAGATGAAGATGGGCGACGTCGCCGACTTCCGCACCTTCATCGGCGCGGTCATCGACAGGCAAGCGTTCGACAGGATTAGTTCCTATCTGGAGGATGCGAAGAAGAACGCAAGAGTAATCCAGGGAGGCAACGTCCACGGCGAGGAAGGCTATTTCGTCGAGCCGACCCTGATCGAGACCAAGGATCCGGCGTATCGCCTGCTATGCGAGGAGATCTTCGGGCCGGTCGTGACGGCTTATGTCTATCCGGACGGGAAATGGTCGGAGACGCTCACGACAATCGATCGGACGTCACCGTACGCGCTGACCGGATCGGTCTTCAGCACCGACCGTGCCGCGATCGTCGAAGCAACGGATGCGCTGAGAAACGCGGCAGGCAACTTCTACATCAACGACAAGCCGACCGGTGCCGTCGTTGGCCAGCAGCCGTTTGGCGGCGGAAGAGCATCAGGCACGAATGACAAGGCGGGCTCGAAGATCAACCTGCTGCGCTGGGTCAGCGCGCGGACGATCAAGGAAACGTTCACGCCGCCGCGCGACTACAAGTACCCCTACATGTCTGAGGAGTAGGCAGGCGGACCTGAAGGTCCGCCTCTACGATCCAAGGTTAAGATTCGAGTAGAAGCTGACCTGGGTCTTCGATGAATTCCTTGATCTTCACCAGAAACTGAACGGCCTCGCGACCGTCGACGATGCGATGGTCGTAGCTCAAGGCGACGTACATCATCGGACGGACGACGACCTGGCCGTTCACCGCGATCGGGCGATCCTGAATCTTGTGGAGTCCGAGGATCCCGACCTGCGGCGGATTGAGGATCGGCGTGCTGAGGAGCGAACCAAACACGCCGCCGTTGGTGATGGTGAATGTGCCGCCCACGAGATCCTGGAGGGTCAGCGTTCCGTCGGCGGCTCTTTTCGCGTAGTCACGGATTCCCTGCTCGATTTCCGCAAATGACATCTGGTCCGCGTCGTGCAGCACCGGCACGACCAGCCCACCTTCCGCACCCACCGCCATACCGATGTCGTAGTACCGCTTGAGGACGATCTCGTCACCCTGGATCTCGGCGTTGAGCTGCGGGAACGCGCGCAATGCGGCAACGCTGGCCTTGACGAAGAACGAGGCGATGCCCAGACCGACGCCGTACTGCTGCTTGAACGCCTCTTTACGCCGCTCACGGAGGCTCATGACGGCCGTCATGTCGACCTCGTTGAACGTCGTCAGCATTGCGGCGGTGTGCTGCGCTTCGACGAGGCGCCTTGCAATCGTCGCGCGGCGTTTGCTCATCCGCTGACGCTCCTCGCTTCGCTCGGAGCTTCGACGCAGGGTTGGTGCGGTTCTCGCACCGGCCCGTGAGACAGGTGAGACAGGTGCGAGAGGTGCGACAGGTGCGATCACGTTCTGCACGTCCAGCTTCATCACGCGGCCGGCAGGTCCTGAGCCCTGCAGCGCGCCAAGGTTGACGTCGTGGTCCTTCGCCATGCGTCGCGCCGTGGGCGTCGCGCGCGTATCTTCCGCCGGAGCGGCGGCTGCCTTTGTCTCCCCAGGAGGTGCGGGCGCCGGTGTGGACGCGGCGACGGGCGCCGCTTTCGCCGCTGGAGCGGCAGACGCACCGTTGCCACTGGGTTTCGGCGCAGCGGCCGATTCGTCCACCACGCCAAGCACCTCGCCGATCTTCACGTCCTCGCCTTCCTTGCGCGTGATGCTGGCGATGACGCCGCCGCGCTCGGCATTGACCTCGAGGTCGATCTTCTCCGTTTCGAGCTCGACGATCGGCTCACCGACCTCGACGCGGTCGCCCTCCTTTTTCAGCCATCGCGCGATGCGCGCTTCGACGACCGACTCACCAAGCTCCGGAACGACGATGTTGGTCATGAATGCTCTAGACCTGCTTTGACAGCACCAGCGACGGAGCCGATGCGTGACTATCGAGATCGAAGGCCTGCTCGATCAGCGTCTTCTGATTCAGCTGGTGCCACGCGGCGGATCCTTCCGACGGGCTGGCGCTGCGGGCGCGGCCGATGTAACGGAGCGGGCAGCGATCTCCAATCAATTCTTCGAGCTGCGGGCGAATGAATGCCCACGCACCCATGTTTTCGGGCTCTTCCTGCAGCCAGACAAGGTCACGCACCGACGGATAGCGCCCCAGCACCTCCTTCAGGGCGATGTTCGGGAACGGGTACAGCTGCTCGACGCGGCAGATCGCGATATGACTCGACACGGCGCGCCGTTCGCTGCCGATCAAATCGACGTACACCTTGCCGCTGCACAGCACAACACGCTTGATTGCGCCTCCACGGCCGCGTGCGTCGTCATCGTCGATGACCGAGAGGAAACGGCCCTGTTCGAGCTCCTGCGGCGTCGACCCGACAGCTGGATGGCGCAAGAGGCTCTTGGGCGTGAGAACGAACAGCGGAAGCGGATCGCGCTCGAGGAGCGCGGCCTGCCTGCGGAGGAGATGAAAATACTGCGCGGCGGTCGTGCAGTTGACCAGGCGCAGGTTGATGTCGGCCGCTGCTTCGAGAAAGCGCTCGGGGCGTGCGCTCGAGTGCTCAGGTCCCTGGCCTTCGTAGCCGTGAGGGAGGAGGAACACCAGCGACGGCGTGAGGCCCCACTTCGCGCGACCGGACGTGACGAATTGATCGAGCATCACCTGGGCGCCGTTGATGAAGTCGCCGTACTGCGCTTCCCAGATCACCAGGCGCCGAGGTTCCTGCACGTTGTAGCCGAATTCGAAGCCGATAGCCGCGTTCTCGCTGAGCGGACTGTTGTGAATCTCGAATGCCGCGCGCGAATGTGGAAACTCCTGCAGGGCGATCAACTGCTTGCCGGTGTCGGCGTCGTGGAACACCGCATGCCGGTGGCTGAAGGTGCCGCGCTCGACGTCCTCTCCGGTCATGCGGATGGGGATACCGTCGGCAAGGATCGTTGCCAGCGCCAGCTCCTCGGCGGTTGCCCAGTCGACCGAGCGCTCAACCGGATTCGCAAGTGCGGTCTTCCGCTTCTCGAGTCCCCGTTCCAGCTTGCGGTGAAACGTGAACCCGTGCGGTCGCGTCAGCAGTGCGTCGTTGATCTCCCGCAGGCGATCGAGCGGGACTCCGGTCGAGACCAGTCCTGCCACGCCAGCAACCGCCCGCGGCGGAAGCGGCGGCACGTAATCCTGCTCGGGCTTGAGCGAGGCATAGGCGGTCTCGAGCACTTCGAGGTGCCTCTTGAACAGCGCGTCCGGCAGTTCTGGTCGAATCGTGCCCTTGTCCACGAGCGTGTGTGCCCAGATCTCGCGAACCGTCGGATGTGATGCGATCGCCTTGTAAACAACCGGCTGAGTGAACGAAGGCTCGTCGCCCTCGTTGTGGCCGTAACGACGGTAGCCGACGAGATCAATCAGGAAGTCGAGACCGAAGCGGGCGCGATACTCCCACGCCAGCCGTGCCGCCTCGAGGCACGCGACCGGATCGTCGGCGTTCACGTGCACGATTGGAATCTTGAAGCCCCGCGCGAGGCCACTGGCGTAGCTGGTGCTGTACGAGTCAGCGGGGGTGGCCGTGAAACCGAGCTGGTTGTTGGCGATGATGTGAATCGTGCCGCCAGTGTCGTAACCGGCCAGTCGCGACAGGTTCAGCGTCTCGGCGACGACGCCTTGTCCAGGGAACGCCGCGTCGCCGTGAATGAGGATCGGCAGCGTGATGCCGCCATTGAAATGCGCCGCGCCGGGCCGATCCACGGAAGTGCCGGCGGCGCGCGCCATTCCCTCGACCACCGGATTAACAGCTTCGAGATGACTCGGATTCGGCGCCAGCGTCACGTACATCTGGCCGCGGGGCGCGGCCGTCCGTGCGCCGGCGTGGTACTTCACGTCGCCCATCCAGCCGAGATCGATCCGGAACGACTTGGCGGCAACCGGATCCTTGAACTCGGCAAGGATCTGGGCGTACGGCTTGTCGAGGACGTGGGCGAGCACATTGAGCCGTCCGCGATGCGCCATGCCGAGCACCGCATTGCGGGCTCCGTGATCCGCCGCGCCGCAGATGATTTCGTCGAGGATCGGCACCAGCATATCGAGTCCTTCGACGGAGAAGCGGGTCTTGCCAGGAAAGGTCCGATGAAGAAAGCGCTCGAAGACTTCGACCTGGGTAATGCGGTCGAGGACTGCCTCGGCGCTGGTTGCGTCCATCGGCGGCAGGAATCGGCCAGACTCCGCCGCATGGCGGACCCATTCGCGCTCTTCAGGCACGAACACGTGCGCGTAGTCGAAGCCGGTCGTCGAGCAGTAAATGCGGCGGAGTTTTGCGATCGCCTCGAATGCGTTGGCCGATGACTCTGCAACCGGACCATCGACGAGCGATGCGGGCAGCGCCTTGAGATCCGCATCGGTGATACCGTGAGCGCCGGGGTACAACGAGGGATCGCCGATGGGTTCGGATCCCAACGGATCGATTCGCGCGGCAAGATGGCCGTAGCGACGGATGCATTCGGCGAGGTTCGCGGCGCCGACGATCTTCTGGATGTTGGTATTGCCCGAGATCGGCTGCGTGCTCGCGGTATCGTGTGACGCTGGTGTCCACGACTCGAATGCGTGTCGCGTTTCGGGATCGATCGACTCCGGATTCTGTCGATAGCGCTCGTACAACTCCAGGACGTAACCGGCATTCACTCCCTGGAACTCATCCAGACGCATAACATTCCTATCCTAGCGCATCGACCGACGGGCCACGGAGACACGAGGCACCGCTTGTGTCGGCGCAGAATACGAAGCTGAATGATTCGCCTGATTGGTATCGACGTCGACGGCACATTGCTTGACACGCACGGGCAGATGCCGCAGCAGAACATCGACGCGATTCACGACGCGGTCGCGGCCGGCATTCATGTCGCGCTCGTCACCGGACGTAGCTATCCGTTCGCGCGCCCGATTGCGGACCCGCTCCCGTCGTCTCTGACGCTCATCGTGAGCAACGGCGCCGTCGAGCGAAGCATGGACGGGTCGACGTTCGCGCGACGGCTGCTGAATCGCGGCGTCGCGCGTTCCGTGCTGAATTCGACGAGATCGTTCCGCCACGCGGCGGCGCTCGTGTTCGATCGCGATGCAGATCGACAGGTGATTTTCGAAACAATGGACTGGGAACATCCCGGGCGCAAGGCGTACTGGGCCAGGAATCAGTCACTGATCGCACAGTCGGTTCCCCTCGAGGATGCGCTCGTCGAGGATCCGATACAGGTGATGTTCAACGGCGGCGTCGAGACCATGCGATCGCTTGTCGAGTCGCTGCGCTCGGAGGCGCGTGATTGTGCCGTGGCGCTGACCGAGTACGTGCATCGCGACTTCTCGCTCATCGACGTGACCGCGCCCTCGGCAACGAAAGGTCAGGCGCTGGCGTGGCGTGCGACACAGCTTGGTATCACCCGCGACGAAGTGATGGCGGTCGGCGACAACTTCAACGATCTCGAGATGCTCGAGTTTGCCGGGACGCCGGTTGTGATGGCGAACGCCGTGTCTGGCCTGAAGGAGCGCGGGTGGGCGGTCACGGGCGACAACGATCATGCCGGGCTCGCCGACGCGATTCGGAGGCTGGCGCTCGGGAAGTAATTAGGGAAGAACTCTCAACTGAGACGGGCCACGGAGACACGGAGGCACGGAGTCTCTGTGTCTCAAAGCATCACTCGACGAATACCCTGTCTGATAAACGCGCTGTTGAAGTTAAGTAGCAGCCCAACCTTGAGGTCAGTAATGCGGAGGTACGTCAGCAACTGCGCGATGTGAATTCGGTCGAATCGCTCGATGCTCTTTACCTCCACTACCACTCGCTCTCCGACGATCAAGTCCGGCCGATGCTCGGAAAGGAGCATGCCCTTGTAGTACAGAGGGATTCCGATCTGTCTCTTCGTGGTAATGCCGGCAACGTGAAGCTCCCATGCATAGCGCCGATTCGTACACCGATTCGAGCAATCCAGGGCCAAGTTCACGGTGGACCTCAATCGCACAGCGAATGATCTCGTCGGTGATAGCGTTGTCGGCCGGGTCACCGTAAAGCAAAGTTACCTCCGTGTCTCAGTGTCTCCGTGGCCCGGCTCAGCGAAGGCCGTTGAATTGTTCGAGGCATCGTCCCTTCACGTCAGAAGGTATCAAAGGAAACGTCGACAGCACGTGCGCGAAATGGGCCTCCGACAATCCGTAGAGTCGCGCGACGAGCGCCTGGAGCTCGAAGTATTCCGGCTGTCGTTCCGCGACCGTGGGTGAGTGCATGAGCGTTGTCGCGAGCGCGGCAAGTCGGGAGAAGTCGCTGCCGTGCGGATCGAGCACGGGCACGCGCAACATGGAGACAAGCGACACCGTGACGTGTGTGTTGACACGAAACCGCACGAGATAATTCGCGACGAAGCTGTTAAGCAGCGCGCAGAGCACGTGCTGTGCGTCGAGCGGGAGCGGCGTTCTCAGACAGAACAACGTATGCGTGGTCACGGCATCGGCGGGGACGACCGCGGCGATGAGCGTGAGCCGGTTTGTCGCGCTCGCGATATCGCGATAGGCCAGGCGTGGCCGCCGGGGCACCTTTACCCGCGCGCCGGACGCCAGCTGATAGCGACATCCTTCGATGGTGGTCCTGAAGGGCTCTATCTGCTTGCCTTCGAGCACGCATCGCCCCGGCCCGTCTTTCGCGAACGGAACGAAGAGATCTCGATCATCGCTCGCGTTCAGCTCACGCCCGAAGGAGACGTTCCAGCCGTGCGGCGAACCCAGCGCCGGAACATGTGCGCCGATCTGTTCGAGGATTCGCAGGTCGGAGGGCGACTGAATCTCGGGAATCGCGAGGTCGTCGCCGGACAGCCGCGAGAGAAACGCCCGTGTCAGCGTGAAGGTTGCGCTTCGATCGAACGCGGCGGGATCATCGAGATCCCCGGGGCGATTGATACCGAACCGGCACTGGACGACATCGGTTGTTTCGCCGGTCGTGCAAGTCAGCAACACGAAGCGCACGCTCCGGTGTATCGGAAAGATACCGTGGCGATTGTCCAGGCCGATGACGCGATCGATCCGCGAATGATCGAAGAGGAATCGACGAAGGGGTGCGGAACCGCTGTCGGTCACGGCGCCGCCTGGAAGTACGAACCCGATTCGCCCGCCCCGCCGCGCCAGCTGGAGTGCACGTTCGACAAACAGCTGGTATCGATTGATGTGCGCGCGCGTATCGATGTGATAGACGCCGGATTCGCGAACGAAGTCCGTCAGGTACCGCGCTTCGTCGCGGCGCGTGGCGCGAGTCGTCGCGTCGCCGCTGTCGCCGCGAACCATGTCCCACGGCGGATTTCCGAGGATCGCATCGAACCCCGCGTCGCTCAGTGGCCCGCCGTCCTCATTGCTGAACACTTCTGGAAATACGACAGGCCAGTGCAGGAAACGATGCCGCGCGGCGACGGCGCGCGCCTCGTCAATGAGCGGCGCCGCTGTAGAGGCGGCCAGTGCCGAGCGCCGGTGGAGGACGTGCTCAACGAGCTCCAGGAACGCGCCGCGGTGTGGAGAAGAGCCGGCACCCCGGAACCAGCCGGCACACCATAGATCGAGGACCTGGGCCCACCGGCCAAGTGGCCCCTCATGTGCCTGAAGGGCGGCGAGCGTCTTTTCCTTTGCACGAACAATCGCCGCGGATTCATCCGCCTGACTCGCGATCTCTACGCGCGCCTGGACGACGTGGCGGAGCGCGGGCGCGAGGTCGCCGGCGTCAAAAAGCGGCAAGGGCTGCGCGCGCATCGTCCGCGAGCGTCCACGCCCAGGCTGGCGCCTGACATCATCCAAGCAGGCGCCGACCAGGCTGTTGCCGGCAACCAGCCGGTGATCCAGGAACGTGAGCGGTTTGTCGGCAGCAAGCGTCGTCAGCCACAACGAGAGACGCGCGACCTGCACCGCGGTTGGATTGAGATCGACGCCGAAGAGACATCGTTGAGCGACCTCGCGCCGGAGCATTACGCGGTCCGTCGAGGTCACATCGGATCGGTGCCATCGTCCGTCACGAATCAGCGCCTCCTCGGCCGCTTCGGCAAGCTGTACACACGCAGCTACGAGGAACGCGCCGCTGCCCATCGCTGGATCCAGAATCCGCAACCGCAGGATGTGCTCCGCCGTGCGATTCGCGACGAGTGGTGCCAAGGTCTCGCGGACCAGATACGCTGTCATTGATCGCGGTGTGTAGAACGTGCCGGTCGCCTTCCGGAGGTCCCGCGTGTGATTCAGGGACGGAGATCCGTCGCGACACAGGGGCTCGTATTCGAGAACGTGCTCATATACAGCGCCCAGCTCCTCCACATCGAGATCGCGATAGACGATTCGGTTTCTGACGGCGCCTCGGACCGGCGGCGTTGTGCTGACCGCCAGTACCGCCTTCGCCATCGCCGCATCGTCGATTTGCTCCCGCCCGAACGCGCCCGTTCCGGCCGGTGAAAACAGGCGCCCGTTGAACGCCGTGACCTTCAATTCCCCCGCCGCACACCCGGCGTGGACAAGGCGTGAGATTGCGTTGATCGCGGGCCAGACGCCTGTATAGTGCCGGCCCGTCAGGAGCGTCGTGACGATTGCATCGATGGTGTACCGATCCCGATAGACCGGGTGCCACACGGGAACGAGTCCGCGCGCCTCGGCGAAGAGGAGAAACAGCAGGCGATACAGCACCGTGAGCGATTGCTCGAACAGCAGGTCAGGCCAGGAGGTCCGTTTGATCCTCGGCGCCAATCCTTGCAGGATGAGCCCCAGTGCCTCGAGGACGCCGCTGGCAAGTGCCCGGCAGACTTCCGTTCCATGTTTCGCCGAGAGAACGACCGCCTCGTCGAGCAATGACGGCCTCGATGCCAACGACTCCGCTCTGGCGACACGCCACAGCAGCGCCAACGCGTCCGCTTCGTGTGCCAGAACGGCGAGGTCGAATTCAAGGTAGTGGCGCGACCACGTGCGGTGGGCATCAACGATGCGGAGCTGCGTGCCGTTGCAGCAGAGACACCAGCGCGCGTCAGAGCGGATCGCATCGAGCACCGATGTCCGCCATGCAGCGTCCAGTGCGTGATCCCATCCGACGACCACAACCGGCACCGATGCCACGCCACGCCAGGCGGTTTCGAGACACGTGGATTCCTCACGGTCGGCGCGACGGCTTGTCGTGAATCCGAGGATGTTCAGTAGCGGAATGACCACCCCGTCGGTCACGGCGCGGATGCTCGACGCCGGACCAAACGACGCATCACGCTTTGCGGACCACGCTTCGACGTCGCGAATGACGCTGTCGGGCACGACGCCGGCGCCCGGAACTGCCGGCAGCTCGGTGAGGGCGAATGACGATGTGATCAGACGGCCACGGATACCCGCGAGCATCAGCGGAAGGCGATGCCGAAGACGACCGCCCTGCTGTCCTCGCGCAGGTATCGGAGGCGGTCGAGCAGCGCGAGGCGCGCGATCGACTTCTGTACGGTCGCCCTGACGACGAACGCCTGCGCCGCAGCCGCGCGCTCCGTCCGGCGATCGAAGAGGCCCGGTTGCAGCAGGCTGGCCGCAATTCGGGCCTGCCGCAAGCGCAACGCATCGGCAATGGCTGTCTCACGGTGCTCCATCGTGAGACGCCAGGGCTGGATGTTGTTCGAAAGGACCGCGAGGACGCGTTGATGGGTGAGGGCGGCGGTCTGCTCCAGCGCGTCATCCATGGTCACGAGGCCGCGACTGTCGCTCAGGCCGACGATCGTCTCGAACACGAGATGACCATCCGCGTCGAGGATCGGCAGGCGGAATGCCCAGACGCACCGGTGCGATGTTCCTCGCCCTCTCGTGAATGCCAGAACAGCGCGCTCCGCGGGCGCACCCTCGTGTCGATTGTCTGAAAGCGCCCGCGCGCATCGCGCTCGCTCTCCTTCTGACTCCGCCAGCGCTCGCAACGACGAAGGTTGCGCCGTGCTCTCGGCGCGAGTCACATCGAGCGCCGCAAGGATGCGCCCGCTGCGATCGGCGAGCCTGTCGACTCCTGCTTCCTCGCCGCTGTCTCTCACAACCAGTTGCACCGCGTGAACGCGCCGAAGCTGACCGAAACGATCCACGCGACCAACGCGCTGCTCGAGACGGGTGGGTGTCCACGGGACTTCGAGGTTCACGACCAGCCGGCATCGGTGCTGGAGGTTCAATCCCTCGCTGGCCGCATCGGTCGCAAGCATGAGGCACCGTTCGATCTCGTTGAAGCGACGGAGCGTCCGGCGTCGTTCCGAGTTCGTCAGGCCGCCATGCAGCTGTAGAGGGTTGAAGTCGACCAGGACTCCAGCGAGATGCTGCAGGGTGTCGCGGTACTCGGTAAACACGAGGGTAGGCTGGTTTGCCCGCCGGAGGAGTCGCTGAAGTACCCGAGGCTTGCTCTCGGAGTGCGACGCGTCGCGGGCAAGCGACAGAAGGCGGTCGAGCCACCGCCGCTCCTCGTCCGCACTTCGCAACCCTGCGATGCCGAGCTCAGCGCCGGGCTCGTCGTCATCGTCAGCAGACACGAACGGCAGCGCAAGCTGTTCGCGATCCGCCGCCGTATTCTCAGCGAGCAATGAGATGCGGCGCTCCAGCGAACGCACGAGAGAGCTTGCGCTCGAAGATGCCCGGCGCATGAGGATCGCTGCGACCAGGCCGGCCGCCGGCGCAAGGACGGTCCCTTCAGAATGCGCTGACATCAGCCGCGTGTAGTCAGCCAGGGCGGCGTGCATTGCCAACTCCGCCGTGGTGGGCCGGACGCGAAGCACGATTGACCGCCGGCCGTGAGGCAATCCGACGTCCGCTCTCGTTCGGCGAAACCGTATCAGCGGGAATTCACCGCCGAGATCTCCGAGATCGCAGAGGCGCGCGAAGGCGTCGTCATCACCGGAATGCGGAGTGGCCGTCAGCATGACGACGCATCTCGAGCGCGCCGCCAGGCCCGCCGCCGCCGCAGCGCGGTCAGAGCGGCCGCTCAGCGTGTGCGCTTCGTCGAAGACGATGACGTCCCACAAGAGCGATTCGAGCGATCGCATGACGTCTGGCCGCTTGATGTAGTCGATCGAGGCGATCGCGATCGAGTGCACGGACCATGGGTTCACGTCGGGACCGAGGTGGGTTCCAGCGCGCGCGATGCCGCCGGCGTCGAGCACCTCAGGGCGCAAAGAGAAGCGCGATTGCAGTTCGTCTCGCCACTGATCGCGGAGGCCGGCCGGCGCCACGATGAGCACTCTCGCGTCCGCTGTGCGGGTCATCGTCTCGGCGACGATCAGGCCGGCCTGGACCGTCTTACCGAGACCGACATCGTCCGCGATCAGGAAGCGGCACCCGTCGCCGCGCATCACAGCAAGCGCAGGCTCGAGCTGGAACGGGATGATCGTCAGCTGTGCGCGGGCGGCCGCGCGCAAGGAGGTCCAGTACGGTACGGCTGCCGCCAGGCGCGCGCACGCCTCGCGGCGCCACCTGGCAATGCCGACAACGCGAGGAACGGCGGACGATGGCGGAAGGGACTCCAGCGGCTCGAACGGCAGGATGAACCGTGCTCTGGCGCCGCGGTTGAGGGCGTCGCAGCCGTGTACTTCTACGATCGATGCCGCGTCGTAAGCCGACTCGCCGGCGACGCGCCACCGTTCGCCGCGGATCCGTACGGCATCCCCGGGACGAAGCTTCGTACCCTGCACGCCCGCCGTGGTGCAGGCACCGTTCCGCCGCTAGAGCGTTGAAATCGTTCGGAATATGCGGCCGAACACGCAGAATCCGCGATCGTTGATCCGGCGATGGATCGCGATTCGTTACACGTCTTTGCGGTCGCGAAGCCGCGCCACGGTGGCTCCAAGGTGTGTCTCCGGGGCATCCCAGAATTCGACGACGAGCGGGTGTCGTTCGAGCGCCTGCTGCACGATGCCGCGCTGCACGCCTCGGCCGCGGCCGTGAATCAGTCGGATCTCGCGCAGCCCGCGGTCCCACGCGGCGGTGACGTACTCGTCGACAACGGACGGGATATCCCGCGGAGCGAAGGCGTGGAGGTCGAGGGCGTCCTCGATCGGAATCCGACGCGTCACGGCGCGGTGTAGGACGCCGTCACGACCGTTTTGATGCCACCACGGACCGAGAAGTCGCCCACGACGGTCATTCGCCGCGGCTGGCACGCGGCGACCAGATCGTCGAGGATCTGGTTGGTCACCGCCTCGAAAAAAATGCCGCGATTGCGGAACTCGATCATGTAGTACTTCAGCGCCTTCAACTCGATACAGCGATCGCCGGGCACGTACGTGATGCGGATTTCACCGAAGTCCGGCAGTCCAGTCTTGGGACAGACCGACGTGAACTCGGGGCAACTGATGGCAATTTCGAAGTCACGTTCGGGGCGGGGATTCTGAAATGTCTCGAGCGGTGTCGCGGCGGGCACGGTTCGAAATTCTAGCACCCCAGCCGGAAACACAGCGATTTCACGCGTGTTTCGTTGACACTCCGCGACGTGCGCGCTAGCATTACGACGCTTTTCTAAGAGTTTCCGCGACAGTTTGAGCGCGCGCAACTGTGACCGCGGCCGACGACGGCGCGCACCAGGACTGGGGGGACGTGATGGCAGACGCCCGACGCATGGGCAAATCGGAGTTGTTTTCTCACTTCGCCGAGCGCTTCGAAGTGAAACGTACGCAGGCGCGCGAATTTTTCGACGAGCTGACGACGCTCGCTGAGAAGGAGCTGAAGCGATCCGGCGAGTTCGTCCTGCCGGGCATGGTGAAGCTCGTCGTGCAGAAGCGGAAGGCGCGCATGGGTCGCAACCCGGCCACCGGCGAAGCCATCAAGATTCCCGCGAAGACGGTCGTCAAGGCGCGCATCGCCAAGCAGTTGAAAGATACGGTCCTGCCGAAGAAGTAGTAGCCAGGAGCGCTGAAACTCCCCCTGGAACCCGGCGCCTTCGCGCGCCGGGTTTTGTTTTTTTCCTGTAACTTGCGGGTCAACTGGCGGCGAGTTGCGCGGGGCGAGCCTTCGTGATGGGGAAGCGCATCGTGAAGGTGGTTCCGACGCCCACCTGACTGACGACGGCGATCGTTCCTCCGAGCTGCTCGACCATCTTCTTCGAGAGCGCGAGACCAAGACCGAGGCCTTGCTTCTTGGTGGTGACGAAGTCATCGAAAATCGTGCCGAGGCGCTCCGGTGGAATGCCGGTGCCGGTATCGGAAATCTCAACGATCGCCTCATCGTCTTTGCGCATCGAGCGGATGATGACGCGGCCACGCGGAGGCGTCGCCTGAAACGCGTTGATGATCAGATTGCGGTGGACGCGGTTCAACGCGTACAGATCTCCTTCGATGTACAGGGGGCCAAATACAAGCTCAGTTTCGAATGAGATTCCGGAGGTTTCCGCGCTCGGCAGCATCGACTCCGCCACTCCGTGCAGCGCCTTGTTCAAGTCGAGCGGGAACTTTTCGATCGGCTTCGGGCGAGCAAGATTTCGCAGGTCCTCGAGCACGCGCTTGACCTGATCGAACTCCCGCTCCACGGTTCGCTTGAAGCTCTCCCGGTACTCGAGGTCGTCGAACATCTTCACCATCAGCTTGCAGCTGTTGCCGATGTTCTGGATCGGGTGCGAGATATCGTGGACCAGGCCGACGGCGACGCGGCCGAATGTTGCCTGCCGCTCCTTTTTCCGCACGTCTTCCTGGAGCTCGACCAGCCTGTCCGCCATGTTGTTGAACGCATCGCCCAGCTGACCGAGCTCGTCGGTTGAGGCGACCACGACGCGCTCGTCCAGGCGACCGCTGGCCAGGGCGCGCGTGCCTCGTGTGAGCGCGAGGATCGGGTTGATGAAGCTGCGGCCCCAGAAATATCCGACGGTGAGCATCGCCATGAGCGCCAGTGCGATCGCGATCCCAAGCTGATTCTGCAAACGGATCGGAATTGCG
>Ga0137435_1000412_pt1 | contig 14688 bp, 20 predicted proteins | sample EasRivERMGT100_2_FD_104904 | JGI IMG/M metagenome (GOLD analysis project Ga0137435, IMG submission 104904) | Soil microbial communities from meander-bound floodplain in the East River, Colorado, USA - East River MetaG ERMGT100_2 | ecosystem: Environmental > Terrestrial > Soil > Floodplain ... | reverse complement strand
GTCGGCCAATAGGTCGTAGTCGTGCACGAGGGTGTAGCCGAGTTCGTTGATGATGGCGATAGGCACGAGCTTATAGGTGGCGCTTTGCCGACGGGCGTAGGCTCGTGCTTTCTCGGTCGCGTCGTCGGCCGTGGCCGCGGTGAAGCTTTTCCAGCGGAGCATGCCGGGGTAGTGGGCAGCCCGGCCGGTTGTGCTCACCAGGCGGACTGTGCGGGTGGAAGGCGTCTTGGTCATGCTGCCGCCTCCTCAGCCTTGCGGGGGTGGAGCTGCGCCGGGAGCAGGCGAACGGCCTGGCGAGGACCTGGCGGCTCCGGGCCTGGGCGAGTGGCAAGGATTTTCTTCAACTCCGCGCGCAGGCCCTGGCGGGCGTCGAAGTAGAAGTAGTTGTAATGGCCGACCCGCTCGGCCACGGCATCGAGGGCCAGCAGAAGCTGCACCATGCAGGCGATCCCGGCGATCTCGCGAGCCTGGGGGTGCTGGGGGTGGCAGAGGGACTGGGCTATCCGGAGGTGTGAGCAGAACCCGCGAGTGTTCCCGGAGGCTCCCCACCGGCAATTACACTGCCCCTCCCTGGGGCTGGCAAGCTCCACCTGGTAGAGCTGCCCCAGGGTGGACAGGGACGGCACGATCCACACCGACTGGCCCCAGCGGGCGTGACAGTGGACCTCGAGGCCCAGCTCGCAAAGCGGGCAGTCCTCCCGGTCGAAGTTGCGAATAACTTTGATGTCCATTGCAAATTCCTTTCTTAGTGCTCGCGGCTTCCTAGGCCGCGGTTTGGCGTAGGGCCTTCCTGACGACCTGGCTCATCGACTCGTCGCGCTGCTGTGCCAGTTGCTGCAAGCGCTGATACTCGGCCTCGGTCATGCGGACCTTGACCACGAGGGTGCGCGCCGGCTTCGGCGCCGGCCTGGGTCCCGTCATGCTAACCACCTCCTTTCTTCCCCTGGTTTCCGTCATGGGTGCATCACCTCGGCGAGCTTCGCCACGATCGAGGCATACTCAGCGAAGGAAAGCGCGCGCCCTAGCTGCTTCTCCTTCGAGCGATAGGCGGCATGGACCAGGATATGGCAGGCATTGCCGCCCAGCTTATTGCTGCACAGCGGGGTCAGATTGGCGGCCACCGTGCCCCCACCCGCATATTCCGGCCGCACGTGATGGAGATCGAGCGCCTCCCGCCCCGTGCACAGATGGCAGACCTCGCCCTCTCTCTGATACACGGCTCGGCGCATGGGCATCGGGATATACGTCTTACTCATTATGTAAAGCTAGCCTGCACCCAACCGGCAGGCCCCTCCTGATTTGAGCCAACAACCAACACATGGACGCGCAGGCCCTTCGACCGAGCCACCTTCAGCATTTGGCGGGAGCCGGCTGAGGACCCATCCCATACGAGCACCAGCGCCTCTGCATAGCGCGCCATCTCAATATTCCGGAGCATCCCGGCCATTCGGCCCATCGCCCAATTAGCCGGGAAGGAGCGCACCGGCACCCCATGGCGAGCTGCCCAGCGCTCCCCCAACCGATCCACGCCGGCGGCGGCCCCGGAGACCACCTCCGAGATCACCCAGCCCGCATCATGCACGGCGCGCTCCACCAGGGCATAATCCTGGATGGAGCGCGAGCCGGCGATGATCGTTTTCATACCCCCATTGTACCACAAAAGGGCCACAAATACATCGGACAAATGCACAATAGATTGGACCAATTTGGGCCGCCCCCTCCGGCTTAGGATGTCTTTCCGGCCCTGAAGCATATGGGCTGAACCACCCCGGCCGGCGGGCGACGGACCAGGCAAGGAGAGCGGAAGAAGGGTTTACTAATTCTATACAAAAAAAAACAATAAAAAAAACTTTGATTTGGAGCCGAAAGCCCTCTTTTATCCGTATTCCAAAAATAAAGATAGGGGCGGTTTGGTGCCTATTCACGCTGATCCCGCCAGTACTCCAATCTGCACCAAACCGATCTCAAAATGAATTTTTACTAAAATTCATTTTGAGATTTTACCCCTATCTTTATTTTTGGAACTTGGGATAGAATTGGGATTGCGGCTCCAAATCAAAAACCTTCTTCGGTCTCCTTCTGCTGGTTGGCGTGGGCGGCGGTAGGGGTCCCCGCTTGGGCCGGCTACCTCTACCTCTACCTCTACCTCTACCTCTACCGGCACAAGTGGGGCCGCCGCCAGCTTGTGAGCGAGGTCTGAGCGCTGGCGGCAGACTCCGGTCTTCTTCCCTTCTCGCTAATCTCGCCGGCCCGTGCGACGCCGGAAGCGACCCTCAATACAGAGAAATCGTCCGAATTTGCTGTGTCTAGCGAGAGAAGACGCCGGGCCGGCTAGATGCGAGCGAGGTGTAGAAGGTCATTGGGAGACTCACTCTCCGCGAGACCCCAGATTCACTCACCTTAGATAGCAGCTCGTGGGGTCCGCTAAAAAAGCAGAAACGACAAAGACAGAAGCCCCCATGGGGGAGTGAGCGCCGGAAAACTCTCCTTAGAACCTCTGTTCTAACTCGTCTGGTGCGGCGAAAGGGACACCCCCAAACCCCCGGCTCGGCTGCTGGTTGGTGGGGTTGCTGGTGAGCGAGTAGCCCGCGGACGCGCCGCCCCGGAACAGCCCCCGGCGCAGCGACCTGCCAGGGCCGGGACCTCTACCTCTACCTCTACCTCTACCTCTACCGGCCCTGGCGGGGAGCGGAGCGTGGGGGCTGTGGAGGGGCAAGCGCCGGCGGGCTGTGCTGGTTAAGGGTCCCCACTTTCCTTAGAAAAGCCGCTGGCCGCGAGTACGCGGCTAGCGGCGCTGTTGGTATGCGAGACCCCCTGATTGTTTCTATCCCGTGTACTGGCCCGTCGGCGGCGAAGGCGAACCAACTATCCTGGGAACCAAGCAGCCGACGGGCGGGTGCGAGAACCAAGCTGGTTGACGACCGGTTACTCTGGTGAGGGGAGGAGGGGGGGTCCGGGGGGCGGGGGCGAGGGAGCCGGTGCGTAGGGGGCCTGTCTCCTTAGAACCAACTATCCTTAGGGTACGGCCCCCGGAGCACCGAGCGACCGATGCGGGGCGGCCCCCCGGAACTATCCTTAGAGACGAGCTGGGGGGTGGGGGTGCAGCTTGTCGGCGACGCCCGCCGCCAGGTTGCGCCAGGTGGTGCTAGGGAATTATGAGACCGCTGGGGCTTTCTTTCGCCCTGGGGATCGTTCTGCCGGTGAGGAGTGCGCCCAGCAGGATCTCGTATATGGTGCACTGGAGGGCCAGGGTGAGAATCGTGTGCTCCTCGAGGTTGAAGGTCTCCGGAGCGTCGGGGGTCTTGGCCCTCCTGATAGTGGTCATGATGCGCTCGCGGTCCCCGCTGTCGAGGTCCTGGAACCATTCGAGCTGGGGGGTCTGCTCCATGAGGAGGGCGGTGGCCTGCTGGCTCACTCTCTCGATCTGGGCTTGTATCATGGGGGGATTATAACACAGCCGGCCCAGGCGCTGGCCGGCTGTGTGAGTTGTTGGGGTTGGTTACTTCAGTGGGATGGTCGGCAGGTCTTCGCCAGGCGGGTACGAGGGAGGGGCGGCATAGTTTGTAGAACGCTGCTCCGTGCCAAGTGAGTTGTTACCGTTCGCGGAGCGTTCGCCGCCCTTCGGGCCTATTGTACCACGCTTGCGTCTGAGTGTTGGGGTGTACTTTTGAGCCTGGTAGACCGCCCACGCCGACATAAAGGCAGCGCCAGTCACGGCCGCCAGGTTTGCGAAGTTGAAGGCGACCAGGCCGCTATCTACCAGCAGGATCGCGTAGGCCGCCGGCGATGCGACCAGGGCGATGAGCAACGACAGCAGGGCCTTCGTGGCCGGTGGTATGTGGGGGTTGTCGGGCCGTGGGAGTGAGTGCCACTCCGCGGTGGCTATTACGATCTGGGCGAACAGATAGTCCAGCAGCTCGACGCCTTTCTTGACGGTGGCGGCTCCGAGGCCGGCCACCAGGAGCTGCGCCAGGAGTTGATAGATTGGGGGTACATCGTTGGGGTGCATGTGTTTCTCCGTGTGAGTGTTTGTATCGGTGTGCTAACCGGATCGGGCCAAAACATGACGATCTGCATGTTTTGGCGTGTTTTGCTACTGGCGGGCCAGTGCTTCGGCCCCTAGCAGGCCCAGGAGCACGTCCTCGCCGTGCAGTTCCAACCTGGCTCGCTCGGTGTACTGGACGACGTGCTCGATGCTGTCCGCCAGGGTCTCGCGCCTGGGGTCGGTCAGCGGGTAGCCCAGCAGGGGCACCGCGAGCTGGCCTAACCCAAGCCAGTATTTGAGGAACGCGCCGGCCAGCGTCTTGCCGTTGGGGAAGGTGATCGCCGTCTGCTCGACCGGCATGGGCTGCTGGCGGTATGCTTGCACGAAGGGGAGCATCCTACCCGGGCAGGCCGTGACATTCCTGTCAGCCTTCAGCTCGCCGTGGCCGTACCAACTGGCCCGGTTGATGTTCGGAAGCGAGGGGCAGTGCAGGCTGAGGAAGTCCAGTACGCGTTGGCCGGCTTGAAGCTGGGCGATGGATGGCGTCTGGTCTTTCCCCAGGTCGAAGCATACCCCTATGCCGCGATGGTTCGCGAGGTTGGCCTGCCAGGTCTGTAACTCGAAGTCGTTGCACAGGTAGATGCGCCCTCTCCTGCTGACCTTGACGTGGTACATGAGGGCGAAGCCTGGTATGCGTGGTGACCTGGGTCTGCCGTCCGGCCCCACGTTCCAGTTCTTGCTGATGTGATAGGCGGCCTGCTGGGTGTACCGGCGCAGCTCGTCGCCGTCGGTCAGGCCCTCGCCCGCGAACTCGGCGTCATAGTGGACGATGCCGGTTGAGATCTCGGCCAGGGTGCGAAAGGCCGCGTTCTGGGGGTTGGCGCGGGGGAGCTGGCGGCGTATGTCTACCCAGTCCTTAGGGAAGTCTGTGATCATGGTGCTCCTTCAGCCTGGCGCGCAGGTCGGCCAGCTCGTCGGCGAGCAGGTCAATGCGCTCGGCCTGGGCGTTGATGGTGTCCTGTAGGGTCTTCACGAGGGTAGCCCTCGCGCCGGGCACCCCGACCCGCACTTCCTGATAGGCCAGTATCAGGAGGGTCATGCCCGACAGTATGGTGGGTGTGTCCATTTGCGCCTCGTCTGGGTGGTGGTGTGTGTGTTGGTATGGGTGTCGGCGCGGGGGGCCGGGGGGCGGCGCCAGAGCCCCCCGAATACATCCTAAGTGATTTCTACGTGATCGTAGCTGATGCTAGGCGATCTTGACCCCGGCCAGCCGGGCCAGCGACCAGGTTCTGAAGAGGGCCAGCGAGTTGTACCACTTGATGCGGGTCCGCCAGGCGTCCTTCGTCTCCAGGTTGCCGATGGCGCGGACCTGGATGCCTCCGTTCTGCAGGCCCATCAGCCCGGTCTTGAAGCCAAACTTGACCGCGTAGATCGAGCTGCACACCGCGCCGCTCGTGCCCTGGGCCTCGGTGTCGAGAATGTTCTCGTCAACCTCCACGGGCACGTCGTTGTACGTGCGCACGCGGCGCCCAAACGAGGTGGCCGAGGTCTCCAGGACGCCCGAGCCGCTGGCGCGCTTGATGCTGTTGAGCTTGCGCCGGCTGCGCTTGCTCATCAGCAGGACTTCGGGGTTGCCTGGCTTGACGGCGTCCACGAACGTGTCCAGGTCGTCCAGGTTCAGCACGAAGCCGTTGGCTCCGTTGGTGGCCGCTCGCACGTTGCCGCTGTAGGCCATGGCCGTGTTGATGGCGCCCGCCATGATCTTCAGACCATCGAAGGTCTTGGGGCTGGTGGTGGCGTCGCCGTTGTAGAACAGGTCGTTGAACCTGTAGCCGACCGCCTTCGATTTCGCCGAGATGACCTCGGCCCGGATGTCATTCTCCGAGCTGTAGGTCTGCTGGATGAACTCGTCGACGTCGGCGTCGCCGCCCATTATCTTCAGCGCGACCGTGATCTTGGTGAAGGTGGGCGTGTCCTCTGTCCAGGTATCGCCGACGGCGTAGCTGTCAGCCGTGCCGATGGTCGACTCCCGGTTGTAGTCGATCCCCGAACCACGCACCGTGATGAACGGCAGGTAGTTGAGGATCGGGGACTCGGTGATGATCTGCTCGACCACGCCTCTGACCAGCATGTTGCGGGTCAGCTTCGCGGCCTCCGCGAGTGTGAGTGCCATGTGTGGTTTCTCCTTTGGTGTGCTCGGCGAGTTTTGGTTAGCGTGCTAAGGTTTGCTCGGCGAGTAAGTTGGTTACTTGCCCTTGATGCCCGCCTGGATCATCTCCAGGGGGGTGCCGGGCACCGGGGCCACGCCCTGGCCGGCGTGACCTTGCGGCAGGTTGGCGGATACATCCTGCATGATGGTCTGCCGTGCCGCCTCGAATGCTTTCTTGGCCTCGGTGAACGAAGCCTGGACGTCGGCCACGGTCTCACCCTTCAGTAGCTCGGTCACGATGCCGGGTGTCTGCTTCAGCGCGTCCAGGAGGGCCGCGGCGGCCTGGGCTTCGGGTGTGCTCGCTGGGGGGGTCTTGCCCTCGCCCTGGCTGGCCTGTGGCGCTGCTGGGGGGGTCTGGGCGCCGGGTTCGGTCGGCTCGCCGGCCTTGTCTGGCTGCTCGTAGTCGGGGGTCTGCTTGGCGGGCTGCTCGCTGACCTCGGGGTCCGTCAGGTCGGTACCCAGGGGGGCGTCGGTGGGCAGGGTGTCGTCTTGCACGTTGGTTTCTCCTTTGCCCTCTAGCGTTCGCGTAGCACGAGGTCTACGAGCCAGGGGCCGGTGGTATTCCTACCGTCGTAGGAATCGATGCTGCGTTCCGCGTAGTCCAATATGTCGACGTTGATTGCCGGGTGCACCGGGTAGCTCACGTCGGTGAAGGTGATGGCGTTTCCGCCCGCGTTGACGTTGAGGAACAGGCGCATGTTAGCCAGGAGGGTCTGCGCGCTCATGGTGGTGGTGTGGTGGCGACCGTCGAGGTCGGATAGGTCGTCCATGATGGCGATGGTTAGCGCCCAATGCTTGTTATCGCGGTAGCCGTATGGCAGGGCGGTGGGCAGTGGGCTGAGCGACCAGGGATACCATGCTCTGTGGGGGGTGGTGGGCATGGCCTGCTGGGGGCCTTTGTGCCCCGCGATGCCGCGGCGGGCGAGCATGTAGTACACCGGTTTGCCGTCGTTGACGCTGGCTTGTGCGAAGGATATGTCGGTGTTTGGGTCGGGTGTGGGCATGGGGTGGCTCTGTCCTTAGTCTCTGGTCAGCATGCGAGAGGTGAACGATCGCTTGCGGCGGTAGCTGTCCACTTCCCGGTCCAGTTGCCTCTCATACCTGGCCGTCTGGCTGACCAGTCGGGGGCCTCGGCCTCGTCTCACGTCCTGGCCGTCGAGCCAGGCCCAGGCTTCTTTCGCCGCGAAGATTACGATCAGTCGGATGCCGTCGGTCGGGCCTTTGTATTCGTTGGTCGGGGCCGACGTATCGAGGTCCTCGCCGAAGTTGCTGTGAATGATCACCAGCTTGGCGGTGCCCACCTCGGTGCCTCTGGCCGGCCAGCGGAGCCATAACTGGGTGCCCCAGGTGTTCCAGGCTTGCACGCGGCCTGGCGGGTTGGGGTTCTCGCCTGGGGGGTCGGGAAAGACGTTGTCGTCTTTGGGTATGATGTGGCCGGCGAGCTGCACGGATCGCACGTTGTTCGTGTTGAAGGGCAGGTCAAAGGCTCGTTGGTCTGCCGCCACGTTGAGTCTGGTGACCAGCTCAAAAGGGAACATGCGAGCGAACCAACGTGAGCCCTCGTTGATGAGGTCGGTCAGGTAGGCGTCGGACCATATCTCATCGGCGGTGGTGGCCCCCAGCTCGCGGCGTAGGCGAGCGATGAAGTCGGATACCAGGTAGGCCATTACATTGACGCTCCTTGCTTGCCGCGTGGGGCGGTCTTGGTGTTGGCCCTGGTCGGGCCGGGGGCTGTGAGCAGAGGCTGGGGCGTTCGCCTGCTCTCGGCGAGGGCCTTGCTCTGCTCGACCACCTGCTTGAACGTCTCCTCCGGGTCCAGGTCCTCCAGGATCGTCATGGCCTTGGTCGGCGGGTGTATGCCGGCGGCCACCAATGCCGTCTCCTGGTCGACCACCGCGGTGCGGTCCTGGGGCAGGACGGCGGGCCAGATCGTGGTGAGGGACACGTCGGGCAGGTCATGCCCGTGGAGCCTGGCTATGGCCAGGGTCAGGTGTGCGCGCTGTCTGAGGGCTGAGGCTCGGATGGTGCGCTTTCTGATCAGTTTGTGGAGGAGCGGTTGTAGCTCGATCTCCAGCGCCACGCCAGAGGTGGCCGCCTGGCCCTGGGTGTCGCCGAACGATGTTCTGGGCATCTCCGCGATGTCGTGCAGCGCCCGGTACAGCTTGTCGGTGTATTCCAGGTGGGCGGTCACAGCGCCCGACTTCAGTAGTTCGAGCACGTAGGCTTTGGCGTCTTTGGGCAGCGTCCAGAGCTGGTTAGGGCCTAGCCGCAGGGTGGAGGTGTCCTCCTCGTCTGCCCCTTCGATCACGACCACCGGGTTGCCCGCGATGAGCAATATCTGGCGGAACACCGACAGGCTCTCGTTGAGGTTGGTTTGCAGCTCGAGGATGTGATCCAGGTCCGAGATACCCCAGGTCTCGCCAGGCTTGCGCAGGTTGGGGTAGACCGCGTATGGCACCACGTCATAGGGGTTCGGGCCGCCGTCGACGTGCACGCCGTGGAAGGTGAGCTGCCAACCGGTGGCCGTCCAGTCTTCCTGAGCCACCAGGGGCGCGTAGGGGTCTTGTGGGCCGGGCTGGCCGGCCGCGTTCCAGCGGGCGCGCTGCCCTGCTGTGAGCTCGCCCACGGCCATGTAATAAGACTGGCGCACCCACAGGAGCGAGCGAGGGTCGTTTGAGCGCCAGCGGGCTTCGAGGCCGGAGGGATCCACTGCCGTGATGCGGGGCATGTTGGCTGCTGGGTCCCAGCGGCAGGTGTAGGCGCCGTCGCCGAGCATGGCCGTTGAGATCTCGTTATCCAGGTCCAGGCCGGCCAGGTCGTTATCCTCGGCCACCTCTTGCAGGTATTCCTCAACCTGGCGGCCGGCCGCACGGTCAGCCTGGTCGCCCTGGGAGTGGCGGGGGTGGGCATCGAAGCTCACCGGCTTGCCGAACAGGTAGCTCGCCATCTTGTCGACGAGGACCGCGCAATAATTGATGGTCACCCTCTGGTTGCCGGGCTTTGGCTCTTCCAGCCACTGGTCGCCGTCGTAGAACGCCCTGAACGTGGCGTAGCGCTCCTGGCGGGCCAGGGCGTGGGGTGTCTGGTCGGGGGGCGACTGGTTCTGGGGCGCCAGGCCCGACGTTCCGGTGACTGGCGGCACGTTCTGGGGTCCCGCCGTTGGTAGGGATGTGTTTCGGGTGTACTGGCCTCTGGCCATGGGTTACCTCCAGTCCTCGCGAGTGCGAACCGAGACGGCGCGGGGTGCCCAGTCCAGCTCCTCGAGCGTGGCCACCAGGGCGGCCGACAATACCAGGTCGTCGTGCCCCTTCCCGTCGGGCACGTTCCACTTCATGAGCTTACCCGGGCCTGGGTGCACGCTGTACTCGGTGCTCTGGCACTGCGCCCAGAAGCGGCGCGTGTCGGCATACTTGTCGTCGACGTACTCCTTGTAGCGACCGCTCTCGATGCAGCCCAAGAACGCCCAACCAAGATCGCTCTTGGTCACGCTGGTGAACACGAAGGAAATCACTTCACACCGGGCGCGTAGTAGCGAGCTGGTGAGCACGTCGGCCACCTTCGCGCCGGCGCCGGTCGCATCAACGATAAGCCATGAGGCGTGCCACACGTCCCGCGTCAGGTCTAAGATGTGGGGGATCAGCAGCCGGTGCTTCTGGCCGCTCCACTCACGCCGGTCGACCACTCTGTAGGTCGGTCTGCGTAGTAGGTCGTCTCGCACGGTGCTCTTGTCCACCTCCACCACGGTGAGAGCCATTGAGTCGCGGCGGCGCTCGCGGGTCCAAACCGTGAGGTCCTCCGGAGCGTCTTCGTCCTCGCCGGCCACGTCCAGGAGTAGGGCGTACTGCTTGCCCGGGCTGGCGGCCACCTGGCGCTCGTGCTTACCCCTCATCTGAGCCAGCCGGCGCGGCGGGAACATCCCGCCCTGGCTCCCCAATTCCTTCAAGCAGTATTCGGTCTGTATGAAGGGGTGCCCCTCGCCGAGCACTTTCATGCGACCGCGGACGTGCTCGGCATAGGCGGGCAGCTCGTCGGCCACGCGCCGCCAGTCAGCCTCGAACAGGGTGTGAGTTGAGCGGGCCGTGGCTCGCTCCCTGGTCAGCAGAGAGTCGTCCGTCCAGGGGGTGCCGGAGAATATTGATGGAGCGTTCGTCGAGGCGGTCATAGGTGAGAGGGCCGAGTCCCAGCGCTCGATGAGGACGTCCTGGGCTTCGTTGGCGATCAGGGCCAGGTCTGCCGTGTCTCCCCTGATATTGGCGCTGGGCTCGGTGGACAGGAACGACGCGCCCGCCAGGCCGCAGGTCACCCGGTAGCCGTCTGACCCTCTGGCTCCTATGTGAACGGGTGTTCTAACCCTCTCCAGGAGACGCCGGCGCGAGATCAAGCACTGGGGCTTGAACGTGGGCGCGCCCATCACCAGGTTGCCTCCCCTGAGCTGGTGCCGGGCGAGGAGGAACGCTTGCAACTGCGCGAGCAGCTCGTCTTTCCCTGACTGGCGGGAGAAGACGAGGCAATAGCTGCCGCCCTTGCGTGCCGTGATGGCCGCGAGTATGGGTAGGGCCGCTTCGAGCTGGTAGCGTCTGAGCGTTCGTGTGGGGTAGAGGTGGCGGGAGAAGGTCTCCAGGTCGGCCAGGAGAGTGCGTAGGGAAGCAACAGCCATGCGTGGGGGTCGTAGTCGGTCACTGGGCGTGCGGCTTGCTCAGCTCAGTGTAGTGGCTCGTAGGTGATGATGGGTTCGGGTGGGGTGGTGTCCACCGTCATGTTGAGGCGCAGGTGGTACTGGGCCGGGAGCACCATGAAATGAAACTCCACGCCATCGCCCCAGGAGACGTCTTCCACTGACGGCGGGGCCTCGGGGTAGAGAATGAAGCAGTGCATGTCGTTGTCATCGACGGTCACCTTCCACAGCTCGGGCGCGTCTGGGAGGACGGGGTCTATCCTTTCCAGGGTCAGTGTGCCCTCGTCGCCGGCGACGGTGTCCAGTCCCTGGAACTGGAAGCGGATCAGCAGGCCGCGGTCGCCCTCGCCGAGCACTTCGTCCGGGGCGTAGTGGGTGCCGGTGTCGGTTAGCGTGCCGTTGATGAATACTCTGGTCTTTGCCATTGTTTGGGTTGCTCCTTATTAGGATTAGGGGGTGCGAATTTAGATGTCTATGAAGTCGAGGCCCAGGAACCATTGGTAGGTTCCGGTGTCGGGCACCGAGTCGGTGTCCAGGCGGACGTAGAAGGTGTGGGGTAGTGCGGCCGCGATGTTCTGCTGGTATCCCGCGGTCCCCAGCAGGCCGAAGTATATCTCCACCTGGGCGCCGAGCGTGGCGACGGACTGCGCTGAGGACGATGCGACGATGTACTTGACGCCCCAGGGGTCAACGCCCACGATGCGGAACGTCACGTTCTTGCCGGCCTCGGCGACGCCGACCTTGTGATGAATGAGGACCCCAACCGCGTCCGGCTCACTGAAGGGGCCGTAGTCCACGGGGTTGGTGATGATGGGTGGGGTGGTGCGCAGCGGACCGGCGGGTGTTGACACTCCGCCCGGGTAATCGCCGGCGAGCCTTACTTGTCTCTTGGACACTATTGACCTCCTTCTCCGTCAGCCTCCAGGGCCGCTATAAGCTTACCCAGTGGCGAGTGCTCGCCGGCGTCGGTCTGCCGGCTAAGTCTCTCCCTGGCCTTGCTGTCCAGGCCCAGGAGCTGCGACCGCCACTGCATGATGGCGAGGATCTGCCCGTGAAGCTGTAGTGCCTGGTAGGGCGTCTTTGCCGCTGCCAGCAGCTCGCGGAACGTCGCTTCGTCAGCATCGAGCGCAGCGCTCTCCTCTGCCACCATGGTGGCGATCGCTTCACCGCTCTCGGCTCGCAGTGCGCCTTCGAGGGCGCTCTTGTCCGCCGACACGGTACCCTCTGAAACTCCCAGGGCCTCGGCGATGTCCTTTTGCTGCCAGCCGGCGCGCAACATGAGTGCGACCTGGCGGCGGCGCTCGGCGATCTCGAAACGCTTGCTGGCTTTGGCCGCCGACGTCTTTCTCTGGCCCTGACCCGGGCTCCTACGCGACTCGCTCAAATGCCGAACCTCCCTTTCGGGGGTCGGCATTGTCTGGCGCTGAGTTGAACTGAGTGCGTCATTTGTGTGGGTGGTCGGCCTGGTGGCGCTGGATGCGGCCGGTGTGGTGGTGGTGGTGGTACGCTGAGACCTCCGCGCTGAACGCTCTCATTATGGGGGCGCGCGCTTGCCGTGTGAATAAGGCGATGGGGTGATATTGGGGTGAGAAATGTCCCAGGCCGGATGATGGGCGAAGGAGGTATGAGGGTTCAGAAAGCGAGCCGCCCACCGGCTAGAGAGAGGACCGGTGGGCGGTGAGAAGTTGGCTTGTGTCTGGCTAAGCCTGGCGGGTCTCCTGGAACTGAGGCTTGGGGTCGCGCCATTGGCTGGCGTGCTCCCCGTGGACCTCGCAGTAGGCCGCGCCGGCGAAGTGGGGTGCTGGTAGCCGGTTGCAGTGTTTGTAGGCGCATCGGGGCACCTTGGGGAGGGCGCGCGCTCCGGAGGGTAGGGGTGCGTTCAGAAAATCCGACTGAATCGAATCGTGAGATGCCTGTTTAGTATGTTTAACTACGTTTAATACGTTAACAGGCGTCGATTGAGCGTCAAGAATGTCGGATTTGTCACCCTTCTCTGCACGATTTGTCACCCCTAAAGGTGCCATTTTGTCACCCTTCTTGTCACCCTTAGGGGTGACAAATTGACACCCTTCTTTGCCGGCCTGGGCCTTGAAAGAAGGGATGTGTACTCGATACCAGTTCTTCGAGCCGGCGCCGCCGGGCTGCCGGCCGCCGCGTCCCTGCCCCTCCTGGGGGAGCAATTCGAGATAGCCACGGTTCATGAGGTCCTGCAAGCAGCGCTGGGCGGTGCGCACTGAGGTGCGGGTGTGATAAGCGAGGTCGTTGATGTAGGCGTAGAGAATGCCCTGCTTGTTCGACCAGTCGGCCAGCTTGATCAGGATGATGAGGTGGTTACCTTTGATGCCTGGGGTGAGAGATGGTTCCCAGGCTTCGTGGGACACTTCTACAGACATCTTACTCTCGGGTCTCCTTCCGGGCCGGCTGGAAAAGCGGCCCTACATTGTCCGCGGGCAGCTCGCGGAGCTTTCTGCCCTCTGGCATGACCTCGTAGATCCTGCTCGATGGCGAGGGTCTGATGTAGCCGCGGCGCACCAGCTCCGATACGATGCGGTTGGTGGCCGGTAGGTCCACCCCTAGCTTTCGCGAGAGGGTCCAGATGTCGGCGAACCACTGCATGCCCTCGTCGGCCCAGTCGGCGATGAGGAGCAGCGCTTGCATGGTGTCGGGTGGCAGGCCGGTGGCCTCGCCGCTGACCTTGTTGATTGCCTGGATGCTCATAATTTTGCTCCTTTCGATTTGGTATACGAGAATATCCATTCTCGTACCCCACGTGCTTGCCCGCTCATGGGATATGTGCCCCGGTCTCCCAGGGCCAACGGTCTCGCTCGACCTGGTGCCCCTCGGCGATCTCCCCTATCATGTCGTCGATGACTGCGTCCAGGTCGCGCGCGGCCTGGGCCTCGCTGGGTGATGGGGGCCGGCTGCGTTTGGGGTTTCGGTTCAGGTGCTTCAGCACCAACAAGGCGTAGAGGGTGTGGCCGTTGTTCGGCTGGGAATCGAAGCGCCCGGCCTCCGGGGAATTTGCAAGGACCGGGGGCGCGGGCGCGTCTTGGTCTATCATAGCAGATTCCGCACCGGTTAGGATGTGTTTTGGGGGCGAATCGAGGTGCTGAGGGGGTGTATTTTGGGGCGCATACGGAGATTGCCCTGAGAGCGATTGAGGGCCATTCTGAGGCTCTGAGGTATCGTTTCGATATGGTAGTCCAAATTCCGTCAAACTTTTCTCCCTTCGTTGGCTGAGTGCGAGTCTGGGGCTGCAAAATGAGGTCCGCCCGGGCCTGGCGGGAACCTGGCGGGCCGGCCCTGGTCGGAGTGTTGGGGTTGCGGGGCGCGCCGGCGCATCGCTCCTCCTCTCGCTCCCACTCTCGCCGGCGAGCTTCGGCCTCCTTTCTGGCCTGCCGGCATATGGGGCACAACCTGGGGGCGTTGTGCCAGTTCTTCAACCGGCGCTCGTCTTTGCGAGTGCCGGGCCAGGTCCGCACGAGCTCGAAAGAGATCCCATGCTCCCGGATCACTGCGAGCAGCCGCGCACCGTTCCCGGCGGCGTGGGCGGTCAGCCGCTCGGCGAGCTGGGGCGACCAGCCCATGTAGTGGCCGGCGTGCCGGTACCTGCTCGAAAAGTGGAGCAGGTACACGGTGCCGGTAGTGGAGTGTGAGGGCATGGGGCTATTGAGCCTGGGTCCGGGCGTGAGCGTAGTCGGCCAATAGGTCGTAGTCGTGCACGAGGGTGTAGCCGAGTTCGTTGATGATGGCGATAGGCACGAGCTTATAGGTGGCGCTTTGCCGACGGGCGTAGGCTCGTGCTTTCTCGGTCGCGTC